>Ga0335080_10002362_pt1 | contig 18771 bp, 11 predicted proteins | sample Lox_Sample_34_FD_206720 | JGI IMG/M metagenome (GOLD analysis project Ga0335080, IMG submission 206720) | Soil microbial communities from Loxahatchee National Wildlife Refuge, Florida, United States - Lox_Sample_3.4 | ecosystem: Environmental > Terrestrial > Soil > Wetlands | place: USA...
TCGAAGGCCGATAGATCGACCGAAAATCGCGACAGGATCTCGCCGCGCTTGGTGCGCGCGAAATAGCCGGCGGGAAGGTTCTGCACGTGATCGAACAGGCGCGTGCGCACGTCGGAGATCAGCGCCGCCGCAAGCCGCGCGTCCCACCGCTCATACCAGACCGCAACGATCGAGGTGACGATGCCGGCACCCGCCAGCACACCGAGAATTTTGTAGAGCGCCTGGAAATCCTCCTCACCGAGCGCATCGTCGATCAAAAATTTCAGGCTGAGCGGCATGATGACGTTGAACAGCGTCTCGATCAGCACGCCAAGACCAACGAAAGCCAGGATCTTCTTGTAGTTGACGAGATACGGCTTGACGAAGGCCCAGATCGTCGCAAGCGCGCCGGCGGCTTCCTTGGCGGTAAAGACGACGAGGTCCTCGTCCTCTTCGTCCTCGTTCTCGTCCTCGGCGAGTTCGAGTTCGTCCTCGCCCTCATACTCGTCGTCTTGATCGGCCCGCGGCGCCTGAGCCTTTTCGGGCATGACGCGCATGCCGGCGGGTGCCACACCTTCTTTGCCAGACACGGGCAACGCTTCTTCCGGCGCCGCAGCGGGCGTCTTGTCATCCGAAGGGAGCGGCCTGGGCGCCATTCAATCAACCGATGCTGTGCCGACGGCGCCAGTGCGCGCCTGTCCGACGTTGAAGTCCCGTTATAGCCGGCTCTGCCTGAAATGTCAGAGCATCACGGACACAGCGAGAAATAATGGGACAAGCAGTCAGGGACTATTCGTCGTCGATGACCTTGTCGAAGAACGAGTAGCGCAAGCTGTCGGAGTCCGCGTACCACTGGCCCGGCCCCTTGTTGGCAGCGAGCGTCGTCGCCCACAGCGCATCCGTGCAGTCGTTGCGATGCATCGACAGATCAAAGCCGTTGCCGAAGAACAATTCGGACCATTCCCACCAGGTGCCGAGCTTCTTCACCCCGCGCAACAGGTCGTAGCGATCGATCAGCGCCGGCGCCATGTCGGAGGTGATGGAACCGAACACCAGACCCGCCCTGGTCACGCGGTTGAGCTCGCGGACCGCGCGCAGCGCCTGGTTCTTCGAGACATGGCACAGGCTGGTTTCGAAGACGAAATCGAACTCGTCGTCCTTGAACGGCATGTCGACGATCGAGCCGAGCCTGTTGAACCTCTTCAGGCCCTTCGGCGTCTTGCCATGGATGTAGCGGTTGTTCTCGATGCCGTAAGCATCGACCCCGCGCTCGCGCAGCGCGCCGACCAGTTCGCCCGAGGCGGAGCCCGCGATCAGCAGCTTGTAGCCCTTCGACTTGCCCCAGACGATGCGGATCAGCTGCATCAGGTAGTCCGGATCGGTAAACTGGCGCCACGCCTGGCTGTATGGACCGAGCCCTCGATAATTCTCGAAATAGTCGCGGTTGATCTTGTCGGAGAGCGGCTTGTGGCCCTGCACGCGGGCGCGGCGCAGCCGCATCATCTCGGTCAGGATGATGTCGGTCGCCGCATCGGAGGAATCGAGCAATCCGTTCAGCGTCGAATCGAAGAGATAGTCGCCGACCACGACCAGTCCCGGATGCTGCTTCGGCTCCGGGCGGTGGTTGGTCATGACGTCGCGCACGGGCAGGCCGCCGGGCAAAGCATTGACCGACGACAGCCAGCGATGCACCCTGCCTTCCATGAAATGCGCACGGGCATCGCCGAGCGAGGGCGGCAGCGATTTCAGTGCGGCTTCGATCAGCTCCTGATCGCCGAGATTGGCAAAGGCGAGCGCGTCGGAACCCGCGATCAGGAAGTTGAGCACGCCGTGCTTGCCGACGTCATGGCGCACGCCCTCATTGTAGACGCAGCAGCCGCCGAACGCTTCCGACATGAACCAGGAGCCCGGGATTTTTTCTCCCCAGAACGGCTCGTCGAACAACAGCGAAGCTCGCAGATAATGCGCCGGCCGGTCAAAATAGGCGACGTGCTTGACCATCGACTTGCGCAGCTCTTCGCCGTCCCAGCCCATGGTTGCGAGCCAGGAATGCGGCAGACACACCAGCACGAGGTCGAAATCGCGCGACTCCGGTCCTTTGCCGTTCATCATGTTGAGCCGGTAGCGACCCTGGGCGGTCTTGCCGACCTTCAGCACACGGTGATTGAGCTGGATGTCGGCGTCGACTTCGGACTGCAGGCAATCGATCAATTGCTCATTGCCGTTCTGAATCGAATACAGGCCGATATAGCCGTCGATATCCATCACGTAATTCTTGAGCGCATTGAGCCCGTTGGTGTTGTGGCTCTCGGTCGCGATATCGGAGCGCGCCATCACCTTGAGAAAGCGTTTTGCGGTTGCGTCATCGACCTCGCGGTCAAGCACCTCTTCCGCGGTCAGGTAGGCCCAGGGATGCTCGTTGTCGTGCGCGCCGACGCCTTCGTAATACTCGATCGGCGACACCATCTCCGTGCACTTGCTGCGGAACGCCTCGATTGCGTCTGCGGTCTTCGCGCCGTATTTGCGGCGCACGCCCGGCACGTCGTTCAACAACTCGCCGTCGAGCTGCACCTGCTCCGCATCCATCGGAATGGTCTGCAAGCCGAAGTGCTGGATCAGCTCGCGCAGCGGGTCGGGACCCGTCATCGAGTAATCGTAGATCTCGGCGACTCCGGCCTCATACATCGCCGGCGCCTTGTCGAATTTGCGCGTGAGAATCTTGCCGCCCAGACGGTCGGTTGCCTCGAAAATGGTGACGCGACAGAGCTCGCCCAGCTTCCTTTTCAGGTACCAGGCACTCATCAGGCCCCCCGGCCCGCCGCCAACGATTGCCAAATCAAGCATGAGAGTTCCGTGGTTACCGGCCGCCCCTCCTCGGAACCTCCGGACTAAGCTCCAGCTACCAAAAGCGCTTTTTTCTCTGAAGGAAAGATGAACAAAGCGGGTTCCCGCGCCGCAACAACGAAAGAAAAGCAAGCAAAAAGGCCGGCGACTGCCGGCCTTTCGCGCTTGCGACAATTTGCTGCCCGAATTACTCCGCCGGCGGCAGCGGCAGCGCCAACGGCTCGACTTCGGGAGCAGCCGGCACGATCGCCGCCTGCTTCTCGCGCTCGTCGAGAATCAGTTTGTCGCGCTTCACCGCGACTTCGCGGATCTTCGACATCGAGGCGCCGGTGCCCGCCGGGATCAGCCGGCCGACAATGACGTTCTCCTTGAGACCCTCGAGCGGATCGACCTTGCCGTTGACGGCGGCCTCGGTGAGCACGCGGGTGGTCTCCTGGAACGACGCCGCCGAGAAGAAGGAGCGGGTCTGCAGGCTCGCCTTGGTGATGCCGAGCAGAACCGGCGTTCCCGTGGCGGGCTTCTTGCCCTCTTCCTTGACCTTGGCGTTGATCTGGTCGAACTCGATCTTGTCGACCTGCTCGCCCGCGATCATGTCGGTGTCGCCCTGATCGGTGATCTCCACCTTCTGCAGCATCTGACGGACAATCACCTCGATGTGCTTGTCGTTGATGAGCACGCCCTGCAGCCGGTAGACCTCCTGGATCTCGTTGACCAGATAGGCCGCGAGTTCCTCGATGCCCTTGATCGCCAGGATGTCGTGCGGTGCCGGATTGCCCTCGACGATGAAGTCGCCCTTTTCGACGACGTCGCCGTCCTGCAAGTGGATGTGCTTGCCCTTCGGGATCAGGTACTCGCGCGTCTCCTCGGTCTTGTCCATCGGCTCGATCGAGATGCGGCGCTTGTTCTTGTAATCGCGGCCAAAGCGGATCGTGCCCGCGATCTCCGCGATGATTGCGGCATCCTTCGGCTTGCGGGCCTCGAACAGCTCGGCCACCCGCGGCAGACCGCCGGTGATGTCGCGCGTCTTGGCGCTTTCGGTCGAGATACGCGCGAGGATATCGCCCGGCTTGACCTTGGCACCGACGTCCACCGAGAGGATGGCATCGACCGCCAGCATGTAGCGGGCATCGCCACCGCGCGCGAGCTTCAGCACCTTGCCGTCCTTGCCCTTGACCACGACCGCCGGACGCAGATCCGCTCCGCCCCGCGTCGTGCGCCAATCGATGACCACGCGCTTGGCGATACCGGTGGATTCGTCGAGCGTTTCGGAGATCGACTGCCCTTCGACGAGATCCTCAAAGCCGATGTTGCCTTCGGCCTCCGACAGCACCGGGCGGGTATAGGGGTCCCACTCGGCGATGCGCTGGCCGCGCTTGACCGTGTCGCCCTCGTCGACATGCATGCGCGCGCCGTACTGGATGCGATGGGTCGCACGCTCGGTGCCGTCGGCATCGACGATCGCAACCACCATGTTGCGGACCATCGCGATCAGATGGCCTTCGGAGTTCCGCGCGATCGACCTGTTCTTGATGACGATCCTGCCTTCGAAGTTCGACTCGACGAACGACTGCTCGTTGATCTGTGCCGCACCGCCAATGTGGAAGGTGCGCATGGTCAACTGCGTGCCCGGCTCGCCGATCGACTGCGCCGCGATGACGCCGACGGCCTCGCCATGGTTGACCGGCGTGCCGCGGGCCAGATCGCGGCCGTAGCACTTGCCGCAAATGCCGTTGACGAGCTCGCAGGTCAGTGCCGAGCGGATCTTCACCTCCTGGATGCCGGCCTGCTGGATGGCGTCGATATGGGTCTCCTCCATCAGCGTGCCGCGCTTGATCAGCACCTTGTTCGAGGCGGGATCGCGGACATCCTCGCCCGCGACGCGGCCGAGGATCCGCGAGCCGAGCGAGGCCACGACCGTGCCGGCATCGACGATGGCGCGCATCTTGATGCCGAGCTTGGTGCCGCAGTCATCGGAATTGATGATGCAGTCCTGCGCGACGTCCACCAGGCGGCGGGTCAGGTAGCCGGAGTTCGCGGTCTTCAACGCGGTGTCCGCGAGGCCCTTGCGGGCGCCGTGGGTCGAGTTGAAGTACTCGAGCACCGTCAACCCCTCCTTGAAGTTGGAGATGATCGGCGTCTCGATGATCTCGCCCGACGGCTTTGCCATCAGGCCGCGCATGCCGGCGAGCTGGCGCATCTGCGCCGGCGAGCCGCGCGCACCCGAATGCGCCATCATGTAGATCGAGTTGATATCGGCATCCGCGCCCTTGGCATTCTTCCTGGTCGCGGAGATTTCCTTCATCATCTCCTTGGCGATCTCCTCGGTCGCCTTCGACCACGCGTCGACGACCTTGTTGTACTTCTCGCCATGAGTGATGAGGCCGTCATTGTACTGCTGCTCGAAATCCTTCGCCAGCGTGCGCGTGGCTTCGACGATCTTCCACTTGCCGTGCGGCACCACCATGTCGTCCTTGCCGAACGAGATGCCGGCCTTGAACGCATTGTAGAAGCCAAGCGCCATGATGCGGTCGCAGAAGATCACCGTCTCCTTCTGGCCGCAGTGGCGATAGACCTGGTCGATCACGTTGGAGATTTCGCGTTTGGTCATCAGCTTGTTGATGACGTCGTATGAAATCTTCGGGCTCTTCGGCAGCACGTTGCCAAGCATCACGCGGCCCGCGGTGGTCTCGATCCAGCGCTTCATCGGCTTGCCGGCCTCGTCGGTGCCCTCCCAGCGATACTTGATCTTGCTGTGGAGGTGGATGACCTTCGAGTGCAGCGCATGCTCGAGCTCGGCCATGTCGCCGAAGATCTTGCCCTCGCCGGGCAGGCCTTCGCGCATGATCGACAGATAGTAGAGGCCGAGCACGATATCCTGCGACGGCACGATGATCGGCTGGCCGTTGGCGGGATGCAGGATGTTGTTGGTCGACATCATCAGGACGCGCGCTTCCAGCTGCGCTTCCAGCGACAGCGGAACGTGCACGGCCATCTGGTCGCCGTCGAAGTCGGCGTTGAAGGCGGCGCAGACGAGAGGATGCAGCTGGATGGCCTTGCCCTCGATCAGAACCGGCTCGAACGCCTGAATGCCGAGACGATGCAGCGTCGGCGCGCGGTTGAGCAGCACGGGGTGTTCGCGGATCACCTCGTCCAGGATATCCCAGACCTCGGGCCGCTCTTTTTCGACCAGCTTCTTTGCCTGCTTCACGGTGGTGGACAGGCCCTTGGCGTCAAGCCGCGAATAGATGAACGGCTTGAACAGCTCGAGCGCCATCTTCTTCGGCAGGCCGCACTGATGCAGGCGGAGTTCCGGACCGACCACGATCACCGAACGGCCGGAGTAGTCGACGCGCTTGCCGAGCAGGTTCTGGCGGAAGCGGCCCTGCTTGCCCTTCAGCATGTCGGCGAGCGACTTCAGCGGACGCTTGTTGGCGCCGGTGATGACGCGGCCGCGACGGCCGTTGTCAAACAAGGCGTCGACGGCCTCCTGCAGCATCCGCTTTTCGTTGCGAATGATGATGTCGGGCGCGCGCAGCTCCATCAGCCGCTTCAAGCGGTTGTTGCGGTTGATGACGCGGCGATAGAGGTCGTTGAGATCGGACGTCGCAAAGCGGCCGCCATCGAGCGGTACCAGCGGACGCAGGTCCGGCGGGATGACCGGCACGACAGTCAGGATCATCCATTCCGGCTTGTTGCCGGAATGGCGGAACGCCTCGACGATCTTCAGGCGCTTGGCGAGCTTCTTGTGCTTGATGTCGGAATCGGTGTCCGCCATCTCGGCCCGCAGGGTGACTTCGAGTTTCTCGAGGTCGAGCCCCTTCAACATCTCGCGGATCGCCTCCGCGCCGATCATGGCCGTGAAGCTGTCCTGGCCGAATTCGTCCTGCGCCCTCAGATACTCGTCTTCCGACAATAGCTGACGGTCCTTGAGCGAGGTGAGACCCGGCTCGAGCACGACGTAATATTCGAAGTACAGGATGCGCTCGAGGTCCTTCAGCGTCATATCGAGCAGAAGGCCGATGCGCGACGGCAGCGACTTCAAAAACCAGATATGGGCCACGGGCGCCGCGAGCTCGATATGGCCCATGCGCTCGCGCCGGACGCGCGACAGCGTGACCTCGACCGAGCACTTTTCGCAGATGATGCCCTTGTACTTCATCCGCTTGTACTTGCCGCACAAGCACTCATAATCCTTGATCGGCCCGAAGATGCGCGCGCAGAACAGGCCGTCGCGCTCGGGCTTGAAGGTACGGTAGTTGATGGTCTCCGGCTTCTTGATCTCGCCGTAGGACCAGGACAGAATCTTCTCGGGAGACGCGATCGAAATCCGGATCTGGTCGAAGACCTGAGCCGGAGTCGTCGGGCTAAAAAGATTCATAATCTCTTGGTTCATCGTCTTCTCCTCGCGTGCCGTTCGCCATCGGCAGCAAATTCGAAAATCTCTTTTTGGTCCGCCGGCGCCCTGCCCGCTTCGCAGGCGGAGCGCCGATGCCCGGCGATAACGCCGGGCACAGAATGCTAAAGCCTATTCGGCAGCCTCCGAGGTCGGCGCCGGACCGACCTTGGAATTGTGCAGGTCGACGTTGAGGCCAAGCGAGCGCATTTCCTTGACCAGCACGTTAAAGGACTCGGGAATACCGGCCTCGAACGTGTCGTCGCCGCGCACGATCGCCTCGTACACCTTGGTGCGACCGGCGACGTCGTCGGACTTCACCGTCAGCATTTCCTGCAGCGTGTAGGCCGCGCCATAGGCTTCCAGCGCCCACACCTCCATTTCGCCGAATCGCTGCCCGCCGAACTGCGCCTTGCCGCCCAGCGGCTGCTGGGTGACGAGCGAGTACGGGCCGATCGAACGCGCATGGATCTTGTCGTCGACCAGATGGTGCAGCTTCAGCATGTAGATGTAACCGACAGTCACCTTGCGATCGAAGGGATCGCCGGTGCGGCCGTCATAGACGGTCGACTGGCCGGAGGCATCGAGACCCGCAAGCTTCAGCATCTCCTCGATGTCGGTCTCCTTGGCGCCGTCGAACACGGGCGTTGCGATCGGCACGCCGTGGCTCAGATTGCGGCCGAGCTCGATCAACTCGCTGTCGTTCAACGATTTGATCGTGTCGTCGTCGCCATAGATCCTCTTCAAGGTCTCCTTGAGCGGCTTGACGTCCTGCCTGGCATAATAGGCATCGACCGTCTGGGCGATGCGCTTGCCGAGACCGGCGCAGGCCCAGCCGAGATGCGTCTCCAGGATCTGGCCGACGTTCATGCGGCTCGGCACCCCGAGCGGATTGAGCACGATGTCGGCATGCGTGCCGTCCTCGAGGAACGGCATGTCCTCGATCGGCACGATCTTCGACACCACGCCCTTGTTGCCGTGGCGGCCGGCCATCTTGTCGCCGGGCTGTATCTTGCGCTTCACCGCGACGAAGACCTTCACCATCTTCATCACGCCGGGCGGCAATTCGTCGCCGCGCTGCAGCTTCTCGACCTTGTCAAGGAAGCGCTGCTCGAGCCCCTTCTTCGACTCATCGTACTGCTTCCGCATAGCCTCGATCTCGGCCATCAGCTTGTCGTTCGGCGAGGCGAACAGCCACCACTGCGACTTCGGATACTCTTCGAGCACGGCACGCGTGATCTTGGTGTCCTTCTTGAAGCCCTTGGGACCCGCGATGCCCTGACGGTTCTCGAGGAGCTCGGCGAGGCGGCTATAGACGTTGCGGTCGAGGATCGCCTGCTCGTCGTCGCGGTCCTTGGCGAGACGCTCGATCTCCTCCCGCTCGATCGCGAGCGCACGCTCGTCCTTGTCGACGCCGTGACGGTTGAACACGCGCACTTCCACGATCGTGCCCTGCACGCCGGGCGGCACCCGCAGCGAGGTGTCGCGGACGTCGGAGGCCTTTTCGCCGAAGATGGCGCGCAAGAGCTTTTCTTCCGGCGTCATCGGGCTTTCGCCCTTCGGCGTGATCTTGCCGACCAGAATGTCGCCGGCGCGCACTTCCGCGCCGATATAGACGATGCCGGCCTCGTCGAGGTTCTTCAGCGCTTCTTCCGAAACGTTCGGAATGTCACGGGTGATTTCCTCGGGTCCCAGCTTGGTGTCGCGGGCCATCACCTCGAACTCCTCGATGTGGATCGAGGTGAAGACGTCGTCCTTCACGATCCGCTCGGAGAGCAGGATCGAGTCTTCGAAGTTGTAGCCGTTCCACGGCATGAACGCGACCAGCACGTTGCGGCCGAGCGCGAGCTCGCCGAGATCGGTCGACGGGCCGTCGGCGATGATGTCGCCCTTCTTGACGACGTCGCCGACCTTCACCAGCGGACGCTGGTTGATGCAGGTCGACTGGTTGGAGCGCTGGTACTTCATCAGCCGATAGATATCGACGCCCGACTTGGTGGGGTCGAGATCTTCGGTGGCACGGATGACGACGCGCGTCGCGTCGATCTGGTCGATCACGCCGGAACGCCGGGCGGCGATCGCAGCACCGGAGTCGCGGGCGACCACGCCTTCCATGCCGGTGCCGACGAACGGCGCCTCGGCGCGAACCAGCGGCACCGCCTGGCGCTGCATGTTCGAGCCCATCAGGGCGCGGTTGGCGTCGTCGTTCTCCAGGAACGGAATCAGCGCCGCGGCCACCGAAACCAGCTGCTTCGGCGACACGTCCATGTAGTCGACCTTGTCGGGCGACACGGGCAGCACGTCGCGCGTTCCGCTGGAGCGGCAGACCACGAGGTCTTCCGTGAAGCGGCCACGGTTGTCGATCGGCACGTTGGCCTGGGCGACCGAGTAGCGTCCCTCCTCCATCGCCGAGAGATAGACCACCTCGTCGGTGACGCGGCCGTCCTTCACTTTTCGATAGGGCGTCTCGACGAAGCCATACTTGTTGACGCGGGCAAAGGTCGCGAGCGAGTTGATCAGACCGATGTTCGGACCTTCCGGCGTCTCGATCGGGCAGATGCGGCCGTAATGCGTCGGGTGCACGTCGCGCACCTCGAAGCCGGCGCGCTCGCGCGTCAGACCGCCCGGGCCGAGCGCCGACAGGCGCCGCTTGTGGGTAATTTCCGACAGCGGGTTGGTCTGGTCCATGAACTGCGACAGCTGCGAGGAGCCGAAGAACTCGCGCACCGCGGCGGCCGCCGGCTTCGCGTTGATCAGGTCCTGCGGCATCACGGTGTCGATATCGACGCTGGACATGCGCTCCTTGATCGCGCGCTCCATGCGCAAGAGGCCGATGCGGTACTGGTTCTCCATCAGTTCGCCGACCGAGCGGACCCGGCGGTTGCCGAGATGGTCGATGTCGTCGATCTCGCCCTTGCCGTCGCGCAGATCGACAAGCGTCTTGATCACCGCGAGAATGTCTTCCTTGCGCAGCGTGCGGTGGGTGTCGGGCGCGTCGAGATCGAGGCGCATGTTCATCTTGACACGGCCGACCGCGGACAGGTCGTAGCGCTCGGCGTCGAAGAACAGCGACTGGAACATGGCTTGCGCCGAGTCCACCGTCGGCGGCTCTCCCGGACGCATCACGCGATAGATGTCGAACAGCGCGTCTTCGCGCGTCATGTTCTTGTCGGCATGCAGGGTGTTGCGGATGTAGCCACCGACATTGACGTGGTCGATGTCGAGCAGTGGCAGCTCCTTGTAGCCCTGCTCGTTCAGGACCTTCAGAAGCTTCTCGGTGATCTCTTCGCCGGCCTCGGCATAGATCTCGCCGGTCTTCGGATTGACGAGGTCCTCGGCGACATAGTTGCCGACCAGTTCCTCATCCGACATGCGCAGCGCCTTCAGCCCCTTCTCCTGGAGCTGGCGCGCGGCGCGCACGGTGAGCTTCTTGCCGGCCTCGAGCACGACCTTGCCGGTATCGGCGTCGATCAGGTCGTTGACCGTCGAGTAGCCGCGGAAACGGGTCGCATCGAACGGCACGCGCCAGCCTTCCTTGGCGCGCTTGTAGATGATCTTCTTGTAGAAGGTCGACAGGATCTGCTCGCCGTCGAGCCCGAGCGCGAACATCAGCGAGGTCACGGGGATCTTCCGGCGGCGGTCGATACGCGCGAACACGATGTCCTTGGCGTCGAACTCGATGTCGAGCCAGGACCCGCGATACGGAATCACGCGCGCAGCAAACAGGAGTTTGCCCGAGGAATGCGTCTTGCCCTTGTCATGGTCGAAGAACACGCCGGGCGAACGGTGCATCTGGGAGACGATGACGCGCTCGGTGCCGTTGACGACAAAGGTGCCGTTCATGGTCATGAGCGGGATGTCGCCCATGTAGACATCCTGCTCCTTGATGTCCTTGACCGACTTCGCGCCGGTCTCCTCGTCGATATCGAACACGATGAGGCGCAGCGTCACCTTCAACGGTGCGGCGAAAGTCATGCCGCGCTGGCGGCACTCGTCGACATCATATTTCGGCGGTTCGAATTCGTAGCGGACGAATTCGAGCATCGAGGTGCCCGAAAAGTCGGAGATCGGAAACACCGAGCGGAATACTGCCTGCAGGCCCTCATCGAGCCGCCCGCCCGGGGGCTCGTTGACCATCAGGAACTGGTCGTAGGATGCCTTCTGAACCTCGATGAGGTTCGGCATTTCCGCGACTTCCTTGATGTGTCCGAAGAACTTGCGAACGCGTTTGCGACCGGTGAATGTCTGCTGCGCCATCGTGGCCTCTCGTTATCGTCACCCCTTGCGGGGCAACCCTTCCAAAGCGCGGCTTCCGCCGTCTCCGGGGTTGAATTTCGATCGATTTCCAAGGCCGCAAGGACCAATTCGGGGGGTCCAAATCCCGAATTTGTTCTTCCGGCCTGCAAAACGCAAAACGACGTGCGGGGCGACCTTCGGCCACTCCGCCCGTCAGAACCCATCTTATCGCGGACTGCAAAAGCCCGAAATTGCCCAATCTCCCAACGGCCCAGAGGGGGAAACGCCGCCGTTCCGCACCCTTCCCGCCGTCCTTTCGTGCTGCCTTCCCGATATGGGATGGCGACCGTGGAGATTCGAGGGGCAAGCCCCAGAATCCCCACACATTTCCGTGTTCGACGCACTTCGGGGCATCCCTTTGCACGTCTCTTGCAGAGGCCGGGCCTGTTCCGGCCTGCTGCGTTGTTGTTCCCTATCTCCTCCGCGCTTCGTCATGGCCGGGCCTGTCCCGGCCATCCAAAACTTCGGAGTTGAGATCCCAAGGTCTCGGCTCGACCGAGGATGAAATCGAAGCAAGCTCCGCTTACTTCAGGTCCACCTTTGCGCCAGCCTTCTCGAGCTGGGCCTTGATCTTGTCGGCTTCTTCCTTGTTGACGCCTTCCTTGACCGGCTTCGGCGCGCCCTCGACGAGGTCCTTGGCTTCTTTCAGGCCCAGGCCGGTGATGGCGCGGACTTCCTTGATGACCTCGATCTTCTTGTCGCCGGCAGCGGCCAGCACGACGGTGAACTCGGTCTTCTCTTCAACGGGGGCAGCTGCGCCACCGCCACCGGCGGCCGGGCCGGCAACCGCGACCGCAGCCGCGGCCGAGACGCCCCACTTCTCTTCCAGGAGCTTTGCGAGTTCGGCCGCTTCGAGCACGGTGAGGCTCGAGAGGTCGTCGACGATTTTCTGCAAGTCAGCCATTGATCAGTTTTCCTATGGAGTTGGTTCGAACCAGGGTTTGAGTTTTGCGAAGGGGTCAGGCCGCTTCGCCCTTTGAGGCATGAGCCTGAATGACGCGCGCAAGCTTCGCTGCGGGCGCGTTGGCGAGCTGGGCGAGCTTGGTTGCCGGCGCCACGATGAGGCCGACAATCTTGCCGCGCAATTCGTCAAGTGACGGCAGCGAGGCAAGCGCCTTCACGCCGTCGACATTCAGGGCGGTTTTGCCCATCGAGCCGCCGAGAATGACGAACCGTTCGTTCGCCTTGGCGAATTCGATGGCAACCTTCGGCGCCGCGACCGGATCATTGGAAGTTGCAATCACGGTCGGCCCCTTCAACAGGTGGCCGATGGCAGCGACGTCAGTGCCTTCAAGAGCAATTTTGGCGAGACGGTTCTTGGAGACCTTTACCGCTGCGCCAGCCTGCTTCATCTGCTTGCGCAGGGTCTGCATCTGGCTCACGGTGAGGCCGGAATAATGAGCAACGATCGCGACGCTCGTGGTCTTGAAGACCGTATGGAGCTGTTCGACCGCCTCTTTTTTTGCCGCTCGTTCCACAGCAAGCTCTCTCCGGTTGGCGGCCTTCGCTTTTCCTTGAAGCGGACCGCCGGGTTGCACCCATCGTCCCGCCCACCTGAACGTTAACAAACGTCCTCAGGACACGCCGGGCGAGACGACATTTAGAAGCCTGCCCTCCCAAAGGCCCTTTGGGGGCTTAAGGGGTGTCGAGGTTCGAACCAAACCGCCTCGCGCTGCCGGCAGGGCAGCGTGAGAGCGAAAATCCGGTCTTCACCCGTCTATGCAGGCCATACGATTAAGCCATTGAAGAAACTTCACGTTTCCTCGCAGAGCGCCTGCAGTCTCGGACAGGATCGAGGTCAATCCGGCAAGCCGGACGACCCCCGCCGCACCCCACCACAATGAAAAGGCCTTTCCTTCCCTTCGAGTGATCCAGACGGATGTCCTCAGAAAGGAATGATCTCCTAATCCATGGGCTTTCGGAGTGCGAACACGAGCGTGCCAGCAACGGCCAGCACGCCCGGAGGCGGCTCTTTAGCCGGTCTGGTAGAGCTTGCCAAGAGCAAAATTCAGACCAGTTTCGCGTCCCGGTTCCCCGTGAAATCCGGGGGTCTGCGAACCCTAGATCCTGACCACATAAGGTAACGGCCGTCCTTCGAAAAATGCGGTCAGATTGGCAATCACGCAGTCCTGCATGGCAGCGTGCGACTCCAGCGTGTGACCGCCGATATGGGGGGTGAGCACCACGTTTGGAAACGCCGTCAACGCGTCGGGCGCATGCGGCTCCCTGGCATAGACATCGAGGCCGGCGCCGGCGATGGTCCTGTCGGTCAGCGCCTGCACCAGCGCGTCCTGGTCGATGACCGAGCCGCGCGCGATGTTGACGACATAGCCGTCATCGCCAAGCCGCTTGAGGATCTCGGCATTGACGACGTGATGGGTGTCGCTGCCGGCGCGGACCGCAATCATCAGCACGCTGCACCAGTCGGCAAGCGCTTCAAGCGAAGAAAAATAGCGATAGGGCACGTCGCGCCGGCTGCGGCTGAAATAGCCGACATCGGCCTCGAAAGCGGCGACACGGGCCGCGATCTTGCGGCCGATCTCGCCCATGCCGTAGACGCCGACCCTGCGGCCGGGCATGCCGGCCTGCGGCCGCATCATCGGCGACGGTTTTGCCGCGCCCCAATCGCCGCTCCGAACATAGTTGTCGGCAACCAAGAGCCGCCGCGTCGCCGCCAGCATCAAGGTGACCGCGATGTCGGCAACCGAGGCCGCATTCGCCCCCGGGCTGTGCCCGACGGCAATTTTGCGCGCGCCGGCAGCCTTCAGATCGACGCCGTCATAGCCCGTGCCATAACAGACGATGGCGCCGAGTTTCGGCATCATGTCCATCATGCCGCCCGGCAGCGGGGTGCCGCCTGCGGTGATCATCGCTCTCACATCGGCCAGTTGCTCCGCCGAGAACATCTGGTTCGGCGGCTTGCCGCCTGCATCGAGCAAGTCGAAACGCTCGCCGATACGCAGCATCAGCGCCTTGGGAAAGCGGGAAAAGACCAGGACTTTTTCACGCATCGAAGAACGTCTCGGACGGCCTGCTCTATGGCGAGGGGCGGAATTGGTTGCCCAACTCCGCCCCTGTCTCAATCATTCGCATTCGGTTCGCGCGCGCCTCAATTGAGCAGCGAGCCCGGCTCGACCTTCACGCCCGGCCCCATGGTCGAGGAGACCGCGACGCGCTGGATGTAGGTGCCCTTGGCCCCGGTGGGCTTCGCCTTGGCGACCGCATCCGCAAGCGCCTTGACGTTGGCGACCAGCTTGTCCTCGGAGAACGAGGCCTTGCCGACGCCGGCCTGCACGATGCCGGCCTTCTCGACGCGGAACTCCACCGAGCCGCCCTTGGCGCCTTTCACGGCGTTGGTTACGTCCATGGTGACGGTGCCGATCTTCGGGTTCGGCATCATGCCGCGGGGACCGAGCACCTTGCCGAGCCGGCCGACCAGCGGCATCATGTCGGGAGTTGCGATACAACGATCGAAGTCGATCGTGCCGCCCTGCACCTTCTCCACCAGATCCTCTGCGCCGACCACGTCGGCGCCGGCAGCCTTGGCCTCCTCGGCCTTGGCGCCGCGCGCGAACACGCCGACGCGCAGCGTGCGGCCGGTGCCGTTCGGCAGGTTGACCACGCCACGAACCATCTGGTCCGCGTGACGGGGATCGACACCGAGATTGATTGCGACCTCGATGGTCTCGTCGAACTTCGCTTTCGCGCGCTCCTTGACCATCTTGATGGCTTCCGCGAGCGGATAGAGCTTCTCGCGGTCAACGCCTTCCTTGGCCTTCCTCAAACGCTTTCCGACTGACATGGCCGCTTACCCCGCAACTTCCAGACCCATCGAACGGGCCGAGCCCTCGACCATCTTCATGGCCGCTTCGACGGTGTCGCAATTGAGATCCTTCATCTTCTTCTCGGCGATCTCGCGCACCTGCGCTTTGGTCACCTTGCCGGCCTTGTCGCGGCCCGGCGCCTTCGAGCCGGACTGGATCTTTGCGGCCTGCTTGAGGAAGTAGGACATCGGCGGCGTCTTCATCTCGAAGGTGAAGGAGCGGTCCGCATAGATGGTGATGATCACCGGGATCGGGGTGTTCTTTTCTTCCTTCTGGGTCTGCGCGTTGAACGCCTTGCAGAACTCCATGATGTTGAGACCGCGCTGACCAAGCGCGGGACCGATCGGAGGCGACGGATTCGCCGCTCCGGCCGGCACCTGCAATTTCAGGAAACCGGTCACTTTCTTTGCCATGTATCACTCCTGTTGTGCCGGGCTTTCGCGCCGGCGGTTTCAGGTTCGTGGTTCGGACCGGCGCGGCTGGCTGACCGCCCGCTCCTCCCACGTCCTCTCTTTGGGAAGCACTCTGCCTCCCACTCCTCTCGTCATGCCCGGACTTGACCAGGCAATGACAGCTCGATCAGACCTTCTCGACCTGACCGAATTCCAGCTCGACCGGCGTCGCACGGCCGAAGATCGAGACTGCGACCTTCACGCGCGAGCGCGCCTCGTCGATTTCCTCGACCACGCCGGAGAACGACGCAAACGGACCATCCGCCACGCGCACATTCTCGCCGATCTCGAACGACACCGACGCCTTGGGCCGCTCCACGCCTTCCTGCACCTGGTGCAGGATGCGCATCGCCTCGGCCTCCGAAATCGGCATCGGCTTGTTTTCGGCGCCGAGAAAGCCCGTCACCTTGGGCGTGTTCTTGATCAGATGAAACGCCTCGTCGGTCAGCTTCATCTTCACCAGCACATAACCCGGGAAGAACTTGCGCTCGGCATCGATCTTGCGGCCGCGGCGGACTTCCGTGACCTTCTCGACAGGCACCAGCACCTGCTCGAACAGGTCGTCAAGCCCGCGCTGCTTGGCCTGCTCGCGGATCGATTCGGCGACCTTCTTTTCGAAATTCGAATAGGCGTGGACGATGTACCAGCGCTTGTCGACGGTCTGGACTGCAGCGGTTGCCATCAGTGAATGCCCAGTATCAGGGTGACCAAATAGCGGATGATCTGATCCGCGGCGAAAAAGAAAATGGACGCCAACGCAACCATCACGAACACCATGACGGTGGTGATGGTGGTCTCACGACGGGTCGGCCACGTGACCTTGGCGGTCTCCGAGCGTACTTCCTGCAGGAATTTGAACGGGCTGATAGCCATCGAGGTTCCGCGTCCGTTGCCGGACGAATTGACTGTGAGATTAAGGGGATCCGAACAGGCTCAAGCCGCCCAACCCTCGTTTGAAGGATGAGCCGGAAATCGGGCTCGCTTGTTCGGGGGATTTCAAAAAGCCGCGCCGGATATCCGCATCTAGCGGGCCGGCTGCAGGTGGCGGGTATGTACTGCCTGGGCCGCCAAAGGTCAAGTTCGGTGGGGGCAAAATCAAGGGCTTAGCGCTGGCAGGAGTGGCAGGGCTCGAACCTGCGACCCCCGGTTTTGGAGACCGGTGCTCTACCAATTGAGCTACACTCCTATCCCAGGACAGCTGCAAAGCAGGTCCTGCGATCCGCGCCGTTTGAAGCATAGGCGGCGGCCTGTTTGCAAGGGCCGAGCGCGCGAATGCGCTGTTCAAGCGCGGGCTTCTGCGCCACACTTCTCTCAAGCAAACAAGCGCCACCGGGAGAAGTCCATGAACGCGCAGCCCGCCGCAAAACCTGTCCATACACCGCAAACACCGCCCCTTCCGCAGGCCAAGCCCGAAACGCTCGCCCTGTCGGCCCCGCGCCTTCAGAAAATGTCGGACGCCTTCAAGCGCGAAGTCGACAAGGGAACCCTGCCGGGCGCGACAATCATGGTGGCGCGGCGCGGCCAGATCGGCTGGTTCGAGGCCATTGGTCGACAGAGTCCGGCGGCAAGTCAGCCAATGGCCCACAACACCATCTTCCGCATCTTCTCCATGACCAAACCGATCGTCTCGGTGGGCATCATGATGCTGGTGGAGGAAGGACACCTCCTCATCAGCGACCCCGTCGCGAAATTCATCCCCGAATTCGCCAGGCAGAAGGTCGGCGTCGAGAATCACGGCAAGCTCGAGCTTGTCGACGTGCAGCGCCCGATGACCGTGCAGGACCTGCTTCGCCACACCTCCGGCATCACTTACGACCACACCGGCAACGGCCTGGTGCAAAAGCTCTATCAGCAATCGCGCCTGCGCAGCCGCAAGATCACCAATGCCGAGCACGCGGCGATGGTCGCCGAGCTTCCCCTGATCTGCCAGCCCGGCGCGGAGTGGAACTACAGCCGCTCCACCGACATCCTCGGCCGTATCATCGAGGTCGTCAGCGGCAAGACGCTTGGCGCGTTCCTCACCGAGCGCATCCTTGCACCGCTCGGGATGGCCGAGACCGGCTTTTTCACCGGCGAGGAAAATGCCGGCCGCCTCGCCGAGCCCTTCCCGACCGATCCCTGGAGCAGCGAGCCGGTGCAACTCTTCAACATGCTCGACAGACCCGCGATGGAATCCGGCGGCGGCGGTCTGGTCTCGACCACGATGGATTACGCGCGCTTTTGCCAGATGCTGCTCAACGGCGGCACGCTTGACGGCACGAGGATCATCGGCCGCAAGACCCTGGAGCTGATGGCCTCCGATCATCTGTCGCCCGAGGTGAAGATCATGGGCACGCTGGTGCCGCCCGGCCATGGCTTCGGCCTGGGCTTTGCCGTGCGCCGGCAGGCCGGCATCGCGCCATTCCCGGGATCGACCGGCCAGTTCTTCTGGAGCGGCATGGGCGGCACCTTCTTCTGGATCGACCCGATGGAGGACCTGTTCGCGGTCTTCATGACGCAGGCACCCGGCCAGCGGCAATACACCCGCACCTTGGTGCGAGACCTCGTGTACGCGGCGGTGGAGTAACCCCGAAGCGGTCATTCCGGGGCAATGCGAAGCATCGAACCCGGAATCTCGTCATTCCGGGTTCGGTCCTGCGGACCGCCCCGGAATGACGAAACCAATCAACTGATCGTCGCACCTCCGTCTATCACCATGGTCTGGCCGGTCATGAAGTCGCCGGCCCTGGAACCCATGAACACGGCGGCGCCCGCGATCTCGTCGGGCAGGCCGATGCGAAGCAACGGCGAGCGCGCGGTCGAGGCTTTCAGGTTTTCCGGGTTGTCCCACAGGGCTTTGGCAAAATCGGTCTTGATCAGGCCGGGCGCGATGCAGTTCACGCGGACATTGTGCTTGCCGTATTCGCAGGCGAGATTGCGCGCAAGCTGCATGTCGGCGGCCTTCGAGATCGCGTAGGCGCCCAGAATCGTCGAGCCCTTCAGC
>Ga0335080_10002363_pt1 | contig 18760 bp, 17 predicted proteins | sample Lox_Sample_34_FD_206720 | JGI IMG/M metagenome (GOLD analysis project Ga0335080, IMG submission 206720) | Soil microbial communities from Loxahatchee National Wildlife Refuge, Florida, United States - Lox_Sample_3.4 | ecosystem: Environmental > Terrestrial > Soil > Wetlands | place: USA...
GCTGGCCCGCGCGCTCGTTGCCGGTGGCCTGCGCGTCATCGAGATGACGCTGCGGACGGATGCGGCCTATGCCTGCGCCCAGGCCATGATCCGCGACGTCGCCGACGCGGTCGTCGGCTTCGGCACGGTGACGCGCCTCGATCAGTTCGCCGCCGCCGCCGACATCGGCGCCCGCTTCGCCGTCAGCCCGGGGATGCTCCCCGAGCTGGCCGATGCGGCAAAGCGGACCGGGATTCCCTATCTGCCGGGTATCGCCACCGCCACCGAACTCATGGCTGCCGTCGCCGCCGGCTTCGGATTGTTGAAATTCTTCCCGGCCGGCCCGGCCGGCGGCATTCCCATGCTGAAGGCGCTGCACGGCCCCTTCCCCGATGTCCGCTTCTGCCCCACGGGCGGCATCGACGCCGGCAACGCGGCGGACTATCTGGCGCTGCCCAACGTGGTTGCCGTCGGCGGTTCCTGGGTAACGCCCAAGGTGGCGCTCGACGACGGCGACTGGCAGGCCATCGCCGGCCTCGCGCTGCAGGCGAGCCAGCTGCGCAAGGCTTAGAGCAGGCCGCGCGCCCGCAGGTTCTGCATGAGGGCGCCGACGCCGAAGCTCCAGGGCGCGATGGCGTCGCTCGTGCTGACGCGGTTGACGAGGGCGCCCAGCGTCGGCGTCGCGATGGTGACGATATCGCCGCGCTTGTGGGTGAAGCCGGCGCCGGGGCGATCACGGTCCTGCGTCGGCGCGAACATCGTGCCGAGGAAGAGCATCATGCCGTCCGGATACTGATGGGTCTTGCCGGTGGCCTGGGCGACGAGATCGAGCGGGTCGCGGCTGATCTTCGCCATCGAGCTGGTCGCCTTCAGGGTGAACTGATCGTCGCCGGCGACCTCCAGCTGCAGCACGGCGCGGCGAACATCGTCGATCGTGAAGGTCCGGTCGAACAGGCGGACGAACGGCCCGATGGCGCAGGAGCCGTTGTTATCCTTGGCCTTGCCCAGGAGGAGCGCGCTGCGGCCCTCGAAATCGCGCAGGTTGACGTCGTTGCCGAGCGTCGCACCCACGGTCTCGCCGCGCCCGTTCACGGCCAGCACGATCTCGGGCTCCGGGTTGTTCCAGGTCGAGCCCGGATGCAGGCCGACCTCGGCGCCGCTGCCGACGGCCGACATCGGCTGACTCTTGGTGAAGACCTCCGCGTCAGGCCCGATGCCGACCTCGAGATAGGGCGACCACAGGCCGCGCTGCACCAGCAGGTCCTTGACCTTGGCCGCCTCGCCCGATCCGGGCCGCACGGCCGACAGGTCGATGCCGATGGCGTCCATGAGGGTGCGGCGGACGGCGTCCGCTTTCCCGGGCTCGCCCTTGGTCTTCTCCTCGATGACGCGCTCGAGCAGGCTCGATACGAAGGTGACGCCGCAGGCCTTCAGGGCCTGCAGGTCGCAGGGCGCCAGGAGATACGGCTTCCGCTCATCGCGTGCATCGGCGGCCGTATTGGCCAGGATTTCGGCGACGCGGCCGAGAGGCGCGCCATGGGCCACCGCCGCACGCGCGACGGCGGCGGGGTGCTCCGCGTCCAGGAACTGCGCCGCGGTCGGATAGACGCTGGAAATGTCGATGAGATCGTCGCCGGCCACCACGACGACGCTCGGCCCTGCCGGCGCCGCCGGCACCCAGGCGCGGCCGATGAGGCAGGCGCGATCGGCATCGGCCGGCAGCGATGTCGCTACGTCCAGGCGAAATTCCATGCGAATCTCCCGCTGTTGATCCAATGGAACGACGGCAGCGCCGGCCTCTATGCCCTTGATGAATAAAAGCATGAGCAGCCTTGCATGCAAAGAGGGAGGCCTCACTTGACAGGGGTGCTATGATGCGATTGCTGTTTCTATTCAACGAGCAAGACCGGCACGTCAGAGGTTTCGATGGTTGAAGTACTGGATCGTCCCGCAACCCTTCGTCTCAATGCATCCGATCCGGTGGTGGTCGCCATCCGCGACATCGCGGCGGGGGAGCCAGTCGGATTCGGCGGCGTCAAGACCGTCGAGCCGATCGGCCGCGGCCACAAGGTGGCGATCCAGGCTATCCCGGCCGGTGAGCCCGTGCGCAAGTTTGGCCAGATCATCGGCAATGCCACCAAGGCCATCCAGCCTGGCCAGCACGTCCACGTCCACAATCTGGCATTCCGGCCGAGCGCCGCCGACCACACCATCGGCTCCGACCGCCGCAACACGATGCCGCTCCCGGAGGCCGAAGCTGCAACGTTCCAGGGCATCCTGCGGGCCGACGGCAGCGTGGCGACCCGCAACTATATCGGCGTGCTCACAACGGTGAACTGCTCGGCCACGGTGGCGCGGCTCATCTCCGATCAGTTTCGGGGGCCGCAGGCCCTCGCCGACTTCCCGAATGTCGATGGCATCGTCGCGCTCACCCACAAGAGCGGCTGCGCCGCTGCCGCCGATGGCGAGGCCGTCGATCTGTTGCGTCGCACCATCGGTGGCTATGCGAAGCACCCCAATTTCGCGGCCGTGCTGGTCATCGGCCTCGGCTGCGAAGCCAACCAGCTTAATCGGCTGTTGATGCAGGAGGGCATCGAGGTTGGCGGCCGGGTCAACCCGTACGTCATCCAGGAGACCGGCGGCACCAACGCGACGGTGCGGGCAGGAGTTCAGCGCATCAAAGAGTTGCTGCCGGCAGCCAACGACGTTCGTCGCCAAACGCTGCCGGCGAAGCATTTGACTCTTGGCCTGCAGTGCGGCGGCTCCGACGGCTTTTCCGGCATCACCGCCAACCCGGCGCTCGGTGTCGCCTCCGATCTGCTCGTGCAGAACGGCGGCACGGCGATCCTCAGCGAGACGCCGGAGATCTACGGCGCCGAGCACATGCTACTGCGTCGCGCCGTCAGCAAGGAGATCGGCGACAAGCTGCTGGAGCGGATCGCCTGGTGGGAGGAATACACGGCGCGCCACGGCGAAAGCATGGATAGCAACCCCTCGCCCGGCAACAAGGCCGGCGGCCTCACCACCATCCTCGAGAAGTCACTGGGTGCTGCGGCCAAGGGCGGTTCCAGCGACATGGTCGATGTCTACCGCTATGCGGAGCCGGTAACGAAGCGCGGCTTCGTCTTCATGGATACGCCGGGCTATGACCCGGTGTCCGCCACCGGTCAGGTCGCTGGCGGCGCCAACGTCATCTGCTTCACCACCGGGCGCGGCTCCTGCTATGGCTGCAAGCCGGTGCCGAGCCTGAAGCTTGCCACCAACACGCCGATGTATCAGCGCATGGCCGACGACATGGACATCAACTGTGGCGAGATCGTCGACGGCACGGCGACGCTGGAGCAGAAGGGCCAGGAGATCTTCAAGCTCATCCTCGACACCGCATCGGGCAAGAAATCGAAGAGCGAAGAGTTCGGCTACGGCGAAGACGAGTTTGCGCCCTGGCATTTCGGCGCGACGATGTAGTCGCGGGCGGCGGTGGGACGCGGGGGGACCGCGGGGGAGCAGAGGGGACTTCGTTGGCGGATGTCCGCATCGGGCTGATCGGCGCCGGCTTCATGGGCCGTGCGCACGGCATCGCCTTCCGCGAGGTCGGCGGCGTCTTCGACCTGCCGGTGAACGCGGTCCGTGAGCTCATCGCCGACATCGACGACAAGTCGGCGCGCCTGGCCGCCCGCCGGCTCGGCTTTCGCCGCTCGACGGGCGACTGGAGGGCGCTGGTCGACGATCCCGACGTCGACATCGTCGACATCACCGCGCCCACAGCGCAGCACCGGGAGATGGCGATCGCCGCGCTTGCCGCCGGCAAGCACGTCTATTGCGAGAAGCCGCTGGCGCTCACCGCGCGCGAGGCGCGCGACCTCGCCGCGCGGGCAGCGAAGGCCGGCGCGATCACCATGGTCGGCTTCAACTATCTCAAGAACCCGATCCAGATCCTGGCGCGCGAGATCATCGACAGCGGCGAGATCGGCACGGTCTCGGGCTTTCGCGGCATCCATGCCGAGGACTACATGAACGATCCGGACGCGCCGTTCAGCTGGCGCTGCAGCGGCCCGCCGGGCAGCGGCGTGGTGGCCGATCTCGGCAGTCACATCACCTCGCTCGCGCGCTACCTCGTCGGCCCCATCGAGGCCGTCTGCGGCACCCTCGAGACCCGGGTGAAGCAGCGGCCGGTCGCACCGGGCGCGCGCCAGCGCAAGCGCGTGCAGGCCGACGACGTGGCCCGCTTCCTCCTGCGCTTTGCTCGCGGCTACGGCGGCACGATCGAGGCGAGCTGGGTGGCGACCGGCCGCAAGATGCAGCTCGCCTACGAGATCACGGGAACCAAGGGCTCACTCGCCTTCACGCAGGAGCGCATGAACGAGCTGAAGCTCTACACGGTCGGCCAGAAGCCCGGGCGCGAGGGCTACAAGACCATTCTGACCGACGCCAATCATCCGCCCTACGGCGCGTTCTGTCCGGCGCCCGGCCATCAGCTGGGCTTCAACGACATGAAGGTGATCGAGGTTCGCGATCTGCTGCTGGCCGTCGCCGGCAAGGGCAAGGCATGGCCGGATTTCCGTGAGGCCTGGGAGGTGCAGCGCGTGATCGAGGCGGTCACCCGATCGAATGCGCGGGGCCGCTGGGTCAAGGTGGAGGAGGTCGACAGAGGTCGATGAGCGACATGTTCTCTCTCCAAGGCCGCGTCGCGCTGGTCACCGGCGCCTCGCGCGGCATCGGCTTCGCCATCGCCGAGGCGCTGGCGCAGAACGGCGCGCTCGTGCTGCTGAACGGCCGCGACCGCGCCTCGCTCCAGGCGAAGGTCGATGCGCTCGCCGGGCAGAAGCTCAAGGCGGAAGTCGCCCCCTTCGACGTCACCGATGCGGCGGCGGCGGCCAAGGCGATCGCCGCCATCGCCGGCAAGCACGGCAAGCTCGACATCCTCGTGAACAACGCCGGCATCCAGCATCGCGTGCCGCTGACGGAGTGGACCGACGCCGACATCGAGCGCGTGCTCGCCACCAACCTGACGGCCTGCTTCCGCCTGGCCCGCGATGCCGCGCGCGTGATGCTGCCCAAGGGCTACGGCCGCATCATCAACATCGGCTCGATCGGCGCCATCCTGGCGCGTCCGACCATTCACGGCTACATCGCCGCCAAGGGCGCGCTGCATGCCCTGACGCGCTCGCTCGCGGCCGAGCTCGGGTCCAAGGGCATCACGGTCAACGCCATTGCGCCCGGCTATGTCGCGACCGAGCTCAACACGGCGCTCATCAACAACAAGGAGTTCAACGACTGGGTCTGCCGTCGGACACCCGTGGGCCGCTGGGCCGAGCCGCGCGAGATCGGCGGCGCCGCGGTTTTCCTTGCCTCCGATGCCGCGGCCTACGTCAATGGCCACGTCCTTGCCGTCGACGGCGGGATCTCCGTCACGCTGTAGCGATGCCGTGAGCGACGCCTTCTTCTCGGCCAACCGGCAGAACTGGGACGAACGCACCGCCATCCACCGCCAGGACGCGAGCGGCTTCTATCGCGTCCAGGCCTTCAAGGCCGGCGAGGACACGCTCTACCCCATCGAGGCCGGCGAGATCGGCGACGTCAGTGGCCGCCGGCTCGCGCATCTGCAGTGCCATTTCGGCCTCGATACGCTGTCGCTGGCGCGCCGCGGCGCGATCGTGACCGGACTCGATTTCTCGCCCGTCGCGATCGATGCGGCGCGGGCGCTGGCGGCGGAGGTCGGCATTGCCGCGACCTTCGTCTGCGGCAATGTCTACGACGCGCCGCAGCTGCTGCGGCAGCGCTTCGACATCGTCTATGCGACCTGGGGCACCATCGGCTGGCTGCCGGATGTCGGCCGCTGGGCCCGCGTCGTGGCGGCGCTGCTCGAGCCGGGCGGACATCTCTACTTCGCCGATCATCATCCGCTCGTCACGCTGCTGGAGCAGGAGGACGGCCGGCTGGTCTTCCGCTACGGCTGGCGCACGCCGGCCAGCGCGCCGTCCGTCAACGAAAACCCGACGACCTACACCGGCGATACGCAGCGGCTGGCGACGCGGCGCACCTATGAGTGGGACCATCCGCTGTCGTCGATCATCGGCGGGTTGATCGAGGCCGGCCTGAAGCTCGAGTTCCTGCACGAGCACGAGGTCTTGCCCTGGCGCGCGTTCCCGATGCTGGTCGAGGCCGGCGACCGCCTTTATCGGCTGCCGGACGGCCATCCGGCTCTGCCGCTTTCGATTTCGCTGAAGGCCACAAAATAAGATCGCCCCGCCTGTGCGGCGGGGCGATCGTCATCACAAGCAGGAGCAGCGTTTACTTGCCGAGGCAGCTGCTCGCGTTGTCCTTGGTGCAGACGTCGAGGCCCGTATACTCCGGATCCTGCAGCGTCTTCCCGTTCTTGAGATCGAGGAGGCGCTGCATCGCCAGATAGCCCATCTGGAACGGCCGCTGGCCGACCTGGCCGTCGCTCAGGCCGTCCTTCAGCTGCTGCATCTGCATGTCCAGCGTATCGGCCGACACGAAGACCAGCTGGCCGCTCTTGATCTTGTCCTTGTAGGGATCGACGGCCTGGCGGAAGGCGTTGTCTGACCACTGGGTGAAGGCGCCGGTGGTGATGTAGACATCGAGGTCGGCGTACTTGCCGAGGATGTCCTGCAGCTGCTGCACGGCGGTGGCGCTGTCGTCGTTGGTGATCAGCGGACAGCCGTCGACTTCGGTCCAGCCGTTCTCGCCCTTCAGCGGGTCGCCTGGCGGCGACGTGCCGCTGCGCCCGCCGAGCGTATCGCGGATGCCCTGCAGGCGTTCATTGTGATTGGCGGCCGAGGCGCCGCCCGTCTGCAAGCAGATCTTGCCGCCCTTCGGCTTCAGGGACGCGGCGATCTTCGCGAGATTGACCCCGATGTCGTAGTTGTGCGTGCCGACGAACGCGGCGCGAGCCGCCTTGTCCTGGGGCAGCAGGTCGGAGTCCCAGGTCAGCGTGGGGATGCCGGCGTCGTGGGCCGCCTTGAGCGCCACGGCCATCGCCGCAGCGTTCGAGGGCGACACGGCGATGCCGTCGATGCCCTTGCTGATCAGGTCCTGGACGATCTGCACCTGCTCGGTCTCGGTGTGCTCGGCCGGACCGATATAGACGCACTCGATATTGGGGATATCCTGCTGCGCCTTCATGCAGCCATCACGGGCGAGGTCGAAGAACGGGTTGTTCATCGCCTTCGGAACCAGGGCGAATTTGAGCTTTTGTTGCGCGTCCGACGTTCCGGGAACGGCGAACAGTGCGACCGCCACCGCGGCCATCAGCAAGCGCTTCATGCGTTTCCTCCCTTTGGGTTAAGCGCCTTTTCCTGACTACCTGGTCAATTTACCTTGCGGCCGCGGATTCGCTCAAGCAGGACCGCAAATATGATGAACAGGCCGACGAAGGTCCCCTGCCAGTACGGATCGACACCCGCCAGCAGCAGGCTGTTACGGATGACCTCGATAAGCGCGGCGCCGATGAAGGCGGCGTAGGCGCCGCCCTCGCCCCCCGCCAGGTTGGCACCGCCGATCACGGTCGAGGCGATCACCCGCAGCTCATAACCGATTCCGAGCCCGTTGGTCACGGACCCCAACCAGCCGACCGTGAGAATCGCCGAAACGGCGGTCATGAACCCGGAGAGGACGTAGACCGATACCTTCAGCCGATCCACCGGCACGCCCGTCAGCCGTGCCGCATGCTCGTTGCCGCCCACCGCATAGAGATGTCGTCCCCACTTCGTATAGCGAAGGACGAAGCCCATGATCACCGTGAGAACGACGAGGACGATCACCGGGTTCGCGACCCCGAACGTCCTGCCGCCGCCGAGTTCGATCAGCAAGGTCTGATCGTGACCGAACTTGTAGAAGAACTTGTTGTTGGAGATGGCGAGCGCGAGGCTGCGACCGATGCTCAGCATGCCCAGCGTGACGACGAAGGGCGACAGCTTCAGGTAGGAGATGAGGTAGCCATTGAATCCGCCGCACGCGACGCCCGCAAGGATCGTCACGAAGGCGCTCAGCCAGAACGAATAGTCGTTGCTCATCAGGAGGCCGAGCACGATGCCGCAGACGGCCAGCACCGACCCCACGGACAGGTCGATCCCGCCGGTGATGATGACGGCCACCTGACCGAGCGCCATGATCGCGATGAAGGCGAAATTCCGCGTGACGTTGAAGAAGTTGTCCTCCTTCCAGAACGCCGCGCTGAAGCTCGGCTCGATCACCGTCATCGCAACGGGAATGAGGAAGACCGAAATCGTGACCCAGAAAGCTTGCTTGCCGAGGATCTGCTGAACCGTCCCCTGGCTTGGCCGCGGCAAAGTCGTCTCGGTCGCCATCGCGCGTCCTACAGCTCCCCTCGCCTCGCACCCGTGCCGCGCATCGCCATCTATGCCGCCTTGATCGCGCCGGTGATGAGGCCGGTGACCTCTTCGGGCGAGCTTTCGCCGATCGGCTTGTCCGCCACCTTGTGGCCGCGCCGCAGGACGACGATCTTGTCGGCAACCGAAAAGACGTCGGGCATGCGGTGGCTGATCAGGACGACGGCCATGCCCTGGTCCCGCAGCCGCCGCAGGAGATCCAGGACTTCCGCCACTTGGCGCACGCTGATCGCCGCCGTCGGCTCGTCCATCAACACGATCTTGGCCTGCGAAAGATGCGTCCGGGCGATGGCGACGGCCTGCCGCTGCCCGCCCGACATCATGCGCACCGTATCGGCCGGCCGCGTCTCGGACTTGAGCTCCGCGAAGAGTTCCCGCGAGCGATCGTGCATGGAGCGGTCGTCGAGGATGCTGAACGGGCCGAAGCGACGCTTGCGCTCACGCCCGAGGAAAACGTTGGCGGATGCGCTCAGGTTGTTGCAAAGCGCCAGGTCCTGGTAGACGACCTCGATACCCGCCGCCCGAGCATCCACCGGCTTATGAAAATGCACACTCTTTCCCTCGAGCACGATCTCGCCGCTCGAGGGCGGAAAGTTGCCGGCCATGATCTTGACCAGCGTCGATTTGCCGGCGCCGTTGTCGCCCATGAGGCCGACGATCTGGCCGGCCTCGAGCGAGAAATCGACGCCGGCGAGCGCCTCGATCGCGCCGAAATGCTTGGAGATGCCCCTGAGATCGAGAACTGCCACGGCGCGACGCGTCTGCTCCCTTCACTCCAGCAACCCGTTGGCCGGGTGCCGTAAAATTCATTGTTGTGAAGACCTTAAGCGGGCGTCTTCAGACTTGTCCAGCGGATTTATCAGACATAACGCGCAAGAGCGCTACTTGATCGTTACGGTCTTTCCGGTCGTATGGGATGCCAGCGCCGCATCGGCGAGCAGCAGGGCGCGGCGGCCGTCTTCGGCGCCGACCGACGGCTGCCGCCCGGCGATGACGGCATCGATGAAATCGTTCAGCTCGTTCTCATAGGCCTGGACGTAGCGCTCGATGAAGAAGTTGAGGAGGACGTCGCGCGCCTCGGTCGTGCTGTCGTTCGAGCGCAGGATCGCGGTCGGGCGGATATTGTCGGAGCGCACCATGCCCTTCGAGCCGAAGACCTCGACGCGCTGGTCGTAGCCATAGGTGGCGCGGCGGCTGTTGTTGATGTGGCAGAGCGATCCGCTCTTCGTCTTCAGGATCACCATGGCGGTGTCGATGTCGCCGGCCTTGCCGATCTTGGCATCGACCCGGCAGCTCGCCTTGGCGACGACCTCGACCGGCTCCTCGCCCAGGAGCCAGCGCGCGAGATCGAAGTCGTGGATCATCATGTCCCGGAAGAGGCCGCCGGACACCTTGATGTAGTCGAGCGGCGGGGGGCCGGGATCGCGGCTGGTGATGACGACCAGTTCAACGTCGCCGACCTCGCCCTTGCGGATGGCCGACTGGATGGCGTGGTTGGTCGGGTCGAAGCGGCGGTTGAAGCCGATGCCCACGGGCACGCGATGCTTCTTCAGCCCGGCCAGACACTTGTCCACACGCTTGATGTCGAGATCGATCGGCTTCTCGCAGAGGACTGCCTTGCCCGCCTTGGCCGAGGCGGTGATGAGGTCGACGTGGGTATTGGTCGAGGACGCGATCACCACGGCGTCGATCTCCGGATCGGCAAGCGCCGTCGCCGCATCCGGCGCCGTCTCGGCGTCCAGCTGGCCCGCAAGCTCTGCCGCCGCCTTGCCGATGGGATCGACGACGTATTTCACCCTCGCCTGGGGATGCTTGGCGACGTTGCGGGCGTGCAGCTTGCCGATGCGGCCGGCGCCGAAGACGCAGAATGTCAGCTTGTCGTTGCTCATGGAGTTCCCCCTACCGGCGCCCGAGCACCTGCTTGTTCACGACGAGGTCCGCATCGAGCGTGCCGTCGAGCCCCGCCAGCACGTTGCACGCGGAGACCTCGGCCATCCGGATCGCGCACTCCTCGGTCAGTCCGGCGATATGCGGGCTCAACAGGACGTTGTCGAGCTTCAGTAGCGGATTGTCGGGCGATGGCGGCTCGTCGACGAAGACATCGAGACCGGCGGCCCGGATCTGGCCCGACTGCAGAGCATGCGCCAGCGCCGCCTCGTCGACGAGGCCGCCCCGCGCCGTCGAGATGACGATGGCCGATTTCTTCATGGTCGCGAGTTCCAAGGCACCAATGATGCCCTTGGTCTCCGCCGACAGCGGCAGGTGCACGCTGATGAAGTCGACAACCGGCCAGGCATCCGTGAGCTTCGTCACGGGCTGCACGCGGGCCGCATACATCGCCTCGGCGCGGACATAGGGATCGTAGGCCAGGACCTTGACATCGAAGGCCTGGGCGCGGCGGGCCACCTCGCGGCCGGTGCGGCCGAAGCCGAGCAGAAGCAGCGTCTTGCCGTAGAGCTCGGTGGCGCCGAAGTCGTCGCGCAGCTTCCAGTTTCCCGACCGCAGGGCGCGATCATGCGCGGCCCCCGCCTTGGCCAGCGCCAGCATCATGAAGAGCGTGTGCTCGGCCACGGAGAGGGCGTTGACGTTGCCGACCAGGACCAGCGGTATGCCGCGGCGGTCGAGCGCCGCCATGTCCACGTTGTCGTAACCGACGCCATGTCGCGACACGACCTTGAGCCGCGGCGCCGCATCGATCGCGGCCCCGCTCAGCTTGGTGGTGCGGACGAGGATGGCATCCGCGGCCGGCGTCTTCCGGAGGATCTCCGGTTCGGTTGGATTGGCCAGCATCTCGAATTCGATGCCAGGACGCGCGCGCAGGAGGTCGAGGCCCTTCTCGTGGATGCGGCCAAGAACGAGGACGTGGGGCACGGCTCAGTAGGTCCCGGTCGAGGCCGCCTTCGGCGCCGCCGTCAGCGCGCGCATCTTGCCGAGGACCTCCTGCGCCTTGGCCGCCATGAGGCGAGCGTCGGACGCGATGGTGACGAAGCGGAAGCCCTTGTCGATCATCTTCTGGGCGTATTCGGGCGTGCCGTTGTGAATGCCGGCGACGACGCCGTGCTTCTTCGCCTTCGTGACAATTACGTCGATAGCGTCGAGGACCGGCTTCTCATCCTGGTCGAACTTCGGCGTGCAGCCGAGGGAGTTCGAGAGATCGGCGGGGCCGACATAGATGGCGTCCAGGCCGGGTACCGTCAGAATCTCATCCAGATTGTTGAGCGCTTCGCACGTCTCGATCATGGCAAAGACGATCACGGTGTCGTTGGCATGCTTGGGATAATCGGCGCCGCCATAGAGCAGTGCGCGGATCGGCCCGAAGCTGCGGTAGCCCTTGGGCGGATAGCGGCAGGCGCCGACCAGCTTTTCGGCATCGGCGCGCGTATTGATCATCGGGCAGATGACGCCGTAGGCGCCGGCATCGAGCACCTTGCCGACGATGCCCGGCTCGAGCCACGGCACGCGCACGAACGGCATCGTCGCCGTCGTCGAGATGGCCTGCAGCATGGTGACCGCCGTCTGGTAGTCGACGACGCCGTGCTGGAGATCGACCGTGACGGAATCCCAGCCCTGGTGCGCCATGGTCTCGGCCGAGAACGAACTCGGGATGGCGCACCAGCCGTTGACCGCGGCCTTGCCCTCGCCCCAAAGACTTCGGATCGTGTTTTCGCGCATCGCCCTCCCCTTTGTCAGCTCTTGTAGGGGCGGGTCTACGACCCGCCCACCGGTCCGCGAGCTGGCACCGTTAAGCTAGCACCATGTTCGTGTACTTGACGTCGAGATAGTCCTTGATGCCGAGGGCGCCGCCCTCGCGGCCGAAGCCGCTCTCCTTGATGCCGCCGAACGGCGTCTCGGGCGAAGCCAGGGCAAAGGTGTTGACGCCGACCATGCCGGTCTCAAGCGAATCGACGGCTTCGTGGGCCCGCCGCAGATTGCGCGTGAAGACATAGCCGCCCAACCCCACGGACAGTGAGTTGGCGCGTTCCATGACCTCGTCGAACTCCCGGAAGGTCGCGAGCGGCGCGATCGGCCCGAACGGCTCCTCGGTCATCACCCGCGCCTTGTCCGGCACGTTGCGGAGGACCGTCGGCTCGTAGAAGAAGCCGCGATTGAAGCCGGGCGGCCGACGACCGCCCGTCAGCACTTCGGCGCCCTGCGTCTTCGCGTCCTCGACGAGCGACTCCACCGCCTCTTGCCGCCGCCGCGTGGTGAGGGGTCCGACGTCGATCCCCTCGGCCATGCCGTCCCCCAGCCGCAGCTTCTTCGTGCCGTCGACGAAGCGCTTGGCGAACGCATCGGCCTTGCTCTCATGCACATAGAAGCGGGTCGGCGATACGCAGACCTGTCCCGAATTGCGGAACTTGGCCTGCACCGCCGAATCCGCGGCCTGCTCGATGTCGGCATCGTCGAAGACGATGACCGGAGCGTGGCCGCCGAGCTCCATCGTGACGCGCTTCACGGTGTCGGCCGCCGCCTTCAGCACGCGCTTGCCGACCGGCACCGAGCCGGTGAGCGTCACCTTGCGCACCACCGGCGAAGCCAGCAGCTTCGGCGAGATGACGTTGATGTCCCCGGTCAGCAGATTGACCACGCCCGGCGGCAATCCGGCGGCATGGCAGCATTCGACGATGATGGCGACCGAGGTCGGCGCCTCGTCCGCCGGCCGGCAGATGATCGAGCAACCGGCCGCCAGCGCGGGCGCGATCTTGCGGGCCGCCAGGATGGCCGGGAAATTCCAGGCCGAGAAGGCGGCGACGACGCCGACGGGCTGATAGTCGATGATGATGCGGCCATTGGCCGCGCGGCTCTCGACCGTCTGCCCGTAGATCCGCTTCGACTCTTCGGCGAACCACTCGAACTGTTCGACGGCGCCCTGGGTCTCGACCCTGGCCTGGCCCAGCGGCTTGCCGACCTCCAGCGTCAGCGCCCGCGCAATCTCCTCGCTCCGCTCGCGCATCAGGTCGCCGACGCGACGGATCAGACGGGCCCGCTCCCAGGGTTGCACGCGGCGCCAGACCTCGAAGCCCCTGCGGGCGGCGGCGATCGCGGCATCGACATCGGCCTCGCTTGCGTTGGCGCGTTCGACCAACGGTTCCTCGGTCGCGGGATTGATGACCGCGAAGGTGCCGCCGCCCGAGGCAGCGCGCCACTGACCGTCGATGTACAGGCTCTTCGCATCCTGCATGCGTCCTCCCGCGGAGACTGTTCTTGAACCGGGCGCCAAAGCGTGGCCTCATCTAGCATAAGTCCTCCAGCGGCACCAACTGGCGCGGCGCCGGTGTGGTATTGCGCTGACGCATGGACGGCAGATCGGGAGGATGCAGCAGATGAAGACCATCCGCCTCACCATGGCCCAGGCCCTGGTGAAATACCTGACCGCGCAGCGCACGGTGATCGACGGCCAGGACGTGCCGCTCTTCGCCGGCGTGTTCGCTATCTTCGGTCATGGCAACGTCACCTGCCTCGGCGAGGCGCTGGAGGGGGTGAAGGAAGAGCTGCCGACCTGGCGCGGCCAGAACGAGCAGTCGATGGCGCTCGCCGCCGTGGCCTTCGCCAAGGCCAAGCGGCGGCGGCAGATCATGGTCGCGGCCAGCTCGATCGGGCCGGGCGCCACCAACATGGTCACGGCCGCCGGTGTTGCGCACTCCAACCGCCTGCCGGTCCTGCTGCTCTCCGGCGATACTTTCGTGAACCGCCTGCCCGATCCCGTCCTGCAGCAGGTCGAGCATTTCAACGATCCCAGCATCACCGTGAACGATGCCTTCAAAGCGGTGACGCGCTACTGGGACCGGATCGTCAAGCCGGAGCAGTTGATGGCGTCGCTGCCGCAGGCGGTGGCCGTGATGCTCGATCCCGGCGATTGCGGCCCCACCTTCCTCGCGCTGCCACAGGACGTTCAGGCGGAAGCGTTCGACTATCCGGTCGAGTTCTTCGAGAAGCGGGTCCATCAGGTGGCGCGGCCGCGGCCGGATGTGGAGCAGCTGGTCGCCGCGGCCGGCCTGCTGCGCGAGGCGAAGAAGCCCCTCCTCATCGCCGGTGGCGGCGTGCACTACTCCCTGGCGACGGCCGAGCTGGCGGCCTTCGCGGAGCGTCACAACCTGCCGGTCGTCGAGACCATCGCCGGCCGCGGCGTGATGGTACACGAGCATCCGCTCAACGCCGGCCCGCTCGGCGTCATCGGGTCCGCCTCGGCCAATGCGCTCGCCGCCGAGGCCGACGTCGTGCTGGCCGTGGGTACGCGGCTGCAGGACTTCAGCACGGGGTCCTGGAGCGTGTTCCAGAATCCGAACTATCGGCTGATCGCGCTCAACGCGGCGCGCTTCGATGCGCACAAGCACCGCGCGCTCTCCGTCGTCGGCGACGCCCAGGCCGGACTCGCCGAACTGTCGGCGGCCCTGCGCGGCTGGAAGTCGCCGGACTCCTGGCGCCAACGCGCCAAGGACGAGTACGCCAAATGGAACCAGCTGGTCGACCAGCATTCCGGACCGACCAATGCGCCCCTGCCCTCGTACGGCCACGTGGTCGGCGCCATCAACCGCAAGGCGGCGGCGACCGATGTCGTCGTCACGGCGGCCGGCGGCCTGCCGGGCGAGCTCACCAAGAACTGGCGCGTGAAGTCCATCGGCACCTTCGACTGCGAGTTCGGCTTCTCCTGCATGGGCTACGAGATCGCCGGCGGCTGGGGCGTCAAGATGGCGCATCCCGACCGCGACGTGGTCGTGTTCGTCGGCGACGGCTCCTACCTCATGATGAACTCGGACATCTACAGCTCGGTCCTCACCGGCCATAAGCTGATCGTCGTCGTCTGCGACAACGGCGGCTTCGCCGTGATCAACCGCCTGCAGGTCTTCAAGGGTAGCCCCTCCTTCAACAACCTGCTCGAGCACTGCCGCACCGTGCGTCAGGTGGCCGTCGACTTCGCCAAGCATGCGGAGTCCATGGGCGCCATCGCCGAGCGCGTGAGCTCCATCGGCGATCTGGAGCAGGCCTTCGAGCGCGCCAAGAAGGCGGACCGCACCTATGTCATCGAGATCAAGGTGAGCCCGTCGCAGTGGACGCCGGGCGACGCGTGGTGGGATGTCGGCGTGCCCGAGGTGAACTCCCGCGAATCCGTGCGCAAGGCGGCGGCAGACCACGCCGAGGGCAAGCGCAAGCAACGCGTCGGAGTCTGAGGTCATGCCCGTCCGTCTCGGCATCGCGCCGATCGCCTGGTCGAACGACGACCTGCCGCAGCTCGGCGGCGACACGCCGCTCGAGACCTGCCTCCGGGAGAGCCGCGCCGCCGGCTTCAGCGGCACCGAGACCGGCGGCAAGTTCCCGATGGACCCAAAGATCCTCGGCCCGCTCCTCAGCGCCCACAACCTGAAGCTGGTCTCCGGCTGGTTCTCCGGCCAGCTGCTCAGCGGCTCCGTCGACAACGAGAAGCGGCGCATGGAGAAGCAGTTCCAGACCTTCAAGGAGCTCGGTGCCACGGTGATCGTCTATGCCGAGACGACCGGCAGCGTGCAGGGCCAGCGCCAGACTCCCGCCAGCAAGCGGCCGCGGCTGCCGGCCAGCGAATACAAGGAGTATGGGCGCAAGCTCACGGCGCTTGCCGAGGACATGGCGGCGCGCGGCCTGCGCATGGCCTATCACCATCACATGGGCACGGTGTTCGAGACGGAATCCGAGGTCGACCGGCTCATGGCCAGCACGGGCGAAGCCGTGGGCCTGCTGATCGACACGGGACACATGACCTATGCCGGAGGCGACCCGCTGGCGGTGACGCGACGCCACGCCAAGCGCGTCAACCACGTCCACTGCAAGGACGTGCGACCGAAGGTGCTGGCCGACGCCCGCGCCAAGGACTGGAGCTTCCTCGACGCCGTGCTCGCCGGCGTGTTCACGGTGCCCGGCGACGGCGGCATCGACTTCGGCGCCTTTGCCAAGGTCCTGGCGGAGATCGGCTACAGCGGCTGGACCGTCGTCGAGGCCGAGCAGGATCCCGCCAAGGCGCCGCCGTTCGAATATTCCAAGAAGGGCCACGACCATCTGACCAAGGTGCTCACCGAGGCCAAGATCACGATTGCACGATAGGAAAGCCATGAGCGACAGCACCGATCTTTCGAAGCAATTTGCCGGGCAGTACGCGGTCGTCACCGGCGGCACGCAGGGGATGGGCGAGGCCGTGGCGCGCCTGCTGGCGCGCCGCGGCGCAGCCGGACTCGTGATCTGTGGCCGCAACAAGGCCAAGGGCGAGAAGATCGCGGGCGAGCTGACCAAGGGCGGCTGCAAGACCCTTTACGTCGAGGCCGACCTCGCAAAGGTCGAGGATTGCCGCAACATCATCGCCACCGCCGACGAGGCGTTCGGCAAGCTGCATGTGCTTGCCAACTGCGCCGGGTATACCGACCGCGGGACAATCGTCGACACGTCACCCGAACTGTTCGACCAGATGTTCGCCGTCAACGTGCGCGCGCCGTTCTTCCTCATGCAGGACGCGATCAAGATCATGCGGCGCGAGCGCATCGAGGGCGCGATCGTGAACCTCATCACCATGTCGAGCTATGGCGGCCAGCCCTTCATCACGGCCTACTGCGCCTCCAAGGGCGCACTGGTCACGCTTACCCGCAACGTCGCCTTCGCCGTCATGCGCGAGCGCATCCGGGTGAACGGCCTCAATGTCGGCTGGTCCGACACGCCGGGTGAAGACCGCGTGATGAAGCTCTTTCACGGCGCCAAGGACGGCTGGCTGGCCGAAGCCGAAAGGAAGCAGCCGTTCGGCCGCCTGATCAAGCCGGCCGAGGTGGCGCGCACGATCGCCTTCCTTGCATCGGCCGAAGCGGGCTTGATGACCGGCGCGATCGTCGACTACGACCAGTCGGTGCGCGGCGCCTACGAGTCGCCGCCGGCGCCGCCGGAGCGCTTCGTCGAGACGCGGGCCGCGGAGTGACCATGAAGGCGACCGACAAGCGGCCGCTCGGCCGCACCAAGCTGAAGGTCACGGTCCTCGGTCTCGGCACGGCCACGCTCGGCAATCTCTACGCGCCGGTCAGCGACGCCGATGCCCATGACACCGTGAAGACCGCATTCGACGCCGGCGTGCGCTTCGTCGATACGGCGCCGTTCTACGGCCATGGCTGGAGCGAGCATCGCGTCGGCGGGGCGATGCGGAGCTACGAGCGCGACGACATCGTGCTCTCCACCAAGATCGGCCGGCTGCTGAAGCCGAAGGATCCGGGCAAGGCGATCGGCAGCGGCGTCTTCGCGGCCGTGCTGCCGTTCGAGCCGGTGTTCGACTATTCCTATGACGGCGTGATGCGCTCGGTCGACGACAGCCTGCAGCGCCTGGGCACGCATCGCATCGACGTGCTGTTGATGCACGACGTCGATCGCTGGACCCACGGCTCCCAGGAAGCCTCCGACCGCCGCATGAAGGAGGTGCTGGAGGGCGGCTACAAGGCGATGGTGAAGCTGCGGGAGTCCGGGGCGGTGGGCGCCATCGGTGCCGGGCTCAATGAGTGGGACACCTGCCAGAAGCTGGCGGAGCGCAGCGATCTCGACTGCTTCCTGCTCGCCGGCCGCTACACGCTGCTGGAGCAGGAGTCGCTGCAGACCTTCCTGCCGCTCTGCGTCAAGCGCAACATCGGCATCTTCCTCGGCGGGCCCTACAACACCGGCATCCTCGCCACCGGCGCCGTGCCCGGCGCCTATTACGACTACAAGCCGGCCAGGCCCGACATCCTCGAGCGCGTGCGCAAGCTCGAGGCGGTGTGCCAGCGCCACAAGGTGACGCTCGCCAGCGCGGCGCTGCAGTTCCCCCTCGCACACCCCGCCGTCTGCTCCGTGATCCCCGGCGCCAAGAGCGCGGCCGAGGTAAAGCGCAACATCGCGACGATCGAGGCGCCGATTCCGACGGAGTTCTGGGCCGAGCTGAAGCGGGAGACGCTCATCGCCGATGCAGCGCCGGTTCCGGCCTAATCGGGCGCGGCGTCACGGACTGGATTGCGCCTGTGCCGGGGCGTTGCAGCGGCAAATGCCCTTCTCATCGTCGCAACTGTAGCCGGCCTTGCCGCAGTTGTAGGCCATCACGAACTCGCAGCCCGTGCGGTTCGGCGAGGTCTGCGTGCAGGCATCCGACGTGGCCCCGCCGAAGCAGCAGCCGAGCGGCCGGCTCGCCGCCGGTGCGGTCGTCGTCGACGAGTCGGTCTGGGCAAGCGTAACCGGTTCGTTCGCCGTCGTTCCGTCGGTTCCTGCGCTGGCCAAACCCGCCGCCACCAACAGGAGGAGAATCGCGACGCACATATGCAATGCACGCATGTCACGCGACCTCCCCCAGCACCTCCGGATCAGCCGACGGTCTTGCCGATTGTCGAGCGCGTGCATTTGACCTTCACATATTCGTCGTTGCGAAGCCCGGTGCCGATGGCTGT
>Ga0335080_10002365_pt1 | contig 18752 bp, 16 predicted proteins | sample Lox_Sample_34_FD_206720 | JGI IMG/M metagenome (GOLD analysis project Ga0335080, IMG submission 206720) | Soil microbial communities from Loxahatchee National Wildlife Refuge, Florida, United States - Lox_Sample_3.4 | ecosystem: Environmental > Terrestrial > Soil > Wetlands | place: USA...
TCTTCATCCCGTTTTCGAGGGTGGCTTCCTTCCTGCTCGTATCCTGTTGCCCACGGGATGGGTGCGTTGTCGTCTTCACCCGAGCTTCAACCGAGTCCGGCAGAACGATACTGATGGGATCGCCCTCGAAGAACTCTCCTTGAACTTCAGTGCCGGAGGGAAGAAGTTTCTCCGCCAGTCCCAGGCTTTCAGTAGGAAACTCAACTTGCTCAAAATTATCGAGCCGCTGAAAGACGCAGCTGGTTCCATCGCCATAGAGAAACTCGATCTTTCGTTTTTCGAGTTCCACATTTTCCAGTCGCTCCAACGGCCGGAAATGCTGGTCCCACAGTCGGCCGCTCCGGACATTCGAGAGCCGCACGCGCACGGTGCCCAGCATTTTCGCCGAGCCCGCTTTCGACTCTACCTCCAGTACTCGATAGACATGCCGATCGAGCCGAAGAGCCATTCCGGCTCTCAACTCCGACGCGGAGACCATCTTCACCTCCAGATCGCCAGGAATGCATTTGGCAACGTCGCAGCCGTCCCGCCGGCGCTATCCCGGCACACACATTCTGGGCGCGCGCAATCCACGCACAGTGATGTTCATCACGTCCAGATGTGAGCAGGAAGGAGACCCGATCGACCAACCGCCAGCGCGGCTGATTCGCGGCGAGTTCTGTCGACGCATGCGCACCCAGCATGCGCTCTCACAAGCGTGTTCGGTCCCGTAACCGGACTCAACACCGTCAATGCTTTCCTTCGCTTCCGCTGCGATCGGATTTGCATTGTTCTGAAGCTCATTTCGCTCCGGGACGCACGAACATATAAGGGGACGCAACCCATGTAAATTCATGATGTTGCAGCCGTATTCGCGAATCGCGGGACGTTGGTGGGAGGCGAAATACTCCTGGTAGCTCCTCCAACAATCACCTATCGACACAACCCTGAGGCTGAGCATCTAACCAAAGAATCGGGAACGAGTGCTCCGGATTGCAGTAACATAACGGAATCCGATAATTTGCCGACGTTTATTCCCTTGGATTGAAAGCTGTTCCCGGGTCGAGGCGAGCATGGAAAAGCGAAAGAAAGAGCAGCACACAACGGATCATCTGAGGGGAAAATTACGAGGGAATGCGTTCGAGAGCGACTGCACGGTAGCGCTTGTCACCAAGCTGAACCACGAAAAGCCGAACGTTGCAGTCTGGACAAGTCTCCGCATTACTGAAGCCGAGCAGACCCCTCCCGACGGCACCTATCGCCTGGAAGTGCACGGCCGGATATTCAACGTGAAGCGGATTGACGGTGAATGGCCCACGCTCAACCTGTAAAGTCGCCATTCCATTCGGGAGAACATCCTCCCAGGATGATCCCAGCCTGGGACCGCGGTGCCTCCTCAAATGCAAGATCGAACATGGCTGGTTCGCGAAGCAGGTGTGCCTTGGATCCAGGCAGTAGCGGTTCGTGATTGGCGGGCGAAAACGAGCGTGAATCCAGCAGGGATGCTCCAGTCACCCAGTAGAATCATCCTATATGGACATTGCTGAGAAGGATCCCGCCGGACCGGGAGAAAACCGTGATTCGGTGCTGGAAGGCACCCGCTTTGTGCGCGCCTGCCTGCGCCAGCCGGTCGATCGCACGCCCGTTTGGTTTCTCCGCCAGGCTGGCCGCTACATGCAGGAGTACCGCGACGTACGCAAACATCACACCCTGGTGGAAATCTGCAAGCAGCCCGAAATCGCCGCCGAAGTCACCATCACCGCGGCGGAAAAGCTGGGTGTCGATGCAGCAATCATCTTTGCCGATCTTCTGCTGCCACTCGAGCCCATGGGCCTGCCCTTCGAATTCCAGGCGGGTGAAGGTCCCGTTGTGCATCATCCTGTGCGAAGCGTAGAGGATGTTAAAAGCCTTCGCACCGACCGAGCTGCGGAACTGGCCTACGTGGCTCGCGCCATTGAGAAAGTGGCCGCGCATTTCGGTGACCGCCTCGGCATCATCGGCTTCTGCGGCGCTCCGTATACACTAGCCAGCTACATGATCGAAGGCGGCGGCTCGCGCAATTATGTCTACACCAAGCAGATGATGTACGGCGACACCGATGCGTGGCGCAACCTTCTGGACAAGTTGGTTGCGGTTCTCACGGAGTATTGCCGGCTCCAGGTTCAGGCTGGGGCCGACGTGATTCAGATCTTCGATAGCTGGGTTGGCTCTCTCAGCCTCGCCGACTATCGCGATTATGCTTTCGAAGCTTCAAAGCGTCTTGTTCGCGCCGTGCAGGAGATGGGCGTGCCCGTCATCTACTTCGGTGTTGAAACCGCAGGACTGCTCTCACAGATGGCAGCAACCGGCGCCGATGTGATTGGTCTCGACTGGCGGCAGCCGCTGGACGTGGGTTGGAATGAGGTCGGCCATACGCATGCCGTGCAGGGAAACCTCGACCCGATTACGCTCTTCGCCCCGCTTGAAGTCCTGGAACTGCGCGTGAAGGAAATTCTTCGCGCGGCCGGCGGCCGGGCGGGACACATCTTCAATCTTGGCCACGGAATTGTTCCGCAGACGCCGGTCGAGAACGTTCAGGCCGTTGTGCGCATGGTCCGCGAGTTCCGGCTGGAGAACCAGAATGCCTAAGCAAGCGGTTCTCCTTCTGGCCCACGGAACGCCAGAGGCGGTCGATCAGATTCCCGAGTACCTGCGCAATGTCGTGAGCGGGCGTCCGCTGCCCGAGCACGTAATCGAGGAAATCAAGCATCGCTATTCGTTGATCGGAAGCAGTCCATTGACCGAGATCACACTCGAGCAGGGCAGGATGGTCGAGGCCGAGCTGACCATGGAAGGCGTCGACGCGCAGGTCTATGTAGGCATGCGCAACTGGAAACCCTACATCCCTGACGTGGTTCGAAAAATGCGAGCTGATGGTGTTGAGGAGGCTGCAGTCATCTGCCTTGCTCCACAGAATTCGCGCACCAGCGTGGGGCTCTACAAGCGCTCCGTGCAGGCTGAAGCCGGTTCGCTCAAGATTGACTTCACCGAAAGCTGGGCCCGGGAGCCACTTCTTGCGGATGCCTTTGCTGAGCGCCTGCGAGCAGCGGAGGGGCTACTTGTGTCGGAACTTGGCGCACCCGTTCCGGTATTGTTCACTGCGCACAGCGTTCCAACGCGCACCGTACAGCCGACAGAAGAGCAATCTCGAGGGCCGCGCACCTGGCCTGGGGAGGGCGCGGACCCCTATGCCCATGACGCACGCGCTACCGCTGGGCTGGTTGCCACCCGCGTGCCCGAGATTCCGAAGTGGTGGTTCGCCTTCCAGAGCCAGGGTGCCAGCGGTGGTCCGTGGATTGGTCCAACCGTGGAGGAGACCCTCACTTCAATCGCTGCAGAGGGAGTGAAAACCATGCTCCTGCAGCCCATAGGATTTCTTTGCGATCACGTCGAGATCCTCTACGACATCGACATCGCATTCAAAGAGTGCGCAAGTAGTTTGGGCATCCGCATGGAACGGCCTGAATCTCTGAATGCATCTCTTACGCTTGCCCGGACAATTGCGGGACTTGCAATGCGTGGCCTTGGTCGATTAAAAGAAGGTGATACCCCCAATCGCCTGAAGTGAAAATCGTGCGCCTGGAATCGACGGAGAGCAGCCCGACAGATTCTTCGCACAAAGGTTGTTGCGAGTCGTAGAAAGCCATTTTCCTGATGTCTCCAGAAGCTCTTGAGGAGAGGAACTCGTCGAAGTCGGTAACGTGCCCCGACTGTGGGGCTCATCAGATGCGGCGTCTGCCACGCACGGGCTTCCTCCAGAAACGGTTTTGGCCGGTCTTCGGCCTTTATCCATGGGAATGTCCAACCTGTCGCAGGCCACACCTGGTTCATAACCGGGGCAGACGTCATCGCCGTGATTAATCCGAGCCGCTAGCGGATAAATTGTCTCTCTGAAGGATCACTGGACGGGGCTGTCGTCATGGCGAAGTATTTGGCCGATTTGTATTTCCGAGGCGCGGTCTTCAGGCGTTCTGCCCTCATAAAAGACTGCAGACCAGGAGGATAGACGGTGGGGTCGACATGCTGTCTATGGCAGTCACTTTGGGGAGCGCGGAACTTCGGAATCCCGCATCGAGAAGCCGCGCATTGACATCAAGTACCTAAAGGCACTAGCCTTAGGGCAGTTGGCGAGATGACCAAGTTCTCTTCAATCCGTACGGCTTGCTGCTGTTGTAGGTCCTGCAGCCTGCGGGTTTGTGTCTGAAGAGAGAACGACAAGTTTTATTTCCGTTCCCGACCCACCCGCAGCATTGACCTGCGAGTGGGTTTTTGATTTTGCACGAGAAAAAACAAATTCCAGGAGGAATAATGTCTCTCCGCATTAACGACGTTGCCCCAGATTTCACGGCCGAAACGACCCATGGTACCGTTCGCTTCCACGAGTGGATCGGTGACGGGTGGGCAGTTCTCTTCTCGCATCCCAAAGACTTCACTCCCGTTTGTACGACCGAGCTCGGAGCAGTGGCTGCGCTCGAGAAGGAATTCGCGCGCCGCGGCGCCAAGGTCATCGGCCTGAGCGTCGATCCTGTTTCAAGCCACAGCAAATGGGCGACGGATATCAAGGATGTCGGCGGCTACGATGTGAATTATCCCATCATCGGCGATCCCGAACTCAAAATCGCAAAGCTCTATGACATGCTGGCTGCCGATGCCGGTGACTCCTGCGAGGGCCGGACGCCCGCATTGAATGCCCCCGTCCGCACCGTCTTCGTGATCGGGCCGGACAAGAAGATCAAGCTCACGCTTAGCTACCCGATGACGACCGGCCGGAACTTCGATGAGATCATCCGTGTTCTCGATTCGATCCAACTCACCACCAAACACCCGGTCTCGACCCCTGCGAACTGGAAGCAGGGCGAGGACATCATCATTGCCGGTTCGGTGTCGAACGAGCAGGCCGAGAAGCAGTTCCCTGGCTACAAGACGGTGAAGCCATACCTGCGCACCGCTGCGCAGCCGCAGTAAATCTGGATGCTCAGGAGAAACGTTTGGCGCACAGGGCTTACATTCCGGAGACGACCCGGCAGCACCGGTCCAATGGGCAGTATGGCTCGCTGCTGACCGAGCGGATCGGCAACACTCCGCTAATCCGGCTCGATAGCGTTGTGCGTCCCTTTCCTGGCGTGCACCTGCTGGCGAAAGCCGAGTGGGTAAATCCGGGCGGAAGCGTGAAGGACCGTGCCGCGGCGGCAATGGTCAGGCACGCACTGATGAGCGGCAGGCTGGGCAATGGCGAGACACTTCTCGACGCGACCAGTGGCAACACCGGCATCGCCTTTGCCATGCTGGGGGCATCGTATGGCTTCCCGGTGAAGCTGGTGATGCCGAGCAACGTCTCACAGGAACGCAAGCGCATCCTGAAAGCCTACGGCGCCGAAGTGGAGTGGACCGACCCGGATCAGGGTTCCGATGGCGCGATTCGCCGCGCCCGCGAGATTGCCGGCAACGAGCGCGAGACTTACTGCTACATGGACCAGTATTCGAACCCTGCGAATTGGCGGGCCCACTACGAGACAACAGGCACCGAGATCTGGCGCCAGACCGGTGGCACCATTACGCACTTTGTCGCCGGCCTCGGCACCAGCGGAACTTTCATGGGAACGGTGCGGAGGCTGAAGGAATTGAATCCTTCAATCCAGGCCATCAGTATGCAGCCAACTTCGCCCTTTCACGGACTCGAAGGCTTGAAACACATGCCTACGGCGCTTGTGCCGGCTATCTACGACCCGCTTCTCGCCGACCGCAATATTGAAGTCGAAACCGAGGACGCCTACGCCATGGCCAAACGGATTGCGCGCACAGAAGGAGTCCTAGTTGGAGTATCGGCGGCGGCTGCCGTAGTGGCATGCGCGCAGATCGCGCGTGAAGAGTTTGCGGCTGGTCGCGATGCAACGATCGTCACTGTGTTGCCGGACTCGGCAGACAAATACCTCAGCGAGCGCTTTTGGGAGGAGGAATGAGCACTCTCTTCCTCACGAAAGCGGTCCGCAACGCAATTCGCAGTCACGGAGAAGAAACCTACCCCCACGAGTGCTGCGGTGCGTTACTGGGACAGCCGTCGCCAAAGGGGTGGCGTGTGGCGGATTTCGTGCGGGCAGGGAACACGCGGACTGACTCGGCGCACAACCGCTACCAGATTGCGCCAATCGAACTCGTGCGTATCCAGCGGACCGCGCGTGAAAGAGGACTCGAGATCGCCGGCTTCTATCACTCGCATCCCGATCATCCGGCCCAGTGGTCGGCAACAGACTTCGCCGAGGCGCACTGGCTCGGCTGCTCCTATGTAATCACGTCGGTAACAAAAGGCAAGGCTGCTGTTACCAATTCGTTCTTGCTCGCGGGTTCGACAGAAGAGGACAAACGATTCGAGCAGGAGACCGTCCAGGTGGAAGATCGGGACGGAGATTTTGAAGAGGAAGTGGCGCTACAGGAATCTAATTCTACGAGGAACAAAAGGTAAAAATGACCATCTATATCCCCACACCGCTGCGGGCATACGCAGGAGGTAAAGACGAAGTCGAGGTCGGCGCAGCGACGATCTCTGAGGCTCTGCATTCGCTCACGCAGACCTATCCCGACCTGCGCAAGCATCTTTTCACCGGCGAAGGAAAGGTACGCGCATTCGTGAACCTCTATTTGAATGACGAGGATGTTCGCTACCTGCCTGAGAAGGAAAACTCTCAGGTGTCTGGCAAAGACACGCTCTCCATTATTCCCTCGATCGCAGGAGGCGCGCCCTCCTCCCTGTTGGCACTGCAATAGGCGTAACCTCGATCTACTTCCGCAGCAGGTTCTTCGCCAGGAAGAGAACGTTGGCCGGACGCTCGGCGAGACGGCGCATCGTGTACGGATACCACTCGCGACCAAATGGAATGTATACCCGGACGTGGTAGCCCTCGGCCACCAGCCTGCGTTGCAGATCGCGGCGGACCCCAAACAACATCTGGAACTCGAAACGGTTACGATCGATTCCGCGCTGCGTGGCGAAGTTTTTAGCAGCCGCAATCATTTTCTCGTCGTGCGTGGCCAGCCCATGATAGATAGGGCTCTGCAGCAGCAGGTTCGCGAGGTTGATGTAGTTGGCGTCGACATCGATCTTCTTCGGGAAGGCGACCTCGGCCGGTTCCTTGTAGGCTCCCTTGCAAAGGCGCACACGGATGCCATCGGCGATGAGTTGCTCAATATCGGCCTGCGAACGGTAAAGGTACGACTGGATGACGATCCCAATTGAGCCCTGCAGCTCCGGTCTCGCATGAATGCGGCGAACGATATCCAGCGTGATCTGTGTGAGAGCCGAGTCTTCCATGTCAATGCGGACGAAGTTGTTCGTCGCATACGCATGCTGCGCCAGGTTCAAGGCGATCTGCTCGGCGAGTGCCGGGTCTTGCGTCAAGCCCATTTGCGTGAGTTTCACACTGATATTGGAATCAAGCTGGCGCGCCGCGACCTGATCGAGAAGCCGGTGGTAAACGTCGGCAGCGCGATGCGCTTCTGCTGCGTTTGTCACGCTCTCGCCAAGGGAGTCGAGCGTGACGTGCATGCCTTGTGCATTGATCTGGGAACAGACGCGAAGAGCGTCATCGATTTCGAATCCTGCGACGAAGCGTGAACTGAATCGGCCGCCGAGGCGGGCGTGCTCGGCGAATCTGCGGAGGGTCCGATTGTGGGAGAGTGCAATGAAGGCGGAACGAAGTACGGGCATTCTTTAACCTTGCCTGCGGAGGTCCAGGGGTAGAGGCACTCACGCCAGACTATCCAGTGTCGCACACGAGGCCGAGGTGTGCCGGGAGAAGGTCAGTGTCGGACAGGCCATCGGTAATGCCCCGCGGCAGATTCCGGGTGAAATTCACGCAGCTGAATTTCCTCGGCGCCACGGCCGATGTTGTGAATCACCGTGCAATGCTCGCGTCCAGACGCTTTGAAGATCACCCCGATATGAGGCAAACGCGCCTGGAGCAACCATGTGAGGATATCGCCAACTTCGAGCGTTGGGGGGAACTCATCGCCCGGAACGCGGCCGTTCGCGTGCCAAAGGCATGCTCCAGAGCGTTGGAAGTAAGTCTCGAGATTAAGCACGCGACGATGATCGATGTTGGGGTCGGGCTGCTGTTCTCCCCAGACCCGACGGCCCGGGTAGGCATCGAAGTGCTTCATCATGTCTTCGTGAACGAGCTTCTGTAAATCGAGTCCGAAGGCGTCTCGTGCAGCGCGGATGATCACGTCGGCGCAGACTCCTGTGGAGCGCGGCACATCGCCATACGGATAGGGAATTGAGGTCCAGTTCGGATCGTAAGCGGTTGTCACGCCCACCTGTGCACAGGCCGCGGCTGCGAGTCGTTCGCCAACGGTCGGTGCCGCCCGCGCAGCACGGCGGGCGAAGCAAGCTGCGGCGAATCCAAGAAACGCCCGACGGTTCATCGCAGCCCTACTCGATTCGGAATAGTGCACAGCCGTGCGCAGCGAGTTCAACGTGCAGCGTCTTTGCTTTCGGAATATGCTTCTGGTTCCAGACGTCGTAAGCGGCCCGCGACCTGTTGTCGAGATGGAAAACCAACCATGGCAGGTTCGCCTCCGTTTTTGCATCGGCGAGGTTGAACACCGCAATATAGCGCTTCGGACTGGCTCCGCCGGTGCTCGCATACCAGTAGCGCTGCGGAAACGCCTTTTCATCCGTGACGTTCTTCGGCAGCAGTCCCGGTTTCGATTCGACCGCCTGCTGATTCAGGTCAGTCACTTCCTTATTCGTGTAGAGCGAACGTAAAAAACTGTCGAGCTTGGTCAGGTTTCCGCCCAGGATCAACGGCGAGCGCGAGATGGCCCACAGCGTGAACTCGCTGCGTCCTTCGTCCTGGGTGTAGTTCGATTGGCGGGCTTTGTCTTTTCCTGGATTGGGTCCGAGGAACCCTTCGGGCAGCATATCCGGATCTGGCCAGTTGCCAGGTTTCACATAAGGCGACCATTCCGCAATTCTGTCGAATTCGTCGCGCAGACCAAACGGGTACTCATCGGCCCCCTTGTGCTCGAAAGTCCAGGCATCCCAGTGGTCATCCGTAATCCGCCACATCTGCGCGTACCTGGCCACCTCGGGGACGTGATCGAGGCTCGTAGGGCCAGGTGACAGACTCAGCACGATCGGCCGGCCGGTTTTGCGAATGGCCTCTGCGATCTGGCGGATTTCGGTGGGCCGGTAGGGATGATCACTGATACAGTCCACCTTGATGAAGTCGAGGCCCCAGCTCGCGTACAGCTTGAGCATGGAGTCGTAATACGCCTGCCCGGCTTCGTTGTCCTGCACGCCCCAGTTGCCCTGGTCCCAGGGGCAGGGTGAAGTCTTGTCGGCCGCATCTGCCGCATGAAAACTCGTGCCTGCGATGGGCAGATTCAGATCCACTACCTGCCTCGGAATCCCACGCACGATGTGAACCCCAAACTTCAGCCCCTGTGCATGTACCCAGTCCGCCAGGGGCTTGAATCCCGCGCCCATGAGCGAGGAAGGGAAGCGCTTGCCGTCCGGAATCAATATCCCGTTCTCATCCCACACATATCTGCGGGCCTCTACCGTGTCGGCAAAGGGGGCCTCCATGTACCAGCCTTCGTCGATGACCGAGTATTGCCAACCGTATGGACGCATCGCGGCGAGAACCTTCGTGTTCTCCCGATAGTCGGCCTCGTTGATGGTCAGTCCGTAAGCATCCCAGCTGTTCCAGCCCATCGGCGGTGTGGGAGCTGGGTTTTGTGCGGATGCCGGCGCAATTGCGGCAACAATGAGTGCAAAGAGAGGAGCCAAAAACAGTGCGCGTCGGAACATGTCGAAACGTATACCACACCCCGGTGGTGTAAAGGCTTGAATCCGCGTCAGATCGCCAAAACCCCGAGTTTTGCTGGGAAAAACAGCGTGATGCAACTCACTTCCAAATGCGCCTATAATGCTGTCGAATAAAAATCACACAGCTGCCAGATGCCAAACCCCGGACACCTGCAACTGAGGAGACAATTATGCTTAAGTCGTTCTTGCTCTTCGCGGCGGTTGTCTTGCTTGTCCTTGCATCCGCCTCGGCGCCCGCCCGTCCTCCTCAAGAGGCAAACCAGGCTGGAAAAAAGCCCACCGCTGATGCCATGACGAAGGCGAAAAAGGTGTACGACCTGGATTGCGCCATGTGTCACGGTGCCACTGGAGACGGCAAGACCGATCTCGCTAAGGATATGCAACTGAGCCTGCAGGACTGGACAGATCCGAAAGCGCTCGCCGGCAAGTCGGATCAGCAGCTGTTTGACGCCATTCGCAAGGGATCAGGGAAGATGCCTCCCGAGGACACGGCGCGAGCCACAAATGACGAAATTCATAACATGGTCATCTATATCCGGAAGTTTGCAAAGGACCAGCCGGCAGCAGCGCCATCTACCGATCAGCCGGCCGCAGCACCGGCGCAGCCTCAGGCTCCGACGTCGCCCAGCAACTGACAAGGCAGTGCTCGATCCCCGCGGATGAATGATTCCACGGGGATACCGCTTCCGATCAGAGCGGATTCACCACAGTCGCTCCCCACGCGGCCGGATCGACGTCTTGCGCATGGCGCGAAAACAGCCAGTGGTGGCCTTCAAGGTCCATCACTCCGAACTGCAATTCGCCATAGACAGTCTCGTGAAGTTCCTCAACGATATTTGCCCCTGTCCCCCTGGTGCGCGCGTAGTGAGTTTCAACATCTTCCACGAAGATCGTGAGGCTTTGGGTGACGCACCCAACTTCAGCCGGGCTGCGTCGCTTTTCACGGGCACTGCCCAACATGAGCCACGCTTCACCAAGATGAACCTGCACGCCAGCCAGCGGTTCTCCGTAGCGATAATGCTCCACGAAACCAAAGGTAGCGATGAGCCATTCCAGCGCGCGCGGCAGATCCTGGTAAACAACGTGAGGAAGAACGGTGTTTACGGGCACTGATCGGTTTCTCAGCATTGCATCAAGATAGCGCTCTGCAAATTCCTGTGCAATGCAGCAATCTCCGGATTGATTGAGCACGCTACCGGCAGGTCACGTCGATTCAGCAGCCCCTGCCGCTTGGGTTAAGCTGTTGCGGGAGAACAAGGATGCGTTTGCGGGTTCTGAAACAGGCTGTGCTGCCGTGTGTGGCGCTGCTTCTGGCACTGCCTCTCGTCTCGCAGCAGGCGGAGCCGATCGCCGGCGGAAATCCGGCTCTGCCGCTCGTCCACGTCGAAAACGGCGAGAACTCGCCGGCTGCTCAGAACGCGCACTACGTCGTCCTGGTCTCGCTCGATGGTTTCCGCTGGGACTACGCAAAGCATGACGGCGCGCAAAACCTTCTGGCGCTGGGCAAAAAAGGCGTATGGGCGCCGGAAGGTATGATGCCCAGCTATCCTTCGCTTACGTTTCCCAATCACTTCAGCATCGTTACCGGGCTTTATCCAGAGCACCACGGTCTCGTTGCCAATTCCTTTTACGATCCTACAAAACACGCGCGTTATTCAATCTCCGACTCCAACGTTGTCCGCGACGGAAGCTGGTACAGTGGTGTCCCGTTGTGGAGCCTCGCTGAGAGCCAGGGCATGCGCGCCGCCTGTCTCTTCTGGCCCGGCTCCGAAGCCGAGATCGCTGCTCACCGGCCTACATGGTACGCAATCTTCGACAACAAGACGCAAGCCACCGACGAGGTTGAACAAGCCCGCATCGACGACGCAATTGCTCTACTGAAAATGCCGGAGGCTCAGCGCCCGCACTTCATCACCATCTACTACTCCGAGCCTGATCACGAGGGGCACGAGTTTGGTCCAGACGCTCCCGAAACCAAAGCCGCCGTCGTGAAGATGGACAAGATGATCGGCAAGCTGGAGAGAGCACTGCGTACGACGGGCCTGCCTATCAATCTTGTGATCGTAAGCGATCACGGTATGGCCAAAGTGGAAGGTGGGTGGATCAGCCTTGACGATTTTGCAGACCTGGCCGGATTCGAGACTGCCGGCCCCCTGCTCTACGCCGACTCCGAAGAAGCGCGCGTCCGCGTCTACAACAAGCTGAAGCAGGCATCCTCCCAGTTCGTAGCCTATCGCCTCAAAGATGTGCCCGCCGGCCTCGACTTCAATCAGAATCCGCGCGAAGGCGATCCCGTGGTAATTGCCACGGGACCCTACGCGATCCGCGCGCGCAAACCTTCTGCCGACAGGCCGGACCATCCGCCCGAAGCTGGCATGCATGGTTTTGATCCGCGCAAGATACCGGAAATGAAGGCCAGCTTCTTTGCCGCAGGTCCTGACATTCTCCCGGGCAAGACTGTGGCTCCATTTCAGAACACGAACCTTTATCCGTGGATCGCGCACATGCTCGGACTGCAGGCGCCGAAGTCCGACGGCAGCCTCAACGTGCTGGCCGGCACGCTGCGCGACAATGGTGGTGAGACAGCAAGCGCAGCCGATTCAAAACAGGAATGAGGGGGCCCATGAGCGCGGTGTTGGGGATTGACGGCGGAGGGACGAGAACTCGCGCCTCTCTCGTCGGCGATGGAAGGATGCTGGCTTTCGCTGAGAACGGTTCGATCAAACGCTTGCGCGTCGGTGAACAAGCTGCTGAAGAAAACCTGCGTGCAATTCTGAAAGACGTGTATTCCCAGGCTGGCGTGCAGCGCGTCAAGGCGGCATCTGCTGGAGTGGCCAGCGCCAACATGCCCGGCGTGAAGGAGTGGATCACCGAGGTGTTCAACGACTTCGGCGTGGAGCGCTGCGAAATCGTCGGCGATGAAGTCATCGCGCTGGACGGCGCCTTCAAAGGCGGTCCAGGAATTCTGCAGATCGCCGGAACCGGTTCAAACTGCATCGGCCGCGCGCCCGGGGGCGCCCGCGAATGTGCTGGCGGATGGAGTTCGCGACTGGGCGATGAAGGCTCAGGCTACTGGATCGGACTCCACGCCATTCGCCGTGCCTTGAAGGCCCATGATCGCGAAGAGCCGACTCGGGTTCTCGAAACTGTTGGCGCGATCTGGGGCACAACCAACCTCGAAGAACTGATCAACTTTGGCGACGGCACCCCCAGTCCCGATTTCGCCGCGCTCGCCCCCGCTATCGACCGGCTGGCCGATGAAGGCGATGCGGTCGCGATTGGAGTGCTGAAGCAGGCCGCCGCCGACCTCGTAGACAGCGTTTTGCTCGTGCGCGCCAAGCTCTGGCGCAAACATAAGTTGTCGGTTGAGCTCCCCGTAGCCTGGATCGGCAGTGTCATCGGCAAATCGCGCATCGTCAGGCAAGCCTTCTTCGCCGGCCTGCAGGCAGCTGTTCCCGGACTGCCGGTTCGCGACAGAGAAGTAGCCGGGATCGAAGGCGCCGTCTGGCGCGCACAGCAGTTGGCAAACGATGCCGGTTAGTTCACCGGTGCTCCCGCGATAATCGACGCAATCAGCTTTCCCTGTGCGTCAACCGCGACGAGATTTGCAGCACGCCCCGGCACGAGGCTTCCTGCGCGATGATCGAGGCCGGTCATCGCCGCGGGATTGCGGGAAAGCATACGAAGCCCATGTTCGACGCCCGCGCCCGTAAACTGCACGAAGTTTGAAAGCGCGCGATCGAGGGTGAGCACGCTTCCAGCAAGAACACCACGCGCCGTGGCGCGGCCATCCTTCACCTGCACGGGAAACCCGCCGAGCTGATACTCGCCCTCGGGCATGCCGGCGGCGGCCATCGCGTCTGTGACGAGTATCCCTCGTTCTGCGCCCTTCGCCCTCCACCATAGGCGCACGATATCCGGCTTCGAGTGAATGCCGTCGCAGATCAGCTCGGAATACAATTCATCGTTGCTGAGAACAATGCCAAGAATCCCGGGCTCCTGATGATCCAATGCACGCATCGCGTTGAAGGTGTGCGTCGCGCTCGTCGCTCCTGCTGCGATCCCAATCCTTGTTTCCGCCGCAGTGGCATTTGAGTGCCCCATGGAAACCCGGACTCCCCGTGAAACCGCGTGCCGAATCAGCTCCTTTGCTCCGGGCAGTTCCGGTGCGATCGTGATCAGACGCACATGCCCGCGCCCCGCATCGATCAGGCGGTCCAGGGTTGCCGTGCTTGGAGCCAGCAGATGCTCAGCAGGCTGCACACCGCGCTTTTCATGCGACAGAAATGGTCCTTCGAGATGGATCCCAAGCGGTCGCGCCCGTCCCGGCTCCGGCAGCTTGGCGATCTCGTTGGCAATTCCATCGAGTGCGCGCAACGTGGTGTCGAGCGGGGCCGTTACAGTAGTGGCCAGGTATGCGGCAGTCCCGCGCGACGCAAGAAATTTGCCGACCGCCTCGAGTGCCGGAGAAGTCGCTTCCATCACGTCGTGTCCAGCAGCCCCGTGAATATGCACATCAAAGAATGACGGCCCGATGGTGGCTCCGGGATAGTCCAGCACGCGCGCGCAGGCCGGGAGTTCGGAGGATTCGCGGGTTGCGATGGAGTCGATGCGTCCGTCTTCGATCAGGATCAGGGGATTCTGGTGGAGGCTGGATCCGTCCCACAGCCTTTCTGCGGTCACTACCGTCTGCATGGCAAACCATTATCGCAGGCGCACGTGCTGCCGTGCGCTCGCATAAGTCACTCTGTCATGTGGATGTAACGCACGGTGAGGGACCATTTTGTTATCGTTTTGCCATGCGAATTTCAGCGTTGTTGTCGATTGCTGGCGGTTTGTTGGTCGTTGGAGCGCAGACGAGCATCGCTCAGAGTATTGACCTCCCCTCAAGTAAGCAACTGATCGAGCCCGTCCCCGGTGGGCCGCAGCGCTTGAACAGTCAGCCGATCTCGATGGCCATTTCGCCCGACAGCCGTTACGTTGTCACAGTGAATGCCGGCTACGGCACTTACGAATCGAAGTATCAGCAGTCCCTTGCGGTGTACGACACGCAAACCGGGAAGCTGGCTGACTTCCCTGACAACCGCACCCCTGTGCGCGCCATGCAGACGCTGTACTCAGGCCTGGCATTCAGCAGCGATGGCAACCACCTTTATGCAAGCATTGGCTCGGAGGATGATCCCGAAGGAAAACATCCGCCGTTTCACGGGACGCCTGACACCGGCAGCGGCATCGTGGTGTACCGGTTCAGCAATGGCAAGATCGAGCCCGAGCGCCTCATCAAGTTGCCGCTCGAAACGCTTGACCCTGGGCACAAGACCAAACTGATTGGTGAAGTCGACGGTGACAAGGGAATCCCGTTCCCCGCAGCTATCGCCGTGGTCAAAGGAGTCGGCGCGGAAAAGCTGCTCGTTGCTGAAAACCTCACGGACGACGTGCTGCTGATCGATCCGGCTACTGGAAACATCGAGCACCGCTTCGATCTGACCGAGAGCAATGTGGTGCCCTCAACCTACCCGGTCGCACTTCAGCTTTCGAGCGATAGCCGTCGTGCCTATGTCGCCTTGTGGAATGCCTCCGAGATCGTCGAACTGGATCTCAGAGAAAACACCGTTGGGCGCAAGCTTGCACTGCTCAAACCGTCGAGCCCCATCAAGCCAGGTACGCATCCTTGTGCATTCACTCTAACGGGCGACGGCAAAACACTCTACGTTGCGCTCGCCAATCGCGATGCCGTAGCAGCGGTGTATGTGGGTGCGGGACAATTCGCAATCAAGGGCTACTTCGACACGCGTCTGCCGGGCCAGAGCTACTTCGGCGCCGAGCCCGTCGCGCTTGCCTTGAATGCGAGCGGTAACCGCCTCTACGTCGCGAACATGGCCAGCGACGCCGTCGCCGTTCTCAACACGCAAAAACTCAGCTCGAAGATCTCTCGCACCGGCATGATAGAGCCCGAGGGCTTCATCCCCACCGAGTGGATGCCCCTCTCGATGGCATTCCTTCCCGCCGCATCCGGCGGACGTCTTTTCGTCGCGACCGACAAAGGGAAGGGCACCGGCCCCAATCCCTATCCGCCGTCGGTTCCGGTCCAGGTAAAAGAAGGAATGCCGAAAAAGACAAGCTACATCGCTTCGTTGCTCTACGGTTCCCTCGCCGTTCTCAACGAAAACGATGCCGAGAAGAACCTGTCGCAATCCACCCAGACCGTTCTCGACTCAAACCGCATGAAGGCAGCAGCGGAGAAGATTCACTTTGCCGATGGATCGACCAATCGCATCAAACACGTCATCTACATCATCAAGGAGAACCGAACCTACGATCAGATCTTCGGCGATCTCGCACAGAATGGAAAGCCCGTCGCCAACGGCGACAGCAGCCTGACCATGTTCGGCCAGGATGTCACGCCGAACCTGCACAAGCTTGCTCTGCAGTTCGGCGTGCTCGATAACTTCTACGACTCCGGCGAAGTCTCCGGCGATGGCCACGTCTGGTCGAATGCCGCGATCGGCACCGACTACCTTGAGAAAACGTGGCAGCAGGCTTACCGCGGAAGTCAGCGCACCTATGATTTCGAGGGTGTCGTGGCTGACGGTCTCCCGCTGCTGCAAAACATTCCCGACGTCAACGAGCCGGCAAGCGGATACCTTTGGGGCAACCTCGCCGCGCATGGCAAGACCTATTACCACTTCGGCGAATATATCTCTGATATCTTCTGCGATGAGCCAAAATCCTCCAATCCACAGCAAGGCCCAATGATGGAGGGCAAGACATGCACACGCACGGCCATCGCGCCCGGCGAGCAGCTCCCGGCCGAGTGGGGAGGAGGCGTGAATAAGTGGCCCTGGCCCATCCCACTCATCGCTTCAGCAACCGCAACCAAGCCTGAACTTGTCGGTCACTTCGCGCCCGAGGCGCCGGACTTCAACCTCGCCATCCCCGACCAGGTTCGCGTGGAAGTTTTCCTGCTGCACCTCAAGAAATGGCTCGCCGACAAAGAACAGGGCAAAGACACGATGCCCAACTTCATCCAGCTGCGCCTGCCCGACGATCACACCAACGGCACCGTCCCGTTCAAGCCCACTCCGAAGGCCAGCGTTTCCGACAACGATCTTGCCGTCGGCCGCGCGGTCGATGCCATTTCGCACTCGCCCTTCTGGGACGACACTGCGTTCTTCATCCTTGAAGACGACGCACAGGCCGGTGCGGATCACGTCGACGCTCATCGCAGCATCGCCCTCGTCGTCAGCAAATATGCACCGCACGGTGAGAACGGCGCGCCCGTAGTCGACAGCCGTTTTTACTCGACCGTGAGCTTTATCCGCACCATGGAGACGCTGCTCGGTCTGCCGCCGATGAACAACAACGACGCGTTCAGCTCTCTTGTGTCATCGCTCTTCTCCGGACCAGGCGACCAGCCGGCGTACTCCGCCGACTACTCCAATCGCGACAGCGGGCTCATCTACGCCGCCAATCCAAAAAGAGCAGTGGGCGCCGAAGAGAGCATGAAGATGGATTTTCAACACGCCGACCAGGCAGACACGCAGAAGCTCAACATAATCCTCTGGAAGGATGTGATGGGCGCACAGCCGGTACCCGCAATGCTGACGCAGAAACGGAAACTGCACAAAGACGACGACGATGATTAGAGGCGATTCCAGCGAGTTCTAGTCTGACAAATCCGCAGTGCCACAATCGCCCGACTCGCCCGTGTATGTTTATATGCGGCGTAATTTCTCGTATCTTGGGGGATCCGTGCAGATCTGGAATCGCAGAAATTTTCTAAAGGCAGCCGCTTCCGTCTCCGCCGCTTCGCTGGCCGCATCGCGTCTCAATGCCGAAAACAATGGCCGCGTTTTCACGCTCGCCGCAGATCAGGAACCGTCGCGTCCCGTCGCTGCCAACGACCACATCCAGATCGCGCTCATTGGCGCCGGCGGTCAGGGCATGTACGACACCAGAACCGCCGTCGAGGTGCCCGGCATCAAGCTTGTCGCCGTAGCCGACTGCTACAACGGCCGTCTTCAGCGCAGCAAAGAGATTTGGGGCGAAGACACCTTCACCACCCGCGACTACAACGAGATCCTCGCCCGCAAAGACATCGACGCCGTCATCATCGGCACACCCGACCACTGGCACAGGCAGGCCTCAGTGGATGCGATGAAGGCCGGCAAGGACGTCTACTGCGAAAAGCCAATGATCCATCTCTACTCCGACGGCCCGGAGATGATCGAGACGGCGAAGTCAACCAACCGCATCCTCCAGATCGGCAGCCAGCGCGTCAGCTCGATCCTTTATGCCAAAGCCAGGGAACTCCTCGCATCCGGCGCTATCGGCAAGCTCAACATGGTCACCGCTCACTGGGACCGCAACTCCTCAATGGGGGCGTGGAACTATACCATTCCTCCCGACGCTTCGCCCGAAACCTGCGACTGGTCGCGCTTTCTCGGCACCGCGCCCAAGATCCCCTTCAGCGCCGAGCGTTTCTTCCAGTGGCGCAAGTGGAACGACTACGGCAGCGGCGTAGCGGGCGACCTCTTTGTGCATCTCTTCAGCGGAACGAACTTCGTTACCAACTCCAACGGACCCACACAAGGGATGGCGACTGGTGCTTTGCGCTACTGGCATGACGGGCGCGATGCGCTCGATGTGGTGCTCGGCCTCTTCGATTATCCGCAGGGCTTCAATTTGAGTCTGCGCGTCAACTTCGTCGATGGCGGTGAAGAGAGCGAAAGCCTGATCTTTACCGGCGATGAAGGCACAATGGAGATCGGATGGACATGGGTGAGTGTCAACCGCGTTCCACGCAACCCGGAGCCCGGCCTCACCATCGACACTTTCCCCAAAGCCATGCAGGCCGAGATCCAAGCGAACTACGCCAGGAAGTACCCGCCAAGGCATCCGGAGGGCC
>Ga0335080_10002366_pt1 | contig 18749 bp, 17 predicted proteins | sample Lox_Sample_34_FD_206720 | JGI IMG/M metagenome (GOLD analysis project Ga0335080, IMG submission 206720) | Soil microbial communities from Loxahatchee National Wildlife Refuge, Florida, United States - Lox_Sample_3.4 | ecosystem: Environmental > Terrestrial > Soil > Wetlands | place: USA...
GCGCATGCTCGAGCGCGCCGAAGCCGGTCTGCGCCTCGATCCGGCGCACGCCGGCGCCGATCGCCGACTGACCCACGATCCGGAAGGAGCCGATGTCGCCGGTCGCGTGCGCGTGCGTGCCGCCGCACAGCTCGGTCGACGGCCCGAAGCTCACTACGCGCACGCGCTCGCCGTACTTCTCGGTGAACATCGCGATCGCGCCGGCGTCGAGCGCCTCGCGGTAGGACTTCTCTGCCACGCGACCTTCGTGATTGGCCAGGATCAGCGCGTTCACGCGGTCCTCGACCGCGCGCACCTCTTCGTCGCTCAGCGGCGCGTCGTGCGTGAAGTCGAAGCGCAGGCGGTCGGGCGCGACCAGCGACCCCGCCTGAGTCACTTGCGGGCCGAGCACGTCGCGCAGCGCCCACTGCAACAGGTGCGTGCCCGAGTGATTGCGCACGGTCGCAGCGCGCGCCGCTGCGTCGACGCGCAGCTCGACCGAGTCGCCGACCGCGAGCCGGCCCAGGGCCACGCGCCCCTTGTGCACGAACAGGCCCTCGACCGGCTTCTGCACGTCTTCGACCTCGATCCGGCCCTCGGAGCCCTCGATCGTGCCGACGTCTCCGACCTGCCCGCCGCTCTCGGCGTAGAAGGGAGTCACGTCGACCTGGACCTCGACCCGGTCGCCCTCGCTCACCTCCTGCACGCGCGCGCCGTCGCGCAGGAGCGCACGTACGACCGACTTGCCCTCGAGTGAGTCGTAGCCGGTGAACGCGGTCGGGTGACTCGCCAGCGCGTTGTAGACCTCGGCCGGGGCCGCCTGGCCCGAGCCCTTCCAGGCCGCGCGCGCGCGCTCGGCCTGCTCGCGCATGGCGTCGTCGAAGGCGGCGCGGTCGTAGTCGAGGCCCTTGCCGCGCAGGATGTCTTCGGTGAGGTCGGTCGGGAAGCCAAACGTGTCGTACAGCTTGAACACCACGTCGCCCGGCAGGCGCGTCTGCTTCGCCTTGCGCGCGTGAGTCACCGCCTCTTCCAGCAGCGCCAGCCCGCGGCCCAGCGTCTTGCCGAAGCGCTCCTCTTCCTTCTTCACCGCGTCGACCACGAACGCGCGGCGCTTCGCGAGGTCGGGATACGCGCCGCCCATTTCGTCGATCACCGTGTCGACCACCGCGTGCAGGAACGGCCCGTCGATGCCGAGCAGCACGCCGTGCCGCGCCGCCCGGCGCAGCACGCGCCGCAGCACGTAGCCACGGCCCTCGTTCGAGGGCAGCACGCCGTCGCCCACCAGGAACGCACAGGCGCGGGCGTGGTCGGCCACGACCCGCAGTGACACGTCGGCGTCGGGACTCTTTCCGTACTTCGTCCGCGCCAGCTCCTCGGCCTTGCGCAAGAGCGGCGTGAACAGGTCGGTGTCGTAGTTGCTGTCCTTGCCCTGCAGCAAGCGCGTGATTCGCTCGAGCCCCATGCCGGTGTCGATCGACGGCTTCGGCAGCGGGATGCGCGATCCGTCCGCGCGCTGCTCGAACTGCATGAACACCAGGTTCCAGATCTCGACGAAGCCCGGACCCGTCGGGTCACCGCCCTTCTCGAACGCCTTGCGGTCGGTGATCTTGTGGATCTCCGAGCACGGACCGCACGGCCCGGTGTCTCCCATCTGCCAGAAGTTCGGTCCGTCGCCGAGCTTGAAGATCCGCCGCGGGTCGAGCCCGATGCCGTCGCGCCACAGCGCGTACGCCTCGTCGTCCTGCTCGTGCACCGACACCACGAGGTCGTCCGGCGACAGCTTGAACACCCGGGTGAGCAGGTCCCACGCGAACTCGATCGCGTCCTTCTTGAAATAGTCACCGAACGAGAAGTTCCCGAGCATCTCGAAGAACGTGTGGTGACTCGGCGACCGCCCGACCTCCTCGAGGTCGTTGTGCTTGCCCGAGACCCGCATGCACTTCTGCGAGGTCGTCGCCCGCGAGTACGGCCGCTTCTCCTCGCCCGTGAACACGCGCTTGAATGGCACCATGCCGGCGTTCGCAAACATGAGCGTGGCATCGCCCTGGGGCACGAGAGAGCCCGACGGCTGCACGCAGTGCCCCCGTTCGGCGAAGTAGTCGAGGAACGCCTTGCGGATCTCGTTGCCAGTCATGGGACCCCGGAGAATAACGTGTTCGGAGGAGAGCATCTCGGCGCGCCGGGCTCCGGTCAACTAAAACCAGCACGCGCCGCGTCCAGTCCCGAGCCTCTCGTCCGCGAAAGGCCGCAGCGCCAGCTCGAGCATTCGCGGACGGAAAGGACGGAGCGGCAGGGATCGCGAGCGCGTGCTGATGGATCCCGGCTCGTACCACATCCGCGACCATTCGCGGACGAGGAGCACGGAGCCGGACGGAGCGTGGCCGCGCGCTCAATAGTTGGGGGGAACGAGATTCCCGTTCGCGCACGCGCGGAGGTACAAAGGCCTGAGGGAGCGTCGAGTCTGCGAGTCAGCGACCGAAGGCCTTTGTTGACCGGAGCGCGGGCGCGCAAAGGCGCTCTTTACTCTCAAAAACGATCGATCTTCAAGTCGTCCGGTGACTCTTCGGTGAGCGAGATCTCTTCGTCCGACTTCTGCTCTTTGTCGAAGTCGTCCCACGAGCTGTCCGAGGTGCCCGAGATGCCCTTGAACCGGAGTGCGAAGTCGTCCGGGTTCGAGACGTGCAGCAGGGCCTCTTCGTAAGTCACCAGGCCGGCCTTCACGTGGTGCATGAGTGACTGGTCGAAGCTCTGCATGCCGTAGGTCGTGAAGCCCTTGGCGATCGCGTCGTTCAGCTCCTTGGTCATCTCGGCGTCGGCGATGCACTCGCGCACGCGGGCCGAGGCGACCAGGATCTCGACCGCGGGCACGCGGCCCTTGCCGTCGGCGCGCGGCACGAGGCGCTGGCTGATGACGCCCTTGATGATGCTCGCGAGCTGCAGCCGGATCTGCGGCTGCTGGTGGGGCGGGAAGACGGACACGATGCGGGTGATGGTCTCGGCGGCGTCGATCGTGTGCAGCGTCGACATGACCAGGTGACCGGTCTCGGCGGCGGTGAGCGCCGTCTCGATCGTCTCGAAGTCGCGCATCTCACCCACCAGGATCACGTCCGGGTCCTGGCGCAGGGCGGCGCGCAGGGCGGTCGCGAACGAGTTGGTGTCGACGCCGATCTCGCGCTGGTTCACGATCGAGCGCTTGTCGCGGATCAGGAACTCGATCGGGTCCTCGATCGTGATGATGTGACAGGTGCGATTGGTGTTGATGTAGTCGATCATCGCGGCGAGCGTGGTCGACTTGCCGGAGCCTGTCGTCCCGGTCACCAGGATCAGACCGCGCGCCTCCATCGCGATGCGCTCGACCACTTTGGGCAGCACGAGCTGCTCGATCGTCTTCACGCCGAACGGAATCACGCGGAACACGATCCCGACCGTGCCGCGTTGCATGAAGGCGTTCACGCGGAAGCGGCCGAGGCCGGCGATCGAGTACGCCAGGTCGACCTCGTGGAACTTGTCGAAGTGAGTCTTCTGCCCCGGCGTCATGATCGACGTGGCGATGCCGTGGAGCTGCTCGGGTGTGAGTCGCTCGCCGTTCTTCAGCGGCACCAGCGCGCCGTCGACGCGGAACAGCGGCGGGAGCCCCGCCTTCAGATGGATGTCCGAGGCGTTGCCCTTGATCGCGATGGTCAGGATGTCGTTGAGTTCCATTCCCGCCAGCCGCTTCGCCGCAGGCGAAGATTCGCCATGCGAAGGGCTTCTGCGGGAGGATCGTCCCGGCCGTTCGTGATCTTGAGACAGGCTCCAGGGCGGCCTTCGCTCGGCTTCCTAGTCGGGTTGGGCCCCTTCCTCTTCCTGGGCCAGCGTCTCGCCGACCGGAACCTTCTTCTTGATCCCGGCGTTGGCGTACACCAGCTCCGCCACCCGGTCGTAGACGTCCGGGTTGGCCAGCAGGAACGCCTTGGCGTTCTCGCGGCCCTGGCCGATGCGGGTGCCTTCGAAGCTGTACCAGGTGCCGCTCTTCTCCATCAGCCCGAGCTCGGAGGCCAGATCGAGGATGTCGCCCTCGCGCGAGATGCCGCGGTCGAACATCAGGTCGAACTCGGCCTGCCGGAACGGCGGGGCGCACTTGTTCTTCACGACCTTCACGCGCGTGCGGCTGCCGATCGCCACCTCGCCGTCCTTGATCTGGCCGACGCGCCGCACGTCGAGGCGCACCGAGGCGTAGAACTTCAGCGCGTTGCCGCCCGAGGTGGTCTCGGGGTTGCCGAACATGACACCGATCTTCATGCGCACCTGGTTGATGAACACCAGACACGCGTTCGAGCGCGCCAGGTTGCCGGTCAGCTTGCGCAGCGCCTGACTCATGAGCCGCGCCTGCAGGCCAACGTGCTGGTCGCCCATCTCGCCTTCGATCTCGGCCTTGGGCACGAGCGCCGCGACCGAGTCGATCACCACGATGTCGACCGCGCCCGAGCGCACCAACATGTCGGCGATCTCGAGCGCCTGCTCGCCCGTGTCGGGCTGCGACACGAGTAACTCCTCGACCGACACGCCGAGCTTCTTGGCGTAGCTCACGTCGAGCGCGTGCTCGGCGTCGATGAACGCGGCCACGCCGCCCTTGCGCTGGCACTCCGCAACGGCGTGCAGTGACAGCGTGGTCTTGCCCGACGACTCCGGGCCGTAGATCTCGACCACGCGGCCCTTGGGCAGGCCGCCGATCCCGAGCGCGATGTCGAGCGACGGCGAGCCCGTCGAGATCACGCCGATTTCGCGGTCGAGATGCTCTTGACCCATGACCATGATCGAGCCCTTGCCGAACTGCTTCTCGATCGACGCGACCATGAGGTCGACGGCCTTCTGCTTGTCGTCTTTGGTCGATTGCCCTCGCGACATTCTTCTCTCCTAACTCTCTGGGGCGAATTCGTTTGAGGATGGGTCCAGCTGCGCGCCGAGCGCGAGATGGGCCAGGGGAACGTACCGAGCGCCGTCGGGGGCAAGACGACTCTCGTAGAGTACGACCTCGGAGACGATCCAGGGAGGCGCCGTCGGCGCCGCGAGTCGCTCGATCTCGACGCGCGCGGGCTCGCGCAGCCGGCCGAGCGTGAGGTGCGCCGAGAACGGCCGCCGCTCGCGCTCCGCGCCCGCGACGCGCGACGCGCCGTCGAGCTTGCGCGCGATCTTCGCCAGGAAGCCCGCGCCGCGCGACACGCCGAGCCAGAGCACGCGCGCCTCGCGCGCGCTCGGGAACGCGCCGAAGCCCGCGAGCGCGAGCTCGAACGGCGCCACCGCCGCGAGCTTGGCGCTGGCGCGCGCGACCAGCGCGTCGACGCGGTCCTCGCCGATCTCGCCCAGGAATTTGAGCGTCAGGTGCTGGTTCTCGGCGGGCACCCAGCGCACGTCGGCTTGGACGGCAGCGCGCAGTGTCTCGATCGAACGCACGGCGCAGGCGCGCGCTTCGTCCGAGAGCGCGACGGCGAAGAACGCGCGCAGGCGGTCACTCACTTCTTGGGCTCCGCGGAGAGCAGGCGCGGGAAGGTCTCGGCGCTGATCGGCAGCCCGAGCAGGCGCCGGCGGATCCAGTCGAGCGCGAGCTGGCTCGCCAGCTCTTTGTTGCGCGCCCGGTCGTTCATGAGCTGGTAGCGGTGCGCGATCGTGCCCTCGCCGTCGGCGAGCGCCAGCCAGAGCGTGCCGACGGGCTTCTCGGCACTGCCACCGTCGGGCCCGGCGATGCCGGTGGTGGCCAGGCCGATGTCGGCGCCACCGGCCCGGCGCATGCCCTCGGCCATCTGGCGCGCGACCGGCTCCGAGACCGCGCCGTGCTGCGCGAGTGACTCGGGCGAGACCCCGAGCGCACGCACCTTGGCGTCGTTGGCGTAGGCGACGATGCCTTCCAAGAGGTAGGCCGAGCTGCCCGGAACGTCGGTGAGTCGGCTGGCGATGAGACCGCCGGTGATCGACTCGGCGACCGCGATCGTGCGCTTGCGCTCGCGCAGGAGCTCGGCCACGACCTCCTCGAGCTTGCGCTCGCCGACGCCCACCACCAGGTCGCCGACGCGCGCGCGCACGTCGCGCTCGAGCACGTCGAGCTTGGCGTCGGCCGTGCGCGCATCGGCGGCGCGCACCAGGATGCGCACGAGGTTGTCGGGGAACTGGGTGCGAAAGCCGATCACGGTGTCGGGATCGCCCTGGGCCAGATCCGAGAGCATGCGGTCGAGGTTCGACTCACCGATCCCGAAGGTTCGCAGCAGCCGCGCGCGCACGGTGCGACGCGCGCCGAGCCGCGCTTCGAGCCGCGGAACCACCTGCTCGTCGAGCATGCGGTAGAGCTCGCGCGGCACGCCCGGCATGAAGAAGAGCTGCGTCGGCGGCGCGCCGGCCGGGCCGGGCACTTCGAGCATGAAGCCGGGCGCGGTGCCGACCGGGTTGGGCAGGATGTCGGCGCCCTCCGGGAAGTCGGCCTGCTTGGCGTTGTTCGACGCCATCTCGCGGTTGAAGCGGCGGAAGAAGGCGCGGATCTGCTCGAGTGACTCGGCGTCGCGCACGAGCTTCCTGCCGAAGGTGCGCGCGGCGATCTCGGTGGTGAGGTCGTCGCGCGTCGGGCCGAGCCCGCCCGAGACCAGCACCACGCGCGCGCGCCGCGCCGCCTCGCGCAGGATCTCTTCCATCGCCGCCGGATCGTCCGGAACCGAGACGTGGCGCGCACTCTCGAGCTCGAGCGCCAGCATGCGCTGCGACAGGTGGGACTTGTTCGAGTCGACGATCTCACCGCGCAGGAGCTCGTCGCCGATCGTGAGCACCCAGACGCCGTCCCGCGCATCGCTCATGCGTGTGACCGGAGCAGCTGCCACAGCACCTGCCCGCCCAGGTTGGCGTACACGCCGGCCACCAGGTCGTCGGCCATCACGCCGAGCCCGCCGGGCAGCCGCTCGGCGTTGCGCGCCGGGAACGGCTTCCAGATGTCGAACAGCCGGAACAACAGGAAGCCCACCGCCGCGACCTCGGGCCGCCAGGGCAGGGCCGCGAGCGAGACCAGCTGGCCGGCGACCTCGTCGATCGTGATCCGGCCGTCGTCGTGGCGACCGAAGATCTCTTCGGCACGCCCGGCGGCCCAGATGCCCAGGGCGGTCACGGCGGCGCAGGCCCCGGCATAGGCCAGGGGCTCCACGTGCCCGAGCGCCCACCACAGCCCCAGGCCCACCAGCGAGCCCACCGTTCCCGAGGCCACCGGCGAGTAGCCGGATCCGCCTGCGGTTGCGAGCGCGAGAATCCATATTCTCATTGATTTTCCGAGGACTTCCGGGCCGAGAGGGCGATCGCGCGATGCTAGGTCGCACTCATTTGGGGTGTCAAGAAGCGAATCTATAGCGAAAGTCAGCGGGCGCCACAAACAGTCGGTCAAGCCGCCGGCAATGAGCACCGATTGCTCGCAGTGGACCTGAGCGAACACAGGTCGCAGGCGGCGCCAACCATGAGCCGGAACACGGCCTCTGCGGAAGAGATCGCCCCGCTCGTCCTCGAGCTCGCGCGCGCCTTGCGTGCGCGGCGCACCCACCCGAACGGCCACCCGGTGGTGGTCGGCGCGCTCGCGCGCGGCGCGGCGGTCTTGCGCGCGCTGGGCAGTGACTGCGACGTCGCGCTGGAAGTGAGTGACGCCGGCCTGTCTCGCCGCGGCGGCGCGGCGCTCTCGTGTCCAGGTGCGGCGGAGCTCGCGACCGAGCTGCGCACGCGCGCGATCGCGCGGCTGTGTCTCGACGCGCGGGCCCAGCTCGCCGATCTGACTCAGCTGGTGGAGCTCTTGCTTCGGCCGGCCCCGGAGCTCAGCGGGCCCGGCGGCGCGCAGGCGCTGTTGCAAACGGCCGGCGCGAACGGGATCGAGCTCGCGGGCTCGGCGCCGGCGCCGACGCCGGTGACTCGCGCGCTCGAGGTCGAGTCCAGCGGCTCCGGCGAGTATTTCGCGAAGCACATCGCCGAGCTCGTGAAGCTGCTCGCCGAGCTCGAGCGCTGCGACGACTTCGGCGGCTACAACCTGATCGCGAACAAGGTCGACACCTGCGTCGACGTGCTGATTCGCTCCAAGCGTTGTCTCGACGGCTACCGCGCGGTGGTCGTGTACTGCCGGCACGCGACCGACCGCGCGCTGCGCTCCGACGCGATCCGGCGCGAGGCCAGCGACAGACTGCGGCGCCTGGCCTGCAACGAGGCCATGCTCGACGCGGTCGTCGAGCAGGCCTGCAGCGCGAGCGCGCTGGCCAGCGTGCAGGCCACGCAGGTGCTGGTCGCCATCGGCGCGCCGGCGGTGGCCGCGCTCTTGAGTCACTGCGCGGGGGCCAAGGACGCCTCGCGCGAGCGCGCCGGCCAGGTGCTGATCGCGATGGGCGACGAAGCGCTGGCCGCGGTCGTCGACGAGCTGCGCTCGGGCGTCCCCGACCGGGCGCGGCGCGCGGCGCGGCTGCTCGGCGAGATGCAGAACCCGCGCGGCGTCCAGTTCCTGGCGGACACTCTGCGCTCGAGCGACGTCGCGCTGGCGCGCGAGGCGGCGCGCGCGCTGGCCAAAGTCTCGACCGACGCCGCGGTGCACGCACTGGTGGCCGGGCTGCGGCTGCCCGCCGCGATCGCGGAGGGCTGCGCGAGCTGTCTCGGCGGCATGCGCCATGCCTCGGCCGCGCGCGCGCTCGGCGAGCTGCTCGACCTGGAGCGTGATTATCCCGACGGGCTGCGGCGCGAGGCGATCCGCAGCCTGGGCCGGCTGGCCAGCGTCGAGGCGCTGAATCGGCTGAAGCAGGTGCTCGATCACGCGCCGTTCTTCGGGCGGGCCCGCTTCCGCGCGCTGCGCATCGCCGCGGCCCAGGCGATCGGACAGATCGGCGGTCCGGTGGCGATCCAGACGCTCCACCCGCACGCGCGGACGGGCGACGCCGAGGTGCGGCAGGCGTGTCAGGAAGCGATTCGCCGGGTCGAGCGCGGGATCGCCGGAAGGTGACCGGCATCGCCGGTTTCGAGAGGCCCACGAGCTATGATTTCCGCTGTGCGGACGCTGGCCTTGGACTACGGTGAGCGCCGGATCGGGGTCGCGATCAGCGACCCGACGGGCATGATCGCCCAGCCGCTCGAGACGATCTCCGCCCATGCGGGCGGACGCGACGCGCTCGAGCGCATCGCGGAGCTCGTGAAGCAGCACGAGGTGGCCGAGATCGTGGTCGGCCTGCCCGTGCACATGAACGGCCGCTCCGGCCCCGAGGTCGAGCGCGTGCGCGCGTTCGGCGGGCGCGTGCGCGCGCGCACCGGCGTCGACGTGTCCTATCTCGACGAGCGCTGGACCTCGCTCGAGGCAGAGCGCGCGCTCGACGCGTCCGGCGTGCCCCGCAAGAAGCAGAAGGGCAAGGTCGATCCGATCGCAGCGGCGATCCTGCTGCGCACCTGGCTGGAGCTGCGGCGCAAGTGATTCGCGCGATTCTCGCTGCGCTCGCGGTGCTGGTGCTGGCTGCGGGCGGCGTGGCCTACCTGGGCGCCACCGGCCTGCGCGAGCCGGCGAATCCCCAGGGTGAGTCGCAGGTGTTCTGGGTCAACCCGAACGAGTCACTCGATCCGATCGCGCACCGGCTCTGGAACGCGGGGCTCTTGCCCGAGCGGCCGTTCTTCGGGCCGCGCGCGTTCGCGCTCTACGCCAAGTTCACGGGCAAGGACCGCGCGATCAAGAGCGGCGAGTACGACCTGTCGCCACAGCTGACCCCGATCGCGATCCTCGACAAGCTGGTCTCGGGCCAGGTGAAGATGCACGAAGTGACGCTGCCCGAGGGCCTGCGCCTGGACGAGATCGCGGCGCGCCTGCAGCAGGCCGGGATCGCCGACGCCGACGAGTTCCTGGCGCGCGCCAACGACCCGGTGCTGGCCAAGCGCAAGGGCCTGGATGCGCCGTCGTTCGAGGGCTACGCCTACCCCGAGACCTATCGCTTCCGGCGAGACACTCCGCCGGAGGAGATCCTCTCCTGCATGCTCGACGAGCTGCGCAAGCGACTCAGCGCGGACGACTTCGCGGCGATCGAGAAATCGGGGCTCAGCCTGCACCAGGTGGTGACGCTGGCCTCGATCGTGGAAAAGGAGAGCGTGCCCGGCCCCGAGCGGCCGCGCATCGCCGCCGTGTACCGCAACCGGCTCGCGATCGGCATGCGGCTGCAGTCCGATCCGACCGTCATCTACGGCGTGCTGCACACCCACGGCGCGTTCGACGGCAACCTGAAGATCGTCGACCTGCGCGAGGACAACGCCTGGAACACCTACACGCGCGCGGGTCTCCCGCCGGGTCCGATCGCGAGCCCGTCGCTCGACTCGATCCGCGCGGTGCTGCACCCCGAAGAGGTTCCCTATCTCTACTTCGTCTCGCGCAACGACGGCACCCACCAGTTCTCGACGACCTTGCAAGAGCACAACCGCGCGGTAAAACGCTATCAGATGCGCCGCCAGGCCAAGAACGAGGTCGAATCGAGGGATGGGAACCGCCGCTAGCTACTTCGAGAAACGCGTGCCCGACGCCTGGAACCGCCGGCTCGAAGAGCAGATGGGGCGCGGCGCCGACGGAGCCGAGCTCCTGGCCAAGATGCGCGCCGCCGACTTCGCGCTCGAGGTCGCGCTCGACGAAGGCGAACGCTTCCACCTGCGCGTCGACCAGGGCACCATGCGCGCGTCGGCCACGGCCGACCCGAAGCCCGTGCTCACGCTCGGCCTCTCGCGCGACGCCTGTCAATCGCTCGAGCAGTCGGTCGGCGCCTCGCCGATGAGCCTGCTCGGCGGCGTGGCCGGGAATCCCGACTTCGTGCTGACTCCCGCCCGGCTCGACGCGCTGCGCACGATCGAGGGCACGATGCGGATCGAAGTCACCGGCCCCGCGCCCTGGGGCGTGGTGCTCCACTTCGGCGCCCCGCCGATCCCGGAGGTCACCACCACGGTCGCGATCGGCGACGAAGCCTTCGCCCAGCTCCTTTCCGGCGGGCTCGACCTGCAAGGGGCGTTCATGACCGGAAAGCTCAATCTCGGCGGGAACGTCGAGGTTCCCATGAAGATGGCCATGGCCATCATGACACCGGAGTGAGTGAGCGATGTTGGAGCTGCGCCCCAACTGCGAGTGCTGCGACCGCGACCTGCCGCCCGGCTCGACCGAAGCGATGATCTGCTCGTTCGAGTGCACGTTCTGTCGCAGCTGCGCCGAAGGCAAGCTCGGCAATCTGTGCCCGAACTGCGGCGGCCCCTTCAGCCAGCGCCCCGCCCGCCTGGGCAAGATGCTCGAGCGCCATCCGGCGAAGTCCGAGCGGACGCCCCGGAACAAGGCCTGCGCCTGAGCCATTCTTCTCGGGTACTCACTCGCCAGCGGAAGGCCGAGCGAAGGCCGCCCTGAGCGAGGCCTGCAAGCGGCGGAAGCCGCGCGCAGTGAGCCGAAGGCGAACGCAGAGTGGGTGGCGCGCGGAGCGCGCCGGGCCCCACTCAGGTAGGCATTGCCACTTCGCGCAGCAGCTCGATCTGGTCGAGGGCTTTGCCGGCGCCCGCTGCCACGGCGGTGAACGGGTCGTCGCCGCGCACGATCGGGAGCTTGGTCTCCTGGCGCAGGAGCTGGTCGAAGTCGCGCAGCAGCGCGCCGCCGCCCACCAGCACGATGCCGCGGTCGACGATGTCGGCCGCGAGCTCGGGCGGGGTTCGCTCGAGCGTCTGCAGGACGGTATCGATGATCTGGTGGATCGGCTCGGCCAGCGCTTCGCGGACCTCGTCGCTGGAGAGCACGATCATCTTCGGGATGCCGGCGACCAGGTCGCGGCCCTTGATCTCCATGGTCTTGCTGGCGCCATTCGACATCGCCGTACCGATGGTGATCTTGATGATCTCGGCCGTGCGCTCGCCGACCAGGAGATTGTGCTTGCGCTTCACGTAGTGGATGATCGCCTCGTCGAGCTTGTCGCCGCCGACGCGCACCGAGCTGGAAGTAACGATCCCGGCCAGTGAGATGACGGCCACGTCGGTCGTGCCGCCGCCGATGTCGATCACCATGTTGCCGGTGGGCTCGGTGACGTTGAGCCCGGCGCCGATCGCGGCGGCCATGGGCTCCTCCATGAGATACACCTCGCGGGCGCCGGCCGAGATCGCCGACTCACGCACCGCGCGCTTCTCTACCGAGGTGATGCAGGGCGGGACGCAGATCACGATCCGCGGGCGGACCAGCCGGCGGCGGTTGTGCGCCTTCTGGATGAAGTAGCGCAGCATCGCCTCGGTGACTTCGAAGTCGGCGATGACTCCGTCCTTGATCGGGCGGATGGCGCGGATGGTGCCGGGCGTCCGGCCGACCATCTCCTTGGCCTCGGTCCCGACCGCCAGCACCTTGCGGGTGCCGTTCGGACCGTCGGCGACCGCCACGACCGACGGCTCGCTGCAGATGATGCCCCGGCCTTTGACGTAGACGAGGACGTTCGCGGTGCCGAGGTCGATCGCCAGATCGTTCGACAAGAGCCCCGCCAGCCACCTGTACATCGATGTGCGCTCCGCGTGCGTCTGGGGCGAATGACCCCAACACCGTCATTCATCGGCAGTGGGGTCGGGAACCTGAGCGGGTGCGGCGCGTTGCCTCCCCGGTTACGGACTTTCGGGGGGCGGGCTGGCGGACGTGGACGTGGGCGCGGCCGGAGAAGCCGGGGCGCTGCCCGGCAGCGGCGCGTCGACGAGCTGGAGGAGCTCCTGCAAATGGCCGCGCACTTCGTCGAGCCGCGCGCGCTGCGCATTGATCAGGTCGTCGCGCTCGGCGACGGCCTGGCGCAGCGTGCGTGTCTCGTTCTCGAGCGCGTCGATGCGCGAGCCGAGCGAGAAGTAGCTCCAGACCAAGAGCACCAGCGCGATCGCGAGCGCGACGCCGAGCGCCAGCTGCAGGCGGCCCTGTGAGTCACGCGTCGTCGTCTGGCGCGAGGCGAAGCCTCCGGGCGGGATCGAGCGCAGCTTCGGTTCCTGGTCCATCGCGCGCTAGCTCTGGATGACCAGCTTCGAGAGCGAGGTGCGGCGCAGGTTCGTCTTCTGGATCGTGCGCACCAGCTCGGTGACTTTCTCGGTGTCGGTCTCGAACGGGTTGTTGCAGATCACGCGCACGTTCAAGAGGTTGCCGAGCCGGATGTTCGACCAGTCGAGGTCGTACTGGATGTTGTTCTGGCGCGCGAGCTTGATGAAGTCGCCGCGCATACGCGCGCGCGTGTCCTGCGGCGGCTCGGTCTTCGCCTTCTCGATCTCGGAGTCGGTGTAGAGCCGATCGACGTGGTTGTTGCGCTCGAGCATGTAGAAGAAGCCGCGGTCCTGGCGGATGTCGTGGAACTGCAGGTCGATCATGAACACGCGCGGGTCGTGCCACGAGATCTGGTGCTTCTCGATGTAGCCGCGCAGCACCTTGCGCTTGATGATCCAGTCGATCTTGCGGTCGAGCTTCTCGGGATCGGTGTCGAGACAGTCGAGGATGTACTGCCACTCGCGCACGCCGTCGCGCAGCTGGTCGCTGACCGGGAACTGCTCGATGTAGCGCTGCGCCATCTCGCAGTAGTCGCGCTGGATCTCGATCGGCGAGTACTCGCGCCCGTTCTCGAGCCGGAGCTTGCGCTTGCAGGTCGTGTCGTAGCTGATGTCCTTGATGGCCTTCACGGGGTGGCGCAGCGTGAAGTCCTTGTTGATGAACCCGTCCTCGATCATCTGCAGCACGACCGCGCAGGTCGCGATCTTCACGAAGTTGGTGTACTCGCTCATGTTCGAGTCACCCACGATCACGTGCAGCCTGCGGAACTTCTCGCGGTCGGCGTGCGGCTCGTCGCGCGTGTTGATGATCGAGCGGTCGTTGGTCGTGGTGCCGCTGATCTTCTGGTAGATGTGCTGCGCGCGCTGACTCACGCAGTAGTGCACGCCGTCCTGGGTCTGGAATACCTTGCCGGCGCCCGAGAAGATCTGGCGAGTCACCAGGAACGGGATCAGCTGCTCGGCCAGGTAGTAGAAGTCGACGTCGCGGTCGACCAGGTAGTTCTCGTGGCAGCCGTAGGAGTTGCCCACGAAGTCGGTGTTGTTCTTGAAGATCGAGAGCTTCCCGGGCACGCGCTCCTCGCGGATCTTCTCTTCCGCGTAGAGCTGCAGGTCTTCCAGGATGCGCTCGCCGGCGCGATCGAAGATCACCAGGTCGCGCGGGCTCGCGCACTCGGGCGTGGCGTACTCGGGATGGCAGCCGGTGTCCTGGTAGAAGCGGGCGCCGTTCTCGAGGAACACGTTCAGGAAGTGCTCGGTCGTGATCAGCTTCTCGAACAGGAAGCGGATCGCCTTCTCGACGGGGAGCGTCTTCCGCCCTTCGGGCGTGAAGATGATCCCGTATTCGGTCTCGAGGCCGTAGATCCGCTTCTGCACGTTCCGCCCGCGCTCAGCCGCTGAACAGGCCTCGCGCTTCCTCTCCAATGATGCGTTTGAAGGTACGCCCTTGTCGCCGGCGATCCAGGATCGCGATCTCGAGCGTGCGCTCGTCCAGGTCGTCGAGCGAGGCGCTGTTGCCCGAGGCGGCGAGCGCCCGGCGTCCGAGCCGGGCCGCGTCCTTGAGCGGCACGCCCGCGCTCCAGCCACCGCGGATCACGTCGACCAGCTTGTCGCCGTCGCCGCCGATCGCCGCGTAGTGAGTCGTGTCGGTCATGCTGCCGTCGTAGCGGATCTGGTAGAAGGCGCTCTTGCCGTCGTCCCGGATCTCGGCCACGAGGATCTCGACCTCGAGTGACTTCATCTCGCGCGTGAAGACCGAGCCGAGCACCGTCGAGTACTCGTTCGCCAGGCTCTTGCCCGCGACGTCCTCGCGCGAGAACGAGTAGCCGCGCATGTCGGCGTAGCGCACGCCGGCCTTGCGCAGGTTCTCGTACTCGTCGAGCTTGCCGACGCCGCCGAAGGCGATCCGGTCGTAGATCTCGGAGATCTTGCGCAGCGTGGCGCTGCGGTTCTCGGCCATCAACACGATCCCGACGTCGTACTCCATGGCCACGATCGGCTTGCCGCGGGCGATGCCCTTGCGCGCGTACTCCGCCTTGTCCTGGTACCACTGCTCGGGCGAGACGTAGAACGGCGCGCTCATGGCGTGCTCCGGCGCGCGACGACGCGCTCGTACACGCGACGCAATTCGGCGTCGGCCACGTCCTCGACGCCGCCCTTCGTGGCCAGCTTGACGGTCGGGTAGATGCCGCGCGCCAAGTCGACGCCGCCGGTCGCGCGGTCCTCGTCGGCCGCGTCCGTCAGCGCCTCGACCGCGGCATCGATCGCCTGGTCGCGCGTCAGGTCCTCGTGCCGGCCCACCTTCTTCAGGCTGGCCCGCGCGTCCTTGCCGCCGGAGCCGGTCGAGTAGCTGTCGGCCTCGCGGAAGCGCCCGCCGGTGATGTCGAACTTGTAGATGCGGCCGCGGCCCTTGTCGTGGTCGTAGCCCGCGAACAGCGGCATCACCACCAGGCCCTGCATCGCGGCCGGCAGGTTCTGCCGCAACAGGAACGACAGCCGGTTGGCCTTGCCCTCGAAGGTGAGTGGCTGGCCGTCGAGCTTCTCGAAGTGCTCGAGCTCGAGCTGGAACATGCGCACCATCTCGATCGCCGGGCCGGCCGCGCCCGCGATCGCCATCATGCAGGTGTCGTCGATGCGGAACACCTTCTCGAGGTCACGCGTGCCGACCGCGTGACCCTCGGTGGCGAGCCGGTCGCCCGCCATCAGCACGCCGTCCTTGCACACCAGCGCGAGCACCGTGGTGCCGTGGATCAACGACACGTCGGCCCAGCCCGACCCGCTCCAATTCGGCAGCAGGTTCGGATGATCGGTGCGCAGGAACTCGTAGAAGCTGTCGCCCGAGTAGCTCTGTCCCTTGAACACGGAGTTACTCGCCGCCCCGCTGGACGTAGTTCTTCACGAACTCCTCGGCGTTCTCTTCGAGGACCTCGTCGATCTCGTCGATGAGGCTGTCCATCTCTTCCTTCAGCTCCTCGCCCTTCTTCGCGATTTTCTTCTGGCCGGCGTCGCCCTTGGCGTCCGCGGTGTTCTCACCGCCGCCCTGCTTGGTCTTCTGTGTCTGTTCGCCGGAGGCCATGGTGTCTCCCTCGGTTCCTGTGCTTGGCTACGAAGTCAGGTTGCGGACCAGGACCGCCGCCGTGGGGCTGGCATTCAGCAGCTCCTCCACGTGTGCGCGGGTTCCCTTGAGTGGCTCGTTCATCAGGATGCGCTTGATCGGCTCCTCTCCGACGTTGAACGAGATCGAGTCCCAGTTCACGCCGAAGACGGCCTCAGGATAGCGGCGAATGCACTCGCCGCGGAAGTAGGCGCGCGTGTCGTTCGGCGGCGCCGTGACCGCGCGCTCGATCTCCTCGGGCTCGACGATGCGCTCGACCTCGCCGCGCCGCTCGAGCAGGAAGAACAGCCCCTTGTCGGGGCGCACGTCGTGGTATTGCAGATCGAGCATGTGCACCTGCGGGTGGTGCCAGTCGACCTTGTGGCGCTGGATATAGCTGCGGATCAGCTTGTGCTTGGCCACCCAGTCGAGCTCGCGCTCGAGCTGCATCGGGTCGTCGGCCAGCGCCGTGAGCACGCGCTCCCAGCGCACCAGCACGTCCTTGGTGATCGGATCCAGGCTGCGCGACGAGAAGTAGCGCAGGGCGTTCTCGTAGAACTCTTTCTGGATCTCGACCGCGCTCATCCGGCCGCCGCGCTCCAGCGGGTACTGGCGCTTGCAGCCCAGGTCGTGGGAGATCTCCTTCACGACCTTGACCGGGTCGGTCACCGCGAGTGACTTCGCGAGTGCGCCGTCCTCGACCAACGCCAGCGCGATCGCGGTGACTCCCACGCGCAGGTAGGTCGACACCTCGCACAGGTTCGAGTCACCGATGATCACGTGGAAGCGCCGGTACTTCTCGCGGTCGGCGTGCGGCTCGTCGCGGGTGTTGATGATCGGGCGCTTGACCATCGTGTCGAGCGCGACCTCGGTCTCGAAGAAGTCCGCGCGCTGACTGATCTGGTAGTCGCACTGCTGCGAGCGGTTCTCGCTGCCGACCTTGCCCGCGCCGCAGAACACGTTGCGCGTGATCAGGAACGGAGTCATGTGCTCCACGATCTCGCGGAACGGCGTGCGGCGCTCGATCAGGTAATTCTCGTGATTGCCGTAGGAGTTGCCCTTGCGGTCGCTGTTGTTCTTGTGGATCAGGAGCGTCTGGCCCGCCGGCAGAAGCGCCGAAGCCGCGCGTCGCGCGGCTTCCATCGTGCGCTCGCCCGCGCGCTCGTACGCAATCAGGTCGCGGACGTTCGTGACCTCGGGCGTCGAGTACTCCGGGTGGGCGTGGTCCACGTAGAAGCGCGCGCCGTTCCGGAGCGTCTTGTTGCGCGCGATGTTCTCCTGCTGGTTGGGCGTGTACTTCTCGCCCTCGACGTGGAAGCCGCGCGCGTCGGCGAGCGGATTCTCCTGCTCGTAGTCCCAGAGGATCTGGGCTTCCTCGTTGTCCTGGTAGGCGTTTACCAGCAGCACGCAGCTCGAGATCGGGTCGAAGTCGGGATCGCCCTGGACGGTGATCCCGTACTCGATCTCGCTGCCCAGTACGCTGGGAAGAGGCATGTCAGAGGTACTGCCCCGAGCCGCCGACGGTTTCGATGGACTGCTCCGCGCGGCTCATGCCGGTGATGAGCGTGCGCACGTTGATGATGCGCTCGCCCTTGCGGCCGGAGATCCGCGCCCAGTCGTCCGGGTTCGTGGTGTTCGGGAGATCCTCGTTCTCCTTGAACTCCTCGCGAACGGACTCGAGCATGTCCGACAGGCGCACGCCCTGATCGCCGTTGGTGATCGCGCGCTTCACGGCCTTCTTCTTCGCGCGGTCGACGATGTTGCGCAGCATGGCGCCCGACGAGAAGTCCTTGAAGTAGAAGATCTCGCGCTCGCCCTTCGCGTACGTGACCTCGAGGAACTTGTTCTCCTCGGTCTCGGCGTACATCTGGTCGACCGTCTCGTCGACGATGCCCCGCACGACCTTCGCGATGTCGGGACCGTACTTCCGCAGCGCATCCTCGCTGAACGGGAGGTCGGTCGTCAGGTACTTCGCGAAGATGTCGCGCGCGCCCTGCTTCTCGGGCCGGTGCACCTTGACCTTCAGGTCGAGGCGGCCGGGCCGCAGCACCGCGGGATCGATCAGATCCTGGCGGTTCGACGCGCCGATCACGATCACGTTGCGGAGTGACTCGACGCCGTCGATCTCCGACAGGAACTGCGCGACGACGGTCGCCTCCATGTCGGACGAGATGCCCGAGCCGCGCATGCGGAAGAGCGAGTCCATCTCGTCGAAGAAGATGACGACCGGGACGTCCTCCTCCGCCTTCTCGCGCGCGTTCTTGAAGACCTCGCGGATCTTGTGCTCGGTCTCGCCGACGTACTTGTTGAGGAGCTCCGGGCCCTTCACGTTCAGGAAGTAGCTCTTCGCTTCGCCGCCGCGCATCTCCTGGATGCGGAGCGCGAGCGAGTTCGCCACGGCCTTGCCGATCATGGTCTTGCCGCAGCCCGGCGGGCCGTAGAGCAGGATGCCCTTCGGCGGCGACAGGTTGTACCGCTTGAACTGGTCGGCGTGCAGGTACGGCAGCTCGATCGCGTCGCGCAGCACTTCGATCTGGTCGCCGAGCCCGCCGATGTCCTCGTACGTGACGTCGGGGACTTCCTCGAGCACGACCTGGTCGACGGTGGACTTCGGCAGCCGCTCGACGCCGAACCCCGTGCGCGGGTTCACGAGCAGGTT
>Ga0335080_10002369_pt1 | contig 18743 bp, 9 predicted proteins | sample Lox_Sample_34_FD_206720 | JGI IMG/M metagenome (GOLD analysis project Ga0335080, IMG submission 206720) | Soil microbial communities from Loxahatchee National Wildlife Refuge, Florida, United States - Lox_Sample_3.4 | ecosystem: Environmental > Terrestrial > Soil > Wetlands | place: USA: Florida...
TTTATATGCAGCGGGCGCAAATCTTCGCCCAGGCCGGCTACAGCAAGTTCGGCGCGGCGCTGCTGCCTCTGATTTTCGGCGCATTCGTGGTGGCGGAGCATTATTGGCCTCCGCCCAGCGCCAATGATTTCGTCTCTCTCTCCCTGCTCTTTTTTGTTCTCTGGTGCCTCGCCAGCTTTCTTCTCTGCTATGGGCCTCGCGCCTTTCGGACTGCGTCTTTTCCCCTGCTGTTCCTGGTCCTGATGGTCCCGCTGCCCGATGGCCTGCTGCAGCGCGCCATCACCGTGCTGCAAAACACCTCGACCGAAGCCACCGTGCTCTTCTTCTCCGCGGCGCGCGTGCCTTTCACCCGCCATGGAACCGTCATCGTCCTGCCCAGGCTGAGCATCGAGGTGGCGCGCGAGTGCAGCAGCATCCGCTCCAGCCTGATTCTGTTCATCAGCAGCTTCGTGCTGGCACATCTTTACCTGAAGCGCAGGTGGCAGAAGATCGCGCTGGTGCTGCTGGCCATTCCGCTCTCCGTCATCAAGAATGGCCTGCGAATCTTTACCCTGAGCATGCTGGGAATGTATGTGAATCCCGGCTTTCTCAGCGGTAACCTGCATCACCATGGCGGCATCGTGTTTTTTGCCATTGGCTTCGCCATCCTACTGGCCGTGATCTGGCTATTCCGCAGGTTGGAACCGCGCCAGGCGGCTTCGGCTGGGCGCGAATAGCTGCGCGCTTCCCGCCGCCAGGAATAATGGGGAAAACTCGAAGATCCACAGAAGAAGGCTTGAAGCAGCATCGGCAGATTCCGTGATAGACGGAATCTGCCTTTTTTATTGGACCGGGAGCTTACGGCGAAGGAATGGTCGCCGAGACCTCGCCGGAGTACGAGCTTTCGTTGCCGCTCGAATCCACCGAGGTAACGACGTAGTAGTAGGTCTGGCCGCCCTGCACGGTGCTATCGGTATAGCTGGTGGTCGGCACTGCCGAGGAATTCAGCCGCGAGTAAGGCCCGCCCGACTGCGTGCCCCGATAGACGTAGTACCCTGCCACCGAGGAAGACTCCTCCCAGGAAAGGGTCACGCTGTGCTGCGATGAGGGCGAGGTTGAGGTTCCTGTGCCCGAAAGCTTCTGCCCGGTGGGCGAATTCGAAGCATCGCTGATAAAGGAAATGTTACCTGAGGCGCTGCCCGCGGCCTGCGGGCTGAAACTCACGGTGAAGGATACGCTCTTGCCGGCAGCGATCGTCACAGGGAAGCTGATGCCGCTGACCGCGAATCCCTGGCCATTCCAGGAGGCGGAAGAGACCGTCACGCCGGCATTTCCTGCGCTGAGGGTTCCGCTCAGGTTCTTGCTGCCGCCTACGGTCACGCTGCCGAAGTTCAGGGTGGAGGGTGAAACCGCCAACTGCCCACTGGCCAGCCCCGTCCCGCTGAGGGGAACGGTTGCCGGGTCCGCCTGTCCATCCACCGAGATGGAAAGCATCCCGCTGGCATCACCGGCAGACTTGGGTTTAAAGGCCACCGAAATCGTCAGGTTATCTCCCGGGTTCAAGGTCACGGGCAGGCTGCTGGTGCTCACGCTGAACCCAGTGCCCGTGGTCGTCACCTGAGAAACTGTGATGGTAGCGCCCACGCTGACGGAAGAATTTGTCAGAGTGACCGATTTGGTGGCGCTGCCGCCGACTGCCACGTTGCCAAAATCCAGACTCGAGCTGCTGACGCCCAGGCTGCCTACGGGATTCGTGCTGGTGGAATTGAGGTGGTTGGCCCCGGTGCCGCAGGAAATGCTGATAGCAGCTGCGAGGAAGGCAATGGCGGCACCTTGCCAATTGCGGGGGAATCGAATCCTGCTCATCCGCCTCCATTATCCGGATAGGGCGTTTACTCACACCAGAGTCCGGAAAGACATGCACCGCTGCAGGTTCTGGTAATACTTCCGTAAGTCTTGAATGGGCCGCTGGAACGGAGTGGCGGTGGTGCGGACTTGCGCAGCCCCGGGCTCAACTCTTTAGTTGCTTAAAAGGTTGGGTGATTCTAACCCATTCCGGGCGAAATGGAATGTCTCACTGGTACATGTCTCTGTGCAAAATTGAAAAGAAATATCGTACCTGGATGACTGGTACTTTCGTGTGGTCGCGATCGCAAACCGACGAATGCATGTAATTGTTCAGAGAATCACGGCAACTGTCACTTACACAATAGATTGCCATCTACGAAGTGGGGACGACAGCCTTGACCTCGTTGGAAGGGATGCTTTCAGACCCGCTCTCATCCACGCTCGTCACCGTGTAGTAGTAGGTCTTTCCGTTCTGCACGGTGGCGTCGCTGTAGAACGTTCCCCCTTCGAGAACCGGATTGATCTGACTGTATGGCCCGCCTGATTGCGTTCCGCGGTACACGTTGTAACCGGAGACGCCGGAGGAGCTTGGGTTCCAGGAAAGCGCAACGGTGTGCTGGTTGGGGGCGATTCCAATCCCACTGACGACGAAACTGGTAGGAGAGTCCCCGGCATTGCTGAGCAGGGAAACCAGCGCCGAAGTCGCGCCGCTCGCCGTCGGGGCAAAATGCAACTGGAAGGTCGCGCTCTGACCATCCGCCAGAGTCAGCGGCAGGGTAAGGCCGGTGATGGTGAACTCCGGATCGGTGGTGCTGGCCGAGGAGATCGTAACATTGGGCCCGCTGGCGGTGATGGTGGCGGAGGTATTGGCCGTCGAACCGGTGGTGACATTGCCGAAATCGTATATCTGCGGCGAGTTGTCCAGGCTGCCGGGAGTCTTGCCCCCGGCGCCGAGATGCAAGGGGAGTTCCGGGGTGGTGCCGCTGTTGGCAAAGTAGATGTAGGCATCCACCACAGAAACCGACGGAGGAGCCACGTTGACCGTGAACGTCAGGCTTTGCCCCGGATCCAAGGTAAAGGGAACGGTTATTCCGCTCAAAGAGAACCAGGCGCTGGTACTGGTGTAGCCGGAGACAGTGACTCCCGCCGTCCCCGCATTGCTCATGGTGATATCTGCACTCCTGCTGGAGCCGATCAGAACATAACCGAAGGATTCGATAGTGGGAGAAAGCGAGAGTGTGCCCGAGGGCGCTTGCCCTACGCCGGCCAGCGGAATGGAGAAAACGGAATTGGTGGCGTTGGAGGTGAGATTCAAAGCGCCACCAAGGCTACCGGCACTCACAGGAGCAAAAGTGACTCCCAGGAGAGCGCTCTGGCCAGCCTGAATGGTGACCGGCAGGCTCATCGCCGCAAGGCCGAATCCCGCGCCGCCGACTGAGGCTTTGGAAATCGTCACCGGGTATTTGCCGGTGTTGCTGATGGTTTCCTGCAGTGTGACGGTTTGACCGTCAACCAGCGTGCCGAAATTCAGGCCGCCGCTGGAGGAAACGAGAGTGCCTGCGCCTCCTCCAGCTCCAACGTGGAGCGGAAGCGAGGGTGTAACGCCATTATTGGCGAGGTATATGTGGCCGTCCACCGCAGTCACGGCGTCAGGCGTGGCCGTGAGCGCGAACGTAACGCTTTCTCCTCCAGCCAAGGTGAGGGGAAATGTGATGCCGCTTATTGTGAACCAGGGGCTGGTGCTGGTGTAACCGGAGACAGTCACGTTGGTTGCGCCGGCATTGCTGAGGGTTACATTTACGCTCCGGCTCGACCCCAACACAATGTAACCAAACGACTCGACGGTGGGAGTCAAGACCAGCGTGCCCGGCGGAGCTACGCCGGTTCCGGCAAGCGGAATCGAGAAGGCCGGGTTGGTGGCGTTAGAGGCGAGAACCAGGGCGCCGCTAAACGTGCCGTTGGTGGTTGGCGCAAAGCCGAGGGAGAAGACCGCGCTCTCTCCCACAGCTAGGGTAAAAGGAACACTCACCGGCGTGAGGCTGAAGCCTGACCCCGAGACAGAAACCTGGGAAACGACAACGGGATACTTGCCAGTGTTGCTGACGGTTTCCTGCAGCGCTGAATTCTGCCCTTCGATAACCGTGCCGAAGGCCACACTCGCGTCGGCGGAGACAAGGGTTCCTGCGCCGCCTCCGGCCCCCACATGGAGGGGAAGGGATGGGGTCGAGCCGTCGTTGGCAAAATAGATATAGGCATCCACCACCGAGGCCGTTTGGGGTGTTGCGGTTACAGTGAAAATCGTGCTCTGTCCCGGACTAAGGGTCAATGGAAAGCTGATACCGCTTAAAGAAAACCATGAACTGGTGCTGGTGTAGCCGGAGACAGTCACGCTGGCGGTCCCGATATTGCTAAGGGTGATGTCCGCGCTGCGGCTCGATCCCAACACGATGTACCCGAATGATTCCACGCTCGGGCTCAGGACAAGCGCGCCCCCTCCCTGACTCGTGCTGGCAAGCGCAACTGTGAGGTTCGGATTGCCGCGGTTCGGGGCAAGGTCCAAGCTGCCGCTCAAACTGCCTGGGCTGGCCGAAGAAAAGCGTGTCGCTCCGCCGCTGTTGGCCGGCGTGCGGGGTGCGCTCGCGGTTTGCCCCGGGGCCGTATTCCCAAGCGAGGGCACGGCGGGCGTCGCTGTAATGGAGGAGCCAAGCCCAATCTGACCGAACGCCAACTGAGAGACGAAAGCGGCTTCCAGCAAAAACAGCACCACCACCACGAACAGCCCCAGGAGAGGTCGAACAAGCCTGTTCATGCCTTCCAAAGTCTCTGGTTTTCTCAACTAATACTTGAAGGTCACAGGAGTGCAAGGCAGAAACACAAAGGTTTGCATACCTCTGGAAACTGAGGTCTGAGGAAGCCGGGATAAGGGCTGTTCTTCCTCCAAAGCCTGGGCCGAGCTGCCCTAGGGCGTAGGCACGGAAGCGCTTACCTCGTTGGAATGGCTGCTCTCGCTGCCATCGCTGCCCACGGCCGTGGTCACATAGAAGTAAGTCTGGCCAGCCTGCACCGAGGAATCGGAGTAGCTGGTGCCATCATCCACGCTCGAGTTCAGCCTGGTGTAGGGCCCGCCGCTCTTGCTGCCACGGTAGACGTTGTAGCCAACCACTGCCGAGGAGGAGCTGGCGTTCCAGGAAAGATCTACGCTGTGCTGGGCTGCGGCCGTGGCGGTGCCGCTCAGCGAGGCCACGAGAGGCGTGCTGGAGCCTGCCGTAACGAAGGAGAGCGTCGCGGAGGCAGAGCCGCTGCTCTGGGGCGTGAAAGTCACGGTAAACGAGGCGCTCTTGCCGGCCTGGATAGTCGCAGGCAGCGAGGTCCCGCTTACCTGGAACTCGGGGGTGCTGGCCGAGGCAGAGTTGATGGTCACGCTCGATCCGGTGGCGGAAAGCGTCACCGTCAGGTTCTTGCTTGAGCCCACGGCCACGCTGCCAAAACTCAGGCTGGTGGGCGAGACGCTGGCCTGCCCGACCGCAGTGCCGGTCCCAGAAAGCGAGATACTCGGCGCAGTTCCGCTGGCGCTCGATACCATGGCGATGGTTCCGCTGGCGCTGCCAGCGCTTTGCGGAGCGAACTGAACGTTAAAGGTGAAGGTCTGTCCGGCGGAGAGGGTCATGGGCAGGCTGATGCCGCTCACGCTGAAACCATTTCCACTGGCATTGACCTGCGAAACCGTGATGCTGGCGCCGCCGGAGTTGGTCAGAGTCGCCTGCTTGCTGCTGTTGTCGCCAACCTGCACGCTGCCAAAAGGAATGCTGGAGGGGCTGGCGGCCAGCGTCCCGGCGGCTGTTGCCGTGCCGGAGACTGCGATCGTCAGGCTGGGATTCGATCCATTACTGCTGATGGTCAGGTTCGCGCTATCGCTGCCCGCCGACTGCGGCGAATACACCACGTTGAACGTTGTGCTCTTGCCCGCCCCCAAGGTCAGCGGCAGGCTCAGGTTGTTCAGGTTGAAATCTGAACTGGAAAGCGAGGCGCCGCTGACGGTCAGGCTGGCGCCGCCGGAGTTAGTCAAGGTGGCCTGCAGGGTCTGGCTGCTGCCCGCGGCCACCGATCCGAAACTCAGAGTCGAGGGATTGGCGGAAAGCGCACCGGGGCTGACCGCGGTTCCTGATAGAGCGACAGTAAGAGTCGGAGTCGGAGCGTCGGAAGCGACGGTCAGGCTGCCGCTGGCGCTGCCTGCCGACTGCGGCGCAAAGGCAATGATGGCCGCTGCGCTCTGCCCGGCGGAGAGCGTGACCGGAAGATTCATGCTGCTCAGGCTGAAGCCGGCGCCGCTCACGGTGGCGCTGCTGATGGTGACACTGGATCCGCCGGAATTGGTAATGGTAGCCGTAGCTTTCTGGCTGCTGCCCACGGTTACGCTTCCAAAGGAAACCGCCCCCGCAGTCAGGGAGCCGTCGGCCATACCCGTGCCGCTGAGAGCGACGGTCAGGGAAGGATTGGTGGCATCACTGGTGATGGCAAGGCTGCCGCTGGCAGCGCCAGCGGACTGAGGAGCAAATGAGCAATTGAAGGTGGCGCTCTGGCCCGCGGGCAAAGTCATTGGAGTACTCGCAGTGCTCAAATGAAAGCCCGCGCCGGTTATGCTGGCCTGGCTGATGGTAACGGTGGACCCGCCGGAATTGGTCACCGTTACCGACTGGTCTTGCGTGCTGCCGACGCGGGCGCTGCCAAAGCTTACGGCCGCAGGCGCAACCAGTTGACCGTCGGTCAGTCCGCTCCCGGCCACCGGAATCGTGACCGTGGTGCTCTCGCTGGTATCGTGCGGCTTGAGCGCCCCGCCAGAATGCCGAGAATTCGGAGCCAGCAGCGAAATGCTGGCGGTCACCACCACGTTGGAACTGATCGCCCCGCGGGACTTGGGGCTGAACGCCGTCCGGAATGACAGGCTCTGATTCGGAGACAGGCTTACCGGCAGAGCCACACCGCTCACCGCGAAGTTGTTTCCGCCGGCCGAGATTTGCGAGATGGTGACGCTGGTATCACCGGTGTTGGTCAGGGTCGCCGATTTGGCCACGCTACTGCCTACTCTTACGCTGCCGAAAGTCAACTTCGAAGGGTTTGCCGCCAGCTCTCCGGCGGCAATGACGTCGGCGGCCAGGGAAATGGCCGGCGTGGGGTTGGGCGCATTGCTGGAAACCGCGATGGTGCCCGAAGCCGTGCCCGCGGAGTGCGGGGTGAACAGGATCTGAATCCACACGTGCTGGCCAGAATAAACGGTGAAGGGGGTCCTGGTGTTCACCAGGCGAAAGCCGGTTCCGCTCACCGTGACCTGGCTCACCACCACCCGGTGGCGGGTGGGATTGTAGATGGAGTTCCACATGAGCTGGCTGTTTCCGGCCACCACAGTACCGAAGTTCATGGTGGAGCTTCCCACGACCAGGGCCTGAGTGTTGTTGTCCGGAGAAGGTCTGCCTTCCAAACCCTGGCAACCCATCAGACTTGTGCAGACAGTGAGGAGAAGAATGTAAGCATTGCAGCGCGAGCGGAGAGCCTTCACCGAAGACCTCTGTTTCAAGCCATATCGCCCGGCAATATGGCGGGGGATTGAACCGCTCTCCTGTCTGCCCGTACGGCGAAACGGGCAGCAGAAGGATGCAACCCCGCCAGCATGCCCCCCACGGAAGTAACCTGGAAAGATTTCCGAAGTCCAATCACGGAAGTGCGAAAGGACAAAGGTGGTACTGCAACCTTCGCGTACCGGAGGTTACGGGATAATCATCTGGTAAACACCCGTGAACTACAGAAGAACCCGGACACAACGTGGAAAACAGCAGCGAAGTACAGCCGGAAGGAAAATTAAGCAGGCCAACTCTTCAATCAAGCTGGATGGCTCAATGATCAGCGCTGAGAATTGGGAACTCAGAACTGAGAACTTGCCTCAGCAATGGAGTTGGAAAGTTTTCAGCTTCACTCAGGGGTTGAAGCCGCGCCTTCGCCGCGATTCTTTGCGAGATAGCTTCTGAACCACTGCGATCGCATCTGCCTGGGAAGCAAGAAAATCAACTTCAGCCAGGTCTTTGCCGGTCAAGCCGTAGGCATCAAAGAAGTGCACGACGACATCTGGCTGGTCAGCTTTATGGATTATGATCTCGGATACTTCGATCTGGAGACCCGGTGTGCTCGAACCGCTCGCGAACCCGTTTGGCCCAAAACTGTTACCTATGTCTTAGGTACGTTCTGTCACCCATGTCTCCGGGCTGGACCCTTGAGCTCTGGTGAGCGCGGCAGGATTCGAACCTGCGACCCATGCCTTAAAAGGGCATTGCTCTACCAACTGAGCTACGCGCCCACTGTCTTTCAATCTAGCACAAAATAAATTCAGAGCGAGATGGGCGCGCAGGCATGCGCAAAACATCGTGTCAGAGCGTCGAAGCCTGGAATGTTTGAGCGACCAATCCTGCAGTTCTTTTTTAGGCACGGTCGAGAGCGGCTATCTCCACAGATCCAGCACAATACAGAAAGCCCGCCTTGGCGGGCTTTCTGCGGAGCCGAGGTTCTCTGCGGCTCTCCGGGCTTGAGTTCGAGGCATGCTCAACGCGTCATGGCCACGATCACATCCGTGCTCGCGTTGTTGGCAGCCTGCATTTCCTTCTCCAGCTTGGTGCCGGCGATCCCCACTCCGCGGCCGCCATCCCCCCACACTTCCCGCAGGAAGTAGTGAGTGCCCAGCTGATGGAAAACCAGCTTAGGATGAATGTTGCTGGAGCCGATCAGCGACGAGGTCAAAGCGAGTACCTGCCGCCCGGTCTCGCAGTTGGACAGGAAGATCGCAGTGCGGCTCAGGTCATTGTAGGTGGCGCGGTAGCAGCCGGCCGGCAATTGCGTGTTCCCGACCGTGAAGCCAAAGGGCACGTCGCCCTTGACGACTTGAGCCTGGGCCACGGAGCCCAGCACCAGCGCGAGCGCCACGAGCGATAGAGTCCCGAAAAGGTTGCGTTTCATAACAGTCTCCTTTGGGGCTCCTTGCAGCGGAGCCCGAGCTGGAATTCGCAAGCCTTCCTTTCCGGAAGCCCGCGATCATGTCTTCCTACATTGCATGCTGCGGGCCAAACGCCGATGTGATTCTCCCCTGATGGATTTGCAACAAGATAGACAGCAATCGCAGTGAAGGTTCTTCTTCGCACGCCTGCCAAGAGTAGTTGAACGGTTACTCGCGGTAGCTTTCCGGTTCCCCGAAGATCGAATGCGGTTTTCCACCGGAAACGACATACGGTTCGGCTACACTGGACAACTAGAGAGAGTGTGGGATGAATCCCAGACTGGTGGCACTTTCCGGCGCGTCCGACCCAGTGACCTGGGCGGCACAGGGTGGCCCGCTGGTGTTAGGACGGGACAGCTCCAATCAGGTGGAGGTCCGCGACACTGCGGTTTCGCGCCAGCATTGCGCCATCACGGAGATTTCCGCCGGCATCTTTGAACTGGCCGACCTGCAGAGCCACCATGGAACCTTTGTCAACGGCGCCAAGATCACCCGCAAGATTCTTCAGCACGGCGACCGGATTCGTGTAGGCGACAGCGAGTTCGCATTTTTGACCGGCGCGCAGGAAGCGCTTTCGCCGCCACCGGCCTCCGGCCCGCAGAGCACAAGCGCAGAGTGGAAGACGAACTCAGAAGATGATTCCGGGCTGCTATCCAGCGCCTCCGGCATCATGCGCATGGCGCGCGATCTCACCGCCTTCTTCAAAGTAACCAAGGTTATTGTTTCGCGCGATACCGCGGCGCTGCAGCAGGAACTGCTGGCGCTGATCGGGGAAGTGATTCCCGCCACCCAGGCGGCCATCGTGCTGTTATCGAGCGCGCAGGAGGAGCCGGCCAAACCCTGCACCTGGAAGCGGGAAGGCGTCAGCGAACCAGACATCCTGGTGCGTGAAGACCTGGTGCGAAAGGTCACCTGGGAACGCTGCACCATTTATAACGAGACCACCTCTTCCGAGCACGTGCTGTGCGCCCCCTTGGTGGGAGTGGAACGAACCCTGGGCGTGATCTATCTCAGCTCGCCCGCGGCTGGGCCCGCCTTCGGCGAAGACCACGCCTGCTTCCTGAGCGCGGTTTCCCGCATTGCCGCCATTACCCTGGAAAACCTGGCGCGCCTGGATTCGCTGCGCGATGAGAATCAGCGCTTGCGGGCCGACGTGGGGGCCGAAACCGAACTGCTGGGAGAAAGCCGCGCCATGCGCCGGGTTCGCGGCTTCGTGGCCCGGGTAGCGCCCAGCGATTCCAATGTATTGATTCGCGGCGAGAGCGGAACCGGGAAGGAAATCGTGGCTCGCGCCATTCACACCGGCAGCCCGCGCTCCGCCCAGCCTTTCCTTGCCATCAACTGCGCGGCCATCCCCGAAACTCTGCTCGAAACCGAATTATTCGGCCATGAAAAAGGGGCCTTCACCGGCGCCATCGCGGTAAAGAAAGGCAAGCTGGAGGCCACCGGCGAAGGCACGCTCTTTCTTGACGAGGTGGGCGACATGGCCCCGCTTCTGCAAAGCAAGGTGTTGCGGGTGCTGCAGCAGCGGGAGTTCGAACGAATCGGGGGCAATCGGCTGCTGCCCTTCAACGGCCGCGTGCTCGCCGCCACCAACAAGAATCTCGAGCAAGCCATCAAAGCCGGAGAATTCCGGCAGGACTTGTATTACCGCCTCAATGTCGTCTCCATCACTTTGCCGCCGCTGCGCGAGCACCGCGATGATATCCCCGGCCTGGCCCTGCATTTCGCCAACAAATATGCGGCCAAGTGCACGCGCAGCTTTACGGGCATTGCGGCCGACGCCCGCTCATTGCTCATGCAATACAGCTGGCCGGGCAACATCCGGGAGCTCGAAAACGCCATTGAGCACGCCATCGTGATGGGGTTGACCGACGAAATTCTGCCCGACGATTTGCCCACCGCGCTGCTGGAGGAGCAATCCTCGGCGCTCAGCTCCCGCCGCTATCACGACACCTTGAATCACACCAAGAAACAGCTCGTCCTCACCGCTCTTGGAGAGGCGGAGGGCAGCCCGGTCGAAGCCGCCCGCCTGCTCGGAATCCATCCCAAGTACCTGCACCGGCTTATCCGCAACCTCAACTTGAAATCCGAGGGCAAGCGTTCCGAGTAGACGGGTGCAGCGGCATTTTTCCGCCCGGCGGGTCGAAGGGCCGCCCTCAAATGACCGTCGAGTGAAGTTTCAGCGCTCGCCGACCAGCTCGGGAACTCCCGCAAGCTGCTCGAATTCTTCTTCCGTGAGCCGCAAACCGGCGGCGGCGATGTTCTGTTCCAGATGCTCGAGCGAAGAAGTTCCCGGAATCGGCAGCATGACGGGCGAGCGTCGCAGAAGCCAGGCCAGCGCCACCGCCATCGAACTGACCTGATGCGCTTTCGCGATCTGCCCCAGCAGTTCACCGGCGGCGCGGCCTCCTCCCAGCGGGAACCAGGGAATGAAGGCGATCTGGTTGCGCATGCAGTGGTCCACCACGTAGTCCCACTCGCGATCGGCGAAGCTATAGCGGTTCTGCACCGAAACGATAGGCACAATCTTGCGCGCCCGTTCAATGTGCTCCTGGGTTACGTTCGAAAGCCCAACCAGCCGAATCTTTCCTTCCTCTTTCAACTCGGCCAGCGTTTCTATGGAGGCTTCGAGCGAAACCACGGGATCGGGTATGTGCAGTTGGTAAACGTCAATACGATCCAGGCGCAGCCGCTTCAGGCTGCCCTCGACAGCCTTGCGCAGGTGAGCAGGAGTGGCGTTATGCGTCCACTGATTAGGGCCGGGCCGCTCCCATCCTCCTTTGGTGGCGATTACCATGCCGGCTGGATAGGGATACAGAGCCTCGGCGATCAGTTCCTCGCTGGTATAGGGGCCGTAGGAGTCGGCGGTATCTATGAAATTCACCCCCAGCTTGACGGCGCGCCGCAGGACCGCGAGTGCCGCCCTGCGGTCTTTGGGCGGACCCCAGATGCCCTGGCCCGTCAGGCGCATGGCGCCAAAACCCAGACGATTCACCGAAAGCTCGCCGCCGAGAGGAATGCTTCCCGCCAGAGTTGCCGAGACTTCTTGCTTGTTCACCACCACCTCCAAAATCCTTCTCGCTCCGTTCGATCAATTTGAGGTTTGCTTACCCGGATGCTGGGCATTGCCGTTATAGCTCACTCGCCAGATCGAGTTCGAGCCGTCATCACTCACCAGTAGCGATCCGTCGGGCGCGACGGCAGTCCCCACCGGCCGGCCCCAGACGTGCCCGTTATCCACTACAAATCCGGTCAGAAAATCTTCGTAGCTTCCCTGGGCGCGCCCCTCGTGCAGAGGCACGCGTATCACTTCATAGCCGGCGCGCACCCCGCGGTTCCATGAGCCGTGCTCCGAGGCGAAAATGTCTCCCTGGTACTCGGCGGGAAACTGCTTGCCCTCGTAGAACGTCAGCTCGAGCGAAGCATTATGCGGTTGCAGCAGGACGTCCGGCACAATGGCCTTGGCTTTCAGTTCGGGATGCTTGCCGGCCAGGCGTGGATCCTGGTGGCCGCCGATATACCACCATGGCCAGCCGTAAAAACCGCCGGCCTGCACGTGAGTGATGTAGTCAGGCACCAAGTTGTCGCCAAGCGCGTCGCGCTCATTGACCGAGCACCACAATTCGCCCGTCTTCGGCTGAATCGCCAAGCCGCCCCCGGCGTTGCGAATTCCGTAGGCATAGATCTGCATTCCCGAGCCATCGGGATTGAACTGCAAAATATCGGCGCGGTCTTTCTCCTCAGGATGGGTGTCGGGATCATTCACGTTCGAAGCCGACCCCACGGCAACCAACATCTTCTTGCCGTCGGGCGAAAATACGATGGAGCGCGTCCAGTGCCCTCCGCCGAAAGGAAGGTCCACAATATGCTGCGGTGGCCCACTGGCCTGCAAATCCCCACTGTGATAAGGAAAGCGCACCACCGCATTGGTGTTGCCAACGTAAACCCATTGGGGATTGTCGCCGGGAGGATAGAAGGCGATTCCGTATGGCTGGTTCAACCCCGATGCGAAGGTTGAGGTTTGCTGAGGTTTTCCCTCGGCAGTCATGCCGCGAAAAACCTTGATATTGCCGGGGTCGCTCTCCGCCAGAAAGATATCTCCGTTCGGGGCGGTGCGCAGCAGTCTGGGATTGTCGAGCCCGCTGGCGTACTGCTGCACGCGGAACCCGGGCAGGGCCTGAGGCCAGGCATTCTTTGGCCGGCCTACGAGCTGTGGGGCATTGTCGGAGGAGTGGGTGGCGTAGGGCGCAGGCAGGTCCTTTACCGTGATCTGACGCCTGACACCGGGGTGCTCGTAGCGGAAATCTGTAAAGGGCGCCTGCGGGGATGGAGCATAAGTCGGAACCGGCGCTGCCGCCGCAGGCGCGGCTGGCGGAGTGGCCTGCGCGTTCTTAAGTGTCTGCAGGTAGGTGACGATCTGCCAGCGCTCACTCTCTGGCAGCTTGGCCCAGGAGGGCATGCCATTGCTTACCGATCCCTGGGTGATAAACCAGAAGACCTCTCCTGCCGGGACGGATTGCACGGGACCTCGCGTCAAGGGAGGAACGTTGCCGGTTCCGCGCCCGTTCACTCCGTGGCATGCGCCGCAGTACATTCCGTACAAGCTTTTCCCGGCCTTCACGGCGGCCCTTTGCCCCGCGTGGGGGTTCTTTAATTCCGGGCTGGACTGAGGGGCGTTGTGGAAATTCGCGTCCTGCGCCGCCACCGGCAGAGCCGAAACCGCCCAGGCGATCGCGCCGAGCAATGCCATAGAACCCAATACGGCCCGTATTTTCAAAGAAGTTCCCTCCGCGGACCATGCCGCCCAAAGTTTTGCGACGCTCGATTGGATGACTCAGACGCCGCCTTAGGTTCATCAGTTCTAAGCCGATCCGTGACAGGTACGGGATGCTACGGGCTCGGTGCCAAGAGCCCTGTGATGACGATCACATGCAATCGTGACCTTTGGCATCGTGCGGGAAGCGCACGAGACAGATTCTTGAGATTGAGGTTGCAGGGAGGAGGCCTTGCCCGCAAAGCGGCGAGCGGGCCGTAAGGAGGACAACTCGATGCAAAAGGAAATCTTAAGCGTGGTGGACCAGAGAACGGGCACAAGTTACGAGTTGCCCTTCTACAAAGGCACAGTGCGGGCGATGGACCTGCGGCAGATCAAGACCGGGCCCGACGACTTTGGCGTTATGAGCTACGATCCTGCTTTCCTGAACACGGCTTCCTGCCACAGCGCGATCACTTTTATTGATGGCGACAAAGGAATTCTGCGCTATCGCGGGTATCCCATTGAGCAGTTGGCTGAGAAGTGCACCTTTCTGGAGGTCGCGTATCTCATTTTATTCGGTGAGTTGCCCACCGAGGCGCAATTAAGTGAGTGGGTGAGCGACATTACCCACCACCGCATGCTGCACGAGACGACCAAGAAGTTTCTGGAAGGCTTCCGCTATGACGCCCACCCCATGGGCATGTTCATCAGCACCGTGGCGGCGCTTTCCACGGTTTACCCCGAATCCAGGCATGTGCACGATCCTGAGATACGGAAACTCGAGATTCAGCGCCTGATCGGCAAAGTGCCCACCATTGCTGCTTACACTTATCGCCACAGCCTGGGTTATCCGTACGTTTATCCCGACGATGAGCTCAACTACACCGAGAACTTCCTGAACATGCTGTGGAAGATGGTCGAGCCCAAGTACCACGCCAATCCGGTGCTGGCGCGGGCGCTGGATATTCTGTTCATTCTTCATGCGGACCACGAACAGAACTGCAGCGCGAACGTCATGCGAGCCGTCGGCAGCTCGCAGGCAGATCCCTACCTGGCCACAGCAGCCGCGGCGGCGGCGCTCTCCGGCCCCTTGCACGGCGGCGCCAACGAAGAAGTGCTGAAAATGCTGGACGAGATCGGCTCCAAGGATCGTGTGCCCGCCTACGTCGAAAAAGTCAAAGCCGGGCACGGCAAGCTGATGGGATTCGGCCACCGGATTTACAAGAACTACGACCCGCGCGCCCGGATCATCAAATGGGCTGCCGACCGGGTGTTTGAGGTTACCGGCAGGAACCCCAAGCTTGAAATCGCCCTCGAACTGGAGCGCATCGCACTGGAGGATGAATACTTCATCAAGCGCAAGCTCTATCCCAACGTAGATTTCTATTCCGGCATCATCTATCAGGCGGTTGGGTTCCAGCCCGAAATGTTCACCGTGCTGTTTGCCATTCCGCGCACGGTGGGCTGGCTGGCGCAATGGCAGGAGATGCTGGAGGATCCGGAGCAAAAGATCGCGCGCCCGCGGCAAATCTACGTCGGACACGACAAGCGCGACGTGCTTCCGATCGAGCAGCGCGGCCTGCAAGCGGCAGCTGCCAGGTAGGAACTCCGGCTTAGTGGCTGGAGTACATGGCGATGATGCGCTCGATGGCCCGCCGGCAGACGGCGCAGAACTTGTCGTAGCGCGTGAACATGATGCAGTTTTCCTGCGGCCGGTAGTAGCCCTGCGCCTCGTAGTTCGCCCCCTCGAACGCGCCTACATCCTCTGAGTACTTGTCTGTGGCGAGCAGTTTGTCTTCCTGAAGTTTTTCTCTCTCAAAAAGGGCATCCATTTCAGATTCCGGCTGGTTCTCGGCCCGCAGCTTCCTGCGCTCCGCCTGTATTTGGCGCTCGAAGGCCTCAAACTCTACTTTTTTCCAGGGGGTGGGAATGGGCGTGCCTTGCACCACCAGGTCTTGCCACTTGAGGTCGTGAGGATCGAGCAGCGCCGTGACGTTCGGCTCCCAGGGCTCGGTTTTCTTGGTCGGCGGCTGATAGGCGACGTCGGAGGTATAGTACTCATCCGCCAGCCCGGCGAAGTGATGGCCGAACTCGTGGACGAATACATATGGCGCCCAGTGGCTATCGGCGGCCACGGTGGCATAAAGGTTGAAAATTCCGCCGCCGCCGTAAGTCTTGCTATTACTCAGAATTTCGATGAACTCGTATGGCGCATAAGAGGCGATATCGCGCAGATCGCGGTTGTCGGTGGTCAGGATGTAGCGCTCGCTGTCGAAGGTGTCGTAGCTTGCGCCCAGCGGCGAACGGTGATGAACGCCGGTGGAAGGGCGCGAGATGCCGGATTCCGCCGCCGCCGGGCATAGCGCCCACACGTTAAACTCCTGGCGATGCTCGCGAAACGGCGAGGTGGAAAACAATATCTTCACAAAGCGGCGGGCGTCTTTCTCGAACTTCTTGCGCTCGGCGCGGGTGTACCCGTCGCCCAGGATGAGCAAATCAACCTTGTCGGGCGACGGCCCCATCTTCTGAATTGTGATCAGCGGACCGGGTGAAGGCGGCTTTGCGGTATCAATGAATTTATCTTTAGGGTCAATGGCGGCCGTCCAGACATCTTGAAAGGCGTCGTTTTTGCGCTCTTTGAGGATGATTTTCACCGGCGCCGTGGGGGCAGGGAAGCGAAGAGACTCGGAAAATGTTCGGTTCATCGTCTTGGCTTCGTCGGTGGTGACCCATTCGCCGTAAATCGAATTGAAGCCGCGCGAGTAGAGAAGTTTGCCGCTGGCCGAATCACGCACCTCGAAGAAGTATGAGCCCAGACGGCTGTCGTCAATCGCCTGCGCCATATTTCCCGGCCATGGCAGCGGCTCGATCACAACCCGATCCACGCTGAACATTTCCTGGGTGGCATTGCCGGTGTGGGAATAATCGAGCCGCATGGTCGCGGTCTGGGCCGCAGCCAACACGGCACATGGAAATGACAAGAACAGCAAGACTGCGAGTTGATATCGCATAGTTGAGGATTCTAGCGCGTCATGAGGAATTCCACTTCCTGCTCGATCTCTGAAATGGCAACTGGAGCCAGATTGGCCTGGTGGAGTCGCTGGTCGAGTACAGGCAGTTTCGTCTTTTTGAAGGTTGCCCATTCGGCGATTCTGGCTTTCACCTGTTCGTCAGATTCCTGATACAGGGCAATGGCCTGGGAAGGCACGGCGCGGTCACCGCTCTCGACCACCTGCAACGCCGAGGCAATGCCGTAATAGGCGCTTTGCAAACCTGCAGAATGCTCGGATGCTGCCTGCTCGCCCAGAATGCTGCTGATCTCAGATTGAGCTTCCATCAGCGGCGGCTTCAGATCGCTGTGTTTCGCGCCGAGTTTCTGCTGCGCGTCCGCCAGTTGCTTCTGCACCGAGTTCATCTCCGCCAGGGCGCGCCGAGCTTCCATGGTTTGCGCAAATATCTGGTGGCCCCATCGCTGTTGTTCTGCGAGGGTTTCGGCGGTGGCCGGCGAGCGGGGATCCATGACCAACCGCAGCGGCTGGTTCTGTGTCTTGCCATCTACCGTGAGGCGCACGTCATACACGCCAGGCACCGCCTCCGGTCCCCGCGGATTCCGATACTCGGCTTCTTCATCCGCGTTCGGTCCGCCAGAGTTCTTCCAGGTAAAGTCCCACACGAAGCGATGCATTCCCGGCGTGGTTTCCAGTCGTTGCGGCTCGGGAAACCAGCGTTCCGCCACCGGAAGCGGAACGTGCCTGGTCGCGACGTGGTCCTCAGAGGAGAACCTGTGCACCAGATTGTGCTGCGCGTCGAAGATCTCCAGAACCGCTTCCTTTGCCGGAGATTTGAGAACGTAATCAATCAGCGCGCCGTCGGGCGGGTTCTTGGCTGTAGGTTCCTCGGGGGGTAGAGGCGTGCCGGGGAAGGTGTCGTTATCCACGCGGATTGCAGTCGCGGGATGGTAGAGCCACGCGGTCTTCGCCTTTGCCGCTTCCCCCATCTGGCGCAAAGAAGCAATGTCATCGAGGATCCAGAACGACCTGCCGTGCGTAGCGATCACCAGGTCATCGCCGTGAATAGTGAGATCGCGAACCGAACTGACGGGCAGATTCAGCTGCAAAGACTGCCAGTTATTGCCGTCGTCGAATGATACGTAAACTCCGCATTCCGTTCCGGCAAAAAGCAATCCTCTGGCCTGAGGATCCTCCCGAACCGCCCGCAAGAAGCACGAGCTCGCGATGCCTTGGGTGATGGACTGCCATGTCGCGCCGTAATCGCGGGTTCGGTAAATGTAAGGTTGCTGATCGTCAAGGCGATGACGATCTACGGCGGCGTAAGCCACCGCTGGGTCAAAGCGCGAAGCGTCGATCAGGGAAATCTTGCTCCAAACACCCAAACCCTTGGGCGTAACATCCTGCCAGGTCCTTCCGCCATCGCGAGTAATGTGAATCAGCCCGGTATCGCTCCCCGCCCAGATCAGATTCCGGTTCAGCGCCGAAGGCGCGATGGTGAATACCACCCCATAACCGGCCTGTTTAGTGTTTTCGATCGTCGGCGGTGCGGGCGGTTTCTTGTCCTCCGAATGCTCCTCGGCACCGGTCAGGTCAGGGCTGATGGTTTCCCAGTGCAAGCCGCCATCCAGGGTTTTCATCACGTATTGCGTTCCCAGGTATAAGGTCTTCTGATCCGCCGGGGAGAACAGCAGAACTGGGGTCCAGGTCGCGCGATATTTTCGGCGATTGATCTGCGAGCCGAATTCCTGCGTCGGCCATGGCGAAACGCTCTGGCTGAGGCCGGTGCGGCGGTTGAAGCGGTCCACCGTTCCGTACGTCCCGCTCACGTAAATGATGTTGGGATCGTGAGGGTCGGGCGCCATATATCCGCTTTCGCTGGGGCCGGAGGGAAACCAATCGCGCGGCGTGATCTGCCCATGATCGGTACGGCTGAACACAGCCGCGCTGCCGCTGTCTTGCTGCGCGCCATAAACCACGTAGGGAAATTCGTCGTCGGTAATCACGTGGTATAGCTGGGCCGTGGGCTGGTTATACCAGGTGCTCCAGGTCTGGCCGCGGTCCAGGCTGATGGTGGTTCCCTGGTCGGTGCCCAGCACCATGCTGGAGGAGT
>Ga0335080_10002370_pt1 | contig 18742 bp, 14 predicted proteins | sample Lox_Sample_34_FD_206720 | JGI IMG/M metagenome (GOLD analysis project Ga0335080, IMG submission 206720) | Soil microbial communities from Loxahatchee National Wildlife Refuge, Florida, United States - Lox_Sample_3.4 | ecosystem: Environmental > Terrestrial > Soil > Wetlands | place: USA...
ACGCGCTGGATCTGGTTGGTGCCCTCGTAGATCTGGGTGATCTTGGCGTCCCGCATCATCCGCTCGACCGGGTAGTCGCTGACGTAACCGTAGCCACCGAGCAGCTGCACCGCGTCGGTCGTGACCTCCATCGCCACGTCCGACGCGAAACACTTGCAGGCCGAGGAGAAGAAGGTGAGGTCGTCGCTGCGGTCCCCGGCCATGGCCCGCTCCGACCGGGCCGCCGCCGCGTAGGTGAGCTGCCTGGCCGCCTCCACCTTCATGGCCGCGTCGGCCAGCATGAACTGCACCCCCTGGAACTCGGCGACCGGCTTGCCGAACTGCCGCCGCCCGGCCACGTAGCCGGTGGCGTAGTCGAGCGCGCCCTGGGCGATGCCCAGCGCCTGGGCGGCGATCGTCACCCGGGTGTGGTCCAGGGTCGCCAGCGCGGTCCGGAACCCGGCGCCCTCCGCGCCGATCAGCCGGTCGGCCGGGATCACGCAGTTGTCGAAGTACAGCTCCCGGGTGGGCGAGCCCTTGATGCCCAGCTTGTGCTCGGGCGCGCCGAACGAGAATCCGGGGTCATCGGCTTCCACTACGAACGCGGAGATCCCGTCCGCCCCGCGGGCCGGATCGGTGACCGCCATCACCGTGTAGTACGCCGAGATGCCGGCGTTGGTGATCCACCGCTTGGTGCCGTTCAGCACGTAGGTGTCGCCGTCGCGGACCGCGCGGGTCTTCATCGCCGCCGCGTCGGAGCCCGCCTCCGGCTCGGACAGCGCGTAGGAGAACATGGCCTGGCCGCGGGCAACCGGCGGCAGGTATTTCCGTTTCAGCTCCTCCGAGCCGGCCAGCAGCAGCGGCACCGTGCCGAGCTTGTTGACGGCCGGGATGAGGGAGGAGGTGGCGCACGCCCGCGCGATCTCCTCGATCACGATCACGGTCGCGATCGCGTCCGCACCGGGGCCGCCGTAGGCCTCGGGGATGTGCACCGCGGTCAGCTCCGCCTTGGCCAGCGCCTCGTGCACGTCCCACGGGAACTCGGCCGACCGGTCGATCTCCGCCGCCCGCGGCGCGATCTTGTCGTCGGAGAGGGCCCGCACCGACGCACGCAGCGCCTCGTGCTCGTCCGGCAGCGCGAAGGCGGGGAAGTCAAGACTCATACCGCTCATGCCTCGATGGTAGGGGGTGCGGGCCGGGCCGCCCTGGCCCGCAGGGCTGCCCCCTTGGCCTGCGCCTGGTCCCGCAGGCCGGCCTGGAAACGCGTCATCCGCTCCCGCAGCGCCTCGTCGCTGGCGGCGAGGATGCGGACCGCGAGCAGGCCGGCGTTGCGCGCCCCGCCCACCGCCACCGTCGCGACCGGCACGCCCGCTGGCATCGACACGATGGACAGCAGCGAATCGAGCCCGTCCAGGTGGCTGAGCGGCACCGGCACGCCGATGACCGGCAGCGGGGTCACCGAGGCGAGCATGCCCGGCAGGTGGGCCGCGCCGCCCGCGCCCGCGATGATCACCCGCAGGCCCCGGCCAGCCGCCGCCGACCCGTAGGCGATCATCTCGCGCGGCATCCGGTGCGCCGACACCACGTCGGCCTCGTACGGCACCCCGAACTCGGCCAGCGCGGCGGCGGCCGCCTCCATCACCGGCCAGTCGGAGTCGCTGCCCATGACCACCCCGACGACCGCACCGCTGTCCATGCCCTCAATCCTCCCCCGTCGCCAGGTAGCGCGCCGCCCGCCCGGCCCGCTCGCGCAGCTGATCGATCAGCCCCGGGTACCCGAGCACGGTCACGTGCCCGATCTTGCGCCCGGGACGGACCTGCTTCCCGTACAGGTGGATCTTCAGGCCGGGATCGGCCGCCATCACATGCAGGTACCGGGAGTACACGTCCGGATCGGGGCCACCGAACACATTGGCCATAACGACCTGCGGCACGACCGCAGCGGGGGTGCCCAGCGGCAGGTCCAGCACGGCCCTCAGGTGCTGCTCGAACTGCGATGTGACCGCCCCCTCGATGGTCCAGTGCCCGCTGTTGTGCGGCCGCATGGCCAGCTCGTTGACCAGCAGCCCGCGCCGCGTCTCGAACAGCTCCACCGCGAGCAGCCCGGTCACATCCAGCTCGGCCGCGAGCCCGAGCACCAGCCGCTGGGCCTCGTAGGCGCGGCGTTCCCTCAGCAACGGCGCGGGTGCCAGCACCTCGTGGCAGATCCCGTCGCGCTGGACGGTCTGCACGACCGGGTAGACGGCGGCCTGGCCGTGCGGGGACCGGGCTGCCAGCACCGCCAGTTCCCGGTCGAAATCGATGTGCTCCTCGGCGATCACCGCGACCGGGTGGGCCAGCACCTCCGCGGCCTCGTCCGGCGTCCCGCAGACCCACACCCCGCGGCCGTCGTACCCGCCGCTGATGGCCTTGAGCACCACCGGCCAGCCCGCCTGCGCGGCGAAGGCGGTCACCCCGGCCAGGTCGGCGACTGGCGCGTAGCGCGGGCAGGGCACGCCGAGGCCGGCCAGCCGCTCGCGCATCGCCAGCTTGTCCTGGGTGTAGCGCAGCGCGGCCGCGCCCGGGCGGACCGGCACCGCCTCCGCCAGCGCCGCCAGGTGCTGGCCGGGAACGTGCTCGTGGTCGAAGGTGACCACGTCGCACCCGCTGGCGAACGCGAGCAGGTCGTCCCGGGAGGTGTAGTCCCCGACCTGCACGTCGGCGCAGACCTGCGCGGCGCTGTCGGCGGCCGAGGCAGCGAGCACCCGGAACCCGATGCCGAGGCCGATCGCCGCCTGGCAGGTCATTTGCGCCAGCTGGCCGGCCCCGACCATCCCCACCACGGGAGCCGGTGGCGGCCCGTCAGCCCCATCCGTCACCCGCCGTAGCCTACGAGGCCGCTCCCCCGAGCGCATCCCGCTACCACGCCGGCACGCGGCGCAGATGGCGCTTTCCCATCAAAGGGCGCAGATTTAACATCACGGTAACAACTGGTGTTTGAGGCTCGATCTAACATCGGCGCGTCTGCCACCGTTAGGGCCGGTGAGCACCACGGCCCGGCTGACGTGGCGGTACGGAGCACAACGGCCAGGCCCGAGGCCCTGAGGAGCGCAGCGATGGCAACCAGCGATCAGGAAAGATCAGCGGTCATCACGGAAGACGCCCCCGCGGGCGTACAGGTACGCGAGGGCGAGTACGGCAAGCGCGTCATCGCGGTGGAGCCGGGCGGGGCCGAGTTCATCGCGCTGCACGAGCGGCACGGGCGGCCCCTCCAGCTGTTCTGGACGTGGACCTCGCCGAACCTGGAGTTCGCCACCGTCTTCGTCGGCGTGCTGGCGGTGGCCGCGTTCAACCTGAGCTTCTGGCAGTCGGTGCTGGCCATCATCATCGGCACGGGCGTGGGCGCGATCACCCAGGGCATCCTGTCCGCCCGCGGCCCCTCCCACGGGGTGCCGCAGATGGTGCTGTCCCGGCTGGGCTTCGGCTACTGGGGGAACGCGTTCCCGGCCGGGCTGAACTCGATCACCGCGGGCATCGGCTGGTTCGCCGTGAACAGCGTCAGCGGCACGTTCGCCCTGAACACCCTCTTGCACTGGCCCAAGCCGCTCTGCCTGGTGATCATCGTGGCGGCGCAGATCGCGATCGCGTTCTTCGGCCACAACCTCGTGCACGCCTTCGAGCGGTACGCATTCCCGGTGCTCGCGGTCATCTTCGTGATCGCGACCATCGTCATCCTGTCCAAGTCCCACCCGGGCGCCCCGTCCCACGGCGGCGGGTCCGGCGGGTTCCTGCTGGCGACCGGCGCCGCCTTCGGGTACGCGGTGGGCTGGAACCCCTACGCCGCCGACTACTCCCGCTATTTCAAGCCGGACACCAGCCGGCAGGCGATCGCGCTCTGGTCAGGGCTCGGGCTGTTCCTGTCGTGTGTGATCCTGGAGGTCGCCGGCGCGGGGTCGGCGACCGCAGCCAGCGTCGGAGCCTCGCTCAACGACCCCACCGGCACTTTCACCGGCCACCTGCCCACCGTCCTTGCCGACCTCACCCTGCTGGCCATCGCGATCGGCGCGGTCGCCGCGAACGTGCTGAACATCTACTCCGGCGCCCTGTCGTTCGTGGCCATGGGTATCAAGCTGCCGCTGGCCCTCCGGCGCGCCATCACGGCGCTGGTCTTCGGCGTGATCGGCTTCATCGTGGCCCTCACCGCCCTGCCCGACGCGGGCGAGAAGTACACGCAGTTCCTGCTGATCATCGCCTACTGGATCGCGCCCTGGCTGGCCGTGGTCTTCTGCGACCAGTTCCTGCGCCGCAACCAGCCCCTCGGTGAGATCGAGAGGATGCTCTTCGACAAGAAGCACACCAACTGGGCGGGCCCGGTGGCGATGATCGTCGGCATGGCCGTGTCGATAGGGTTCTTCGCCAACCAGTACCCCCGCTACGTCGCCCCGGTTCCCACGCACTGGCCGGCGGTCGGGGACATCACCTTCGAGGTGGGCTTCGTCCTCACCGCCGCGATCTACCTGACCTGGCACGCGATCACCGACCGGCGGCCAGCAGCGGCGAAGGCGTAACACAGCCGGGCGTCCGGCCCGGCCACGTCAGGCCGGGCCGGAGACCACCGGTGGCTGGCCGGCGCCGCCCGGCCGCTGGCGCGGCAGGAACACGGCGAAGACCGCGGGGGTGGGCCGGACCAGCACCACGTTCCCGCCGTCGGCGGCCGCGATGCTGCGGGCGAGGGCCAGGCCGAGGCCGGTGCCGCCCGGCTTGCCGCTCACGTTGCGCTCGAAGATCCGGGGCACCAGGTCGGCCGGCACCCCCTTGCCCTCGTCCCGCACCTCGATCACCACCGACTTCGGGGTCCGTGACGTGCGGATGGCGACGGTGCCGGCGCCGTGCACCAGCGCGTTGTCCAGCAGCGTGGCGATCACCTGTGACAGCGTCCCCGGCCTGCCGTAGGCCCGCAGGTTCTTGTCGCCCGCGATCTCGAGCTTGCGGTTCTTGCGGCGGAACGCGGGGTCCCACTCCACCACCTGCTGCGCCACCACGTCGTCGATCGAGACCCGCTTCCGCGATCCGCCCGCCGGGCTGCGGGTCCGCCCGAGCAGCTGGCTGACGACGTCGGCCAGCCGCTCGGTCTGCACCAGGGCCGCCGCCCCCTCCTCCCGCACCACGATGGGCTGGTCGGCGGCGGCCAGCATCTCCTCCAGCCGCATGGACAGGGCGGTGAGCGGCGTGCGCAGCTGGTGCGAGGCGTCGGCGGCGAACTCGCGCTCGGCCGTGAGCATGTCGGCGATCCGCTGCGCCGACTCATCGAGCCCCTCGGCCACCCGGTCGAGCTCGGCCACGCCGTACCGGCGCCCGAGCGGGCGCGCGTCCCCGGAGCCGAGCCGGTCGGCGGCCCCGGCGAGGTCCTGCAGCGGGCGGGACAGCCGCCGGGCCTGGAACATGGCGAGCGCGACCGCCACCCCGACCGCGAGCACGGCCAGCGTGGTGGTCACGATCAGCGCCTCGGTGACGCCCTCGGTCGCCACCGAGTCGTCCGCCACCACCGTGACCTTGAAGTTCTTGGTGACGGCCTTGGCGGTGATGTTGTCATTGGGTCCCGGCAGGTGCCCGAACGTGACCGGCGGCCCGCCGTCGCGGCTGATGCTGACGTAGCGGTCCGGCAGCGAGTGTGCCGCGTCCGCGGCGTCGGTGGGGTCGGGGGGCAGGCCGGAGCGCAGCCGGTTCTGCAGCGTCCTCGCCACGGTGGTGGCATCGCGCTGCACCAGCTGATGGGCGGCGTTGGTCTGCAGCCGTATCAGTACGAACGCCAGCGGCAAGCCGAACAGCACGACCGCGGTGACCGCCACCGCGAGTGTGGAGAACAGCAGCCGGCGGCGCACGTCAGCCCGCCGGCGCCCTGCTCATCCCGGACACGGGAACACGGCCTAATCGCCTCGCTCGAACCGGAACCCGACCCCGCGCACGGTGGTGATGTACCGGGGGCTGTGCGCGTCGTCACCCAGCTTGCGCCGGAGCCAGGAGATGTGCATGTCGAGGGTCTTGGTCGACCCCCACCACTTGCTGTCCCAGACCTCCCGCATGATCTGCTCCCGGGTGACGACCTTCCCGGCGTCGTTCACCAGCACGCACAGCAGGTCGAACTCCTTGGTGGTGAGCTCAAGCTCGGTGTCGCCGATCCAGGCGCGCCGGGCGTCCGGGTCCACCCGCACGCCCTGCACGGTGCTGGTCTCGGCGCTGCCCCGCCGCAGCAGGGCACGGACCCGGGCCAGGAGCTCAGCGAGCCGGAACGGCTTCGTCACGTAGTCATCAGCACCGGCGTCGAGCCCGATCACCGTGTCGACCTCGTCCGCGCGCGCGGTGAGGATCAGCACCGGGACGGACTGCCCTTCCGATCGCAGGCGGCGGCACACCTCGAGCCCGTCCACCTGGGGCAGCCCGATATCGAGCACGATCAGGTCCAGTCCGCCGGCCATGGCCGCTTCCAGGGTGCTCGGGCCGTCCGCCGACACGTCGACGTCGTATCCCTCGCGCCGCAGTGCGCGCGCCAGCGGATCGGAGATGGAGACATCATCCTCGGCAAGCAGAACGCTGGTCATGATCCGATGGTAAAGCGGTTTGCGGCCACTTCAGCACGTCGACATCGAGACGAGACCCAGACGGTGCTCTCAGACCGGGGTGACCCCGTGCCGCCGGCGGGAGAACCGGCGCTGTTTGCCGGCCGCGGCGGCGAACCGCTTGACCAGCTCCGCGCGCAGCTCGCCGGGCTCCACCACATCGTCGGCGACCAGTTCGGACGCCAGCCGCAGCACGTCGATGTCCCGGTCGTACGCCTCGCGCAGCCGGCGTGTCTCCTCTTCCCGGGCGGCGGGGTCGCCGATGCTGCCCAGCTTGTTGTAGTAGACCGCGTTGACGGCCGCGTCCGCGCCCATCACCGCGATCTTCGCGGTGGGCAGGGCGATGGTCGCGTCGGGCTCGAACCCCGGGCCGGCCATCGCGTACAGGCCCGCACCGTAGGCCTTGCGCACGATCACGGAGATCTTCGGCACGGTCGCCTCCGACACGGCGCTGATCATCTTGGCGCCGTGCCGGATGATCCCCTGCTTCTCCACGGCCGTGCCGACCATGAACCCGGGCACGTCGGCCAGGAACAGCAGCGGCACGTTGAACGCGTCGCACAGCTGGATGAACCGGGTCCCCTTGTCCGCGGAGTCGACGAAGAGCACCCCCCCCTTGAACATCGGGTTGTTGGCGACCACGCCGATGACCTGCCCGGCCAGCCGGGCGAAGCCGATGGTCAGCTCCCGCGCCCACAGCTGGTGGATCTCGAAGAACGACCCCTCGTCCACCAGGCCGCGCAGGTAGCGGCGCATGTCGAAGGCCTGCCGCTCGCTGGCCGGGACCATCGCCGCCAGGTCCACGTCCTCCGGCCCGGCCGCTGGGCCGGGCGGGGGCGGCTGCCGCCAGCTGGACGGCAGGTAGGACAGGTAGCCCCGGACCGCCGCCAGCGCCTCGCGCTCCGAGCCCGCCAGGTAGTGGCCGCACCCGGAGATGGTGCAGTGCATCCGGGCGCCACCCATCTCCTCCAGCGTGGTCTTCTCCTTGACCACCATCTCGACCATCCGCGGGCTGCCGAGGTACATGGAGGCGTTGCCGTCCACCATCGCGACGTAGTCGCAGAACGCGGGGATGTAGGCGCCGCCCGCCGCCGAGGGCCCGAACAGGGCGCAGACCTGCGGGATGGCGCCGGACGCCCGGACCTGGCTGTGAAAGATCTTTCCCGCGCCGCGCCGCCCCGGGAACATCTCCACCTGGTCGGTGATCCGGGCCCCGGCGGAGTCCACCAGGTAGATCATGGGGACCCCGGTGCCGTAGGCCTTCTCGATGATCCGGATGATCTTCTCCACGGTGCGGGCGCCCCAGGAGCCCGCCTTGACCGTGGAGTCGTTGGCCATCAGCGCCACGGGGCGGCCGTCGACGGTCGCGGTGCCGGTGACCACGCCGTCGGCGGGCAGCCCGTCGGCGAGCACGTTGGCGTAGCGGCCGTCCTCGGCGAAGCTGCCCTCGTCGATCAGCAGCGCGATCCGCTCGCGGGCGAACAGCTTGCCCGCTGCCGCCGCCGCCTCGTGGTACTTGCGCGCACCGCCCTGCTCGACCCGGGCACGCACCTGCGACAGGTCCGAGTGATCAGCCACGATGGCGACTGTACCCGGGGCCGCCCTCCGGCCCTACCGCTGCTGCGGCGGGGCGTCGCCAGGTGAGCGGGCCCGGCGGAAGTAGTCGTCCCTGATCATGAAGGACAGCCGCTCGGCGTCGGCGGCCTGGATGATCTCATCGCGGTCGTGGCGGCGTGCGTACCAGGTGCCGTCGGCGGACCAGATCCGGTAGGCCATCCCCCAGTGCCAGATCAGTTCTTCCAGCGGGTCGATGCGGTGGCGGTATCTCTCCTCAGCCACAGCGTCCGACATGGCGACACTCAATAATGAAAAGGCCTTGGCCTGGTTTCTCACCGGAGTAACCATAGACGGTCGACTCCGCCCAGTTGCCGCACTTGCACAGAACGTCTGCACAAGTCTTCTGCACAAACGTCTGCACGAACACCTGCAAAACCATCAGCAACACGCGTCTGCACATCAGCCGTGGCCGCGGCGGCCGGCCGCACCGCCGTTACGCCGGAACGGTCCTGGTCCGCGGCCCGGCCCGCAGCACCTGGGAGGGCAGCTCGCGGCCCACGATGCGTTCCGCGGCGGCCGCCGCCTCGATCATCGCCGCCAGGTCGATACCGGTGCCGACACCCATGTCCTCGGCCATGTACACCAGTTCCTCGGTGGCGATGTTGCCGCTCGCGCCTGGCGCGTACGGGCAGCCACCCAGCCCGCCGACGGACGCGTCGAAGTCGTCCACCCCCAGCTCCAGGGCGGCCAGCACGTTCGCCAGCCCGGTGCCGCGGGTGTTGTGGAAATGCAGGTTGAGCGGCACGTCAGGGTGCCGGGACCGGAACGAGCCGACCAGGTCCTGCACCCGCCGCGGGGTGGCCATGCCGGTGGTGTCGCCGAAGGAGATCCCATCGGCCCCGTCCGCGACCGCCCGGCCGGCCACCGCCAGCACCCGTTCCACCGGCACGTCCCCCTCATAGGGGCAGCCCCAGGCGGTGGCCACCACCACCTGGAGGGTGGCGCCCCGCTGATGTGCCCCGTCGATCATGACCGCGATCTCGTCCAGCGACTGCCCCGTGCCCCGGTTCACGTTCTTGCGGTTGTGCGTGTCCGAGGCCGACACCACGGCCTCCACCTCGGTGAACCCGGCGTCCAGCGCCCGCCGGGCGCCGCGCAGGTTCGGCGCCAGCGCCGAGTAGCGGACCGCGGGATTTCTGGTGACCCCGGCCCACACCTCGTCCGCGTCCGCCATCTGCGGGATCGCCTCGGGCCGCACGAACGAGACGGCCTCGATCCTGCCGACCCCGGTGGCCGCCAACTGGTCGATCAGCGCGATCTTCGCGGCGGCCGGCACCGGGTCCTCGTTCTGCAGCCCGTCCCTCGGCCCCACCTCGCGCAGCGAGATCCGCGCGGGCAGATCGGTCACGGCCGCCACCTCCTCACGGTGCCCGCCCACTGTTGGAAGGCCGCGGGACCCGCTCCGTGTTCCCGCTGGCCGGCCCGGCGCTACTGACCCGGCCAGTCCGGGGCGCGCTTGTCGTTAAAGGCCGCGATCCCCTCCCGCCGGTCGGCCGACAGCGCGGCCGTCCGCCAGGCCGCGTCCTCCACCTCCAGCGCCGCCGCCAGGCCGATACCCGCGCCGCCGCGGATCGCCCGCTTGGCGGCCCGTACCGCGACCGGCGAGTTCGCCGCGATCTGCTGCGCCAGCTCCAGCGCGTGCTGGCCGGCCTTCCCCGCGGGCGCCAGCCGGTCGGCCAGGCCGATCCGCTCCGCCTCGTCGGCGCCGACCTGGCGGCCGGTGAAGATCAGGTCGGCGGCGCGGCCCGGCCCGAGCCTGCGCTGCGCCAGCTGGGTGCCGCCACCGCCGGGCACCAGGCCCACCGTGGCCTCCGGCAGGCCGAACACCGCGGTCTCGTCCGCCACGATCAGGTCGCAGGACAGGGCGAGCTCGCAGCCGCCGCCGAGCGCGTACCCGTGCACGGCGGCGATCACCGGCTGCGGCAGCGCCAGCACGCCGCCGAACGCGGCCCGGAAGACCTCACGCTGCGCCAGCAGCCCGGCGTCGGACAGCCGGTTGCGTTCCTTCAGGTCAGCCCCCACGCAGAAGGCGCGGTCGCCAGCTGCCGACAGCACGACCACCCGGGAGTGGGGATCGGCGGCGAGCTCGGCGCACGCCTGGGCCAGCCGGGTCGCCATCGCGGTGTTGATCGCGTTCAGCGCCTCCGGCCGGTCCAGGATGATCTCGCAGACCCCGGCGTGCCCGGCCAGGTGGGGCTGCATCGTGATGCCGTCCATGCCCCCAGCGTACGGGCCGGCTGTCAGGTCCCGGGCTCCTCCCGGGCCAGCCGGGCGTGCTCGTCCTCGACCAGCTGGAACAGGGTGGCCTGCACGTTCTCGACCTGCGGGATCTCGGTGAGCACCAGCTGCCCGTGCTCGCCGGCCGACTCGACCACCAGCTGGCCGCAGCCGAGCAGCCGGTCGATCGGCCCGTGCGAGAAGGAGACGTCGCTGATCCGGATCAGCGGGAAGTCACGCCCGGACCGGGACAGGATGCCCCGGCGCAGCCGGAGCCGGCGGTTGGTCAGCTCGTAGGTGGTGGTCTGCCAGCGCAGGAACGGGACACCGAACCAGGTCACGACCGCCGCCAGCGCCACCACGCCGACCGCGATCCGGCCCGTGGTGGCATACGAGCCCTGCGGGATCACCACCAGCAGCGCCGCCGCCGCCAGGGCCACGAGCAGCAGCACGAGGGTGGGCCGCAGCAGGATCTTCCAGTGCGGATGGAGAATCAGGACGCTGTGCTCTCCCTCGGAGAGCTCGGTGCCGCTGGCCATGTGCGACATGCTGGCATGGAACGCGCGCGGAAGCGTCATTCACCGCGCCGCCGGGATGTCCGCCCGGCGCAGGTGAACCACATCGCCCGCGCTGACGGGGACCAGGCCCGCGGGCGTGCGCACCTCCAGCCGCCCGGCCGCGTCGACACCGGCCGCCGTGCCCGTCAGGCGCTGGCCGCCGGGCAGCATCACCGTCACCACCGCGCCAACGGTGGCGCTGCGGCGCAGGTACTCGGCCCGCAGCCCACAGCCGTCGGCGTCGCCGGGGGTGGGCTGGTCCAGCCAGCCCCGGTACCGGCGGGCCAGTTCGCCCAGCACGGCGATGAGCAGCCGTTCCCGCACATCCGGCCCGGCAGGCCCGGCCGCACCACCCGCCGTGGCCTGCGGCGCTGCCAGCAGCAGCGAGGTCGCTGCGGGCAGCGGCAGCTCGCCGCGCCGCTGGAAGACGTTGATCCCGATCCCGAGCACGATCGTCTCAGCCCGGCGCTCGGCCAGGATCCCGGCCAGCTTGGCGTCACCGGCGAGGACGTCGTTCGGCCACTTCAGCCGGGCGTCCACCCCGGTCGTGCCGGCCAGCGCCGACGCGACCGCGGCACCTGCCAGCAGCGGCACCCAGCCCAGCCGGCTGGCCGGCACGCCCGCGGGCCGCAGCAGCACCGAGAAGGTGAGGGCGGAGCAGGGCGGGCTGACCCAGCGCCGCCCCATCCGGCCGCGCCCGGCGGTCTGCGCCTCGGCCACCAGCACCAGGCCCTCCGGCGCGCCCGACCGCGCCGCGGCCAGCAGGTCCGCATTGGTGGACCCGGTCTCGGTGACCACCCTGACCTCGCGCCACAGGCTCGCGGGTGACACCAGCGCACGGTTCAGCGCGGTCGCGTCGAGGGCGGCCGGCCGCGCCGCGGGGACAGCCACGGTCAGCGCCACCCGGTCATGGCTGTTCCGCCGGCGTGGAGCCGGAGGGCGCCGTGGCCCGCCCGCCTTCCGCCGCGCCACCACCATCCCCCGCGCCGCCGCCATCCCCGGCACCACCACCATCCCCGGCACCATCGCTGTCCCTGGCCGCCTGCACGGAGCCCGTGGGCGCCCCAGTCACCGCCGGCCCGGAGTCCGCGGGCGCCCCGGCCACCGCGTACTCGGTGCCCGGGCGCACGAACGCCAGGCCGGCCGCGACGCAGGCGAGCGGGATGGCGACCATCGAGTAGCGGTAGAGCGACTGGGTGACCAGGGCCGGGAGCACGATGCTGGCCGCGGCGAGCGCCCACGGCAGCGCCTGCGGGCCGCCCCACCGGCGCCAGTTCCTGACCACCCCCACCAGCCCGGTCACCACGACGAGCAGGAAGACGATGCCGGGGAAGTAGACCGGCAGCTGATACAGGAACATGAAGTATGCGTACGGCTGGACCAGGTGGGTGTTGCTGGTGGTGCCGGCGTAGGCGCTGATGTCGGCGACGTAGTAGGCAGGCAGCGCCGCGATGTGCGGGCTGGTGGTGAAGCTCATCGTCTGGTGGGTCAGCGGCCGGTCGTTGGCCAGGAACACCAGCATGATGTCCCGGCCGGCCACCCGCAGGTAGTCCAGCGGCTGCGCCTTGATCGCGGCGATCGCGAACTGGCGGCCCAGCTTGTTGTTGTAGGGGTTGATCCCCGGGTGCGCGTCATTGCGCCACCAGACGTCGCTGGCCCAGATGAAGTCGTTCGGCACCGGGGCGTCGAGCAGCGCGGAAACCGACCAGGGCGGGGCCGGGCCGGGTGAGGCGACCGAGGTCTCCCGGTCCGGGCACAGCGGCGCCAGCCGCGGCGGCGGCTTGATGATCGCGCAGTTCGCGAAGCTGGTGGTGCGCGACCACAGGAAGATCCCGTCGCTGCTGCTGATGCCGAAGTGGCCGTATTCGGAGTGGTAGACGGCGACGTAGCCGAGCACGGGCAGCACAAAGGCGGCCGCGCCCGCGGCGAGGGCACGCCAGCCCACCCGCCGGGTGAGCAGGTAGGCGCCGGCGACCACCACCAGCGGCAGCCCGTTCCCGCGCAGCACGGTCACGTACGCCAGCAGCAGGCCCGCCGCCACGCACTGCCAAAGCCGCGGCGCGTGCTTGGTGATGAGCAGCGCGACCACCACCATGACCGCGAGCGTGAACAGCGTGTCCGGCAGGATGTAGGACTCCAGCGCGATCTCGCGGGTGTCGAACAGGGTCGGGACCGCGGCCAGCGAGGCCCCCCACGCGGGCAGCCCCCAGTAGCGGAGCAGCCAGTACACCAGCACCGCTATCCCGATCCCCATCAGGTGCTGCAGCGTCGTGATCACCAGCAGCGGGCCGGGCAGCGGCCGCACCAGCGCGAGCAGCAGCGAGTAGCCCGACGGGCGGATGGTGCCCAGCTGGAAATGCGTGGCCTCCTGCATGTACAGGAACGAGTCGGCGGTGAGCAGCGCGGGCCGGAACGCCAGCGACGCGAGCACCCGCGGCACGATCGAGACCGCCACCAGGATCGTGATGAGGCGATGGTCGCGCCAGATGCCGCGGGCCAGGCTCGTCAGCCGGCCCGGCGCCCGCCCGGCCGGGGCCTGCTGCACGCGGTCATCGTGGATCTCGCCAAGCTTAAGGCCGGCCACTGCTCTCCTCGGCTCCCCTTGCTGCCATGAATCCCCTCGATGCCGGGACGGAGCGGGGCCCCAGCTTCCAGCGGATGGATGGACGTCGCGAGCTTCGTTCGGTCAGGCAAGCAAGCCCGACGGAGGCAGCTTATGACGGCTGGCAGGCCGTGGGCGCAGAACCGCATCGCCGGCCGCGGCCGGGCCGGCCGGTTTGCCGATGCCGCCGGCCAGGCCGGAGGCTCAGCGGGTAGTATCTGGGGCGGCTGACGCCGGTCGGCTGAGGGCCGCAACGCTGACGCTGATCCAGCTGGCCCTGCCTCTGCCCGGGCCCTGGCCCGGAACCCACCAGTGCGCGCGGGGAGTATCCACCGGTGAGCGGAACCACCATCAGCGGGTCCACGCCGGGCCCCGGCGCGGGCGGCGCGCCGGGGCAGGCCGCATCGCCGCCCCCGGCCCGGCGGCCTGTCCGGTTCGGCCTGATCGGCGCGGTGATCGCCATCGCCACCGTGCTCGGCCTCGGGCTGCGCCTGTACCAGCTTTCCCGTCCCGGATTCCTGCTGAGCGTCACCGAGTACGACGACGGCCCCTACTTCGGCAGCGCGCTCCGGCTCGTCAGCGGGGTGATCCCGTACCGCGACTTCCTGCTGGTCCAGCCACCGGGGGTCACGCTGCTGATGGTCCCGTCGGCGCTGCTGGGCAAGGTGACGGGCACCGCCTGGGCGATGGCGAGCGGGCGGCTGCTGACGGTGCTGGCGAGCACCGCCTGCATCACCCTGGCCGGGCTGCTCACGCGCCACCGCGGGATCGTCGCCGTCACCGTGGCATGCGGGGTGACCGCGGTCTTCCCGGACGCCGTCCGGGCCTCTCACACCGTGCTGGTCGAGCCGTGGGTGACGTTTTTCTGCCTGCTCGGCGCGCTGGCGGTGTTCGACGGTGACCGGCTCACGGCCAGCCGCAAGCGGCTGATCTGGGGCGGTGCCGCGTTCGGCTTCGCCGGCGCGGTGGAGGTCTGGGCCATCTTCCCGCTGGCCGTGGTCGCGCTGCTGCTGCTGCCCAGCCTGCGGCGGCTCGCCGCCTGCGTGGCGGGCGCGGCCGCTGGCTTCCTGATCCCGGTGCTGCCCATCGCGGCCGTCTCACCGCGCGGGTTCTACGACGGCCTGGTGGTGGCGCAGGTGGGCGGCCGGGCCAGCGCGGCGCGGGTTCCCGACTGGTTCCGCGTGCAGCACATGCTCGGGCTGAGCGACTTCCGGTTCGCGCATTCCACCGTGATGCTGGCCGCGGCCGCGATCACGGTCGGCGTGGCGGTCCTGCTCGTGCTCGTGACCGCGGTCACCCACCAGCCGCTGACCAGGCTCGAGTGGTTCGCCGTCGGGTCGACGGTGCTGATCATGGCGGCGTTCCTCTGGCCGCCCCAGTTCCACTACCACTTCTCCGCGTTCCTGGCCCCGTTCCTGGCCATGTCGGTCGCGCTGCCCGCCGCCAGGCTCATCCAGCCTCCCGAGGCGGGCCGCGTGGATGCGCGGCCCGCCGCCCTCCGCCGGTGGACCGGCCAGCCCTGGTTCGGGGGGTACGTGGCGTTCGGGGCCGGGGTGATCATCGCGCTCATGTCGGTCATCCAGCTCAACTCCGAGGCCACCTCGGAGCCGCACGTGGCCTACTCGGCCATCGTCCACGCCCGGCGGCTGATCCCGCCCGGCGCATGCGTCGTGACCGACGAGGTGTCGCTGACCATCGAGGCCGACCGGTTCATCTCCAGCGTGCCCGGCTGCCCGCTGCTGGTGGACTCGATCGGCACCGACTACGCGCTGTCCCACGGGCGGAACCCGGCGACCGGGGCCGCCACCTACCCGGCGCTGGTGGACGTGTGGCGCACCATGCTCGGGCGCGCGCAGTACGTCTGGTTCTCCGGCCGGGAAGCACGCCGGGTCCCCTGGACACCGGAGCTGATGGCCTACTTCCATCAGCACTTCACGCAGATCATGGGCGACGACGGCATCCACGGGCTGTTCAAGCGGAACGGGCCGCCGGCCTGAGAGCGGGTCAGCCGGTGTTCTGCAGGCCTGCCGCCACCCCGTTCACGCTCAGCAGCAGCAGCCGGCGCAGCTGCTCCCGCTCCGGCTGCCGGGCCTCACCGGTGTCCTCGCCGTCCGGCAGCGACCGCAGCGCGGTGAGCGCGCGCAGCTGCAGGTAGGAGAGCGCATCCACATAGGGATCGCGCAGCGTGACAGCCCGCGACAGCACCGGGCGGCTGGCCAGCAGCCGGTCATGGCCGGTCACCGCCAGCAGCAGCCGCCTGGTCAGGTCATACTCCGCCAGCACCAGCCCGGTCAGGTCATCGCGCCCGCCGAGGGCGAGGTGGCGCGCGCCGATCCAGCGGTCGGTCTTGGCCAGGCTCATCTCCGCGTTGTCGAACAGCACCGTGAGCAGCGGCCAGCCCTGGTAGGCCCGGCGCGTATCGCGCAGGCCCCGCTCGCTGCCTGCCACGGCGGCCAGGCCGCTGCCCAGGCCGTACCATCCCGGCAGGTTCAGCCGGGTCTGCGCCCAGGCGAACACCCAGGGGATCGCGCGCAGGTCACCGAGCCCGGCCGAGCCAGCCCGGCGGGCCGGCCGCGACCCCATCCGCATCCCGCCGATCTCCGGCAGCGGGCTGATCCGGGCCAGCCACCCGGCGAAGCCCTCGCTCTCCACCAGCATCCGGTACGCGCGCAACGAGGCTGCCGCGATCTGGTCCACGACCGGCCGGAACTCCCGTGCCGCCGCCTCACCCCGCGCGCTGGTGACCGGCGCCGACGCGAGCAGCACCGCCGAGGTGACCTGCTCCAGGTGACGCGCGGCGATGACCGGGTTCCCGTACCGGGCGAAGATCACCTCGCCCTGCTCGGTGACCTTGAGCCTGCCGTTCACCGAGCCCGGCGCCTGGGCGAGCACCGCCCGCCCGGCCGGGCCGCCGCCCCGCCCGAGCGCCCCGCCCCGGCCGTGGAAGATGGTCAGCCGCACCTCGTGCCGTGCGGCCCAGCGGGCCAGCCCGGCCTCTGCGTCGTAGACCGCGAGCGTGGCGGCGACCGGGCCCAGCTCCTTGGCCGAGTCGGAGTAGCCGAGCATGACCTCGAGCTGGCGGCCGCTGGCACGCATCCGCGCCGCTACCGGCTCGAGCCCGGCCATCTCGTCCAGCACGCCGGCGGCGTTGCGCAGATCCTGCCCGCTCTCGAAGAGCGGGATCACATCCAGTACCGGTGGCTCGCCGTTGCGGGTGGCGTGCCGGGCCAGCCGGTACACCGCGCCGACGTCAGCGGCCGACCGGGTGAAGCTGACCACGTACCGGTGGCAGGCGTCCACGCCGAACCGGTGCTGGATCCACCCCACGGCCCGCAGGGTCGCGAGCACCTCGGCGGTCTGCCCGGATACCGCGCCGCCGGCCTCGATCTCGGCGAGCGCGCGGGTGTGCACGTCGCTGTGCTGGCGGATCTCCAGCCCGAACGCGTGGAACCCGAACGTCCGCGCCTGCCAGATCAGGTTCTGCAGCTCACCGGACGCCTGCCGGGTGGCGCCCGCCTGCTCGAGCGCACCCTGCACCAGCCGCAGGCCGCCGAGGTAGTCCGCGCAGCTCCGGTAGGCCAGGTCCGCCTGGCGCAGGCGGGTCGCGCGCAGCCGCTGCGCCAGGTAGAGCAGGTAGGTCCGGTACGGCTCCTGCGGGGAGCGCGCGGCCACGCCCGCCAGCAGCTCGGGATGGTCGTTCTCGGCTGCTTCCAGGGCGGCCGTGAGCCCGTCACCCGGCGGCGCCGCGTCGGCGTGGACGGTGAGCGCGCGGCCGATCCGGCTGGTGGCGTTCTCCAGGGCCCGCAGCGCGTGGTCGGCCTGGATCACCGCCGCTTCCCTGGTCACCTGGGCGGTGACCAGGGGATTCCCATCCCGGTCCGCCCCCACCCAGCTCCCGAAGCGCAGGAAGGGCGGGCTCACCGGTGCCGGGCCGGCCAGGTCATCCGGGCCGTCCGGGCCGTCCTGGAAGGCCCCCTCGCCCTGGTCGCGGCAGGCGGCGTCCAGCGCGCGGTAGATCACCGGGGCCAGGCTGAACAGCGTCTCGTCGAAGACCCCCATCACGGTGCGGACCTCGTCGACCGGGCCGATGGGGCTGACCCGCAGCGGCGCGGTGAGCCAGAGCAGCTCGATCTCCTCGCGCAGCCGGCGCCGGGCCTCGGCCTGGCCGGCCGTGCCGTGCTCATCCAGCGCCTCGATGAGGCCGGCGATCCGCCGCAGCGCGCTGGCCACCGCCCGGCGGCGCGCCTCGGTCGGGTGGGCGGTCAGCACCGGGTACACCCGGAGCCGGCCGAGCGCCTCACCGAGCCGGTGCCCGTCCGGTCCGGCGCTGAGCTCCGCCACGGCGGCGGCCAGTGACTCGCGCCGCGGGCCCTCACCGGAGGCGCGCCCGCGCAGGGTCCGCACCCGCTGCCGCTCCTCGGCCAGGTTGGTCAGGTGGAAGTAGATGGTGAACGCCTTGGCGACCAGTTCGGCGCGGTCCAGCGGCCACCCCGCCACCAGCGCGGCGATCTCGTCCGGGCCGGCGCCGTCCGCGCCGCTGCCGCCCGCGGGCCGGGGCCGGGCACGGGCGGCGATGACCGCGCGCCGCAGCCGCTCCACGTCGTCGAGCAGGTCCTGGCCGCCGCTGTCACGGATCACCTCGCCAAGCAGGTCACTCAGCAGCCGGACATCGCGCCGCATGGATGCCGGCAGCTGCTGCCGGTCGTCCTCCCTGCTCATCGCGGCCCAGCCTAGCGATCACCGGCTGGGTGCCCAGCCCCGCGGGCTGCCCGGCACCGCCCGGGCCGGGTGAGGAGCACAGGTGATCGGGACGGCTACCCTGAGGCGCATGAGCAGTGAGGTTTCCGGCAAACCAGCCATACCGGCAGATCCCGGAGACGAGACGGGCGGCTCACCGGATCCGCACACCACCGCCGGCAAGATCGCCATCCTGCAGCAGCGGCGGGACGAGGCCGTTCACGCCGGATCGGCGCGGGCCGTGGAACGCCAGCACGCCAAGGGCAAGATGACCGCGCGGGAGCGGATCGGCCGGCTGCTCGACCCGGGCTCGTTCACCGAGCTCGACGAGCTGGCCCGGCACCGGGCAGACGACTTCGGGGTGGGCGCCAACCGCCCGTACGGCGACGGGGTGGTGACCGGTTTCGGCACCGTGGACGGCCGGCCGGTGTCCGTGT
>Ga0335080_10002372_pt1 | contig 18740 bp, 20 predicted proteins | sample Lox_Sample_34_FD_206720 | JGI IMG/M metagenome (GOLD analysis project Ga0335080, IMG submission 206720) | Soil microbial communities from Loxahatchee National Wildlife Refuge, Florida, United States - Lox_Sample_3.4 | ecosystem: Environmental > Terrestrial > Soil > Wetlands | place: USA...
CCCCGCGCCACCGCGGAGTTAGCCACACGGTAGGTGGCTGAACCCACGTTCACAGCGATCGGCGGGGCGAGTGCGGACTTATCCGGGATCGGCGCGGCCACGGGGGCGCTCCGAGGCGGGGGGCGCTCCGAGGCGGGGGGCGCTCCGAGGCGGGGGGCGCTCCGGGGCAGGGGGCGCTCCGAGGCGGGGGGCGCTCCGAGCGCGGGGGCGCTCCGAGGCGGGGGGCGCTCCGAGCGCGCGGGCGCTCCGAGGCGCGCTGGGCGAGGCCGCGACCGCCCTGGGCAGGGCGGCGGTGGCGGCCGGTCCGGAGATCAACCCACCGTGGACGACGGCGGCGGACCCGCGCTTGCGATCTCCTCGCCCGGCCGCACCCGGTCCTGCGGCTCCAGATGGATCAGGACGTCGGCGCCACCGAGCCGCTCGCCGATCACGGCCTGGAGCTCGTGCGCGGTCCGGTGGGCGTCTTCGAGCGAGGTGCCGTGGCGGAATTGGACGTGTAGATCGACATACCGGCGCGAGCCCGCCCGTCGGGTCCGCAATTCGTGGTAGCCGACCACGCCCTCGGTGCCGAACTCCTCGGCGGCGGCCCGGATCACGGCGACCTCTTCCGCGGGCAGAGCCTCGTCGACGAGCACCCTGAACGATCGCGTCAGCAGGCCCACGCCGGTGACCACGATCGTCGAGGCAACGATCAGCGCCACAACGGGATCGAGCCAGTGCGCGCCGGTGATCTTCACCAGCGTCAGTCCGATCAGCACGGCCAGTGACGTCAGGGCGTCGGTTCGCAGGTGCGCGGCGTCGCCCTCGAGCGCGGGCGACCCGGTCGACCGGGCGTTCCGCGCGATCACGGCCGACACGAGCACGTTTGCTACCAGCGAGAACGCAACCACGGCGATACCGACCCCGACCGACTGGACCTCCGTGCCGTTCGCCAGGTGGCGGATCGCCTCGAACGCGATCGCGGCCGACCCCACCAGGATCAGGATCCCCTCGATCGCCGCCGACAGGTTCTCGACCTTCTCGTGGCCGTAACGGTGGCTCTCGTCCGCCGGCTCGCCTGCCTTGCGGACCGAGAAGAAGGCAACGATGGAGGCGACGAGGTCGATGCTCGAGTGCACCGCTTCGGTCAGGATCGCGACCGAGCCGGTGATCGAGCCGGCGACGACCTTGAGCAGGATCAGAACCGAGTTCGAGACGATCGACAGTGCGGCCGTGCGGGTCTTCACCTGCGGATCGGCGACCGTGCCTCCCGAACTCAGGGGCGCAGCCATCTCGTGAGCAAGCGCACCGCGTGCCCGCGATGGCTGATCGCGTCCTTTTCGGCGTCTGTGAGCTCCGCCATAGTTCGATTGTCCCCGGTTGCGTCGGGGACGAACACGGGGTCGTATCCGAACCCGTTCGAGCCCGCGCGCTCGCGCGCCAACCGCCCGCGGCAGTCTCCGAAGAACACGCGTTCTTCGCCTGTCTCAGGATTCACGTACGCCAGCGCACACACGTAGCGCAGCCGGCTGTCCACAGGAGCCTCGGCCACGAGTTTCGCGAGGTTCTCCTCATCGGTGGCGTTCTCCCCCGCGAACCGCGCCGACCGGACGCCCGGGGCGCCGCCGAGCTCGGCGGCCTCGACTCCAGAGTCGTCTGCGATCGCCGGCCGCCCGGTCGCACGCGCCGCGGCGAGAGCCTTCACGAGCGCATTGTCGGCGAACGTCAAGCCATCCTCGGGCGGCAACTCGACATCATCGGGCAGCGCCTCGACCGCGATCCCGGCGGGCTCGAGCAGCCGCTGCATCTCGACCACCTTGTGGGCGTTCCGAGTGGCGAGGACGACCGCGCGGCCGGAGGAGGGGGCCTCAGAAGACATCGGCTCAGCCCGAGGCCGCGGCCACCGCCGCATCCTGGAGCGCTCGGAGCTCGACCATGCCCTTGGCCGCCAGCGCCAGCAGATCGTCCAGGTGGGCGCGGGACAGAGGGGTGCGCTCGGCGGTCGCCTGAACCTCGACCAGACCGCCGTCGCCGGTCATCACGACGTTGGCGTCAACCTCGGCCGTTGAGTCCTCGCGGTAGTCGAGGTCGAGCAGCGGCACGCCGTCGACGACGCCGCACGAGACGGCGCTGACCGCGCCGGTCAGCGGCGATCGGTCCAAGGCACCCTCGGCGATCAGCCGCGCGCACGCCAGCTGGAGTGCCACAAACCCGCCCGTGATCGATGCACAACGCGTCCCGCCGTCGGCCTGGAGCACATCACAGTCGATGTACACAGTGCGCTCTCCGAGCAACGAGAAGTCGACGACGCCGCGTAGAGACCGGCCGATCAGCCGCTGGATCTCCACCGAGCGACCGTCGAGCTTGCCGCGGCTGATGTCGCGCTGCTTGCGCTCGCCGGTTGAGGCGGGGAGCATCCCGTATTCGGCGGTGACCCAGCCGCGGCCCGAGCCCGCGAGCCATCGCGGCACGCTCGCCTGCACCGAGGCGGTACAGATCACACGCGTCTCCCCCACCGAGATCAGCGCCGAACCGGTCGCGGTACGGACGAAACCCGGGTCGATCGCCATCGGGCGGAGCGCGTCGGGGGCGCGGCCGTAGCTGCGCTCGGGATAGGCCGAGGGCGTCATGCGGGGATGCATGGTGCCAAAGCGGCGGTAGTCTCGCGCGGCCGCATGCGCGCGCTGATCGTCACGAACATGTACCCGAGCGCCGCTCGGCCTGCGCTCGGCAGCTTCGTCCGCGATCAGGTTGACGCGCTGCGCCGGATCGACGGGGTCGACGTCGACGTGTTCTCGTTCGCACCGGGAGGCATGGCCGCGTACGTCAAGGGCGCCGCCGAGCTTCGCCGGCGCCACCACGGCGACCGGTATGACGTGGTCCACGCCCACTTCGGCCTGACCGCGTGGCCGGCCTTCGCCGCGCGTGGCGAAGTGCGCGCGGTGACGCTCCACGGCACCGACCTAGCTCACCCGCGCTCCCGCGCGATCACCACCACCGCGCTCCCGTTCCTCGATCTCGTGGCCGCCGTCTCCGAGTCGCTGGCGGTGGCCATCCCGAAAAAAGCCGTCCGCGGCCGGACGGCGGTCCTCCCCATCGGCGTCGACACCCGTCGCTTCCGCCCGATTCCGCGCGAGGAAGCCCGCGACAAACTCGGCCTGGCGCCGGACGGCGCCTACCTGTTGTTCCCGGCGGACCCAAAGCGGCCCGAGAAGCGCTACGACCGAGCGGTCGCGGTCGCCGGCGGCGTCCCGCTGCTCACGCTCGGCGACGTGGAACCGCAGAGGGTCCCGCTGTACGTCAATGCTGCCGACGCGGTACTGGTCCCGTCCGAGCGCGAGGGGTTCGGGCTCGCCGTGCTCGAGGCACTAGCGTGCGACGTGCCCGTGCTGGCGACGCCGGTGGGGATCGCGGCAGAAGCCCTCGAAGGCATCGCCGGCGCCCTCGCCGCGCCGTTCGACGAAGCCGCGTGGCGCACCGCGGTCGAGCAGCACCTGAACACACACGATCCCCGGATCGAAGGACGGGCGAGAGCGGAGGCCTTCTCAACCGACCGGATGGCCGACAACGTTGTGGCCGCCTGGCGGTCCCTCCTCTAACACGCCCCTCAGAGGATCAGCTTCGCGCGGCTTCGCCACACGGCGAGCCCCCACGCCACCACGGCGAACGCGCACAGCGCGGCGACATGCACCACATCGGCGAGCGGGTCCAGACCGAAGGCGCAGTGGCGGACGAGCTCGACGCAGTGGTACAGCGGGTTCAGCTGCGCAAGCGAGCGCAACCACTCCGGCATGCGGGTGAGCGGGAAGAACGTGCCCGCGACCAGGAACAGGGGCGTGATCACGCCGCTGATCACGTAGCTGAAACCGTCGTAGGTGCTGACCATGGCGGCGAACCACATCCCGAGCGCGGCGAAGCCAATCCCGGTGAGCACACCGATAAAGGGCACCAGCACCATCGCCGGCTCCGGCTTCAGGCCGAACGCGAACGCAACCACCAACGGTGCCACCCCATACAGCCCGGCCCGCACACCCAGGAACAGCGATTCGCCGGTGACGATCTCGTCGACGTCGACCGGCGCGGCCAGCATCGCGTCGTACACGCGCTGGTACCGGCGCTTGTAGAGCGCATCGAACATCGAGGAAAACACCGCGCTGAACAGCACCGCGGTCGCGACCGCGCCCGTCCCCACGAACTGGATGTAGGGGATGCCCTCGACGTGCGAGACGAGCTTCCCGAACCCGAAGCCGAACGCCAGCAGCGTGATCACCGGCTCGACGATGGCCGCAAACGTGCGCGTACGCCAGTAGTACTTGAACACCGTCCACTCGCGGACCCATACGGCCGCGAGCGCGGGTGCCTCGACGCGACCGGGACGCAGCGCGCTCATTCGACGTAGTCCCCCGTGAGCCGCACGAACACGTCTTCGAGCGTGGCGTTCCGCCGTACACCTTCGGGGACGCGACCGTCGTAGGAATCGGCGTGCAGATAGGTGAGTGCAGGACCGGAGCGCCGGGTTGGCAACCCGCTCGCGATCGCGCTGCGGCGAAGCGATGCGAGTTCGGCCGCCGACCCGAACACGTCGACGACATCGCGGCCGGCGTGCGCCTGGATCAGCTCGCCCGGGGAACCCTCCGCGACAACGCGGCCAGCGGAAACGATCGCCACCCGGTCGGCGAGCCGCTCGGCCTCCTCGATGTAGTGGGTCGACATCAGCACCGTGGTCCCCTGCTCGCGGAGCCCGACGATCAGCGACCACAGCTCCTGGCGGATCTGGGGATCGAGCCCGACGGTCGGCTCGTCGAGCAGCACGATCTCGGGCTCGTGGATCAGCGCCCGCGCGATCAGCAGCCGGCGCTGCATGCCGCCGGACAGCGTGACGGCCCGATCGCGGGCGCGCTGGCCGAGCCCGGCCAGCGCCAATGCCCGCTCGACCGCGGCCGCGCGCCGCGCGGCGGGCACCCGGTACATGCGAGCGAATACGTCGAGTACGTCGCGGACGCCGAGGTCGACGTCGAGGTTCGACTCCTGCGGGCACACTCCCATGCGGGCCCGCGCGAGCTTCGACTCCGACGGCAAATGGTGGCCGAGCACATCGACGGAGCCCGCGTCGGCCACCGCCTGACCGGTGAGGATCCGCATCGTCGTGGACTTGCCGGCGCCGTTGGGCCCGAGCAGCCCGAAGCAGAGTCCCGTCGGCACCTCGAGGTCGAGGCCGTCGACCGCGACAACGTCGCCGAACCGCTTGACGACGCCGCGCATCGACACGGCGGCCGCGACGGCCGGTGGGCCGGGGGCGGTGGCACTGACACTAGGGCTACTACGAACCTGCAAAAGGACCTCCACGTAACGACGAGAGCAGCGAGGCCGTCGCAGATACGCGACGACACAAACGGGCGCGGCTTCAGTACGCGAGATCCATTGGGTTCAACTGTACCCGGGTTTGTAACCGCGCTCAAGCGAGCGCCGGCCACCACTGGGCGAGTCGCTCTCGCGCGTGTCGGACCACAGGCGAGACGCCGTCACCCGCGGGTGTCGCCGGCGCCGGAACGGGCTCCCGCAGTGCCTCCAGGGTCGCCGCCACCGACCTTGCAAGCGCGTCGAGCGCGTACCCACCCTCGAGCACGCACCCGACCGCGATCCCCAGCGAGTCGCTGACACCGCGGATCGAGCGGGTCATCGCGGCGTACCCCTCCTCGGTCAGCTCGCAGGCCGCGAGCGGGTCGTCCCGGTGGGCGTCATAGCCGGCCGAGACGAGCATCAGTCCCGGTTCGAACGCGCGCGCCAGCGGCACGACGATGTGGTCGACGAGCGAGCAGAAGAGCGCGTCGTCGGCGCCGGGACGCACGGGCAGGTTGACCGTGAACCCGACCCCCTCGCCCGATCCGACGTCGGCCGCCTGACCGGTGCCGGGGTACAGCGGCGACTGGTGGATCGAGGCAAACAGCACCTCGCGCGACTCGTGGAAGATGTCATTGGTCCCGTTGCCGTGGTGCACATCCCAGTCGACGATCATCACGCGCTCGAGCCCGCGGACGTCGAGCGCATAGCGCGCCGCGACGGCAACGTTGTTGAACAGGCAGAACCCCATCGCGCGCGCCGGCAGGGCGTGATGGCCGGGTGGACGATGGGCGCTGAACGCGCACGGCGCCTCGCCATCGAGCAGCAGATCGACCATCCGGACGGCTCCGCCCGCGGCGTGGAGAGCGGCCTCGAACGACCCCTCGCTCACGACCGTGTCCGCATCGAGGAATCCGCCCCCACGCAAGCTCGCCGCTTCGATCGCCTGGACATATTCCGGCGGGTGTACAGCCTCCAGCACCGAACGATCGACCGCCGGCGACGTGACGCGCTCGAACCCGAGCCAGTCGCGCGCTGATAGCTCGCGCTCGATGGCCGTGATCCGCGCCGGCTGCTCCGGATGCGGGGCGGTCTCGTGCATGAGCGACGACGGATGCTCGAGCCATACAGGCGCTGACGGCATCGGGGTACGGTATCGGTCCTCGTGCAGGTTCTTGCCACTCAGGCCACGGTGGTGGGCGCAGGCGCCGCCGGGCTGTACACCGCGGTGTGCGCGGCCCGCGAAGGCGCTCGCGTGACGCTGGTCTCAGCCACGCCTCTGGCCGAGTCCTCGAGCTGGTGGGCACAGGGTGGACTGGCCGCCGCGGTCTCCGCCGACGACAGCCCCGAGCTGCACCTGCGGGACACGGTCGTGGCCGGCCGCAAAGCCGTGCGCGAGTCGGCTGCGCGCGTCCTGTGCGACGAGGCGCCCGAGGCGGTGGCCGACCTCGGCCGGCTCGGAGTCCGGTTCGACGCCGACCGGAATGGCCGTCTCGCGCTCGGCCTCGAGGGCGGTCACTCACGACGCCGGATCGTCCACGCCGGCGGGGCCGCGACCGGCCGGCGCCTGGTCCGGCAGCTGAGCGCGGTGGTGGCCGAGCATCCGGGCATCGACGTGCTCGAGGGACGGCGCGTGGTCGAGCTGATCGTCGCCGGTGACCGCTGCGTCGGCGTCCGCCTCGACGACGGTGGCCTGATCGCCAGCGGCGCCGTCGTCCTCGCCACGGGCGGTGCCGCCGCGCTGTGGTCGCGCACGACGAACCCGCCGGGCGCAGTCGGCGGCGGCCTGCTCCTGGCGCACGCCGCGGGGGCGGCGCTGGCCGACCTCGAGCTCGTGCAGTTCCATCCGACGGCGGTCGTCGGCAGCGACGGCGCGGACGGATTCCTCGTGACCGAGGCCGTCCGCGGCGAGGGCGCGACCCTGCTCGATGCGAGCGGAGAGCGGTTCGTCGACGAGCTCGCTCCGCGCGACGAGGTCGCACGCGCCGTGCAGCGGCAGATGGCCGCGACCGGCGCCTCGTCGGTCGGCCTCGACATGCGCGATGTCGACCCCGCGCTGTTCCCGAACGTCGTCAGCGCGCTCCGCCAGGCGGGGATCGATCCCGAGCGCCAGCTGATTCCGGTGGCGCCGGCGGCCCACTACATGATGGGCGGGATCGCGACGGACGTTCATGGCCGTGCCACGCTCGCCGGGCTCCACGCCGTCGGCGAGTGCTCGTGCACCGGCCTGCACGGCGCCAACCGGCTCGCCTCGAATTCGCTCACCGAGTGCTTCGTGTTCGGGGCCCGGGCGGCGCGTTCGGCGGTGGCCCACCCCGCCCCGGACGCCGCCGCCGTGGAATCGGCTCTCGAGCCCGCGCCGGGCGACAAGAGGCCGAGGGGCTCGAAGCCGCCACCGCTCTCAGCCGCCAGCCGCGAGGCGCTGTGGCGACACGCCGGGCTCGAGCGCGATGCCGCCGGCTTGCGCGAGCTCAGCGCCGACCCCCACCCGCTCGTGCGCCTGATCGCCACGTGCGCCCTCGCTCGCACCGAAAGCCGGGGCGCGCACCAGCGCCGCGACTTCCCCGAGCGCGATCCGGCCTTCGACGCTCGCCACGAGACGATCGGCGCAGGCGGCGATCCGGTCCTGCAAACTTGGGCTTGAGGCGCCGCGGTCGGACCGAGACGGGGGTCTAGAACCCCGTAAAAGCTGAACACACCTTCTTTTCGGTTAACGCCAGCTTAATAATTGACACCGCTGTAACTTCACACATAGCGGGTAGCTGGACTTCGCGCTAACCAAGACCGCCCTGGCGGGGGCACGGATCTAGGAGTGGGTGTTTCATATGTACCGGTTCAGTCGAGCCATCTACCGTGAGCTTGCCGACGAGGTCATCGAGGACCCGTACGGCGGGCTTCATGTCAACCACGAGCGCGTTCTGAAGGCGTGCGAAGCAGCCATCGAGCGTCTCGCCACCGATCGGCACTACTTCGCGCATCCGTCGCGCACGCTGTTCAACGACATCCGGGTGTACTTCCCAATGACGTCGCAGCTGCGGGTGCTGCGCGTGATCCAGCACTACCTGGAGCTGGCGGACGAGTTCCTGCGCCGCCTGCCGCAGAACGGCTTCGACGCCTACGGCAATCCGCTGCAGTGCCGGGCCAGCACGCGCAAGGGCACCCCGTGCCAGCGCATGCCGCTCCCGCACAACGGCTACTGCCCGTCGCATCAGCACCTCGCGGAGACCGAGGAGCTCGAAGCGCCGCTCGCCGCCTAGTCGTTGACCGCGACCGCGGGAGGGTCGCGGAGCACGATCGAGGCGGCTTTGCCAGCCGCGCGCCGCGCGCGGGTCAAGCCCTCGGACCCGCGGCGCGCGCCGGCTGTGCCCGGCGACCCGCTGGCGCTCCGCGCCCAGCACACGACCGAAAGTAAGGTTGGCCGATGCTGATCGGGGTCGACGTGGGCGGGACGTTCACCGACGCCGTGCTCGCGCTCGACGGCCGGCTGATCACCGCGAAGGCCCCAACCACGCCCGACGACCAGTCCGAGGGCGTGATGGCGGCGATCCAGACGGCCCTGGACAAGGCGGGGGCGAGCGCTGAGGAGATCGAGGAGTTCTCGCACGGAATGACCGTCGCCACGAACGCCCTGCTCGAGGGCCGCGGCGCGAAAACAGCGTTCGTCGCCACGGAGGGCTTCACCGACCTGATCGCGCTCGGCCGTCAGGACCGCCCGCAGCTCTATCGGCTGTGCGCGGCGCGGCCGGCGCCGCTCGCTCCGGACGAGCTGAGATTCGGCGCGCCCGAGCGAATGACCCCGGACGGACCACTGAAAGAGCTGACCAAAGAGGAGGCAACGGAACTCGCGAACCGAATTGCGCAGGACACGCCCGAAGCGGTGGCGGTCACCCTCCTTCACTCCTACCGCCACCCCGAACACGAACAGGCCATCGGCGACGCCCTCACGAAAGCCTTGCCGGACGCCCACGTCTCCCTCTCGCACGAGGTCGTCGGCACGTTCCGGGAATACGAGCGCGCCGCCACGACCGAGATCGACGCCGCACTCTCCCCTCTGCTGGCGAGCTACCTGCGCCGGCTCGTGGACCGCGCAGCTGACGCAAGCCTTCCCGAGCCGGCGATCATGCAGTCCAACGGCGGTCTGATCGACGTCGCGGCCGCCGCCGGCCACGCTTCGTGGACGGTGCTGTCGGGACCGGCCGGTGGCGCCGCAGGCGCCGCCTTCGTCGCGCGCAGCGCAGGGACACACAACGCACTGTGTCTCGACATGGGCGGCACTTCTTGCGATGTGTGCGTCGTGGACGACGGCGCCGTCCAGGAGCGGTCGAGCGGCGAGATCGCGGGGCGTCCACTCGCGCTGCCGATGCTCGCTGTGCACACCGTCGGCGCCGGCGGCGGGTCGATCGCATGGCGGGACGCAGGCGGCGCGCTCCGAGTCGGGCCCCGGTCGGCGGGCGCCGATCCCGGGCCGGCGTGTTACGGGCGCGGCGGCACCGAGCCGACGGTGACCGACGCCAACCTCGTGCTGGGCTATCTGTCGGCCGACGCCCCCTTGGGCGGCGATGTCAAGCTCGACCGCGACGCGGCCGAAGCCGCGGTCGGCGAGTTGGCGGGCGCGCTGAAGATGGACGCGACGGCCTGCGCGGAGGGGATCCGGCGCGTCGCGGGTGCCGAGATGATCCGGGCCCTGCGCGTGGTCACCGTGCAACGCGGCATCGACCCGCGCCGGTACGCGCTGATGGCGTTCGGTGGCGCCGGCGGCCTCCATGCGGCCCAGATCGCCGACGAGCTGGGGATCGACACGATCCTGTGCCCGCGGGCGTCGGGAGTACTCGCGGCGTTAGGTCTCGTGGTGTCGCCGAGAAGGCGCGACGTCCAGCGCAGCGTGTTGTGGAGCGGCGACGAGCTGACGGCAGAGGCCATCGAGACCGCGGTGGCCGAGCTCGGCGAGCGAGCTCGCGCGGCCATGCACGAGCCGGAGGCGGACCTCCGCGTGGTCTACGAGCTCCGTTACCAGGGCCAGTCGTTCGAGCTCGCGATAACGGCCGAGCAGGACGCGGAGCCCGAACAGCTGCGCGAGGCGTTCGAGCGCGAGCACGACGAGCGCTACGGCTACCACGACGAGGAGCAGCAGCTCGAGCTGGTCACGATTCGGGTCACCGCCGCCGCCCAGGGAGCGGAGGTCGAGTTGGCCTCCGAAGGCGAGGCCGCCGGCGACGAGCTGGAACGCTCCACGCGCGAAGCCGTCCTCGACGGAGAGCGGATCGAGCTCGAGGTGATACGCGGCATCCCGGCGCCGAAGACGCACATCGACGGGCCGGCGGTCGTCGAGCTCCCCGAGTCGACGGTGCTCGTGCCCTCCGGCTGGACCAGCGAGGTCGACGACACCGGCACGCTCCGTATGAGCAGGACAGAGTGAGGAGGACGAGGTGAGCGACCGAACGATCGACCCGGTCGAACTCCAAGTGCTAACCGGAGCTCTGCGCGCGGTGTGCGAAGAGATGGGCGCGGTCCTGATCCGCTCGGCTCACTCGGCAAACATCAAAGAGCGGCGCGACGCGTCCACCGCGCTCTTTGACCGGCACGGCGAGATGGTGATGCAGGCCGAGCACATCCCGGTCCACCTCGGCGCGATGCCGGCCGCGGTCGCCGCCGTGCTCGACGAAGATCACGTCCCCGACCGCAGCTGGATCCTCAACGACCCGTACCGGGGCGGCACCCACCTCCCGGACATCACGGTCATCACGCCGCTGTTCGCGGAAGGAGAGCTGATGGCGTTCGCGGCCAGCCGCGCCCACCACGCCGACGTCGGCGGCCCCACCCCGGGCTCGATGCCCGCCGACAGCACGACGCTGGAAGACGAGGGCGTTGTGATCTCCCCCCGCGTGCTCGACGACGCCGCGATCGACGAGATAACAGAGGAGATGCGCCAGCCCGACCAGCGCCGGGCCGACCTCCGGGCGCAGCTTGCAGCAGGCCGAGTCGGTGGCCGGCGGCTGAACGAACTCCAGGAGCGGTTCGGCACGGACAAGCTCCAGGAGGCATTCAAGGAGGTCCTCGACTACGCCGAGCGCCGCACCCGCGCCTGCATCGAGGAACTCGACGACGGCACATACACCGCCCGAGACGTGCTCGAGGCACGTGAGGGTGACCTCGAGATAACTCTGAAAGCCACAGTAGAGAACGACCGACTGACACTCGATTTCACAGGGACAGCCGACCAGCATGAGGGCAACCTCAACTGCCCCATGGCCGTCACCCGGTCGGCTTGCTACTTCGCGATTCGCGTCCTCACCGATCCCGACATCCCGCCGAGCGCCGGTGCCTACCGCCCGGTCGAGGTGATCGCCCCCGAGGGCTGCCTGCTAAACGCTCGTGCTCCGGCCGCCGTCGTCGGTGGGAACGTCGAGACCTCCTCACGCATCGCCGACGTCGTCCTCAAAGCATTCGGACGGGCACTCGGGCAGGGAACCATGAACAACGTCACGCTCGGGAGCGAGGACGTCGTCTACTACGAGACGATCGGCGGGGGACAGGGCGCGTGTCCGGATGCCGATGGCCCGAGCGGAGTCCATGTGGCGATGAGCAACACGCTCAACACGCCGATCGAGGCACTGGAGCTCGAGTTCCCGATGCGGATGATCGAATACGGGCTGCGGCGCGGGTCAGGAGGAGATGGATCGTTCCACGGTGGCGACGGGGTGATCCGCGAGCTGGAGGCGCTGGCGCCGCTCCGCTATTCGCTGATCACCGAGCGCCGGCGTCACGCGCCCCCCGGGGCCGACGGGGGCGAGCCGGGCGAGCCCGGGAGGAACCTGCTCGACGGAGACGAGCTTCCGCCGAAGGCGATCGGCCGTCTCGAACCCGGTCAGCGGCTACGGATCGAGACCCCCGGTGGCGGCGGTCACGGCCACTCTCAAGGGTGCTAGCTGCTAACTAGTTCAAATCCGCACAAGCAACCAAAAGTTCGGGATCCGGCAAATTGTTCGAGACGCGTTCAATTGCCTGGAACCGGTTTCAAACCCACCCGAACCGGATAGCGGAAGGACGGTAATGTCCCGTGTTCGTTGCGATTCGCACAGGCCCGCGCGGAGTTCTTCAGGCCCAGCACGGGTTCGGCGCGGGACCCCGCCAGCAAACCCACTGATTTGCGGTGACATTTGGCGATTTGCCAAGTCTCGCGTACAATCAGGTCCTCCTGTGCCGCACTTGCACTGCGTGCCGCGCACGGGATTTGTTTCGTTCAATCCCCCCCGTTCCCTTCATTTCTACATGCCTATTGCTTTCAAGGAATGGGCCGTGACTGTGCGAGCCCTTGCCGAGGGAGAGCAGCTTCTCACCCTTCGCAAGGGCGGCATTCGCGAGCCCGACAAGCACTTCAAGCTGGACCACGAGAGGTTCTTCCTCTATCCGACGTTCGACCACCAGTGTTCTGACTTGGTGCGTGAGTCGCATCAACCGGAGCTCACTCGTGCGCTCGAGGAAGGCGTCTGGAGCGACGGTGAACCGTCGCCGCAGGCGCTGCGTCGCAACCGCGAGATTCCTCAGCCCGACCGGGTGCGGATCCGCGCCTGGGCCGAGGTGGCCGCTCACTACACGATCAGCGATCGGCGCACGGTCGACGCGCTGTCCCCGTTCTACGTGTGGACCAGCGACTACGCCGAGAAGCGTCTGGCGTGGAAGCGCCGTCATCCGCTTCACGTGATCCTGCTGCGGACCTACCGCATTCCTCGCCCCGTCACCGTCAAGGTGCGCGACGAGTACGGCGGCTGCCGGTCGTGGCTGGAGCTCACGCGCGACCTCCCGTTCGAGGGCACCCCGGTGTTGTCGGACGACGAGTTCGAGCGGGCTTCCGAGGAGATCGCGTCGATCGCGTCGGACCGCGAGCCGGTCCTGGTCTGACCCCGGGAAACCGGGTCAAGACCGGCTCCACCAACTGAACGTCAGTGGCATGGGTCGAGTCGGCTTCGCCGTCGTTTCGCGCGCGGCACGAGTCGGCCCATGCCGATGACGTAGATCGCGTCCTGTACTCGCTCGAGCGGAGGCGCGAGTACCTCGCGCAGTATTTCCCGCGCGGGGTCGACGGGATGTCGGTCGTGTTCCACTCGGGTCCGGCCTCGCTGTCGATCGCGTGCCCGATGCTGCCGCCGGCGTGGGCGGTCGCCGCGCCCGCGGCGCGCCGGTACATCGCCGGCTGGTCTGGGCGCGACGAATTGCACATCCTGCGCCCCGACGCGCTCGAGGCACGAGCGTCGACGGTCCCGGGCTCGCTCGAGATGCTGGCGGCGACCGCGTCCGCGTTGTACGCCCGCAGGGTCATCATCGAGAACAACCCCGATGTGCCGCCGCGTACGACCAGCCCGCGCCGGATCCGGGCCGAGCTGCGCTGGGCGTGGCTGCTCGACGGCGCGGCGCGCTGGTTCGGCGGTCAGACGGCGCACGCCCGTCCGGCGATTGCTCGCCGTCTGCGCGAGGGGAGTCGACCGGCGTTCCCGCCCGGCGTCCGGGACGCCCCCTTGCTGGGCGGCACCGTGATCGACCTGCTCGTGCGCGAGCACGGCGAGCGCGCGGCCGCCCGGCTCGCGTGCCGCCTGCATCCACAGGGAAGACGAGCCGCGCTGCGCGAGGCCTTCCAGGGCCGGGCGTTCGGCGCAACCGAAGAGGCGTGGCGCAACCATCTCGCGCGTATGGCGGAAGCCGGCTCCGGGCCACAGAACAGCTAGTGAACGACCCGGCTCGCGAGCCACACGACCAGCACACCGATCGCGAGCGCCACCAGCAACCCCACGAGCAGCCGCCCCGGCGCCACCACCCGCGACGGCGGCTCGTCGGAGATCAGCTCGCCCTCGAGCAGCACCTGGCGCGCCGTCGCCACCCCGGTCTCCGGTACGAGCACGTCGCGCGGCCCCGCGGCGAGGAAATCCGGGACGTCGAAGCCGGCGCTCCGGCGCAGCATGCTGGGAACCCCCTCCTCGAGCAGCATCCCCTGGATGAACTCGGCCTCGGCCTGGTTGCGCGCGTAGGCGACCTTGACAAGCTTGCCCTCGGTGAGCTGCGGTTTGATCTTCCGTGCGCGCTCGTGGCTCTCTGAGACGTCGGTGACCTCGCGCACGTGATCGCTGTAAACGAGCGGCAGCTTGCACGTCGCGCAGAACCGCTCCCCCTGCGGATACGACCTCCCGCAGGACGGGCAGACGAGCTCGTCAGCTGCGAGCCGCCGCCTCGCCATCCTCACTCCACGACCAGCTCCGCATCCGTTACCTGTCCGCCGTCGATCCGCCAGGTCTGGACCTCGGCCTCGTCGCCGTCCAGGCCGACGATGATCCACAGCACCCCGGGCCAGAGCTTCGCGAAGTTGATGTCGGTCTGGGACGGCTTTGGCGCGGTACGGGTGTGCGAGTGGTAGATCGCTCCCAGGTCGAGCCCGGCGTCCTCGATCTTCGTGTGGAGCTCGAGCTGCTCCTCGGGATCGATGCGGAAGCGCAGCGGGCTCGCCTCGGCGTTCACCGCGCGGTACACGGCGAGTGCCTGCCCGTCGTTCGAGCCGACCATGCCGCAGCACTCGTTCGGCGCTTCCTCGCGGGCGTGGGCGATCATCTCGTCGTAGAGCTCTCGAGCGATCTTCATGGCCGGTCCGAGGCTACCAAGGCGCCTAGCGAGTCCCGGCGCGGCGTCAGCTGCTGCCGGTCACGAACGGCCACGGCACCGCCTTCACGTACTGGCCGGGATTTCGAAGCCCGCTGACCGCCGTCCAGTGCTGCGCCTCGCATGCCATGATCTGCGCCGCGAGCTGCTGCAGCCCCGGCTTCGAGAGCGTCTTGAGCGCGGTGAAGTAGACGCCCTCGGCCAGGGACTCGAGGTTGACGAGCAGCCGAAGACAGTCGTTCTGCGAGTGCAGGTCGGTGAGGCTTCCCGGGATGTTGTGCTTGGACAGCATGTCCCCGGCCGCGTCCACGCTGAGCGGACCGGTGGGTGCCGCCGAGCCGATCGCCGCGAGTTGCGACGCCACCGTGGAGACGTGCTCTACCTCGTGCGCGAGATAGGGCGCGATCGCCCGCTCGATGTCGGAAGCGAGCGCTCCGGAGGCGAGCACCCGGCGGTAGGCGAGCACCATCAGCCGCTCGACCTCGAGCGCCTTCGAGAGCGCCTCGCCGTCGCTCACGGGCGCATCGGCGTCCGCGGAATCGGCCGCGACGGCGACCCCGGCGGCGGCCAGACCGCCGGCCACCAGCCCACCGGCCACCAACTCTCTTCTGGTCGCCAGACGCCGCATCGGTCACTCCCGTCCGGTCACGAACGCCGACGGAATCGCGGGCTGCCCGAGCGCGGCGCGGACCACGGCGATGTGCTGGGCGTCGTTGGCCAGGATCGAGGCGATTTGCTGCTTCAGCGTGCCTGGCCGCAGCACCGCGATCGCGTCCACATAGGCCGCGATCTGCATGTTCTCGACGTTGTGCAGCAGCATCAGGACTTCCTGACTCGTGCGCGGGTGCCCGAGCGCGTAGCTCGGCGCCGGCTTGATCGGCTTACCCCCTGCCGCCCTCACGAGCCCGGCGATATCGCCGGCGTGGGAGATCTCGTCGTTCAGGAAGAGCTGTCCGGCCTTGTGGGTGGCCGGTGCCAGCAGCGGGATGCCGGCGGTGTAGGCCGCGATCGCCACGTGCTCGAGGTGGAGCAGGTGGTTGAGGAGATCGACGTCGCTGTGCAGCACCGGCCGCGAGTTCTTGACCTGGGAGCGGATCGACTGACTCCCGCAGCCGGCCATGACCGCGCTGAGGACGCACGCCCCGACCGCACGCAACAGCCCGCGGCGAGAGGAGGCGTCCGCCTCCGAAGACTCCTCGCTCACCACCAGACGGTGGAGTCCAGGTTCTCGATCTCCTCGATGGGACGCGTGTAGATCCCGGAAGAGAGGTACTTCCATCCGTCGTCGGCGACGAGGAACACCACGTTGCCCTCATCGAGCTCGCCGGCGATCCGGACCGCGACCCGGGCGATCGCGCCCGAGGAGACCCCGACGAACAGCCCCTCCTCGTCGAGCAGCCGGCGCGTGAACACGATCGCGTCGGTGTTGGTGACGAAGATCTTCCGGTCGAGCAGGGAGAGGTCGATGATCGGCGGAATGAAGCCATCCTCGAGCGACCGCAGTCCCTGGACCGGCTCGCCCTGCATGGGCTCCGCGGCGACGATCTTGATCTCATCGCCGAGCTCCTCCTTGAGCCGGCGGCCATTGCCCATCAACGTCCCGCCCGTGCCGAGTCCGGCGACGAACGCCGCGATGTCGTCGAGCTCCTCGAGGATCTCGAGCGCCGTTCCGTTGTAGTGGGCGAGCGGGTTGGCCTGGTTCCCGTACTGATAGGGCATGTAGTACGAGGCGTCCTTCTGGGCCATGTCGAGCGCCAGCTCGACTGCGCCGTTGGAGCCCTTGGCGCCTTCGGAGTAGACGATGTCGGCGCCGTACATGCGCAGGAGCTCGGTTCGCTCACGGGTCACGTTCTCGGGCATGACGACCTTGAGCGGATAACCCTTGCGGCTGCAGATCATCGCGAGCGAGATGCCCGTGTTCCCCGAAGTGGGCTCGAGGATCGTCTGCCCGGGACGGATCAGCCCCTTCTCCTCGGCGTCCTCGATCATCGCGCGAGCCACCCGGTCCTTGACCGAGCCCGTCGGGTTGCGGGACTCGAGCTTGGCCCACAGCCGGACGCCCGGCTTAGGGCTCAGGCGCTTCAACTCGACGAGCGGGGTGTGCCCGATCGCCTGGACGATGTCGCCGTACCGACCCCCGCAGGGCTTGTTCTCGAGGCGCTCGGCGGCCATTGCTTTACGAAGTGTAGCGAGGTGGACCCCATGCGTTCGGGGCCCACCTCGGTGCTTCTAGTAGCCGTTCGGGTAAGGATTCGTCTGGGTGGTCGTACCGGTCGCCGTGCCCGGCTGCGTCGCCGCACTCGACGAGCCCGAGGCCGTCACGATGTGCCAGATCGAGCCGAACGTTCTGAGCTCATCACCCGTGGCCTGGTGCTTGTTGTGGGACTGGATGTCGGGCGTGAAGTAGTAGACGGGCTGCCCGTTCAGCGTCAGCTGAGTCACGCCATGGTTCTTGAACGTGCCGAGCTTGCCGCTGATCCCGGACTGCTTGGTGGGAGCGCCGCTCCCGGAGGGCGACACCGGCGGCCAGAAGGCCCAGCAGTTGCTGGACATGCTGCTGGTCTTCTTGCAGATGATGTGGTGGGTCGTCTCGCCCTGGAAGGTGTACACGGGGTATCCCGACGGGCCGACCGCCACCGACTCGTGGGTGTTGACCGGCTTCACGGCGAACATCGCGGTCGGCACATTGGTCACGTGGACGTTTTTCGTGACCTTCAGCGTGAACGACTTCGCGACCGCGACTGCGGCCAGCGCGAGCGCGGCCACGGCCGCGACGCCCGCCAGCAGCGCGACGGCCGACCTGCCCGGGTGGCGAGCGGCGGCATTGAGGGGTCTTGGCATTCCTCCGGCTCCCTTCGGTCGTGTGGATCTACGACTAGGGACGCCGGGCGCTGCCAAAGACTTCCCGACGGTTGCCGGCAGCGCCACGGCTTGCGCGGCCACGCTCGGCCTTCGATGCACCCGAAAAGAGGGTCTACAACCGCTCACTCGGCGCACCCTGGAAGTCGAGTGCGCTCGGAGGGCCGCTATACGCACCTGAATATGTATTCGGCCCGAGCGGCGGGCCGAGTGTGGAGTTAGGCCGAGCTGAGCGGCCGAGTGGCCGAGCCGAGCGGCCGAGTGGCCGAGCCGAGCGGCCGAGCCGAGCGGCCGAGTTGAGCGGCCGAGCAGAGCGGCCGAGCGCGCCCGGGCGCTACGCCGCGCCGCCGGCCATCGCCGGCAGGATCACGAGCGTGTCGCCGTCGCCAACCGACGTATCGAGCCCGTCCAGCACGCGCACGTCCTCGTCGTTGAGGTAGACGTTCACGTACCGGTTGAGCCCGCCGTCGGATGCGAACAGCTGCGACTGAGTATCGGGATGCGAGTCGGCGACCGACCGCAACACTTCTCCCACCGACGAACCGGAAGCGCTCAGCTCCTTCTCGCCGCCGACGGCAGGACGCAGCACGGGTGGAATCCGGACGGTCGCCATACGCATGAGAGCCTAATGCGCCCCGGCGCAGAATGCCTCGTAGTCGGGGAACACGCCGAGCTCCTCGTCGGCGATCGACTCGGGCTCGCGGGAGCAGATCGGGCAGTCGGGGTCGCGCCGGACCTTGACCTCGGTGACGCGCGCCGACAGGGCGTCGTACATCAGCAGGCGCCCGATCAGCGTCTCGCCCTCGCCAAGGATCAGCTTGATCACCTCGGTCGCCTGGAGCAGGCCCATCGTGCCGGGAAGCACGCCCAATACACCGTTGGCGCCGCAGGAGGGCGCGAGCTCGGCCGGCGGCGGCACC
>Ga0335080_10002373_pt1 | contig 18734 bp, 16 predicted proteins | sample Lox_Sample_34_FD_206720 | JGI IMG/M metagenome (GOLD analysis project Ga0335080, IMG submission 206720) | Soil microbial communities from Loxahatchee National Wildlife Refuge, Florida, United States - Lox_Sample_3.4 | ecosystem: Environmental > Terrestrial > Soil > Wetlands | place: USA...
TGATTCGAAGCGGCGGGAGCGGAATTTTCCGCGCAGGTTTGGGATTACGCAGAAGGTGCAGGGGTGGTCGCAGCCTTCGGCGATTTTGATGTACGCGGAGGTGCGGCCGGTGGAGATGAGGCGCGGCGTGTCTTCGTTGTAGAGGTATGTCGGAAGAAGGTGAGCGGCGCCCTGCCAGTCTTCACGGCTGAAACGGCCCTGGCGCTCGCGGTGATCGCCTTCGGGGCGGAATTCATTCTTGTGCGTGCCAGCTCCTGCTTCGCGCCCTTCGCGAATTTCGGCGTCCTGAGTGGCAGTGAGGATATTAAACGGCGATGGAGTGGCCATTGGCCGGGCGATGCCTGCGGCGTCGAGGATTGACTCAAGTTCTCCGGTGCCTACGACCGCATCGACTTCTGGGATGCTTTTGCGGATTTCGTCGCGATAGCGCTCGACGAGGCAGCCAGCGACGATGAGCTTTTTGGCCTTGCCTTCAGTCTTGTAGCGCGCCATCTCCAGGATTGTGTCGACGGATTCCTGCTTTGCGGTGTCGATAAAGCTGCAGGTATTGACCACGAGAATCTCGGCCTCTTCTGGACGAGAGGTCAGGCGTGCGCCGCCGCGGTCGAGAAGGCCCATCATGACCTCGGAATCGACCAGGTTTTTGGGGCAGCCCAACGACACAAAGCCCACGGCGGGAGCCGTGGGTTGGGAAGATTTGCTCACACTTCTATTGTAGCGGGAATGCGAATCAATCGTAGAGGGCCTGCATTCTCAACATCATCCATGCGGGCAGCCTGAATGGCGCGCAAGTGCTAAAATCAATCAGTGCCGGGTCCTACGCGACGTAATCCCGCCAACCCCGCCAGGTCCGGAAGGAAGCAACGGTAACGGGCTAGTACGGGCGCAGTAGGTCACCCGGTACTTTTTTGGCGCCGTGGCTTCATCGCCCTCCGGCGCGTCTTGTAAGGCGCCGGGACTGCATTGAGACAACCTCGCCGCCGTACGATGGTGTGTTGCCAGCGGTTCGCCTCGGATGGCGCCGCCGCAAGGAGAAAAGCATTGAGTCTCGCCGTGCGTCCCGTGGTGGGCAGGCGCGCCAAGATCAGCGCCCTTGGAACCTACGTACCCCCGAAAGTCCTTTCCAATCAAGATCTCGAAAGAATGGTGGAAACCAGCGATCAATGGATCGTGGAGCGCACCGGTATCCGCGAGCGGCACATGCTCGAACAGGGCAAGGGCGTAAGCGATATCTGCGTTGAGGCCGCAAAGAAGGTCCTGACGCAGCGCGGAATTGAGCCCAGAGACCTCGAAGTCATCATCGTTGGCACCGTGACACCCGATATGATGTTTCCGTCCACCGCCTGCCTGGTGCAGGATAAACTCGGCGCCAAAGGCGCCTGGGGATTCGACGTCTCAGCCGGGTGTTGCGGTTTCGTCTTTGCGTTACAGGCTGGAGTCAAGCTCGTTGAAAGTGGCGCCCACGCCAAGGTTCTAGTATGCGGCGTCGACGCCAACACGCGCATGACCGATTACACAGATCGCGCGACCTGTGTGCTCTTCGGAGATGGCGGAGGCGCAGTCCTGATTGAACCTGCTGAGAAAGACGAGATCGGGATGATCGATTTCGTCCACGAAATCGATGGTTCCGGCGGCGTCTCGCTGAATCTGCCGGCCGGGGGCAGTCTCAACCCCTCCACTCACGAGACGGTCGACAAGAAGATGCACTACATCCACCAGGATGGGCAGGCTGTTTACAAGTTCGCGGTGCGCAAGATGGCGGAGGCGACCGCAAAACTGCTCGAGCGCAATGGAGTGACTGGTTCGGACCTGGGCTGCTTCATTCCGCACCAGGCCAACAAGCGGATCATCACCTCGACTGCGGAACGTCTCGGTATGCCGGACGATCGCGTCATTATCAACATTGAGAAGTACGGCAATACTTCGGCGGGAACGATTCCGCTGGCGATGGAGACGGCGATCGAGGAAGGGAAGCTGAAGAAGGGCGATCTAGTACTGCTGGCGGCTGTAGGGGCGGGATTTACGGTGGGCGCCGCGCTAATGCGGTGGGAGATCTGAAGACTGGCGCTAGCTCTTAGCCGCCACGTTGTCCAATGTGACGCGCCGGTTCAGGCCGGGCATTCGGTGCCGGGCGTCGTTATTTGGTGACGAATTCCAGGGCGGGAAGTTCGTAGTGCGGAAGCACGCCGGTCTCTTCAGCCATGCGGAAGAAGCCTCGCATGCCTTCAACGCACTCTTCGTCGAGAACGTAGTGAATGTTCGTGGTCAGATAGGAACGGATTGTCTTTTCCGACAATGGGAGCTGGCAGGACCAGTACTGGACGAGAGCCTCGATGTTTTCGAGGCCGCGATCGCGGGAATGGATGAAGTCGGTGCCGACACTCTCTTCTGAAGCTCTGCCAGATGCAGCACCCCAGACGGCTGACACGAAGCAAAGACCGGTCAGGTTGCGCCACTCCTCGGCAAGGTCATGGTAGACGAGCTCTTCGCTGGTGCGCTCGAAGCGATTGGCGCGCTCTTCCAATGCCATTAGCGCTGGATCTCCGATGATGATGGCTGCGTCGGCTCGGTCGAGCATGGCATCGAGATCGGCCTCCATGGGCACAAACGGCACATCCGGGTTGCTCCACTTATGTAGAAGAATGCGTGCGTAGGCGATGGTCGTCCGGCTCGCGATATCCGTCGCAACACTGCGCAGTTTCCCGAGCGGCTGTCCCGCGCGCCGCACCAGCAACAGCGATCGTACGCGCCCTTTCGAAGCGATCGTGCATCCCGGCAGAATGCGTAATCCGGGTGTGGTCGCGAGCGACGCAATCGGAACCAGGCCGATGTCTGCGGCGCCGCTAGCCAGTTCGTCGGCGCACTGTGAAGGAAGCATCCACCGAATCTCGTAGCGGTGGGCTAACTCAGCAGCCATGGGGGGATGTTCGAAGTCCCACATCAGTGGAGCGGGATTGAGAAAACGGATGGCGGCAATGCGAAGCCGGCGTTGTGAAGTCAAACTCACTCTGTTAGTTAGATTATCAATCGCTGCTGATGGATATTTCTCACAGGTGTGCTGTCCGTCACACCGTTCGCCTTGACTTCCAATCCCCATCAGCATAATGTGGCCTCAATTACTAAGAGCAACCATAGGGCCACGAAGGAAAGCGCTGGCGTGTTTCCCACGCTAGCGCATATGCAGGATGTCGATATCGAAAGAAGGAAGTATAGATTGCAGGGCAACTGAATCGCCTGCCCAAATTGATGAGAATCGGCTAGCCATGCTGGCCCTCGCGCTTTCGCCGAATCTCGGTCCCAGGCGAATCGTCGATGCTGTTGGCACATTGGAATGTCCAGCGCTGCCGAGCAGGATCGCGACCTCTACGCCGTCCCCGGAAATGTGACCGCAGAGAACTCCTGGACCCCTAATACGTTGATAAAACAGGGTGCGAAGCTTGTGGCTAGTTGGGAGGATGTCTGGGAGGACCTGCCGTCCCAGGTTCGTCTTCAACTGGAGGGGGAGGCCGGGAATGAATCCAGATCGGATCCTGCTGCATCTCTTCTGCCGTACCCGGTGCTGCGGCCGGAGGAGTCAATCGTGCTCGCGGCATTGCGCACCGATGAGTCCGTGCAGATCGATGAGCTGCCTGAGACTCTTGAGACTCAACTGACATCATCCGAGGTGTTTACAGCCTTGTTCGAACTTGAGATGAGTGGCCGGGTGCGGTGTCTGCCAGGGAAGAACTATGTGCGCACTCTCTGAAAATGAGTCCATTTGAGGATAATTTGAGGAATTCCACAGTGCGAGGAGGCGCACATTTCAGAGAGTTTGCGCGCAACAATGTCGCAGTTGAGCGTTCAGATGGGTCTAGAGAGAGTGGAAACGAAGGCCGGTTCCATGGTAGGGTGCAAATCTTGTGGCCCATTTTGATCGGGAGGGATCGGCGAGGCAGCTTGAACGCTCGTCACCGGCGATTTCCCCGCGACTCTGAAGAAACTACCAATGGAAAGTCAGAGCAACAGAATGTATAGTGCCGGAGTCAAATGGGACCGAAGGCCGCGTGGCCAACGACGGCTTCGGCCGGAGACTTCAGGTCGGATAGGGTACAGTAATACGGAATCAAGGATGGCAATGAGCAAATCACTGGTGATCGTCGAATCTCCCGCGAAGGCGAAGACGATCGAGAAATATCTAGGGAAGGGTTTCGAGGTCCGTGCCTCGATTGGGCACATCATGGATCTGCCCAAGAACGACATTGGCGTGGAGTTGAAGAAGCGGACGTTTGTACCGACGCTGATTGTTTCGCCCGGTAAGGAAAAAGTCGTAGAGCAGTTGAAGAAGGCGGGCCAGAAAGCCGACGACATCTATCTCGCACCTGACCCCGACCGTGAAGGCGAAGCGATCGCAGCGCACCTGGCTCTTCAGCTTGGCACAAATGCTAAAGAGCGGAGGAAGATCCGTCGCGTCACGTTCAACGAAATCACCAAGAAGGCCGTGCAGGATGCGTTCCAACATGCCCGAGACATCGACGAGAACCTGGTGGATGCGCAGCAGACACGGCGTGTGCTGGATCGACTGGTCGGTTACCAGATATCGCCGCTACTGTGGGACAAGGTGCGCCGCGGACTCTCCGCCGGGCGCGTACAGACGGTTGCGCTGCGGCTGATTGTGGAGCGGGAACGAGAGATTGCCGGATTCAAGCCGGTCGAGTATTGGACGCTCGATGCGCTACTCCATCCCGAGCGACGCGCGAGCGACAGCTTCAGGGCCAAGTTCGTCGGCATTGATGGCGAACTGGCACGCGTTCCAAATGGCCGGGACAAAGATGGCAAGGATCAGTTCATCTCGAATGCGCTGCCGGACAAGCGGGCGATGGACGCTGCTTTGGCGGCGCTGGAGAAGGCCAACTGGACTGTTGCATCGGTGCAGTACCGCGAACAGCAACGCCGCCCGCTTCCTCCTTTTATTACCAGCCAGCTACAGCGCGATGCTTCCAGCAAGCTGGGCTTCAACGTCCGGCGAACGATGGGCGTGGCACAGAGGCTCTATGAGGGTATCGACATCGGCGATGAGGGCACAACCGGCCTGATCACATATATGCGTACCGATTCGCCCCGAGTCGCGCCCGACGCGATTGAAGGCGCACGCGCCTGGATCGGCAAACAGCTTGGCAAACACTATCTGCCTGATTCGCCTAACGTGTACAAAGGCAAGAAGGATGCGCAGGACGCACACGAGGCGATTCGCCCCACGGATGCGGCTCGCACTCCCGAGTCGATGGCAAAGTACCTGAGCGATGAGCAGCTCAAGCTGTACACCCTGATCTGGAAGCGCTTCATCGCTTCGCAGATGGTGCCTGCGGTTTACGACGTGACCACGGCAAAGATCGAGGCCAAGTCCGCCGTCGATCGTAAGACGTATGACTTCCGCGTGACCGGATCTGTCATGCGTTTCGATGGATTCCTCAAGGTCTACGAGGTCTCCGAGGAGAAGAAGGCGGACGACGAGGAAAACTCGCTCGCAAACAAGCTGCCCAGGCTCGACAACGGGGAGAAACTGGAACGCGAACAGCTTTTGCCGGAGGATCACTTTACGGATCCGCCTCCGCGTTACAACGAGGCTTCGCTGGTGAAGGAGCTCGAAGAGCGCGGGATCGGTCGGCCTTCGACGTACGCTTCCATTATCAGCACGATCCAGGATCGTGAGTATGTGGTGAAGCACGGCGGCTCGCGCGGGCGCTTCTATCCGACCGAAATCGGCATGGTGGTTTGCGAACTGCTGGTCGACAGCTTCCCGTACATCTTCGATACCAAGTACACGGCGCGTCTCGAGGAAGAGCTGGACGACATCGAAGAGGGTAAGGAGAAGTGGACCGACCTGCTCAACGGCTTCTACGACCACTTTGAAGACGAGCTGAAACACGCCGGCAAGAAGATGCGCGACGTCAAGCGCATGGAAGAGAAGACCAGGGAGAAGTGCGACGTGTGTGGGTCACCTCTCATCCTGAGGTGGGGCAAGTTCGGGAGCTTCTACGCATGTTCTGCGTACAACAAGAAGGATCCAACCAGCTGCACGTTCACAAAGGAGAACATTGCTGCAAAGCCTGATCTGAATACACCCGAGGCACAGGAAGCGGGCGACACGGAGGAGTACTGCGAGAACTGCGGACGCGTGATGGTGCTGCGGCGGGGGCCGTTCGGGCCGTTCATGAGCTGTCCTGGATACAACGAGGATCCACCATGCAAGACGATCCGCAAGTTGAGCCAGAAGCAGCAGCAGAAGCCACCCGAACCAACTGGCGAAGACTGCCCGGTTTGCGGAAAGCCGCTGGTGCTGCGGCAGGGCGCGTACGGCGAGTTTGTTTCGTGCTCGGGTTATCCAAAGTGTAAGTACGTGAAACAGAACATCATTGAGGGTATGAAGTGCCCGAAGTGCGGCGAGGGTGATATTGCCGAACGCAAGGCCCGCAGGGGCAACGTCTTCTGGGGTTGTACGAACTATCCCAAGTGTGACTTCACCTCGAACTACAAGCCGGTGGCGAAGAAGTGTCCTGAGTGCGGCAGTCCTTATCTCGTGGAAAAGACACTGAAGAGCGGCATTTATCTAGAATGCCCGAACAAGAAGAAGGGCGCCGAAGAAGAGAAACCGAAGAAGCGGGGCAAGAAGGCAGCTGAGCCCGAACCAGGCGCGGCGATCGTCTGTCATTACTCCAGGCGGATTGGCGATGCGCCTCCTCCGCCAACAGCCGAAACGCACGGACCTGTGATCGAGAAACCGGAGACAAAGAGAGAACTGCAGCCGGCGTGATCTTTCACGAAGGCGAATTCCTGAGTGCGGGACCGACAGGTCCCGCACTTTGTTTTTGCCGGGAGCCCTTGCCCCGCTTGAATCCTTTAACATGAGCTTCGGAGAACTGCTCAATGGAACGGATGCTTGCTACGCCTGCTGATGCTGAGATCATTCTCAAGTTATATGAATTGCGTACCGAACCCCTGATGCGGCAGGCGCGGGCCTGGATGACTGGCGAATTCTGGCCGAACACTGTCGAGGAATTTTTTGCGGTGGCTCAGAATCCGGCCGACCCTCATAACGCCTATTTCCGGCAGGTGACGACATACTGGGAGATGGCTGCTGCGATGGTGCTGCACGGGGCGGTCTCGGCCGAGCTGTTTGTTGATTGCAATGGCGAGGGGTTCTTTCTGCTCGCCAAGTTCGCGCACATCCTCGAGCAGATTCGCGAGAAAATGCCGATGTTCATGAACAAGACGTCCGAGATGGTGAACCGCTTTTCGGCGGCCGCAACCCGGTACGAGTTTTCACTCAAGTCTGTGCAGGGGCGCCGCCGGCCGATTCAATCGAATCAAGAATGGCAAGTAAAGTAGTTGAGGTGGTCGAATCCCGATCTGAAACGGCTTGTTCTTCGCGCCTCGGTTGGAGCATCATTGAGAGCGGTACACCCATCATTGTTCCCCGGAGGTTACAAGGTGAAGAAGATTGCAGCAGTGACAATGGCGGCTCTAGCGTTTGCCGCCGTTGCGGCCCGTGCGGCCGATTCCGAGACCATCAACGGCTGGATCTCCGACTCGATGTGCGGAGCGAAGCACGCCGGGACGGGTTCAGAGTGCGTGAAAAAGTGCGTTGAGGGCGGCATGTCGCCGGTCTTTGTCGATGAGGCAAAGAAGCAGGTCTGGACCATCGACAACCCCGATGCCGTGAAGAAGTTCTATGGTGATCACGTCACCGTGAAAGCCACTGCGGACGCGAGCAAAAAGTCGGTCCATATCGATTCGATCGAAGCTGCCAAGTAACGCAACCTGGTTATAACCTGGTTATTCGGAGAGGGCATCGGGTGCTCCAGCACTCGCATTTGCCAAAATGCACTCAAGATACCCCTCCCCCTCCCCGCGCCAGATGAAACGTCCTGTTTTCAATGGTTTGCGGCAATCCGTCGCCGCAAATATTTGTTCCTAAAGGACTTAGCGTCCAAATATTGGACTTCAAAGGACTTAGCGGGCCGATCTCGGATCGCGCCGGCGTCCTATATGGAGCATGAATTTTTTTGAAAGATGCTCTCGTAGATTGCTACGTGTAGTTGGAAATGTTGGATTCTATGTATTGGCGGTGTCTGTTACGGGAGTAGCTTGGCATTACACTCCAAAGCCGAAAGAACCCAAAGACCCCCCAACGGCAAACTGACCCACTGCCGGGAATCCTCCGCACTCGCCACTGCGTCCAATCTCTGTTATTGTTCTAAAGATTCATGTTCGCCGTCATCCCACCGACGAAGCGAGCAGTGAAGCGAAAGAGAAAATGGCAAAAGCGATCTGGAACGGCAAGGTTATAGCCGAGAGCGACACAACCGAGGTTGTTGAGGGGAATGTCTACTTCCCGGAGGGCAGCCTTAAGCGGGAGTACTTCCGACCCAGCAGTACGACCTCGACCTGCCCATGGAAGGGGCAGGCGAAGTACATGAGCCTTTACATTGATGGACAGGACAACCCTGACGCGGCGTGGTATTACCCGGACCCGAAGCCTGCCGCCCGTAAGATTAAGGGATTCGTGGCTTTCTGGCGCGGAGTTGAAGTAGAAAAGTAGATTTTTGAGACCGGTTCCAGGAGACCCGATGCACGTCCGTCCCGCTCTCTTAGCGCCTGTCCTGGCGCTGGCGTTGGCATCCTGTGCCCATAAAACCATTCCGCCGACGGCGTCCCCCGCGACTGCACCCACTCTGCAGGGAGACCCTGCGCATCCCGGGACGACGAGGGGATGGGTAGACACCAGGCTCTACTTCGGGCTGGGGCCGATCGATCACCACGACCAGGGAGTGAGTGAGGCTGACTGGCAAGACTTTCTGGACCGGGAAGTGACGCCGCGTTTCCCTGATGGGCTGAGTGTTCTGGACGTATACGGCCAATGGCAGGGCAAGAATCAGACCATGCCTCAACGCCTGCGATCCAAGATGCTCATCATCGATTATCCAGACACTGCAGAGAACCGCGCCAAGGTGGAAGCGATCCGCGCGGCGTGGAAGCGAAAGACAGGAGATCAGTCGGTGATGCGGGTAACGGAAGCGGTTGAAGTGTCGTTCTGATTTCGGCTGACCGCCTGAATTCTGTGCAACAGGGAACGATAGCCCGTCAAGGAGCATCGGAAGGCATCAGGATTGTTCCATGATTCTGTTGTTCCACTCGATCATGCCCATCGAGATTCCTTCGCATGCTGGTCCGGCATGGGCGGGTTGAGAGGGCGACGGCGATGTGGGTGAGGGAGCCGGTTGTTGTATTGTTCTAGCGATGGCAATAGACGATCAGGGCCGACTCCGGGTGATGCAGATTGCTCAGAATCTGCTGGGAAGGAGAATTGGCGCTGTAGAGGCTGTCCGAGCGCTTGTTCCGTTTCTGCAGCTGGATCCGACCCTCGTCTCGCGGGAAGACCGAAAGACGCTTCTCGGAATTGAAAGTGAAACCGGAGACCTGCCGGTGGGAAGAATCCGTGAGGTGTGGCATCCCGATCTTCTGCTGGAAAAAGACAGGGAAATCGAGAAGTATGAGAAGCGCCACGGGGAGACGATTCGGTCGATTTGCGAGCGCCTGGTGAGACGACACAATCCGTCAACGGTCAAGTACGTAGGCTTGCCGGACTTTCACGATGGCAGCGTTCGCGCCGTTTTGCAAGAGCAGGGCGGAGTGCGGGTTACGGTTGAGGGAGACACCGGCCGGCGCTACGTGGTTAGCTTCGACGGCGTGATGGCAGTGGAGATGTCGTCACCCGAGGATATGGGGATCTACGCGCTGAGCGAGGCTCCATCCGATGTCGAGGGAGTGCGGATCTACGACTTCATCAACTGGGCAGGCAACGAAGCGGGCCAACCCAAATCCAGGGCCTATCTACGGGTGTTTGCAACGGACTTTACCGTAAAGCCGATCTAGAACTTGCTACCGCGCGGCTGTAGCGCGTGAGGCCTCGGCCAAACCGTCCAAAGCCCCCTTTCGGCCCGGAGCATTCACGAGCGACGTTTTGAATGCAGCAGCGGCTTCGATGATTTGGTGCTGCAGCATGAGAAGCTCGCCGAGTTGCTCGCGGGCGGGAACGATTGGGCCCGGGGTAACGGGCAGCTTCTCCGTGCCGTCCTCATCATCGGATGCATCGCGCATCTGATGCGCAGCATCTTCGGGCTTTCCGTGGGCTTGCGAGGACCAGGCAAGCACTTCTTTGCGCAGGATGGCAGTCTGAAGGGCCCAGTATTCGTTTCCGGCGCGACGGAGTTGTTCTTCGTATCCTGCGAGAGCGGCGATTTCCTCGTTGGCGTCTGAAGGATGAGCACTGCGAATCCGGCCGAGTGCCTGGGCCCAGATGGCGATTGCTGCAACCTGCGGCGGCGATCCAGCAATCGTCTCGATCTTCGCGGCCTCATCCCATTGGTGACGCTCCACGGCGTAGCGGACGGGCATTGCTGTAGCCGCGTATCCCACCTTGAAGTCGGTCATGCCGAGGCTCTGCATGCTGTTGAGCTGGTCGATCACCCGGTGAGCATCATCGTAGCGTCCGAGCTGCAGGTAGGCGTAAACAAGGTAGTCCATCGCATGCAGTTCTTCACCGATGTCGTGCTGATCGCGGGCTGCTCTGCTTGCAGCCAGGTTGGAGTCGATCGAGTCCTGCCAAAGGCCCAGCCGGGTGAAGATGTGCGAAGGCATGTGAAGGGCATGGGGTGCCTCGGGAGCAATTAGCGCGTACTTGCGTGCAGCCGCAAGGCCCCTTTGAGCCAGTTCGCTGCTGTCGCAGGCATGGATGATGTAGTGGGTGATTCCCGGGTGGTCGGGATAGGCGCGATCGAGTGGCTCAAGGACCAGCAGGGCCTGTTTCTGCAGTGAGTGAGTCTTGTCAATGGGAGGAGCGTTCGAAAGGAGCGAAAGCGCGTAGAAGACCTGCGTCTCGACATCGTTCTTGTTTGCCCGGGCCAGCTCGGCCATGGCCTGTTCATACTGCTGATTGCGTGCCGGGAATGCTCTCTGAGTATCTTTCACAAGAAGGGAAAAGGCCTGAATGTAGCCCTGCTCGCGCTGTGTTGCGGCGCCGATTCGCAGAGCGGCCGCGATCTCCTGCTGGGCAAGGGGCTGAGCGGCCGGTGCGATCGGCGGTTCCCAGAGCTGGTGGAACCAGGTCATCGCCACACCCCAGTGAGCCATAGCACAATTCCGATCCTCATTCGCAACATGCTGAAATGCGGACCTGGCAGAGGCGTAGGCAAAGGAGTGGAGAAGAGCCACTCCTCGGTTGAAGTCAGATTGCACAGCAGGTGCGCAGGAAACAGAAAAGGCGACCGTGCCAAGCTTGTCCGGTGCGTCGTGATCGTGTTCGTCCTGCGCGTGGAGGATGCCGCATCCAGCGATGAGAATCAAGGCGAGCTTGGGGGGAATCGACAACCCGGCCTCCGGGAAGAACTACTGGAAGTGTTCTATCAGAAGCCGGGGGATATGGATCTGGGATTTAGCGGCGGACGAGTCGACCATGGCGATTCTGCTCGGCCAGACGCCAGCTGGCGGGTTGAGCTGGCGCAATTGTCTTGACCAAAAAAAACAGCAGATACGACGAGCTGGAGATAACCAGATGCAACATTGTGCGGCCCCCGTGGTGAATGAGATTCCCGAACCTGCTCAGGTCTGCACGGGTAGAAGTGCAAGGCGCGTGCCAAATCGCGTGGGACGCCGGATCAAAGGCGCAGGCGATTGCGAGGATTTGAGTTAAGGGAGCGGCGGGCGTATGGCTTCGCACGTGCGATGAAGTGACGATGACGAGATGTCGTCATCGTGACGAAAGGCCGTCGGCGAAGGATAGGACGTAGCTGAAGACGTCGCTCTTGCTCTGTGGCTTGAGGTTGGGGAAGACGAAGTGTTCGCGGCGGATCTCCTCGCGGGTGAAGCCGCATTTTTCGAGGACATGGGCTGAGGGCGTGTGTTCGGCGTGGCAGATGGCCTCGAGACGCTCGACGCCGGTCTCGCGGGCGAGGGCAATCATGGATTCGAGAGCCTCGGTTGCATATCCGCGTCCCCAGGCGTCCCCGGCAAAGGCGTATCCAGTGACTGCGCGGGTGGAGCTCTTGTAGAAGAGCCCGGTGCCGCCGACGAGCGAGCCCGGCGGGTCACCTGCGAAGACGAGATAGGGTCCGGCTGGCCAGCGCTGCCATTCGTCATCGCTCATGGTGATGAAAGCGAGTGTGTCGGCGATGCTGCGGTGCGTGGGCCAGCTCAGGTAGCGTGTTACCTCGCGGTCGGAGGCGTAACGGTAGAAGATGGCCTGCGCGTTACTGCGCGTGGGGCGGCGCAGCAGCAGGCGGGCAGTCTCGATTGTTTCGGGTGCCTTTATGGCTTTGTCTTGCAAATTGTTCAACCCTCCTTCAGAGGCTTGCCGATCTCCCAGTGATGGCCGAAGGGATCGACGATGCGTCCAATGCGCCAGCCGTAGTTTTCATCTCGGACGGGGCAAATCGATGAGGCACCGGCAGCAATGGCCTTATCGAAGGCGGCATGCGGGTCGTCATGGATCAGGACCATGCGCATGGTGCTTCCGCCGAGCGACTGCGGGCTGAAGTTCTGGTGGGGCATGGATTCATCTGCCAGCCAGAAGTCGCCTTTGCCAACCGCGAGGTGCGCGACCACGCTGCCGTCCTCAGCGTCGATGCGGGAGAGAGTGGTAGCTCCGAAGGCGCGGGTGTAGAAGTCAATGGCTTCTGCGCCGCGGCGAACGTTCAGCAGGGTGGTGACGGTGGTCTCAACTTTCTTTTCCGAAGACACGGATGCTGCCATTGGAATCCTCCTCTGGTTCTTGTCGTTCGTGAAGTTGAGCAGTTCCGGAGAACAGGTGTTTCAGTAGGCCTGCAGTTGATCGAGCGGCAAGCGTACGCGGAAGCAGGTCGAGCCCGGATCGGAGCGTACGCTCAGGTGCCCGCGATGCTTGCGTACGATGCGCATGGCGTTGTCGAGGCCGAGGCCGAGGCCCTGGCCCGGCGCCTTGGTGGTGAAGAAGGGTTCGAAGATGCGGTCCTGCAACTCGGGCGGGATTCCCGGACCGGTGTCCCAGATTTCGACCAGCATCATTTCGCCTTCAAGACGGCAAGTTAGCTTCAACTTTCCGCCGTGGCTGTTTTCGGCGAGAGCATCGAGTGCGTTTTCGATAAGCGCCGTCCAGACCATGTTGAGTTCGCTGCCATAGGCGCTGATGCGGGGGAGTTCGGGTTCGTAATGACGCTCGACCTCCACATTCTGCATGCGCGACTGCAACATCTGGATCGTGGCGTCGAGCCCCACGGGCACATCGACTTCGAGGATAGGCGCACGGTCCATGTAGGAGTAAGCCTTGACGGCACTGATGAGGTCAAAAATGCGTGCGGTCGAGTTCAGCAGGGTATCCACCGAGCGGGAAGACCTCAAGTAGCGCGCGAAGTATTGCAGGGAAATGCATGCTTCATCAGTGGGAAGGACATTCCGCAACTCTTCGAGATCCGCCACGGTGGCGCGCTGTTCCGCGAGCTGTGCGGCGACTTCCCATGCTCCCTCGCACTTGACCTTTGTGAGCCAGTTACGCAGCTCCTCTTCACGCTGGATCTGCTCGCCGGCATCCCAGGCGTCGAGGCGGGAGGAGCGGCCAAGGACCTTCTGCTCCCAGTCTTCGACGGCTCGAATTTGTTCTGCCGTCAGGCAGAGGTTCACGAGTTTGAACCGGTTCTCACGATTGGCGCGAAGTTCCATGACCAGACTTGAAGCAGCACGCTGCGCGGCCGACGCGGGGTTGTTCAGCTCATGGGCGAGATTGCCGGCCAGTTTGCCGAGAGCGGCCAATTTTTCTGCCTGCTGCTCGATCCGCGTGACCTCGCGTACGCGATCAAGAAGTGTTGATACGACGCGCTGCGCCATGGAGGGGATGGCTACGAGCATGTCCGGGAAGAGATCCTTGTGAAGGTACAGGGCCCAGACCGGAGTCACGGCGAATCCCTGTCCGCCAGAGACCTTCATGCGCGAGAACGGCAGCAGCCCGGTCATTTGTCCGGTGCGGCCGATGAAGAGTTCCATGGGACCGCCGCGCTGGCGGCGGACGTGAATCTCGCCCTTGAGGATGAGGATCATGCGATCAGCCGGCTGACCCTCCTCGAAGAGGATGTCTCCCGGCTGGGCGATCACTTCTTCGCCGTGCTTCGCGAGCCAGAGGCGATCTTCAAAGGGCAATCCCTGCAACGGCGTTATGCGATCGATGGCAGCCGCGATGGTTTCGACTGGGGTTGGACAGGCAGGCGTGGATAAGGTTGGGGAGAGCATCCAGAACCTCCGGCTAACGGCGATTTCGCGAGTTGACGTCCCGCTTTGAGAGTCGAGCAACGTACTGCTTCCCGGTGGTCGAGTCGACTTGAAGGCACTGTCTTCGGGATACCGGAACTCAGGAATTGCGATAAGGCAATTTCAGGATAGCCCATACCTGGTTCGAACCCTGTTAGAAACTGTGACGAACCGGCTCCAATCGCAGTTGAACGGCCAATTGCCCAGCCCGGGTGTGTGCCGGGCGCTGTGCCTGCTATGATGGGCGGTCGCAATCCAGATCAAGGGGAAGTCTTCATGCAAGGCAGGATCTTTTTCGCCGCAGTTATGCTCTCCGCTACACTTAGCGCGATGGCGCAGCAGAATGCAGCCACCTACGACGAAGCGACAAAAGTGTTTCGCCTCGATGGCGGAAACGTGACCTATGCCTTCGGGGTGAATTCGCGCGGTGAGTTGCAGCAGCTCTATTGGGGAGGACGGATTGGCATAAGTGATCGAGTTCCGGCGGCTGTTCCGGCGCGCGAGTGGGCCTCGTTTGACTCGTCGTACACAAATACGCCGCAGGAGTATGCGGGCTGGGGTGCGGGACTCTTTATCGAGCCTGCGCTGAAGGTGACGTTTGCCGATGGGAATCGCGACCTGGTGCTGCACTACGAGAAGTACGAGAGCGCACCCGATGGTTTCAATGTTGTCCTTAAAGACATCAAACGACAGGTTTTCGTGACTCTACATTATGCGATTGATCCGGAGTCCGGGATCCTGGCACGGTCGGCTACCATCGAGAACCGCGAGAGCCAGCCCATCACAATCGAACAGGCTGCCGCGGCGGCGTGGGCGTTGCCGGCAGGGCAATACACGCTGGATTATCTGACCGGACGCTGGGCCGGTGAGTGGACTCTGACGCAAGAGAAGCTGACGCCGGGTGCGCGGGTTCTGGAGAGCCGGCGAGGTTCGACGAGCCACCAGGCGAACCCGTGGTTTGCCATCCAGGCAGGTGAGCATCCGGATGAGAACGGGGGCGAGGTTTGGTTTGGAGCTCTGGCATGGAGCGGCTCATGGCGCATCACCGTGGAGCAGGACCAGCTGGACGGGATTCGCGTGACGGGCGGCTTCAATCCCTTTGACTTCGGGCATGTGCTGAAGCCGGGCGAGCGGCTGGAGACGCCGGTGTTCTATGGCGGATATAGTGCGCATGGGCTGGGTGGAGCTTCACGTTTGCTGCATCGCTACGAGGTGGCGCACGTTCTGCCTCATCGAGTTGGAGCGGGCGACGCGGCTGCGCCGAAGCCGAGGCCGGTTATCTACAACTCGTGGGAAGCGACGGAGATGAACGTGAACGAGGCGGGGCAGATTGCACTGGCGGAAAAGGCGGCGGCGCTGGGAGTGGACCGCTTTGTCATGGACGACGGGTGGTTTGGCCAGCGGAAGACGGACCATGCCGGGCTGGGCGACTGGTACGTGAATCCGCAGAAGTTTCCCAACGGGCTGAAGCCGCTGATCGACAAGGTGCATCTGCTGGGAATGGATTTTGGATTGTGGGTCGAGCCGGAGATGGTGAATCCGGATTCGGATTTGTACCGGCAGCATCCTGACTGGGTGCTGAATTTCCCGGGACGGCCCCGAACTGAGCAGCGGAACCAGCTGGTGCTGAACCTGGCGCGCACGGACGTTCGTGATTACATGCTGGGCTTTCTGGACAAGCTGCTGAATGAGAACGATATTGCCTTCCTCAAGTGGGATTACAACCGCAACTGGAGCGAGCCTGGATGGGATCAGCTTCCGGCGGCGGAACAGAAGGAGGTTTATGTCGAATTCACGCGGAATCTCTATTGGGTTCTTGGCGAGTTGAAGAAGCGGCATCCGAAGGTGGAGATCGAGTCGTGCTCGGGCGGGGGCGGGCGGGTCGATCTCGGCATTCTGCAATACACCGACGAAGTGTGGCCGTCGGATAATACCGATCCGTTTGACAGGCTGACCCAGCAGGATGGGTTTACCTATGCCTACACTCCGCAGGTGATGATGGCGTGGGTGACAGACTCGCCGCACTGGCTCAACAAGCGGTCGACGTCCCTGACCTACCGGATGCTGAGTTCGATGCAGGGCTCTCTTGGAATCGGCGCGAATATCACGAAATGGAATGACGAGGAGATGGCCTCGGTGAAGCGGCTGATCGCGGCCTACCACCAGGTGCAGCCGACGATTGTGCAGGGTGATCTGTACCGGCTGATCTCGCCCCGGAACGGCAGCGAGTTCTCGGCCACGCAGACGGTGAAGCGCGACAAAAGCCAGTCGGTGGTTTTCGCGTTCATCCATTCCACGCAGGAGGGGCGTGGGTTTCCGATCCTGAAGCTGAAAGGGCTCGATCTGAAGACGGAGTACACCCTGACGCCGATCGAGGGCGCGGCGGAGAAGGGAAGTCTAACGACAGCGAGCGGCGCGTGGTGGATGAATCACGGGCTGGTGATGAGCGAGGACTTCCGTGGGGATTTCCAGGCGGCGGCGTTCCGGCTGGATAAGAAGTGACTGATACGTGCGTCAAAACCGAAACAGACTGCTCAAACAACTCGCCACGAAAGCAGAAAGAGCCGAGTTCCGCACAAGAGGTGTTCGATGAGTCCTATGAGAGGGGATGTCAAGAAAGGAGTCTTCTCCCGACCTCTCCGAGGGAGAGCGCGATGGTTTCTCATGCATCCAGCCTGATCTCCGATGGAGAAGCTCTTCGGCGCGCGTAACCCAGACAGGCCATAGCCGGAAGACGGCCGATGTACGCTTTAGATCGAAAGAGAAGGGGAGGCGGGGCCATGCTACTGTGATGCGTGGAGGTCGACGGTATGCTCCAGACGAAGATGGCGCGCCCCAGCACAGTGCTTCGGCCGTACGTTTGGGCGTACGGAACAATCTTCGGGACCGTCCTCTCTGAGCCGCTGCGCATTCCGCTGCCAGCTCGGCCGAAGCAGCTGTTGACTTTCTCCTTTGCCGACCCCTATCGCGTTCTCCGGCCTGAATCTCATGAGGTGCACCCTTCTCCGCGTGTCACTGTAGCGGGCCCCCAGACGTGCGCGCGCGCCGGTCTGTCCGCCTTCGGAACCATCGACACCTTCACCATCCACTTCCAGCCCGCCGGGTTTTATCGGCTGTTCGGCATTCCCATGACGGAGCTGACGGACGGAGCGTATGACGCTTATGGAGTGATTGGCGTGCGGCTCCCAGGGATGGAGGATGAGCTTGCCTGCACTGCCGGCTTCGCGAAGCGAGTGGAACTCGCCGAACGACGCCTCATGGGGATGCTCGACAACGATGCCGCTCCTGATCCGATTGCCTTCGCTGCCAATAGGCTCTTTCGCCGTGCAGGTCTTCAAGGCGTCTCGGCAATGGCAGCAGAGGTGAACCTGTCCCCCCGGCAGTTCGAGAGACGTTTCCTGGCGCAGGTCGGGATCCCTCCAAAGCTTTACGCTCGCATCATCCGCTTTAATGCTGCTCTGGACTCCAAGCTACGATCGCCTGGTCATTCCTGGACCCGAGTGGCGAACGAACACGAGTACTACGACCAGATGCACCTGCTGCGCGATTGCCGGGCGTTCACGGGAGAGCCCCCCGAGCGGTTTCTCGCGCGCCTCGCGCCCCTGCCCGCGTTCCATGCCTTCTACGCGACGGAGCCGGTCCGAATCGCTTGAATTGTGGCCCTATGTCGCATTCTTACTATCAGTCCACCCTCCTGACTTCCTATGATCCTCACCGTGCCCTGCGCTTCCATACAAAACGCAGGGTGGAGTTCCCCTCGGAGAATCATCGATGAAGCGAATTATTCTTGCGACTCTAGCCGTCGCTGCAGCCGTGCTGCCAGGAGCAGCGCAGCAGCCCCCGGCGAGCACCACTCCTCCGCCAGTTCTCAGCGCCGACGACGCGACTGCGGTCCGAGGATTGGTGAACAATTTCGCCGACGCCTGGAATCGTCACGACATGAAAGCCATGCACGACCTGGACACGGACGATGTGGAATGGGTGAACGTGGTGGGCCAACACTGGCGCGGAAAAGACACGGTCCGCAGGGGGCACACCGCGATTCACAAGGGGATGGAAGCTAAAACAAGTATGAGCGTCGAGTCGACCAGCCTCCATTCTATTGCGCCGAACGTGGCCGTGGTGGTCGCGACTTTGCACTTCCTCAGGATGCCCACAGACCCGCTATACACGGGGACCGGGGACACAAAGACCAGGGGTTCTTTCACCATGGTGAAGCGCGACGGAGTTTGGAAGATCGCGCAGTTCCAGAACACAGTGGTGGACCCCAAAGCGGAGCACGACGATGTGCCGAGCTTTGCAGAAACGGGATTTTTCCCTCCCAGCAACCCGTGACGGATTGTCAGGCCCGTGAGTGGGGGAGTACGCATGCGATCCGTCAGCGGGCACGCAGCGCCCACTCCACGAGCCGAGAGCGAACTGAG
>Ga0335080_10002374_pt1 | contig 18732 bp, 13 predicted proteins | sample Lox_Sample_34_FD_206720 | JGI IMG/M metagenome (GOLD analysis project Ga0335080, IMG submission 206720) | Soil microbial communities from Loxahatchee National Wildlife Refuge, Florida, United States - Lox_Sample_3.4 | ecosystem: Environmental > Terrestrial > Soil > Wetlands | place: USA...
GAGGACCTCTTCGACTGCGGGACGAACTTCACCTGCAGCTCCAACGTCACCGAGTTCACCGACCCGATCGGCACGGGGTCCACCGAGTGCGTGCCCGTCTTCGACCCTCCGAGCACGACGGTCGGCGACTACCACCTCGACCCGAGCGACACGTGCGCGAGGAACGCCGGCGACCCCGCCGACTATCCGCCCACCGACTTCGACGGACAGACACGACCGATGGGTGGCGCACCCGACGCCGGGGCGGACGAGGTCGGCTGAAGAGCCGACGATACGATCCGCGCATGCCGAGCGCTCTCGTCCTCGTCGAGAACAACTCGGTGCCGACGGACAGCAGGGTCTGGGCGATCTGCCTCTCGCTTCGCAGAGCCGGCTGGGACGTGACGGCGATCAGTCCTGCGGGCAGCGGCCGCGACACCGAGCGCGTCGTCGTCATCGACGGTGTGCGCATCCACCGGTTCCCGCTGTCGGAGGGCGCGGGCGGCGGGCTCGGCTACGCCCGCGAATACGGCCTCGCGCTCTTTCGGATCGCGACGCTCGTCCGTCAACTCTCCGGACGGGAGCGCTTCGACGTCGTGCACGCCTGCAATCCGCCCGACTTCCTCCTGCTCGCCGCGCTACCCCTGCGGCGCCGCGGCACGGCGACGATCTTCGACCACCACGATCTCAGCCCCGAGCTCTACGAGGCCAAGTACCGGCCGCGGCCGGCCGTCGACCGGGCGCTCAGGCTCGCCGAGCGCGGCGGATTCGCGATGGCCGACGTCGTCCTCGCGACGAACGAGTCGTTTCGCGAGATCGCGACGACCCGCGGCCGCAGGTCTCCCGACGACGTCTTCGTCGTCCGGAACGGACCCTCCGAGCGCGTCGACGCGCTCGGGCCCGACTCCGACCTGCGCGCGAAGGCGGACCATCTGATCGGCTACGTCGGTCTCATGGGATCGCAGGACGGCGTCGACACGGCCGTCGAGGCTCTCGCCGAGCTCCGCCGCCGCCGAGCCGACTGGCACGCCGTGTTCGTCGGAGACGGCCCGGCGCTTCCCGCGGCCCGCCGGCTCGCGTCGTCGCTCGGGCTCGACGGCTTCGTGTCCTTCCTCGGATTCGTCCGCGACCGCGACCGGCTCGCTCAGCTGATCGCGAGCTGCGACGTGTGCCTCTCGCCGGAGCCGCGGAATCCGATGAACGAGCGCTCGACATTCATCAAGGTTGCCGAGTACATGGCGGCCGGAAGGCCGGTGGTCGCCTTCGACCTGACCGAGACGAGACGGACGGCCGGCGACGCGGCGCGCTATGCGGCCGGGGACGATGCGGCGGCGTTCGCGGATGCGATCGACGCGGTTCTCGGCGACGACGAGCTCCGGCGGCAGATGGGCGACGAGGGAGTCCGCCGCGTCCGGACATCCCTGTCGTGGACCTACTCCGAGCGGTCTCTCCTCGAGGCGTATGCCCGCGCGCTCAGGAAAGCGGAGACGAGACGTCCCCGTGCGGCCGGCTCGGGCGCTTCATGAGTCGGACCGCCTGCCAGCGGTGGACGAGCTCGCGGAAGCCGTGGTCGGGGTGCCGCGCCTCGCGCCGCACGAACGAGCGTGCGTAGCCCCAGACGAGCCCCGTGGCCGCCAGATCGCGCTTCCCGACGACGCGGTACATCGTCCGTACCAGCAGATACAGCGGTCGGTACCACATGTAGTAGGAGACGGCTCCCTCGTTCGCCCAGCCGTCGAATCGATTCGCGTCGCGGACGCCGGTGGGGCGGTGATGGAAGTAGGGGAGGTCGGAAACGGTCGCCGTCTCCCAGCCCCGAAGGCTCGCGCGGACGACGTCGATGCCGTCCCAGCCCTGCCGCTCCTCGACAGGTGCGAGTTGCGCGAGGCACGCCGCGCGGTACGTCAGCGATGCGCCGCGGATCTTCGGGAACGTCACGTAGACGGGCTCCCACTCGCCGCCCCGACGCTCGTAGCACAGTCCCGACGCGATTCCGACGTTCGGCCTCCGCTCGAGCTCGTCGCGGAGCCGCTCGAAGTAGTCGGGCTCGTAGGAGATGTCCGCGTCCGCGTTCGTGATCAGCCCGGCGTCGAAGTCCAGCGTCGCGACTCCGGCGTTGAACGCCCGAGCGCTCGCGAATCCCCGGATCGGACGCTCCGGTGCCTCGATCGACAGCAGCCGAATCCACTCGTGGTCGGCCGCCAACGCGCGAACGACGTCGGCGGTGTCGTCGGTCGAGCCGTTCTCGACGACGATCCAGGCCTTCGGCCGCCAGGTCTGCGCGATCAGCGCGGCCCCGAGACGGCGAAGAGCGGCACTCTCGTTTCGGGCCGGGGTGACGACCGCATGGGTGTCGATCGCCGGGCCGGGCGCCATGACCCGACAGTAGTCAGGCGGTTTCCGGGTCACTACGGGACGATCGTCCAGCATCCGGCCCCACGGTCAAGACCCGCCGTGAACCACCGGATGGGCGAGGAATCAACCGCCGCCGGCGTGGGATGATCCCACTGTCCCCGCGGTTCGCCCATGTGGCGGGCGGCCGCGGCGGTCGTCGAAATGCGGCTACACGATTCGGGCGTCACTGCGGTCTGCGGGGCCTTTCTCCGGGCCTGCGTCGGCGTGCGCTCGGGCGCCGCCGCCCTCCTGGGCGTCGCAGTGGTCTCCGCGGGCGTCGCCTCGCCCGCCGCGGCGCCTGCGGCTCCGAACCGGGTGGAGGTCGTGACCTCGTCGGCGGCGGCACTGGCACGCGTGCTGAAGGCGCAGCCGGCGCGCATCGTGCGCGTCCTCGCGCCGCTCCATGCCGTCGAGCTCGAGCCGGTCGGCGATCTCCGCGCGTTTCTCGGGCAGGCTCGGCGCACGCCGGGTGTGGTGGCCGCGCGGCCGGTGATCCCGCGTGCATCAACGGCTGACCCGGCATTGACGACCGAGATCGTCTCGGCGCCGAGCGAGTGGCAGTACGGCGCAGCCGGCGTCGACCGTGTGCCGAGCGGCGTGCTCGCCGCCGCCGCCGGGCTCACGATCGCAGTGCTCGACACGGGCGCCGACACACGTGCCCCCGACCTTGCCGGAAAGGTGGCCGGCACCTACGACATCGGGAGCGGGGGCCGCATCGTCACCGACAGGAGCGGTCACGGAACGCTGGTCGCGTCGCTCGCCGCGGGGTCGGGCGCGAACGGCGCGGGAGTCGCCGGATTCGGCGGCGCGGCCCGGCTGCTCGTCGTCAAGCTGGCCGATGCTCCGGCGTTCTCCGATCTCGACGTCGCCGCAGGGATCCTCTATGCGGCACGTCACGGCGCGCGGATCATCAACCTCAGCGTCGCCGGTCGCACGCGGTCGCCGGTCGAGCAGAGCGCGATCGAGTACGCCGCCCGGCGCGGGATTCTGCTCGTCGCGGCCGCAGGCAACGACGCCCTGAACGGGAATCCACCCGAGTACCCGGCAGCCTTGCTCCAGCCGGTCGGATCGAACGGTGCAGGCGGGCTCGGGCTCGCCGTCGGCGCGTCGGACGTCAAGGGTGCGCGTGCGCCGTTCTCGGAGTCGGGCTCGTTCGTGTCGCTCGCGGCTCCGGGCGCGTCCATCTTCGGCGCGGCCCACGGCGTCGCGAGCGGTACCTCGTTCGCCGCTCCCGAGGTCGCCGGGGCGGCGGCGCTCGTCTGGGCCGCGAACCCGAGGCTCTCGGCCCGCCAGGTCGCACGGATCCTGGAGGAGTCGGCGTCGGGCGGCGGCGTCTGGACGCCGGATCTCGGCTTCGGCGTGATCGACGTCGCCGCAGCGGTCGAGCAGGCCGCCGAAGCCGCACAGGGCTGACGCATCCCCGGGCGACAGGGCGCTTTACGTGCCTCTTACACGGAGAGGCGTGGCGGCCTTACACGCGACCCTGCACTTTCGGGTAGCTCGGACGAGGGATTCGTCGCCCGAGCCGTAACGCCGATCGTGAGTGCGACCGCCGCAGCGGTCGACTGAAATACCGCCGCCGTCAACGACATAGGAGAGAGTCCCGTGCTGGGAGCCGCACCCAGAACGCGCCTCTGCGCAGCCGCGATCGTCATTGCGACCGTCGCCGCCGTTCTTCCCACGACGAGCGCCTTCGGGCGCACGGTGCCCGCCCAGGCGCCCGCCGCCTCGACGCCGCAGCTGTGGGCAATCGCGTTGGACGGCCGAAAATCGGCTCCGCCCCAGCTTCAGCTCTTCCAGCTCTTCGCGACTGACGGCCTGAACGCGATCGTGACGACCCGCGGCACCTGGACGACCGCGAGGCACACGCTGCTCGTTCGCCTGACCACGAAGGCGCACCTGCGGCTGATCGAGCCGCGGACCCCGCCGAAGAAGCGGTCCGGCACGCTCGCCCTGCGCAAGGCGTGTCGCGCCAAGGCCGTCGGAGCGGACTCGTGCGCCGTGACCCTGCCCACCGCGGCCGCGGCGAGCACGTGGGTCCGCTCAGGCCGCGTGCGCTACGTCGTGCTCCGCGTCGCGTCCGTCCAGGCGTTCACGAAGCTCCGCCTCGTCGGCACGAAGAAGACGCGGGTGATCGCGATCGTGCAGCTTCCCGCGACGGCGCAGATCGGCGCCGACTGGCAGACCGCGATGGCGGGCGCCGGAGGCGTCGGGCCCGATCTCGCGGTGACGGCGGGTGGTGGGACCTACAGCCCGGCGCTCGGCGCGTATCTCGGAACGCTCAGGGGGGCGAAGAAGGCGTCGTCGCAGCCCGCGTCGGCGGACGCCACCTCGCCGTCGGCTCCGACCAATCTCGGGGTCAGCGCCCCCGGCCGCGACTCCGTCACGCTCGGGTGGTCGGGATCGACCGACAACGTCGGCGTCAAGGGCTACCAGTACTACGTCAACGGAACGTCCGCCGGCACGACGCAGGGGACAACGGTCGTCGTCTCGCAGCTCGTCTGCGGAACGACGTACACGATCGGCGTCGAGGCGTTCGACGCCGCCGGCAACCATTCGACGCGTGCGTCGGTGCAGGCGCAGACGTCGCCGTGTCAGAGCGGCGGCGGCGGTGGCGGCGGTGGCGGTGGCGGCGGTGGTGGCGGGGGCGGCGCCGACTCGACGCCGCCGTCCGCACCGACGGGGTTGACGACCACGTTCGTGACCCAGACCGCAGTGACGCTCGCGTGGAGCGCGTCGACCGACAACGTGGCCGTCATCGGCTACGGCCTCTACGTCAACGGCCTGCGTATCGCCACGAGCCCGCAGCCGAGCTACGCGTTCTCCGGCCTGACGTGCGGCGCTCCCGTCACTCTCGGCGTCGACGCGTACGACGCGGCCGGGAACCGGTCGGCGGTGATCTCGCTGATCGTCTCCACCAACGCCTGCGTGGACGCAAGTCCGCCGACGGTCCCGACAGCGCTCCACGAGTCGTCCGCGACGACGACGAGCCTCACCGCCGCCTGGACCGCGTCGACCGACAACGTCGGTGTCACGGGCTACCGCGTCCAGGTCGACGGCACCGTCGCGGGAACGACGGCGGCGCTCTCCTACGGCGTGAGCGGCCTCGCGTGCGGCACGTCGCACCAGATCGTCGTCGACGCCTACGACGCGGCGGGCAACCGTTCGCCCCAGGTCTCCGCCACGATGGCGACCTCGGCCTGCCCGGCGCCGCCGCCCGGCGATACGCAGCCGCCGACCACTCCGACCGGCCTCGCCGTCTCCTCCCCGACACAGACCTCGGTGTCGCTGACGTGGAACGCCTCGACCGACAACGTCGGCGTCACCGGCTACGGCGTCTACGACAACGGAACCCTCGTCGCCTCGCCGGCCGGAACGAGCTTCACGCTCTCGGGTCTCGCGTGCGGGACCTCCCACACGGTCGGCGTCGATGCATACGACGCCGCCGGCAACCGTTCCGGCAAGGTCACGGTGAGCGCGAACACCTCGGCCTGCGCCGACACGCAGGCTCCGACCAAGCCGACGGGATTGGCGCTCGCGACGCGCACGGCGACGAGCATCTCGATCGGTTGGACCGCGTCGACGGACAACGTCGGCGTCGCGGGCTACGGGTTGTACGTGGGCGGCTCGTCGGTCGGGGTGGCGACGTCGACCGGGTACACGTTCACGGGTCTTGCCTGCGGGACGAGCTACACGCTCGGTGTCGACGCCTACGACGCGGCGGGGAACCGCTCGGCGCAGGCCACGATCGCGCTTGCGACCGGAACGTGTCCGGACACGACGCCGCCCTCGGTCCCGGCGGGTCTCTCGGTGGGCTCGGTCGGCCAGACCTCGTTGACGCTCTCCTGGAGCGCGTCCTCGGACAATGTCGGGGTTGCCGGCTACCGGGCGTTCCTCAACGGCTCCCAGAGCGGGACGACCGCGGCGACGAGCTACCCGTACAGCGGTCTTGCGTGCGGGACGAGCTACACGCTCGGCGTGGCCGCGTACGACGCGGCGGGCAACGTCTCGGGGACGGCCAGCGTCACGGGCGCCACGAGCGCGTGCTCGGGCCCGCCCGGCACGAACGCGAACCTCTGGATCGACGCCAACGGCGGTTCCTGCACGCGCTCCGCCTCGCCGGCGGGCTATGTGGACGCGACCGCCTGCGGCACGCTGAACGCCGCATACTCCGCCGCGAGCTGCGGCGACACGGTCGAGATCGCCTCCGGCAGCTACGCGGGCCAGACGATGACCGCGGCGAAGTCGTGCACGCCGTCGACGCCCGTCACCTTCATGCCGAACGGATCGGTCACCTTCACCGGCCAGATCGACGTCACGTCCAGCTACGTCACCTTCGACGGCACGAACTTCCACTTCAGCGCCTACCGCGACGAACCGTCGACCACCTACCTGACGATGAAGAACATCGGCTCGGTCGGTCACGTCTTCATCGTCGGTTCCTACGAGTCGATCCTCGGCGGCAACATCGGCCCGAACAACAGCTGCAACAGCGGTGACGAGGACGGCGCCCAGCTCTGGCCCGGCAACAACCACATCGAGATCAACGGCGTCACCATCCACGACATCTCGGACAACGGCAACCAGTGCGCGGGCGGCCCGAATTGCGTCGGTTGTCACGTCGACTGCATCCAGATGACCGCCGGCGCATTCGACACGATCGAGAACAACACGTTCTACAACTGCGCCGAGGACTCGATGGAGATGCGGCCGGACCTCGGGGCGCTTCACGACATCCTCGTGCAGAACAACATGAACGGCCCCATCGTCACCCCGGGCGCCGTCTTCAACGTCGGCCAGTCGGGTGATGTCTGCAACAACCTGGTCTTCCGATACAACACGGCCGCGTCCACGAGCCCGCTCTTCCGGTGCGGCGGCGCCGGATCGTCCGGGAACCTCGTGTACGGCAACATCTGGCCCGGCATGTCCACGTGCGGCGCGAACTTCACGTGCAGCTACAACGTGCTGGAGTCCGGCTCTCCGATCGGGGCGCACGACAAGGTCTGCACGCCGACGTTCAACCCCGCGACCACCACGACCGCCAACTACCATCTCGCGGTCGGCGACTCGTGCGCGAAGAACGCCGGCGACCCGTCCAACTACCCGGCGACGGACTTCGACGGGCAGGCCCGGCCGATGGGGACGGCGGCGGACGCGGGCGCCGACGAGGTGGGCTGACCGGGGCGGCAGCCGGACCTCGCCGGACGGCTAGTTCCGTCCGTCGGGGCGCTCACCGATACTGCGATTCGTGCGCGCCGTCGCCGTGCTCGTCGCTGCGGCCGTCATCGGCGCCGTGGCCTACGGGCACGTCGGCGCCTCCGGCGGGCGCGCCGACTCGACCCGGGTCCCGGCCGCGGCCGGAGGCACGCAGGCGCTCGCCAACGTGTTCGTCTCGACCGCGGGGAACGACTCCGGCTGCCGGCGCTCGCGTACGCCGGCGGCGTATGCGCCCGCGACGGCGTGCGCGACGTTGACGGCCGCGTACGGCCTCGCGTCGGCAGGCGACACGATCGACGTGAAGGCGGGTCAGTATCCCGGCGGCGACCTGCCCGCACGCTCGTTGGGAAGCAGCGTCGTGACGATCGCCGCTGCGCCCGGTGAGAGCGTGATGGTGACCGGCACGCTGTCGATCCATGCGAGCTACGTCACCGTCAGCAGGCTCGACCTCGCGCAGGCGTACAGCATCTACCAGGGTGCGAGCTTCGTGACGATGGAGAACGACACGGCGCCGCATGCGTTCATCGATGGGACGAACGTGACGGTGAGCGGCGGCGAGATCGGGCCGAACGACGCCTGCACGACGGGCCTGGAGGACGGCATCCAGATCTGGCCGCATTCCCGGCACACACTCATCGAGGGCGTGACGATCCACGACCAGTCGGACGAAGGCGACCAGTGCGCCGACAGCCCGCAACAGCGCGGCGTGCACATGGACTGCATCCAGCTCTACGCCGCCAACGACGTCACGATCGCGAACGACACGTTCTACAACTGCGCGGAAGACTCGGTCGAGGCGAACCCCGGACCCTTCGACAACGTGACGATCGAGAACACCATGAACGGGCCGGTCGTCACGCCGGGCGCGGTCTTCAACATCGGAGACGTCACGACCACCTGCACCGACTTCGTCGTCCGCTACAACACGACCGCCGGCACCGATCCTCTCTTCCGCTGCGGCGGCGCCGGGTCCTCCGGCAACCTCGTGTACGGCAACATCTTCCACGGTCTGTCGACCTGCGGCGTGAACTTCTCGTGCAGCTACAACGTGACCGAGGCGACGACGCCGATCGGATTCGGGTCACGGCGCTGCACGCCGGTCTTCGACCCGTCATCCACGACGGTCGCCGACTACCGCCTGTCCGCGGCCGACAAGTGCGCGAGGAACGCCGGTGACCCGAAGCGCTCGCCCGTGCTCGACTTCGACGACTACCCCCGCCCGGTGGGCGCCGCCCCCGACGCCGGCGCCGACGAGATCCCGTGGCGCGGGCGCTGACGGAGCAGGCGGCGCCTGAGCCACGGGTACGCCTGGCGTGCCAGGCCGACCATGAGCTCGCGGCGCAACACGAAGAGCAGCCCGAGGTAGAGCGCGACGGAGAGGCAGCTGCTGATCGCCGCCCGCGCGAGCAGCGGGCCGGGGCCGTGGGCGCATCCCCAGGCCGCGGCGGCTGCGACGATCCATGCGAGCACCGGCGTGCGGACCTGGCGGAAGACGCCGACATGCGTCTGCCGGTCGATGGGACGCGCGAGGATCGCCACGTGAACGGTCACGGCCACGACGCAGCCGACCGCAAGGCCGAGCACGCCGAGGACCGGCACGAGAGGCAGTCCGATCGCGACGCAGAGGACCGCGTCGGCGATGATCGCGTGGAGCGGCGTCCTGGCGTCGCCCGACGTCCAGAGATAGCTCTGGCCCGCGATCAGCAACGGCGTGTGGATCACGAGCGCCAGGCACGTGAGTGAGAGTGCGCCGGCCGCCGGCGACCAGCGCTGCCCGAACAGGAACGGCACGAGCGCGGGAGCGGATCCTGCGAGCGGCGCGAGCAGCGTTCCCGCGAGCACCGTGGCGGCGGGCAGGAGCCGCGGCAGCATCGTGCCCGGATCCCCGCCGGCCGACTTGGTCCGGGACATCGCCGGGAAGGACACGCGCATCAGCGTCCACAGGAGCACGAGCGGCGCCTGAAGCAGGCGAACGACGAGGCTCCAGTACGCGACGATGTCGACGCTTCCGACTGCCGCAGCGCCAAGAATCAGCAGCTGATCGCGAAGCGCGCCGACGAGGTCGACCGCCTGAACGCGCACGCCGATCCCGAGCATCTCGCGGATACGCCGGCCGTCGAAACGCGGCCAGATGGCTCCCGTCGGTGCCAGCGCGACGGTGAAGGAGGTCCCGACGACGGCGCGCGCGACGGTCGCGGTCGCGAGCCCCCACAGGCCCCACCCGATCGCCACGGCCACGATCGTCCAGCCGTAGTAGACGACCATCTCCGCGGTCTCGGCGGTCGCAATTCGCTTGTAGAGGAGCTGGCGCTCGAGGACGACGAAGCCGGCGCCTCGAAACGCGTTGATGGGAGCGCTCGCAACCATCACCGCCGTCAGCTGTCCCACGAGCCCGAACGGCCTCGTCGCGAGAACGACGACGGCGACGAGGAAGCAGCTGACCATGAGCTGGAGGGCGACGAACGCCTGAAGGTCTCTGTAGTCGGGCGCGATGGGGCGCCGGATGAGCGCACCGGCCATCCCAAGGCCGCCGCCGAGCATCAGGAGGAACGTCGAGATGGTCAGTGCGATCGCGTAGAGCCCGAGCTCGTCGGGTGCGAGCAGCCGGGTGACGACGATCGTCGACAGCAGGCCGAGGCCCAGCCCCAGGCCTCCCTTCGCGGTCAGGAGCACTGCACCCGAGGCGGCGCGCCGGCCGATGTCGCTGCTGCTCAGCTCGGGCTCGGTCGGGTCGGCCGCAGCCTTCGTCCCGCGAGCTCTGACCACGGGAGCCACGTCACGACCATAGTCCGGGCGGCGTCGAGAGCCGGATGCCTGAACGGCCGGTCTTGCACTAGCCACTCGGATAGGGCGCACGCGTGGATTCCGGGGCATCATCAAACGGGGGCAGCGACACACAGGCGGAGGACTTGGGTACGACCAGGGTCACGGTCGGGATACCGACCTACAACCGATCGAGCTGGCTTCGCGAGGCCATGGAGAGCGTGCTGGCGCAGTCGTACGAGGACTTTCGCCTGCTGATCTGCGACAACGCCTCCGAGGACGGAACGCGCGACATGGTCGAGTCGTTCCGCGACGAGCGAATCGTCTACAGCCGGTCGCCGCGCAACATCGGGATGGTCCCGAACTTCAACCGGGTCATGAACCTGACGGACACCGAGTACCTGATGGTCCTCCCGGACGACGACGCCCTCTACCCGGACTATCTCCGCTCGACGGTGGCGGTCCTCGACGCGCATCCCTCGGTGGGGGTCGTCCACACCGGCTTCGACGTCGTCGACCACAGCTCCACCGTCCTCCACGGCGGCCTCGTGATGCCCGGCTCCGAGGGCTTCGAGCCTCGCGAGCGGTTTCTCGAGCGGATCATGAGCACGCCGATCGGCGCGGTCTGCTGGAGCTCCGCGCTTCTCCGGACCCGGGCGATGGTCGATGCGGACGGCCAGCGTCCGAGCGATGAGCCGTACGCGGACTTCCCGCTGCTGATGCGGATCGCGCTCGGCTGGGACTACTTCTCGCTCGCGGCGCCGCTCGTGCGCCTACGCGTCCATGAAGAGTCCGGGACGGCGGCACTGGGCTCGTTCATCGGGGGCGACTACTACGTCTCCCAGCAGCCGACCATCCTCTTCGACCACCGCATGCGATTCCTCGAGGAGGCGCGGCTCGAGCCGGAGCGCGACCGACGCTACCGGGCGCTGGCGAAGCGGGCGTACCTCGAAGGATCCGTCGAGACGATCGCCGCCCGGGCACGACTCGGGGCTCGCTGGACATCGACGGCCGTCGAGCTGGCCCGCGTCGTGCGGAGACACCCGCGAACGCTCACGGTCGGGAGCACCTGGAGGCTCATCGGCGCACAGCTGGGTGGACGGCGGGCCAAACGGGCCGCGCTTCGCGTGCTCGAACGAGCTGCCTGACGGCCGCTCCGGCTTACGACGGTGTTCCGACCTGGAACACGGCGGCGTAGCGCGACCGCCAGTCGCGCCGTCGTCGATCGAGCGGCTCCAGGCCCCACCACTGCCACGGCCAGTCCGCCCGCACCAGGGGATCGCCGTCGTGGATCTCCGCCTCGAGCTCCGACACCGGCTCCCAGCCGAGGTCGTGGGCGACCCTGGTCCGGACGTCCAGGTCGACCCCGCTGACGAAGACGTATCCGCCCGGGCTTGCGAGGCGTACGAGATTGCGCAGGCAGCGATCCGCGCTCGGCGCGTCCATGTGACAGAGGAAGTTGCTCGCGACGACGAGGTCCTGCGGGCCGAGCCGGTCGACGATCTCCGGATCGGAGGCGTCGTCCACGGACCACGTGACCCCTTCTCGCAGCCAGGGCTTGACCGTCCCTTGGTCGCGGTCCCAATCGAACATCCCGTGCCGCTCGGCGTCGGTCAGCCACGCGAAGATCGGGGCGTGCACCGCCTCGGAGGTCTCGGGCCCGTACACGCCCTTCTCCGCGACGGCGATGACGTCCTCCGACACGTCGACGGCGGCGACGACGATGGTCAGATCGGGGCGTGCCGGTCGCAGGGTCCAGAGGATCGAGTACACCTCGGCGCCGATGCTGCAGCCGAGGACCGCGACCCGTAGCGTCGACCCGCGGGGAAGCCCGGCGGTCAGCCGGCGCATCAATTCGAGCGCCGGACGATTCCGGAGGAAGGACGAGCCGAGATACATCTCGCGATCGGCGGTTCGACACACGAGGGTGTGCAGCCACGCTCCGTAGTCGCGCACGACACGCAGATCCCGGACGCGGGCCGGAAGGCGGTCCCAGACGCGCTTGTTCAGCATCAGGAACTTCGTCACGCCGCCACCGCCGTGTCGTGCACGGTGCTCGAGTGGTCGCCTGCGTCGGCGAAGAGGAGGTCGTACTGCTCGTCGAGCGCGCGGCGGGAAGCCTCGACCCCGCGCCGGATCGTGTTCTTCACGTCGTCGGCGTTCCGCACCAGCTGCTCGAACTGCCGGATGAGCGTGTCGGCATCCATGTGATGGATGTCGTGGCAGTACTCGGACAGCCCCATCTGGCTCATCAACGACGCACACTTGTGGTGAAACGAGATGGCGACGACAGGCTTGTTCGACATCAGGCTGAGCAGGACGTTGTGAAAGCGGGTCGCGACGACCACGTCCGTCTCGCCGACCTGCGACAGCAACTGCTCGAACGACGGGATCGGCCGATCGGTGATGCGGTCCTCGTCGAACGGTCCCAGGCGCGCGCGCAGCAGGGTCCTGAACTCCTGGATCACCTCCGTGTCCCCGTCGCCGAGAAGGAGCCTGATGTCGTAACCGTGGTCGAGCAACCAGCGAACGAAGACGGCGAGTGACTCCAGGTAGTCGACGTAGGTCTGGTCGGTCGGATTCGTGACGCTGTACTTCCCGGCGTACGCCATCAGCCCGAGGCCCACCACCGGTCGGTCCCGTCCGCAGGCGCCGTCGGGCGGCATCGACTCCCGAGGCAGGCTGAACACGAGGTCCGGGTAGATCCGGTCACGCTTCGTCCGCAGGCCGATGCCCGTGAGGTACCGCATGCTCTCGGCGTCCCGGTACGACCGATAGGCGGCGGTCGAGAGGGCGGACTTGGCGAGAAACCGCCCGCGCGCGCTGTCGATCGGGCCCGCACCGACACTCACGAAGAGCACGCGGCAGCCCCGCAGCTTCGCCATGAGCGACCACTTGAAGAGGCCGTACGGGCCCCAGCCCGACAGGCCGTAGGCGTCGTTCAACAGACCCGTGCCCGGGACGATGAGCATGTCGGTTTCCTCGAGTGACCTGAAGGCGCGGACGTACTGCCGGATCTCTCCGCTCACGCCGACGAGCGCCGTCCCGAGGCGCGTGCGCAACGGAGCTCGACGGTCCCAGATCCGGACGGATCTGCTGCTGATCGGAATCGCCTCGATTCCGTATCGCGCGACGACCGTCTCCGGGTTGCTGCAGATGCAGCAGAACTCGCGATCCGGATACAGAGCACGAAGGCGCGAGAGAATTGCGACGAGCGTGCTCTCGTTGCCCGTGTTCATCGTCCCGAAGTGGCCGAAGAAGCAGATCTTCGTGCGCCTCTGCCGGCCGGCCTTCACGGTCGAAGTGTCAGTGGCGCGACGACGACCCTCCATGGCCGCCTGACCAGGGCATTCCTAGCCGCGTGGCTAGTTCTTCGCTCGGCGCGGTTCACGGCCGCGGACACGTCCTACGATAGGAGCGACGTGGAGCGCGGCTGAGGATGCGACGGTGTGCGGCGCGTCTCGCGGTGCTCTCCGGCGCTCTGCTGGTGCCCGGCGTCGTCACCGCCACCCTGCCGGGGTCCGGCCACGCGCAGCCGCAGCGATACGTGTATCCGCTGAAGGTCTCGAGCAACCGCCGCTATCTCGTCGACCAGCGCGGCCGGCCGTTCATGGTCGTCGGGGACTCGCCCCATTCCCTGATCGGCAACCTCAGCCTGAAGGACGCGGCCGCGTACATCGCCGATCGCAAGGCGGCGGGGTTCAACTCGCTGCTCGTCCAGCTGCTCTGCGTGAAGTACGCGGGCTGCCGGCCCGACGGGACGAACGCGAGCGGCATCACGCCGTTCACCACACCGGACGACCTCGCGACGCCGAACCCCGCCTACTTCGCGCACGCAGATGCGGTCATCCGGCTCGCCGCGAAGGCGAACATCGTGGTCTTCCTCGATCCGATCGAGACCGGCGGCTGGCTCGGCGTTCTGAGACGTAACGGCGTCCAGAAGGACTACGCGTACGGACGATTCCTCGGCGAGCGGTACAAGCGCTTCGGGAACATCGTCTGGGCGAGCGGCAACGACTTCCAGACGTGGCAGAACCCCTCCGACGATGCGGTCGTCCTCGCGGTCGCGAAGGGGATCGGCTCGGTCGACCACGTGCACCTGCAGACGATCGAGCTCAACTACATGGTGAGCGCGTCGCTCGACGATCCTCGGTGGCGGTCGGTGGTGACGCTCGACTCCGCGTACACGTACTCTCCGACGTATGCCGAAGTCCTGAAGGAGTACGACCGCTCGAGCTTCATGCCCGTCGACATGATCGAGGCGGGATACGAGTTCGAGCAGAACCTCGGCTCGATCTCCTACGGAAACCCGGACACGCTGCGCCGTCAGGAGTACTGGAGCATGTTGGCGGGGGCGACCGGGCAGTTCTACGGCAACCACTACACGTGGCGGTTCGCCGACGGGTGGAAGCAGCATCTCGACTCGGACGGGAGCCGCCAGATCGGATACCTCGTGAAGCTGTTCGCGGGACGACCGTGGTTCAGGCTCGTCCCCGACCAGGAGCACACGCTCGTGACGGCCGGCTACGGACAGCCGAGCGCGGAGGGCAGCGTCGACTCGAGCGACTACGTGACGGCCGCCGCAACGCGCGACGGACGCCTCGCCGTCGCCTATCTCCCCGACGGCGGGACGATCACCGTCGACCTGGCTCGTCTGAAGGGGCCGGTGCGCGCGTCGTGGTACGACCCGACGAGCGGCACGTACACGTCCGTGCCCGGCGCCCCGTTCAGAAGCGCCGGTGGCCGGGCCTTCACGGCTCCCGGCAAGAACGCGGACGGCGAGAGCGATTGGTTGCTCGTGTTGACGGCGGCGTGACGCGCGTCAGCCGGCGACCGCCGCAACCGGCGCGAGCCAACGCAGATCGGCGTCGAGCTCGCCCTCGTCGAGCAGCGAGCGCAGCCTCCTGATCCGGACGTAGCGCTCGCTGTCGAAGTCCTCCCACCTGAGATCGACGGCCCGATAGGCGTCGATCAGCTCACGTGCCCCGCGCTCGGCGTCCCAGTCGAACGTGAGATCGGGGAAGGCCCGCGCGAGCTTCGAGAAGCTCACGCGGTAGGAGCGCTGGTCGGCGGAGGATCCCTCCGCGATCTCGATCTCGCAGCCCGTGACCGACGACACCGCCTCGGCGAGCCCGCGGACCAGATAGTTCTGCTCGTCGGTTCCGACATTGAAGGCCTCGCCGCGTATCTGATCCTCCGGTGCGTCGAGTAGCGTCAGTGCCGCCTTCGCGACGTCCCGCACGTGCACCATCGGCCTCCAGGCCACCCCGTCGCTCAGGAGCCGGATGCGGCCCGTCGTGTGCGCCCATGCCGCGAGGTTGTTGAGCACGATGTCGATCCTGAGCCGCGGCGAGATGCCGAAGACCGTCGCGTTGCGCATCGAGACGGGAGCGAAGTCCGGTCCGGCGAGTGCGGCCAGCCCCGCTTCGGCCCGGACCTTGGACTCCGCGTACGGCGTGAGCGGCCGCAGGGGCGCCTGCTCGTCGAGTGCGTCGTCGGTTCCGGATGCGCCGTACATCGCGCACGACGACGCAAAGACGAACCGCCGCACGCCCGCGTCGCGCGCCGCGCGCGCGAGGCGCAGCGTCCCGTCGCGGTTGATGCGCTCGGTCAAGGTCGCGTCGAGGTCGCCGAGCGGGTCGTTCGACAGGGCCGCGTAGTGGACGATCGCGTCGAACCCGGCCAGATCCGCCACGGTCACGTCGCGGATGTCCGCGACGCGACCCGGAACGGACGCCGCCTCGGCACGGAAGTCGCAGCCGCGGAAGAGCTCGGTGTCGAGCCCGACGACATCGTGCCCGGCGGCCGCCAGGAACGGCGCGAGCACCGAACCGATGTAGCCGCGGTGCCCCGTGACGAGTACACGCATCTCCGTCGACCGTAGTCGATCACCACGGCGATACAACTCAACTATCGGCCAGGCGAGCCTCGGCTCGAAGCGATGCCAGACTGGGATTCAGTGCTTGTGCTCGAAACCGTCGGCGAGGAGCTCGTCGCGCTCATGCGCGAGCTCTTCGCGATTCCGCGCAGCCTGACCGGAGACGGCGTCCGCGACACGCTCGCCGTCCTCGGCCGCGACGTCCCGATCGAGATCGTCGAAACGCCCTCCGGGACGAAGGTCTTCGACTGGGTCGTCCCGCGTGAGTGGAACCTCCGCGCCGCGTGGATCGAAGGCCCACGGGGAGAGCGCATCGTCGACGCCGCCGACTCGCCCCTCCACGTCCTCGGCTACAGCCTGCCGGTCGATGGCGTGATGAGCCTCGACGAGTTGCGCGGCCACATCTTCACGCATCCTGAAGATCCCGACCTCGTCCCGTATCGCACGTCGTACTGGGAGGAGCAGTGGGGTTTCTGCATGAGCAGGCGGCTCCTCGACGCGCTGGAGGAGGGCGCCTACCGCGTCGTGATCGACGCCGACCTCGAGGACGGGTCGCTGACGTCCGGCGAGCTCACGATCCCGGGCGCGACGGACGCGGAGTTCCTGATCAGCACCTACGTCTGCCACCCCGCGCTGGCCAACGACAACCTGTCGGGCGTCGTGCTCCTCTGGGCGCTTGCGCGGGCGCTCGCGGGGCGGCAGCTGATGCACACGTACCGCCTCCTCTGGAGCCCGGGCACGCTCGGACCGCTGTGCTGGCTCGCCCGCAACCGCGACCGGCTCGACCGGGTGCGCCACGGTCTCGTCGTCTCGTGCGTCGGCGACCCCGGCCCCCTGCGGTACAAACGCAGCCGGCGCGGGGACACGGCGATCGACCGCGCCGCCTCGTACGTGCTCGCGGGCGAGCCCGGGAGCCTCGTCACCGAGTGGAAGCCGAGCGGCGGGGACGAGCGGCAGTTCTGCTCCCCGGGCTTCGACCTCCCGGTGGGGACGCTGTCCCGGACGCCCCACGGTCTCTTCCCCGAGTACCACTCCTCCGCGGACGATCTGACGCTCGTGACGCCGGAGGCGCTCGTGTCGTCGCTTCGGACCGCGCTCGCGATCGTCGATGTCGTGGAGACGAACGCGCGCTACCTCAACCTGTCGCCGTACGGCGAGCCCCAGCTCGGGAGGCGAGGCCTCTACCAGAGCGTGCCCGACGGGACGAACCCCGAGGCCGCGCTCCTCTGGGTGCTCAACCTCTCCGACGGCTCCCACGACCTCCTGGAGATCGCGGAGCGCTCCGGCCTCCCGTTCGAAGCCGTCCGTCAGGCGGCGGCGACGCTGGAGGGGCACGACCTTCTCGAGCAGGCGCCGACGGACGAGATCTAGCCAACCGGTCAGTGTGCCGCTCGGAGGAGCGGAGTACCGTGGTCAGGCGGGACGTGAACGAGGCCAGGAGGTTGGCGATGACCGCGGTGTACCTCGATTCGGCGTTGGACGAGCAGGAGCGGCGCGACCGGCTCTATGACGGGGAGCTGTTCGGGTTCTCGCCCAGCGAGAGCTCCGCGGCGCTGTGTCGCCTGGCACGGGAGATGAGCGAGGAGGCCTTCGCGCCCCACCGGCCGGAGGTCGCGCACGAGAGCATTCCGGCGGAGGACTACGTCCAGATCCTCGCCGACCTGAAGCCGAGGTTCATCCACGATCCGCGCTGCAAGGAGCTGATCGGGGGCATGCTCGCGGAGTTCGGGTGCGACGTCGACAGGACGTACTTCGACGTGCCGCGTCTCCGCACGATGGCTCACGTCGACTACCTGAAGGCCGGGCTCGCCCTGCAGTTCCACGCGCATCGCGACACGTGGTTCTCGGCCCCGCAGGCGCAGCTGAACTGGTGGCTGCCCGTCTACGCGGTCCAGCCGGAGAACTCCATGGCGTTCCACACGCGCTACTTCGCGGAGCCGCTGAAGAACAGCTCGGCGGACTACGACTACGACGAGTGGAACCGCACCGGGCGCAAGGCGGCTGCGACGCAGATCAAGACGGACACCCGCAAGCAGCCGGAGGCGCTGGAGCCGTACGACGTCGAGCCGCAGGTTCGGGTGGTTCCCGCCGTCGGCGGGATGGTCGTCTTCTCGGCGGCTCAGCTGCACTCGACGGTGCCGAACACCACCGGCCGCACGCGGTTCAGCATCGACTTCCGCACGGTGAATCTCGACGACCTCGAGGCGGGGCGCGGTGCGCCGAACGTCGATGCGCGCTGCACCGGCACGACGTTGCGCGACCACCTGCGCGCGAGCGACCTCGAGCCGCTGCCCGAGGAGGTCATCGCCCTGTACGAGGGCGGCGCGGCGCCGCGTGAGCTTCAGCCGACCGGATAGTCGGGCCAGGCGAGGTCGCGCCCGCTGATCGTCCGCGCGTCGGCGGCCGGCCACTCGATCGCGAACGCCGGGTCGTCCCAGCGCACACCGGACGCGGCCGCCGGCACGTAGGGGTCGGAGATCATGTAGAGGACCTCTGCTCCG
>Ga0335080_10002376_pt1 | contig 18729 bp, 17 predicted proteins | sample Lox_Sample_34_FD_206720 | JGI IMG/M metagenome (GOLD analysis project Ga0335080, IMG submission 206720) | Soil microbial communities from Loxahatchee National Wildlife Refuge, Florida, United States - Lox_Sample_3.4 | ecosystem: Environmental > Terrestrial > Soil > Wetlands | place: USA...
CCGACCCGGCCGACCGCGCCGCCGGGGCGGGCGATCCGGAGCGCGGTCTCGGTCGACGCGCCGTGACCCACGCACTCGAGGACGGAGTGGGCGCCGAGACCGCCGGTGAGCTCGAGCACGCGCTCGATCCCCGCCTCTCCGCGCGCGCTGACGATCTCGGTGGCGCCGAACTCCCGGGCCAGCGCGATGCGATCGGCGTGGCGGCCGAGCAGGATGACCCGTTCGGCGCCCAGGCGGCGCGAGGCGACGACTCCGCAGAGCCCGACCGCGCCGTCGCCGACGACCGCCACGATCTTGCCCGGTCCGACCTTCGCCGCGCGGGCGGCGTGGTGCCCCGTGCCCATCACGTCCGAGAGGGTGAGGAGAGACGGCAGGAGCGCGTGGTCTGGGCCGACGGGGAGGGGGACGAGCGTGCCGTCCGCGAGCGGGACGCGGACGGCCTCGCCCTGGCCGCCGTCGATCTCGCCGCCCCAGAACCCGCCGTGGATGCACGAGGTCTGGAGTCCCTGCCGGCAGAACTCGCACGTGCCATCGGACCAGGCGAACGGGGCGACGACGTGGTCTCCCTTCTTCACCGTGCGGACCTCGGCGCCCACGTCCTCCACGGTGCCGATGAACTCGTGTCCCATGCGCCGGCCGGTCTCGCTTCTGTCCATCGACTGGTAGGGCCAGAGGTCGCTGCCGCAGATGCAGGCGCGGGTCACGGCGACGACCGCGTCCGTCGGCTCGACGAGTCGGGCGTCCGGGACCCTCTCGACTCGGACGTCGCCGGCGCCGTACATGACCGTGGCACGCATGGATCACCTCGCTCCCTTGAGCCGTGCAATCACATCAGCGGTCGATGAACCGCTGCGCGCTCTCCGGGTAGCGCTCTCCCTGGATGGTGACCGCGCCGGCCAGACGGTCGAGCTCCCGGAGATCGTCGGTGGCGAGCGTGACGTCGGCGGCGCCCAGGTTCTCCTCCAGCCGATGGGGCTTCGTCGTGCCGGGGATCGGCACGATCCACGGCTTCCGCGCGAGCAGCCAGGCCAGCGCGACCTGGGCCGGCGTCGACTTCAGTCGACCGGCGATCTCCTTCAGCAGCTCGACGAGAGCCAGGTTCGCGCGCCGGTTCTCGGCCGTGAAGCGGGGGACGGTGTTGCGGAAGTCGCCCTTGTCGAACGCCGTCGTCTCGTCGATCTTGCCGGTCAGGAAGCCCTTGCCGAGCGGGCTGAACGGGACGAAGCCGATCCCCAGCTCCTCGAGCGTCGGCATCACGCTCTCCTCCGGCTCCCGCCACCAGAGCGAGTACTCGCTCTGGAGCGCCGCGACCGGCTGGACGGCGTGCGCGCGCCGGATCGTCGTCGCCCCCGCCTCCGAGAGGCCGAAGTGCTTGACCTTCCCCTCGAGGATCAGCTCCTTCACCGCGCCCGCGACGTCCTCGATCGGCACCGCCGGGTCGACGCGGTGCTGGTAGAGGAGGTCGATGCGGTCGGTCCGGAGGCGCTTCAGCATCCCCTCGGTCGCCACCTTGACGTGCTCGGGACGGCTGTTCAGGCCGGGCTGCTGCTGCCCCGTGCTCGAGTCGACGTTCCAGCCGAACTTCGTGGCGATCGCCACCCGATCGCGGAGCGGCGCGAGGGCTTCGCCCACGAGCTCCTCGTTCCGGAACGGGCCGTAGACCTCGGCGGTGTCGAAGAACGTCACTCCGCGCTCGGCGGCCTTCCGGATGAGCGCGATCATCTCCTTCTTGTCCGCGGCCGGACCGTAGCCGAAGCTCATGCCCATGCAGCCGAGGCCGATGGCCGAGACCTCGAGCCCGCCTCTTCCCAGTGCTCTCTTCTCCATGTGACCCTTTCCTCGCTTACGCGCGTCCTCGAACCCCGGCCGGCACGCCGAGCGGCGGCGCGCCGTGTCGGGCGCGCCACTCGCCGGGGGACGTGCCTTCCCACTGCTGGAACGCGCGGAAGAACGAATGGTTGTCCTCGTAGCCCAGCAGGTACGCCGTCTCGTTCAGCTCGAGCGCCGAGTGCCGGAGGTAGTGGCGGGCGAGCTCGCGCCGGGCGTCCTGGAGCAGGTTCTGGAAGGTCATTCCCGCCTCGGTCAGCCTCCGCTGGAGCGTCCGCGTGCTCGTCCCGAGCTCGCGAGCGACGTCGTCGAGCCCCGGTCGCCTTCCGGCCAGCAGGCGCTTGAGCGTCCCCTTCACCTGGTCGCCGAGCGTCGGCGAGGCGCGGAGCGCCCGCTCGAGCTCGGCCTCGAGCTGCGGCGCCACCACGGCGAGGAGATCGGCGTTGTGGGTGAGGAACGGCCGATCGAGGTCCTCCCGCCTGAAGACGATCGCGTTGTGCCGAGCGTCGAACGCCACCGGGCAGCCGAAGTGCGCGGTGTACATCTCGCCGTGCGTCGCCTCTCGACGCAGCTCGATCCGCTTCGGCGCGACCGCCCCGTCCGTCCCGCGCTTCGCCGTGCTGACGACCGCCGCGAAGCAGACGTCGATCAGGACCGCGGGCTCGGTCTCCTGTGCGAGCAGCCACTTGAACCGCACGCGGCCTTCGTCGCCCCGCTCGCTCACCTCGATCGCCTCCGGGCAGGTGAGCTGCTTGTACCGGGCCAGCCTCTCCAGCGAGTCCCGCAGCGACCGCGAGGAGACCGCCGCGAGAGCGAGCGCGCTGTACCGCTCGAGCCGGCTCTCGCTGCCGAGCTTCAGGCCGATCGCCGGGTCGCCGGCCTGCGCGAGGCCGCGGTAGAACGCGAACAGCTCCTCGGTGGTGACCTGGATCCTCTCCGCTTGGAAGAGGCCCGGCGGCAGCCCGGCCAGACGCAGCACGTCCCCCGGAACGAGGCCGAGCTCCTCGATCTTGCGCGGCAGCATGCTGGACAGGCGGAATCGGTCGATCATGGTTCTTCCCGCTCGGCTCACGTCTGGCCTTCGACCCTGACGACTAGAAGGTAGGCGGAGGAGGCGCCTCCGTCATTAGCAGAACGCGCCAATGTGGTTGCGGAGCGCGCCACGTCGCGGTGGCGGCCTTCGAGGCCGAAGGCCCGGGCGCCGGGAACCAGCTCACCGTGCGCAACACCGGGAATGCGCTGGTACGGCTCTCGACGTGCCAGATCACTGCCCCGCCCCCGGGCCCATGACGTGGCGCGTTCGTCGACCGCGAGGCAACTGGAGGCCGGAGCCACCGTCGCGGACGTGGCCGTCGACGACACCCTGGCGACTCCAACCGCCCGGGACCTTTCGGGTATAGAGTCGCGGCCGGAGATCACGGAGGGTGTCGCCATGACCATGGAGCGGTCGAGGGTGCGTGCACTGGGGGCTGCAGTCGTCAGCCTCGCGTGTCTGGTGCCCGTCGCGCAGGCACAGGCCCCGGCCGAGGGAGCGAAGAAGGATGCGGCTGCTCCCGCGCCCGCGGCGGCCGAGCGACCGCGCTTCCCGATGCCGCAGGGCCCGCGGGTCACCTCGCCCGAGGTCGCGGCCGACGGGCGCGTGACGTTCCGGATCCTGGCGCCCAAGGCGCAGTCGGTGCGCCTCCTCGGCGACATCCCGTCCGACGGCCCGACGGTCCCGATGCAGCCCCCCACCGGTCGCGTGCTGACCCTCGGCCAGGAGGGCGTCTGGGACGTCACGGTCGGCCCGCTCGTGCCCGGCTCGTACCGGTACAACTTCAACGTGGACGGCGTCTCGGTGATCGACCCGCGCAACCCGTCGACCAGCGAGTCGAACGACAACACCTGGAGCCTCGTCCACGTGCCCGGGGCGGACTTCATGGACACGAAGCAGGTGCCTCACGGCGCCGTCGCCGCGGTCACCTACTACTCGGGCGCCCTCAAGCGCTTCCGGCGGATGCACGTCTACACGCCGCCGAGCTACGAGACGAGCACGGAGCGTTACCCGGTCTTCTACCTGCTCCACGGCGCCATGGACTGCGACGACTCCTGGTGGACCGTCGGGCGGGCCGGCTTCATCCTCGACAACCTGATCGCCGCCGGCAAGGCGAAGCCGATGATCGTCGTCATGCCCGCGGGCCACACCGGGCCTTTCAGCTTCAACCCCGGCGCGCCGCGGCCGCCGGTCGACGAGTTCCAGGCCGACTTCAAGGGCGACGTCGTGCCCTACGTCGAGCGCACCTACCGCGTCCTCACCGACCGGCAGAGCCGGGCGCTCGCCGGCCTCTCGATGGGCGGCTCGCAGACGCTCGCCATCGCGATGTCCGATCTCGACCGGTACGCCTACCTCGGCGTCTTCAGCTCGGGCGTCTTCGGCATCACCGGCCGCGGCCCGATCCCCCCGCCGCCCGGCCCGAGCTTCGAGGAGCAGCACGCCGCCGTCCTGGACGCCCCGGCGCTCAAGAGCGGGCTGAGGCTCTTCTGGTTCGCGACCGGGAAGGACGACTTCGTCGTCGAGACCTCGCGGGCCACCGTGGCCATGCTGAAGAAGCACGGCTTCGACGTCGCCTGCAAGGAGACGGCCGGCGCCCACACCTGGATCAACTGGCGCGAGTACCTGAACGAGTTCGCGCCGCAGCTCTTCCGCTGAGAGCCGGACGAGCCCGTGGATCCCGACGCCGGCGCGGCCATCCGGCGGGCGATGCGCTCCGACCTGCCCGCGCTCGGCAGGCTCGGTGCCCTCCTGGTCGAGGCGCACCACGCCTTCGACCCCCAGCGCTTCCTCGCCGCCAGCGAAAGGACGCCGGCGGGCTACGCGTCGTTCCTCGGCACGAAGCTCGAAGACCCCGACGCCGCCGTCTTCGTCGCCGATCGCGACCGGACCGTCGTCGGCTACACGTACGCCGCCGTCGAGGGGTACGACTACATGTCGCTCCGTGCACCGGCGGGCGTCGTGCACGACGTCATCGTCGACCCCGAGCATCGCCGTCTCGGAATCGGCCGGCTGCTCCTGGACGCGGCTCTCGCGTACCTGAAGTCACGCGGCGCGCCTCGGGTCGTCCTGTCGACGGCCGAGCGGAACGAAGCGGCGCAGAGGCTCTTCGCGAGCCTGGGCTTCCGCCGGACGATGGTCGAGATGACCCGCGAGCTCGCGTCCCTCGACCGGGACTCGTGAGCTCGGCCGTATCCTCCCGGGCCCGGGCGGCAACGATCGTTTCGGGAGCCGTTCAGACGCTCTCGGGCGAGTCCGGCGACCCGCTCTTTCGACGCCACTTCGACTCGGTCCTTCAGGTCGTCGCGGCCGGGGACCACGACTCGAGCGCGGACGACGACGGCCTCCGAGCCTTGTGGACGGCCTTCACGGACGCGTCGACGCCCCACAGCCCCCGGCTCCGCGCGAGCTACCTGGATCGCTCCCGGCCGCTCGTCGTCTCCTGGGTTTCCCCGGCCGACGGCCAGGTCTCCTTCGCCTGGCTGACCCTGCCCGCGCGCTGGGATCCCGAGCTCGAGTACCCGCTCTACGTCCAGCTGCACGGCCTCTGGGACGTGGCGCAGGACCGGATCCCGTATCTCGCCTATCCCTTCTCGAATCCCGGGACGAGCTACGCCTTCGAGGACGGCTACCTCGTCTCGCCCTGGGGCCGCGGGAACCTCTGGTACCGCGGGATCGCGGAGACGGACATCTGGGAGGGCATGGCCACGATCGAGGGCCTCGTGCGCGTCGACGGAAGCCGCCGCTATCTGTGCGGCCACTCGATGGGTGGCTACGGCGCCTGGCACATCGCCCACGCCTCGGCCGACGTGTGGGCCGCGCTCGGGATCCACGCCGGCGCCCTGTCGTACTCCCTGGACGAGGTGACCGACTCCGTCGCCACGGCCCTCCGTGACGTCCCCACGTACTTCGTCGTCGGCTCTTCCGACGGGCTGCTCGGCGTGAACCAGCGCGCCTACGCGCTGCTCCAGGACGCGGGCAACCGGAACCTCGCCTTCGTCACCTTCCCCGGAGGCCACGACTACCGGCAGAGCGACGTCGAGGCCATGTACGAGTGGCTGCGGCGGTTCGAGAACCGGGCCGGGCGGTCGGCGATTCGGACCTCGTCAGCCCGCGACCGGCACTGAGAGCCAAGCCCGCCCCGGGCCGCAAGCCCGCGGTTCCCTCGCCCTACGCGTGCGTCTCCCAGACGGGGTCGGTCACGCCGGCCACCGTGCGCGTCGGCGACCCGTCGTAGAGGTCGAGCACCACGATCTCGTTCGCTCCCTGGCGCAGCCAGACGCCCGGGCAGAAGAGCGTCTGCTGCGGGCCGACGCGCCAGTGCCGGCCGAGGTGGTGGCCGTTCACCCAGACGCCGCCCTTCGACCAGCCGCGGGTGTCGAGGTAGGTGTCGCCGGTGCGCGCGAGGTCGAAGCGTCCCCGGAAGAACGACGGGCCCCGCGGCGGGGCGGGCGAGAAGCGCAGCCGGCCGACGTCGTCGCACGGCAGGCCGTACATCCGCCAGCCCGCGAGCTCGACGCCGTCGAGCGTGACTCTCTCCGTGATGCCCTTGCGGTCCTCGTAGAGCTTCGGGCCGAAGTTGATCCGCCCCTCGTTCGAGACCAGGACGTCGAGCGGCTCGTCCGCGGTGAGCGTGACCGTGGCGGAGGTCTGGCCGAGCCGGCGGTCGATCACGGCGAGTCGGCGTCCGCCCTGGAGCACGACCGCGAAGTCCCGCGGCTCGACGATCTCGAGGCGCGCGTTCCGGGCCGCGCGGCCCTGCGTCCGGTACAGCACGAAGCCGTAGGGCTGGCCGAGCTCCTCGAACTTCAGGGGCCGCGGCGAGGCGACGGGCTCCCCGATCAGGCTCAGGAGCGGCGCCGTCTCTGTGAGCTCGAAGCGGGGGATCGCGATCATCGGCAGGGGCGGGGGCGGGTCGGGGAGCGTCTCGCCTGGGGCGAGGTGCCTCCGGATCACGTCCCGGAAGAGCGCGAACTTCGGGGCGAGGCGGCCGGCCTCGTCGATCGGCGAGTCGTAGTCGTAGGAGCTGACCGTCGGCTCGTAGCCCTTCGAGCCCTCGACGGTCCCGAAGTTGGCGCCGTTCATGAAGCCCGGGTTCGAGCCGCCGTGGACCATGTAGAGGTTGAACGAGATGCCCCGCTCGAGCATCCAGTCGATGCCGGCGAGGTGGACCTTGTTGTCGCCGGTGTGGTGCTTCTCGCCCCAGTGGTCGAACCACCCGACCCAGTACTCGCCGCACATGAGCGGGACGTTCCTCCGGAACTTCGCGTAGTTCGCGAACTCGCGCTCCGGGGCGCCACCGAAGTTGACGACCGATTGGATGTCGGGCAGCGTGCCGCCCGCGAGCTCCTCGGGCTCGGAGCCGTCGGAGGTGTAGATCGGGACGTCGACGCCGGCGTCGAGGATCATCCGGCGGATCGCGCCGAGGTACTCCTTGTCCCGGCCGAAGGAGCCGTACTCGTTCTCGAGCTGGAGCATGAGCACCGGGCCGCCGCGCGAGACCTGGAGCGGAGCGACGTGGCCGAGCAGCGCCCTCAGGTAGCGCGAGGCGGCGGCGAGGAAGCGCGGGTCGGTGGTGCGGACCCGGATGTCCGCCGTCTCGTACAGCCACGACGGGAAGCCGCCGAACTCCCACTCGGCGCACGAGTAGGGCCCGGGCCGGACGAGGACCCACAGGCCCTCCTCCTGCGCGGCGCGGATGAACGCGCCCAGGTCGAGGTTGCCGCCGAACTCGAAGCGGCCCGGCCTCGGCTCGTGGGCGTTCCAGAACGAGTACGTGCAGAGCGTATTGAGCCCCATCGCGCGCATCTTCTTCATGCGGTCGCGCCAGTACTCGCGGGGGACGCGCGCGTAGTGCATCTCGCCGGAGCGGATCACGAAGGGCCGGCCGTCGAGGACGAAGCGGTCGCCCTCGATCGCGAAGGAGTGCGGGGAGCCGGACGGCGCGGAGGAGGCGCGCGCGAGAGAAGGCGCGAGGGCCGGGGCGGCGGCGATGAGGCCGAGAGCGTGGCGGCGTTTCATGACGGGAGTGTATCGAAGCCGGCGCGTTGACGGCGAGGAAGGTCACCTGCAACGAGTGCAGCACGGAGTACGCGGCGGAGGCGCGGATGATCTGCGACGAGTGCCTCGTCGAGGGAGAGCCCGTGGCAGGGCTCCGCTCGGGCTTCACGCCCCTCGTCCGCGCCCAGCGCCTGGCCGACGAGCTCGGGTGAGCGAGCTCTTCCTGAACGACGAGGACGTGCGCTTCCTGCAGAGCCTCGACACGCCGGTCCGCGACGGCGACGGCCAGATGCTCGTCCCCGCCGGTGCGGGCGGCTGAGGCTCGACAGAGCCCGGGCATTCAGCTTCCGCATCGGAGCGATGCCGAGGCGGAATGGTCGTTTCGAGCGAAAAGCCCTTGACACAGGCCGCGGGGCTCCGTAGCTTGAGAGACAAGATGAGCGCGCGCTGCGTGTGTTGTTGTTGTAGCCAGGCCCGGGTGACCCCCGGCGCTCGCGCGCGCTCGCTCTCCTCCTAGAAACCCCACCTCAGAGACGGCGCCACGAAGGCCCGGGAACGGTCCCCGGGCCTTTCTCGTTCCCGGCGCCTCCTCACCGCGGGCGCGTCGCGCCGGGAGAAGCGTGGCGGCGGCGCCCGTGGGGGGAGGGTTCTTGGCGACGCAGTCTCCACGACCAGACGAGCTCGCGAGCGCCGCGCGGCAGCTCGAAGGACGGCCGCCGGAAGAGGCGCTGGCCTGGGCCGCCGATCGCTTCGCGCCCCGCGTCGCCCTCGCCACCGGCTTCGGCGCCGAGGGCTGCGTCCTCATCGACGTGATCGCCCGCCACGAGCTGGCGATCGACGTCTTTACCCTCGACACGGGGCTGCTCTTCGCGGAGACCTACGATCTCTGGCGGCGGATCGAGGCGCAGTACGGTCTCACGATCCGGGCCGTGCGGCCCGCGCTCGACGTGGCTGCGCAGGCCGCGGCCCACGGGGACGCGCTCTGGGAGCGCGAACCCGACCGCTGCTGCGGGCTCCGGAAGGTCGAGCCGCTGCGCGAGGCGCTCGCCGGCCAGAAGGCGTGGGTCACCGCCGTCCGCCGCGAGCAGACGGCCGAACGGGCCGCGGCCCGGGTCGTGGAGTGGGACTCCCGCTTCGGCCTCGTGAAGGTCAATCCCCTCGCGACCTGGACGCGCGCTGAGGTGTGGTCCTACGTCCGGGAGCACCGCGTCCCCGTCAACGCCCTCCACGCTTGGGGCTATCCCAGCATCGGCTGCGCGCCCTGCACGAGCCCCGTCCAGGCCGGGGAGGAGCCCCGCGCCGGACGCTGGCGCGGGAGCGCGAAGACGGAGTGCGGCCTCCACGCGCGGCCCAACGCGTCGCGCCTCGCGCCACCCGAAGGAGCCTGAGCCATGTCCAGTGCCGACACGAGCCTCGTCGCGCCGCACGGAGGAGCCCTCGTCGACCGGATCGTCTCCGAGACGGACGCAGACGAGCTTCGCCGCCTCGCGCCGGGGCTCCCTCGTCTCACCCTCGACGCCCGCGAGGAAGCGGACCTCGAGCTCGTCGCCACGGGCGCGGCGAGCCCACTCACCGGCTTCCTCGGTCCTTCGGACTATCGGAGCGTTCTCGATCGCCTGCGCCTCGCCGACGGGACGGTCTGGCCGCTGCCCTTCACCCTCGCCGTCGACGAGCGCCGGCTCGCCCCCGGCGACACGGCCGCCCTCCACGACCGTCGCGGGCGGCTCTGGGGCGTCCTCGACGTCGAGCACGTCTTCGAGCGCGATCCGCTCGAGGAGGCGCGGAAGGTCTACGGCACCGACGACGCCTCCCACCCCGGCGTCGCCTACCTCCTCGCGCGCCCGCGCACCCTCGTCGGAGGACCCGTGCGGGCGCTGCCCCTTCCCGGCGACCTGCCCTTCGCGCGCTTCCGTCTCACCCCGCGCGCGCTGCGGGCCAGGATCGCGGAGCGCGGCTGGCGGCGGGTGGCGGGCTTCCAGACGCGCAACCCGATCCACCGCGCCCACGAGCACCTGACGAAGCTCGCCCTCGAGCAGGCCGACGGCCTCGTCCTCCACCCGCTCGTCGGCGAGACGAAGGGCGATGACGTGCCGGCGGCGGTGCGCTTCGCGGCCTACGAGGCGCTCGTCGAGCGCTACTACCCGAAGGAGCGGACCCTCCTCGCCGCCTTCCCGGCCGCGATGCGCTACGCCGGCCCGCGCGAGGCGCTCTTCCACGCCCTCGTCCGGAAGAACTACGGCATCACCGCGCTGATCGTCGGCCGCGACCACGCCGGGGTGGGCGGCTGGTACGGGCCTCGGGACGCCCAGCAGATCTTCGACCGCTTCTCCCCCGAGGAGCTGGGCGTGACGCCCCTCCGGTTCGAGCCCACCTTCTACTGCCGCCCCTGCGACGCGCTCGCCTCGCCGCGCACGTGCCCGCACGACCGCTCGTCCCGCCTCGAGCTCTCGGGGACGAAGGTCCGGGAGATCCTGCGCGCGGGCGGGCGCCTGCCCCGCCAGTTCACCCGTCCCGAGATCGCCGAGATCCTCCGCGAGCACTACTCGGGAGGCGCGGACCGGACGACGGCGTCCCCGCGCCGCCCGCCGGGCGGCTTCGTCGTCTGGTTCACCGGCCTCTCCGGCGCCGGCAAGTCGACGCTCGCCCGGGCCCTTCGGGACGAGCTCGGAGAAGAGCGGCGGGTCGAGATCCTGGACGGGGACGAGGTGCGGACCTGCCTGTCGAAAGGCCTCGGCTTCTCCCGGGAGGACCGGGACACCAACATCCGAAGGATCGGGTTCGTCGCGCGCCTCCTGGCCCGAAACGGCGTGGTCGCGATCGCGGCCGCCATCTCGCCCTACGCGGAGACCCGCGCCGAGGTCCGGCGGCTGGTCGAAGCGGACGGCGTGCCCTTCGTCGAGATCTACGCCGAGGCGAGCGTCGAGAGCCTGGCTGCCCGCGACGTGAAGGGGCTCTACGCGAGGGCCCTCGCCGGGGAGATCGCGCACTTCACCGGCGTGTCCGACCCCTACGAGCCGCCGCCCGAGCCCGACGTCGTCGCCCGCACCGACGAGGAGCCGGTCCGGGACAGCGTCGGACGGATCCTCGCCGTGCTCGAGGAGCGGGGGCTGCTCGAGGCCGAGGCGCTCGAGGCGGCGTCGTGAGCGACCTCCTCCCGCTCTTCCTGAAGCTCGAGGGCAGGAGCGTCCTGCTGGTGGGCGGAGGGCGCGTGGCCCTGGGCAGGCTGAAGTCGCTCCTCGCCGCCGGGGCCCGGGTGCGGGTGGTGGCGCCCGAGGTCGACCCCGGCATCACGGCGCGGGGAGTCGCCGTCGAGCAGCGCCCCTTCGAGCCCGCCGACCTCGACGGAGCCTGGCTCGCGGTGGCCGCGGCCACGCCGGAGGCGAACCGGGCCGTGGCGCGCGCCGCCGAGCTGCGGCGCGTCTTCGTGAACGCGGTGGACGATCCGGCGGCGGCCTCCGCCTACACGGGCGGCATCGTGCGCAAGGGCGGCGTTCTCGTGGCGCTCTCGACGGAGGGCCGGGCCCCCGCGCTCGCCGGCCTCCTGCGCGAGGCCCTCGAGGCGGCGCTTCCGGACGACCTCGAGAGCTGGGTGGAGACGGCGGCGGCCCTGCGGTCGCGACAGAGAGAGGCTGGCGTCGCCGTCGAGCGGCGCCGTCCGGCGCTCCTCGAGGAGCTGAACCGTCTCTACGACGCCGGGGTGCGGCGGTGAGCGGCCACGTGTCGCTCGTCGGCGCGGGCCCGGGCGATCCCGACCTCCTCACCGTGCGCGCCGTGCGCGCGCTCGCCGAGGCCGACCTCGTCCTCTACGACTCCCTGGTGCCCCTCGAGATCCTCTCCCTCGCTTCGCGGGCGCAGCGCTTCTCCGTGGGCAAGCGCGCCGGGCGCGCCTCGGTCCGGCAGGAGACGATCCACGCGCTCATGATCCGCGCCGCCCGGCGCGGGAAGCGGGTGGTGCGCCTCAAGGGCGGGGACCCCTTCGTCTTCGGGCGTGGCGGCGAGGAGGTGCTCGCCCTGCGGGCGGCGGGCGTGCCCCACGAGGTCGTGCCGGGCTTGACCTCGGCCCTCGCCGCACCCGCTCTGGCCGGGATCCCGGTCACCCACCGGGGCGTGTCCTCGGCGTTCGCGGTCGTCTCCGGGCACGACGCGTCGGCCTGGCAGCCGGTCCTCGCCGGTTTGCCGCCCGGCGCCGCCACGGTGGTCGTGCTCATGGGCCTCCGATCTCGCGCCGCGATCGCGGCCTTCCTCCTCGAACGGGGCTGGGCCCGCTCGACGCCCGTTGCGCTCGTCCTCGGCGCGGGGACCTCGCGGGCCCGCACCTGGACGGGCTCGCTCGAGGCCCTGGGCCGGGACGCGCTTCGAGACAGCCTCGCCACCGGGCTCTCCGACGCTCCGGGAACGATCGTCGTCGGCGACGTGGTGTCCCTCGCCGCTTCCGCGCAGCCGCAGGAAGGAGCCGTCCATGCACAGGGTCGATGACGCCCGGACCTGGGGCCGCACGCGGCTCTCGTTCGCGGACGAAGCCGAGATCGACGAGTTCGTGGAGACGCTCGCGCGCTACGAGCGCGGCGAGATCCCGCCGGACGCCTGGCGCGCCTTCCGCCTCGTGCGCGGCACCTACGGCCAGCGCCAGAGCGGGGACGCCCAGATGCTCCGCGTCAAGATCCCCCAGGGGATCCTCGACGGGGCGCAGCTGCGGGCGCTCGCCGACGTGGCCGAGCGCCACTCGCGCGGCTTCCTGCACCTCACGACCCGGCAGAACGTCCAGCTGCACTTCCTGCGCCTCCACGACGTCGAGCCCGTGATGCGCCGTCTGGCCGAGGCCGGCCTCACGACCCGCGAGGCCTGCGGGAACTCGGTCCGCAACGTCACCGCCTGCCCCTACGCCGGGGTCGCGGCCGACGAGGTCTTCGACGTGACGCCCTACGCCGAGGCGCTCACCCGTCACCTGCTCCGCCATCCCCTGAGCTCCCGCCTGCCCCGGAAGTTCAAGATCGCCTTCGAAGGCTGCCCCGAGGACCACGCCCTCGCCGCGATCAACGACATCGGCTTCCGGGCGGCCCTTCGTGAGAACGGCTCGCCGCGCCGGGGCTTCCGGGTCACGGTGGGGGGCGGCACGTCGATCCTGCCCACCTCCGGCCATCTGCTCCACGACTTCCTGCCCGCCGGCCGGATCCTGGATCTGGCCGAGGCCGTGCTGCGCCTCTACGCCGAGCGGGGGGACTACGAGCACAAGCAGCGGAACCGGCTGAAGTTCCTGATCCGCGAGATGGGGTTCGAGAGCTGGAAGGCGTCGCTCCGGGCCTCGCTCGACTCCGTGGAGCGAGAGGGCGGCGCGCGTCTGCCGTTCGATCCCGAGAGCCCGCCGGTCGAGGGAGCGCTCGAGAGCACGCACGGCGAGGCGCCCACGGTCGCGGAGACGGCGGCCCGGGCGGTCGCCACCGCCGTGCGCGGCCCCGGCTTCACGCCGCGCGTCGAGCCGGCCGTCGCCCCGTCCACCGCCGACTTCGTTCGCTGGCGGAGCGGCAACGTCCGCTCCCAGAAGCAGGCCGGCTACGCGATCGCGACGGTGACCGTTCCCCTCGGCGACCTCACCGGCAGCCAGCTCCGTGTGCTGGCCGACCTCGCGGCCTCGTACGCGGACGGCACCGTGCGCACCACGCACGACCAGAACCTCGTCCTGCGCTGGGTGCCCGAGAGCGCGGCCGAGGAGCTCCACTGCCGGCTCGCCGCGGCCGGGCTCGGCCAGGGGCGGGCGGGGACGGTCGCCGACCCCGTGAGCTGCCCGGGCGCCGAGGCGTGCCGGCTCGCGGTCACGCAGTCGCGGGGGCTCGCGCGTCTGCTGGGCGAGCACGTCGCCGCGCGTCCCGGGCTCGCCGACGCCGCGGGCGACCTGCGCATCAAGATCAGCGGCTGCCCGAACGGCTGCGCCCAGCACCACGTGGCGGGGCTCGGCTTCCAGGGCAGCGTCCGCAAGGTGGCCGGCCGGGCAGTCCCCCAGTACTTCGTGATGGTGGGGGGCGGGGTGACGGAGGGCCGCGCTCACTTCGCCCGCCTCGCGGCCAAGGTGCCGGTGCGACGCGCGGGGCTGGCCCTCGAGCGCCTGGTCGCCCTCTATCGGAGCGAGGCGCACGAGGGCGAGCCGGCATCGGCCTTCTTCCGGCGGGTGGAGCTCGACCGGGTGAAGCGCGCGCTCGCCGACCTCGAGGCCCTGGTCGCCGAGGAGGCGGAGCCGGCCGACTTCGTCGACCTCGGGGAGGACGGCGACTTCGAGGTCGAGACGATGCCGGGGGAGTGCAGCGCCTGACCCGCCGGGCGCGGCGGGCGGCCCGTCCGAGGATGCGTCGACCCGCTGGCAGTAGACTCTCCTGGGCGGCCTGCCGGCCCGGGCCGGTGGGGCACCGAAGGAGGGCGACATGGAGCGGACGAGGAGGGAGTTCATCCGTGAGGGCACCACGCTCCTGGCGGGAGCGGCGCTCTTGGCCGACGCGAGGTCGCTGCGGGCGGCCCCGTCCGCGTCGGCGAAGTGGCCGATCGGCTGCTTCAACCGGCCGTGGACGAAGTGGACCTTCGAAGAGACCCTGAAGGCCATCCGGGCCGCGGGCTACGCGACGACCGGGCTGCTGACGCGGACGGAGGCCGAGCCGTTCATCGCGGCCGACGCGTCCCCGGAGTACCTCGACGGCCTCAAGCGCCGGCTGGCCGCGAGCGGCCTCACGGCGAACATGGCCGCCCTGCACAGCCGCCACGACATACCGCTCGAGGAGACGGTCAGGAGCCTCCAGAAGGAGATCGACCACGCGGCGTCCCTCGGCCTGAAGTACGTCATGACGTTCGGGGTCGACGAGCCGGCGCAGGCCGAGCACCACCTGCAGTCGATGGCCCGGGCTGCGGCCTACGGGGCCGAGAAGGGCGTGCAGGTGGTCATGAAGCCGCACGGCGGGTCGAGCGGCGCGTCGGCCGAGATCGTCGCCGCCATGAAGAAGGTGGGCCACCCGAACTTCAAGATCTGGTACGACGCGGGCAACATCATCTACTACACGGGCAAGGACCCGGTCGAGGAGCTGAAGCCGGTCGTCCAGTACGTGACGGGCTTCTGCGCGAAGGACTGCGCCGCGCCGAAGAGCGACGTGATGATCCAGCTCGGCACCGGCAAGGTGGACTTCGCGGGCGTCTTCAAGGTGCTGAAGTCGGCCGGTTTCGGAGGGCCGATCATGGTCGAGTGCTGCGCCATCGGCGACACGCCGGAGGCGACGTCCGCCAACGCGCGCGCGAACCGCGAGTTCCTGGAGAAGGTGCTGGCGGCCATCTGAAACCCCCGGCAGCCGGCCGGAGCACCTCGAGGGGCGGCCCCGGCGCCGCGCTCGGACGTGCCCACGGCACTCGGTCCGGTCGGCCGCGTGCGGCTCCCGCGGCGCTCGAGTTTGAGTCGGCGAGTCGCACGCGGTAACATAGGCCCGTCGCGAGACGAGTGCGACCGGGAAGACCCGGGAGCCGATCGGGGCTCGCCGCACGGGTCTTCCGCGGCTGGCGCCTCCGGACGCTCACCGCCGACCCACGGAGCCTCGCGATCACCCTCGAAAGGCCGCTGGCGCGGCGCCTCCGGATTCGCCGGAGGCGGGCGGGCTCTCGAGGGCCGCGGGAGCGGCGGAGCGCTCGAGCGACGTCGCGGGGAGGACGCAGTTCACATGACACGCAGGCGCGCCGGTCTCGTCGTCGCCGGCCTGGCCGTCCTGGCCACCGTCTACGCCATGGCCCGGAGCCGGGCGACGACCCTCGTCCTCACCGGCATCGTGACCACGAACGACGTGATCGTCGCCCCCCAGGTGGGGGGCCAGCTCGGCCGCCTGCTGGTCACGGAAGGGGACGTCGTGTCCCGGGGCCAGCTCCTGGCGGTCATCGTCCCCGACGAGCTGCGGGCCGACCGCGACTACTACGCTCACAGCGCGGAGAGCTACGCCTCCCAGGTCGGCGAGAGCGCGGCCTCGCTGCGCTACCAGGAGCAGCAGGCCGCCGACCAGATCAAGCAGGCGGAGGCGAACCTCGCCGCCGCCTTTGCCCAGCGCGCGCAGGCCGCGGCCGACCTCGAGAACGAGCGGCTCACGCTCGCCCGGAACCGCAATCTCTCGGGCGAGGGCGTCGTGTCCGCCCAGGACTTCGACCGGTCCCGCACGAGCACCGAGGCCGCCCAGGCCCGGGTGGAGGCGCTCGACAAGCAGGTCGAGGCCCAGCGCGCGGCCCTGGCCCTCGCCCGCTCGAGCGCCGAGCAGACGGCGGCCCGGAGGAGCAATCTCGCCGCGAGCGAGGCTCAGCGCGCCGCCGCCGCCGCGCAGCGCGCCAAGGCCGACGTCCGCCTCGCCTACTCCGAGGTGCGCGCGCCGATCGACGGCCTCGTGGACGTGCGGGCGGCCCGGCTGGGCGAGGTGGTGGGGGCGGGCCAAGCGATCCTCACCCTCATCGACCCCGACGATCTCTGGGTGAGGATCGACGTGGAGGAGACCTACATCGACGGCGTGCGCATCGGCGACCGGCTGAAGGTCCGGCTCCCCTCCGGCGACGAGCGCGAGGGCGTCGTCTTCTACCGCGGTGCCGACGCCGGGTTCGCCACCCAGCGCGACGTCAGCCGGACGAAGCGGGACATCCGGACGTTCGAGGTGCGCCTGCGCGTGGACAACCGCGACCGGCGCCTCGCCGTGGGCATGACCGCCTACGGGCTCCTGCCCGTGCCCCCCGGGCGGTGACGGTGGCCGACGGGTCCGTCGCGATCGACGTCCAGGGCCTCTCGAAGCGGTTCGGGGACTTCACGGCCGTCGACGGGATCACCTTCGGAGTTGAGCGCGGCGAGATCTTCGGCCTCCTCGGGCCGAACGGGGCCGGCAAGTCCACGCTCATCCGCATGCTCACCACGCTCATCACGCCCACGTCGGGGGTGGCCCGCGTCGGAGGATTCGACGTCGAGAAGGAGGCGGACGGCGTCCGCCGCTCGATCGGCGTCATCCCCCAGGCCATGACGACCGACCTGGAGCTGAGCGTCGAGGAGAACCTGGTCATCTTCGCGAAGCTCTACGGAGTGCCGCGGGCGAAGAGGAAGCGGCTGATCGGGGAGCTCCTGGAGGCGGTGGCCCTCGCCCAGTGGGCGGACAAGCCGGTGAAGAACCTGTCCGGCGGGATGAGGCGGCGGGTCGAGATCGCCCGCGGCCTCGTGCACGAGCCGAGCATCTTCTTCCTCGACGAGCCCACCACCGGGCTCGACCCCGTCTCCCGGGTCGCGGTCTGGGAGATGCTCCAGCAGATCAAGGCCCAGCGCGACCTCACCGTGCTCGTGACCACGCACTACATGGACGAGGCGGACCGGCTCTGCGACCGGGTCGCGATCGTGGACCACGGCCGCCTCGTGGCCCTCGACTCCCCGCTCAAGCTGAAGGCCTCGATCCCCGGCCGGAACGTGCTCGAGGTGAGCTTCTCGGCCGCCCCCCCCGGGTGGGAGGAGCGGCTCCGCGGCCTCGCCCACGTGGAGAGCGTCTCCAGCCACGACGAGGTCTTCCGGATCGCGTCCGGGAACGGTCCCTCGACGACGATGGCCGTGCTCGCGGCGGCGGGGGAGAGGGGCCTCGCCATCCGCTCCCTGGCCGTGCAGAGCACCACCCTCGACGACGTGTTCGTCCACTACACGGGGCGGCAGCTGCGCGACGCGCTCCAGGAGCCGTCGGTGGCCGACCGCCTGGTCGCGGGCCGGAGGTAGGGGCCCTCGTGCAGAGGACCCTGGCGATCGTCGAGCGCGAGCTCCGCCGCTTCCGGCGGAGCCCCGTGCTCATCGCGGTGTCGATGGTCTTCCCCATCGTCCAGCTCGTCGTCCTCGGCTACGCCTTCGGCGGCACGCTCAAGCACCTGCGGGTGGGCGTCGTGGACCACGACCACGGCGTGCCCGCGGTGAAGCTCCGGGAGCTGTGCGGGGCGGTGGGAGCGAACGCCCGGACCTTCGAGACGATCACGTACGCCGACCAGGGCGACGCCCTCCACGACCTGCGGGACGGGCGGATCAACGCGGTGCTGACCATCCCCCCGGAGTTCTCGCGGCGCACCCTCGCCAAGGCCGGGCCGCGGGTGGCCCTCGTCGAGGACAACACGGACAACTTCGTGGCCGCGACCCTCGCCGGGGTGATGAGCGGCCTCGTCAGCGCGTACAACGACCCGCCCCAGGGCCCTCCCCGCGTGCCCACCCAGGCCACCCTGGACGTGGTCGAGGTCTACCCCTACGTCCCCTACGTCCAGTACCTCCTCCCCGGCTCCATCGTCATGTCGATCTTCATGATGGTGATGATCGGGGGCGGCATCATCTTCATCGACGACAAGGCCCGCGGCCTCCACGAGGGCTACCTCGTCACGCCGATCACCAAGCTCGAGCTGATCCTCGGCTTCAACCTCTCGGGCACCGTCAAGGCCGTGCTCGCGGGGGGCGTGCTGATGACGATCGGATCCGTGATCGCCGGCGTGCCCGACCCCTTCGAGCCCCTCCGCCTCCTGCGGCTCTCCATCGTCATCGTGGTGACGGCGGTCGCCCTCATCAGCATGATGTTCCTCCTCATGGTGCGGGTGACCGATCCCCTGCTCCCGCGGGCCACGTTCGGCGTGCTCAACACGCTCCTCTTCTTCCCGAGCGGCGCCGTCTACCCTCAGCAGGCCTTCCCGGGCTGGATGAGGGCGATCGCGGTCGTCGACCCGTTCACCTACGCGGTCCACGCCTTCAAATGCCTCCTCCTGAAGAACACCGGCACCCTGGCCATCGCCGGGGACCTCACCTACCTGTTGCTCTTCTCGGTCGCGGCCATGACCGCGGCCACCCTCCTGTTCAAGCGGACCCTTTGAGCGCTTGC
>Ga0335080_10002377_pt1 | contig 18727 bp, 7 predicted proteins | sample Lox_Sample_34_FD_206720 | JGI IMG/M metagenome (GOLD analysis project Ga0335080, IMG submission 206720) | Soil microbial communities from Loxahatchee National Wildlife Refuge, Florida, United States - Lox_Sample_3.4 | ecosystem: Environmental > Terrestrial > Soil > Wetlands | place: USA: Florida...
CTGGATGGCGGGCAGAGAATTCTCAGGGTGCTTCAGATGCTCGCCGCGATGCGCGCTGGTCAGGATGGATCCGGGCGGGCCCTTCGATTCGCCGTTCGGACCGCCAAGAGCGGCGATGCACAGGATTGCAATAGGGGCGGCAGCGGAAATCGCGCACGTTTGAATTCGCATACTGCCGATTCTATATCGCAAGATCATCTCTCTTGTGTGAAAGACGCGTAAAATCCGGCTCGTCATCGCTGAGTCACGGCTCTGTCATCACAACGTAACAGTGGGTTACTAGGATCGGCGCATGTTCTCACGAAGTCTGTTGCGCGCTGGGTTCTTCCTGTCGGTTGCCGCCTTCTCGTCCTCGTGCTTCGCCCAGGTGGATCGTGGAGCTATCGCCGGCACTTTGTCGGATCAGAACGGCGCGGTCATCCCTGGGGCGGCCGTGACCGTCACGAGCACGAACACGGGACAGTCGGTGAAGCTGTTGACAGATGATTCCGGCAATTACATCGCAAATTTGCTGCTGATCGGCAATTACTCCGTGTCCGCGGAGAAGACGGGTTTTCAAAAGGTGCTGCAAACCAACGTGGCGGTGGACGTCAACAAAGTGGTGCGCGTTGATTTGACGCTGCCGGTGGGCACGGTGACCGAGCAGGTGGAGGTCAATGCCACGCCGCCGCTGGTGGAGAGCGAAACGTCGTCCCTTGGCACGGTTGAAACGCCGGAGCGCATTGTCTCACTGCCCTTGAACGGAAGAAACTTCGTGCAACTGGCGTGGCTCGGAGCGGGCGCCAACCAGGGCGCGCAGGACAACGGGCCGTTGCGCGGCACGACCGACAATAACCGGCCCGGCATACAGGTGGCGGTGAACGGGCTTACCAGCTTCGACAACAACTTCATGCTGGACGGCGTCGACAACAACGAGAAAGGGCAGGGGACTCTGGCCGTGCAGCCCGCGCCGGACGCCATTCAGGAATTCCGCGTCGAGGAAAATACCATGAAGGCGGAGTTCGGGCGCGGCGGCGCTACGGTCAACGTGGTGCTGAAATCCGGGGCCAACCAGTTCCACGGCGGAGCGTATGAATTCTTCCGGAACCGGGAGCTGGATGCCAGAGGTTTCTTCGACCCGGAGCGGCCGCCGTTTCAGCGCAACCAGTTCGGCGCTTTGCTAGGCGGCCCGATCGTTCATGACCGCACTTTCTTCTTTGTGGATTATCAGGGAACACGCATCCGCAAGGGCGTGAGCTTCGTGAACACCGTTCCGACCGACAAGATGCGCAACGGCGATTTCAGCGAGCTGGGCTCCGTCATCTACGATCCGTACACCACCGATCCGCAAACCGCCCTTCGCCAGCCCGTCAACCCTTCCAACCCGTTCGTGATTCCGCAAAGCCGCATCAATCCGGTGGGCCAGGCGGTGGTGAATCTGTTTCCTCACGCGAATCAACCCGGCCTGTTCAACAACTTCATCTTCACTCCGAAACAGGTTACCGACGACGATCAGTATGATGTCCGTCTGGACCATCGCATCTCGGAGCACGACAACCTGTTCGGGCATTCGGCGGCCCAGGATGTGCGCTTCTTGAAGCCGGCACCGCTCGGCGATGCCGGCGGTTGCTGCCAAGGCTTCGGCAGCAATATTGACGGGCTCGAGCAGAGCCACGCTGCCGGCTGGACGCACACGTTCGGCCCGGCCCTGGTCAATGAACTGAGATTCGGCTTCGTGTACTGGAACATCAACACGCTGCACCTGGACTCGGGGCAGAACCGGTCCGAGGCGCTTGGAATCCCGAATGCCAACCGGGGAGATTTGGTCTCTTCTGGCCTGTCGCTGTTTCAGATTTCCGGCTTCGGCTACCTCGGCGACTCCCAATACGTTCCCGAGCTGGCGACCGATCACACCTACCAGTTCGCAGACACGCTGAGCTGGGTGCACGGGCGGCATACGCTGAAGTTCGGCGGCGACATCAAGCGATGGTACAGGAACTTCTACCAGGCGCAAGCGCCTTTCGGCCGGTTTGGATTCACCGGCGCGTACACGCTGGATCTCACGACCGGCAACGGTGGAAATGCCATCGCAGATATGCTGCTGGGAGTGCCCACATATAGCCTGCAAGATGGACTTACTCAACGCGATCTTACAAACTACTGGGAAATGGGCCTGTTCGCCCAGGATGACTGGAAAGTTACACGGAACCTGGTGGTGAATCTCGGGCTGCGCTACGAAATCTTTTCGCCCGTGGGCGGACGCGTCGGCAATTTCGATTTGCAGAAGGCCATCGTCATCGACAGCTTCGGGCCAGGTGCACAATCCAACGGGGGAGTGAAGTACGATCTGCACGATTTCAGCCCGCGCTTCGGCTTTGCCTGGTCGCCGTTTGGCTCGACGCATACTGTAATTCGCAGCGCGTTTGGCATGTTCTATGCGCCCGAGGGCAACATCTTCAACGATCTGGGCGAAAACCCGCCGGTGCTCGAGTTTTACTTCAATGCTCCAAATCCAGCCGCCGTCCCCACGTCCGCAAGCCTGATTTCCGCCGGTTTTCCGGGCCAGTTACCCGGCATCGATCCCCTCCATCCCTCCGGGCAAATCAAGACCACCGGGCCGCGCCGCTTGATGCCACGGGTCTTGGAGTGGAATTTCGACGTCCAGCATCAATTGCCGGGTAATATGGTGCTCGACATCGCGTACGTGGGGACGCGGGGCACGCGTTTGTGGGACAACGAATCCAGCGACCTGAATCAGGCTCCCCAGCCGCTCGATTCTAACTTCGGCCCGGCGCCGAATTACGGCCGGCCCTATTACTCCGTCCAGCCTAACCTTTCTTCCATTCTCCCCATTGACTACTCCCGTTTCGACATGTTCTACAACGGCCTGCAAACCAAGCTGGAGAAAAGATTTTCGCGCGGGCTGACTTTCCGCGGCGCGTACACGTGGAGCAAGGATATCGGTACCAGCCAGGGCACGCCGGGCAGCGCCGTGCAGAATTCGTTCGACACGAAACTGGAGCGCGGCTACGTGCAGCCGGACTTCCGGCATCGCTTTGTAGCCAGCGCCGTGTATCAGCTTCCCTTCGGAAAGGGAAAAACGTTTGGTCAAGGTTGGAACCGCGCTGCGGACCTTGCTCTCGGCGGATGGGAGTTAAGTAGCATCGCGGTGGCTCGCACTGGCGAAGCCACGACGGCGATCCTTTCCAACGATTTCACCAACACCGGCAGCTTCGCGCCCTGGCCGGACCGCATCCATGATCCGTACGATTTCTCGTTCGGCCAAGACGTGCAGGCGGAGATGGGGTGCCCGGTGGGCCACCAGTCTCTGCAGTGCTGGTACAACCCCGCGGCATTCACCATCCCCGCGCTGGCGCCGGGACAAAAGTTCGCCCACCAATTCGGAAATGGCGGCAGCGGCAATCTCCGGGGCCCTGGGCAAGTCAATTTTGATGTCGGTCTCATGAAGGACTTCTCACTCACCGAGCGTCACACCCTGAGCTTCCGCGCCGAGTTCTTCAACATCGCCAACCATCCGCAGTTCAAACTGCCCAACAACAATCCGAACGATAGCGGGGGAGCCGCCATCACGGCCACGTTGCCAGACAATCAGCGCGAGATCCAGTTCGGGCTGAAGTGGAACTTCTGAGCCGTTAGACACAGTTGGCGCAGCGAAACTCCAACTGCCCGGCACTGGTCCGGGAATGTCGGCGAGAAACGCCGGCTGCTACTTCCCGCCGACGTAACCCAGGCTGCGCAGTTGCTCGAGAGTCTGGCGACTGATGGTGGCTTTTGCACCTTGGCCAAGAAGTTTCCGGATCTGCTTTTGCGCCTCCATCCATTTGGCGGTCTGCGTCAAAAGCCGGTCGACTTCCTGTGGATTCTGCATGGCCACGTTGTTCTGTTCTTCGCGATCGCTGCGCCGGTCGTAGAGTTCCAATTTATTGACTCCTACCTCGCTGGCTTTCTCGCGATAGATAAACTTCCAGTTTGCGTCGAGGAGGGCCACCGCGTCGATGCGGTTCTCCGGAACGAATCCGATCTTCTTCGCCTCGGGATCCGCAAACCGTGACGTCATGACGGGGCCACGCCTTTGGAACGGCTGTCCGTTGGCAAGCGGCGCCAGGCTCTGCCCTTCCATGACGTCAGGGATCTTGAGACCCAGCAGATCCAGCACGGTCGGCGCTACATCGATTAACTGCGCCGGCTCGCGGATCCGTCTTGGTACTCGAATGAGCTTCGGATTCCACATCAAAAATACGCCATGCGTCAGCTCCTGATAGAGCGAATGGCCGTGCGATGTCCAACCGTGTTCCCAGAACTCTTCGCCATGATCGGAGACGACGACGATCAGAGTGTAGTCCAGAATTCCCAGTTGCTTCAGCTTGGCGACGAACTGCTCCAGGCTCGCATCGTTGTGTAGAATCTCGCCGTCATAGCGGTCGGTGGCTCTGCGGATGAACCGATCCGGATTGACCCCCGCCTGCTTGCAGCCGGCCCGGCTGATCACGGTTCCGCCGGCGTACTTGGTTTTGCCGCCCAGATTTTTGTAGTTGCGATTGAATTCCGGCGTCTCCGCGGGATTCGCAAATTTCTCTTCAAATCCGGCGGGCGGGCGGTAAGGGGCGTGTGGATCGGTGGCGTGAGCGTAGAGGAAAAACGGCTCGTCTTTATGCTGCTCGAGCCACGGAAACGCGATCTTGTTCACGGCCTCCGAATCCGTGCCGCGATCGTGTGCGTCGGTCCGGTGCCGCTGCACCACCGACCATTCGTCGAGGTAATCGAATCCGCGGTCCAGGCCGGTAAGGCGGCCGGCGAATGGGTTAGCCACAATGCTGGCCGTGACGTATCCCGCTGCGCGCAACTGTTCCGCCAGCGTGGTTGAGCCTTTGGGAATGGTGTCGTAGTCGTGAACGATCCCGTGGGTGTAGGAGTAAAGCGACGTCATCAACGATGCCGTCGATTGCTTGGTCCGGGGCGCCTGCACCTGGCAATCGTCGAACACGAGTCCTTGGCCGCCGAGTTTCTTCAGAAACGGCGTTGTATCGCGCGCGTACCCATACAGGCTGGTGTGATCGGCCCTTTCAGTGTCGATCAGGTAGATCAGTACGTTCGGCCGGTTCTTCGGAGCTTGAGTGGTGAGTAGCGGATTGGCCCATAGAGCCACGGTTCCAGCTTTTTCGGTGCTGGTTGCGAACGTCAGCTTCACGCTCTTTCCGCTGTAGGCTGAAAGATCGACGTCTGCATCTTCCCAGGCATCCGTATCCGCGACCGTCTTTGTATACAGATCCTTCGAATCGGCCGTTACGCGAAACGTGATGGGATTCTTCTTCTCGGTGATTCCCACGCCGAAGTGCAGCCGCCCTTGTTTTGGAATCGTCACTTCGAACGTGATGGTGGACGGCGAGTGCACGTACAGGGAATTGCGATACTCGTCGCGTTTGCCGACGGTTGCGCGGCCGGCTTGCTGGGTAAAATCAGCCTTTCTGGGTACGAGCTTGATCCACTTGATTGCCACCAGGTCGAAGAGTCCGTCAGTCGGCATGACCATCAGCGGCCTGCCCAGTGGATCGGTGACGTGAACGTCGAAACGATAGTCGACATACTCGCGCAGCGGCCCGATTTTCTGCGCGTATTCGTTGTTCCCAAGCTTGATCTTGATCTCTTTGCCGCCCTCAGCCAGCATGCGAATCTCGACAGCTTCGAAGCGCGTCCAGTCGATGTACTGCTGCCGCGGAGGCATGATCACCGGGGTGCTGCCATCTCCCTTGACGATGAGATCGCCCTGGCGAAATCCGACCCGGCCGCGCAAGATTTCCCAGGTGATGTCGTTCTCGGAAAGAAAGTTTTGCCACACGATGGGCTCGGCCAGCAGAGCCGAGGAAGGCACGGGGGATGCTGACACCTTGGCCGATGACAGCTTATCGTCGAAGCGGTAGGGTTTGAGCACCGCTGCCGTGGGCTGAGCCGGAGGCGTTGGCGCCTTATCGCAGCCCGCGCAGAGAAACAGCGAGAAGATGAAACCGTAACGCCGCAAAAAATCTATTGTCGCACGCGATCAGCGCGCGTTCCTGCCTGTCAAAACTGCTGGTCCTGCGTTCTTACCACTCCAAACGCAACGAGAACTGGATGATGCGCGGATCGTTCTCTTGCTTGCTCAGGTCCAATAGCCCCGTGGTGAGGTTTAGAGTGCGATTCGGATCTCCCAGGATGTACGCGAGCGGGTGATTAAATGCGTTGAAGAAGTCGGAGGTGAACCGTACCCTGACTCTCTCGGTGATGTCGAAGTATTTGAACGCGGAGAGGTCTTCGTTCCACATGCCGGGGCTCAGCATGAAATTGCGCGCGTTCCAACTAAGCAAATCAGTGTAACTCGTTTGCACGACTTGCCCGTTCGCCAGCTTCACGGGTACCCTGTTGTCGAAGTTGGATCCGATCGGACGCAGAATGCGTTGCGAGCGGTCCACCGGGACCAGTTGCTCCAGTTGCGACAGGTTCACATTGGTCGCCGTGCTCGGATCAAAATCTCCGGCGAACCAGAGTTCTCTGTTCGTTCCGAAAATCGTCATTTTCAACCGCTTATCGGAGCTAAGCGACGGATTACCGAAGAGGTACTCGCCGGTGGGACTGACGCCCATCCAGACACCGCTCTGCCAGGCGCCGATAAACGCAAGCTGCCACCCGCCGACGACCTGGTTGAGAGCCTTTGAGACATGGCTGGCAAAACGCTTTCCGTGCCCGAATGGCAGCTCGTAAATGCCGTTCCACTTAATCTGGTGCGGCGGCACGGCGCCGGAATTGTAATAATCCAGCCTGAGGCGTTGGCTGAGAGACAGGTTCGGCTCACCCAGAATGTTTGACGTCAGCGGAACGATCGCCCCATCCGAGCCATCAGAAAACCCTCCGGCATCGCTGGTGGTCAGCGCATGATCGTAGGTATACGACCATTGGAAGCTCAGCCCGTTGGAATAACGGTGTTCAATCTGCGCCTGAATCGAGTGTGAATTTGAATAACCCACGTGCGCCTCGAAGCCCGCTGTTCCGCGGTTGACGAGGCCACTCCAGTTGGGGTTTGGCCGCCGGGCGTCCGCCCCCGCTGCGCCGGGCAGAATTTGCAGACCGGTGCGCAGCTCATAGTTGTACGCCGACTCCGGAGTGTTCCAGTTCATCAGTTGTTCCAAATTGCTGCCGTGGGTTCCGATGTAACTAATGCGCAGCGGCGTGTTCCTCAGGAGTTCACGCTCAATGGTAAACGTCCACTGCTGCATCCGGTCATCGGCCCAGTTGTGCGGGTCGAAGCCGAAGAAGGACTGAGAGGTGCTGGGAATGGGCTGAATGCCATAGACATTGACGGTCGCATTGGGAAGGGAATCCGTTGGCGCGGGAGCATTGAGCAGATCGTAATTGGGAATCGTGCCGTTGTGATCGGCAATGCCGTTCACGAAACGAAGATTGAGGGGCGGGTTGGTTCTGGATGCTTGTAGGATCTGCGAGAGCGGCATGGGCCAGTAGTACATGCCATATCCGCCACGAAATACCCATTTGTCCGAAATCCTGTACGCGACGGCCAGGCGCGGGCCGAAATCTGTCCATGTTTGGGGAATGAGGGCTTTCGGAAAACCAGACACTGTATCTGCAGTCACCCAGGACAGTCCCCTCGCTTTCCACGAGGCCAGCACCCCGGAAGGAATATTGGGAAGACTATCGATGGTGGTGTTGTGCGGACTGATGACGGTGAAGCCGGGATAGTTGGTCGGATCCATATTCACCAGGCGGTTGTACTTCTCGTGGTAGGGGTTCCAGTGATCCCATCTGAGCCCCACATCCACCGTCAGCCGGGGGCTCACCTTCCACGTGTCGTTGATGTAGGCTCCAAATTCCTTCTGCTGGAAGTAAAAGAATCCGCGATTGTATTGATTCGAGAGATAAGTCGGCAGACCGAGCAGGACGTCGGCGAAGCCCGTCCCGGTATACGCTTTTGCGGCCAAAGCACTCGGGTCGTACAGTTGGGTCCAGTCGCCGTAGAAGCTGTGGGACCCTTCCGCCTGCTGCAACTCTTCCACGTTGTTGTATTCCTGGCGGCCCTTGAAACCGGCCTTGATGGTGTGTTTGCCCTTGACCCACGTCACGCCCTCGTCTACCTGGTAAGAGGTCAGATTCTGTTTGTGGTTGTTGTCTCCATCCCAGCCGCCGAAATACAACATATTGGATGCGGGATCGTAATAGCCGGCGAAGTAAATGGTGGGCCAGCCGGTGACGCCGAACGGGTTCGGCAATCCCAGTTTATTGGCCCAGTTGGTGCTGTCGCCCAGGGTTCCATAGTGCGTAGCGGAACGGAAGCTCGAGAGCTGCAGCTCGTTCAGCAACGTCGGGGCGAACATATGGTTCCAGCGAAGGGTCTCGGAGTAAGTGCGAATGTCCTCCTCACTGGTGCCGCCGCAATTAGTACAGCCTGGCGGGGGATAGCCGTACCTGCCGCCATACAGCGCATTGAAATTGGGCGCTACCGTGATGCGGCCGGAAAGAGTGTCTTTCTCGGAAAAGTTGTGGTCAATCTTGATCGTCCAGGTGTGCTGATCGTTGGGCCTCGGATAGAAATACTGGAAATTCTGGTCGACCCACGGGTTGAGTTGGCCGCCAATATTCGGAGTGGGCGTGACGCTCTGGAAAATTTTGGCGTATTGGCTGATCCGGGTTTGCGGAACCACGTTATTGGGGAATGGCTGCCGGACACCGTTTGGACCAGTGGTCGTCGCCGGATCGTAGATCGTGTACTTGTTGCCACTGAAATCCGTGATGTTACCCAAATCGCCATTCCACATGGACGCCAAGGGCACAGCCGTGGAGGAAAAACTGTTCTGCCTTTGCTTCATGCCCTCCCAATCGAACATCCAAAATGTCTTGTTCTTGCCGTTATAGAGTTTGGGGATGAACACCGGTCCGCCCGCATACCCGCCATACTCGTTTCGAATATACTTTGCCGGCGTATTTCCATCCGTGCGCTGGCGGGCGCGAAGGCCATACGCGTTATCGCGAAAAGTCTCAAACAGCGCGCCGTGTAACTGATTGGTGCCACTCCGGCTCACCACATCGATGGTTGCCGGCCGCGAGTATTGCGCCCCGGAACCGGCCGTCTCAATGCGGAACTCCTGCACGGTGTCCAGGCCCGGCTGCATCCGCGCGATGCCGCCGCCAAACCGGTCGACCATGGACATGCCGTCAAAATTCATTTCGGTGGCCCCAACCTTCATGCCGTTGGTGCGCGGGTTGGCGCCGCCAACCACTCCGGGGGTGAGGTCGAAGAGCAGGGAGATTTGACGTTGATTCAGCGGCAAGTCGTGGATGCGGAGCGCGTCTTTGACATCGGCTACCTGCGAGCCCTCCGTGGCGATGGTCGAAGCAGCACCGGTTACCTCGACCGACGATTGCAGGCTTCCCACTTCCATATTCGGATCAATGACCAGAGTCTGTCCGGCCTCGACCGTGAACGTTCCTTCCCATTTCTTGAAGCCCTGAGCCTCGACCGACAGTGCGTAAGGGCCGAGCTGTACGGAGCCAAAGTAGTAGATGCCGTCAGTGTTGGACTGGCTTTCTCTCGCGACGCCCGTTGAGGTGTTCGTCAGCATCACTTTGGCATTTGGGATGACAGCTTTGCTGGCATCCTGCACTGTGCCGTGGACAACGCCGAGCCCGGTCTGCCCTGCTAACGGCAGAGCAGCAGCCAAAACCAGTGCACACAAAATTTTTGCGTATTTTGAGGACGAAGTTGCTAGAGGCATTGTCGGGCCGCCCCTTCTTGGAATGGAATTTTGGTTCAGGCTATCCGAAATTGCCGCTCAAGTCAAGCGCTTTTTGGGGCTAATGCGTTGTTACCACGTGAATTGGTGCACGGAGTCCGCTAGTATCGAAGCGGCTAGCGAGGTGCACGCTACTTGCGGATTTCCACGTATCCGTGCTGCGCCAGAAATCGGAAGTAGCCGTCCAAGTCGAGTTTAATGGGACCCAATTCCTGTTCCGTTAGCTTCTTCACTTCGGCTATGGTGCGTTGCCCATCGCACCAGTAAAGCGCTGTAATCGCAGTCGTATCCCACGCGCCGGAAGGAAAGCCAGCGCGCTGGTCAACCGGGAGATCGTCGAGCGGTACCGTCCCAAAACGCTTGCGCACAACCACCGCACCGTTCACAATTGTTTCCGCGACTGGCTGTGGCGCGCCGAGCAGCGAACGAAACGATTCGCGGAGAGCGGCACGACGGTCCGGCGGAACTAGGCGCAACACCGACAGGACAGCCTGCCGCTGACGGCCTGCCAGATACGCGGCCTTCTCCGCACTCTGGCCGGCAGCCCGCGAACGCCAGTAATCCGCGCTGATTTCGGCCAGCCAGCGAGCCTCCGGCTCTCCGGCGTTGGCCAGGTAATAGAGAAACGCAGCATCGACAATCGAGATGTCGCGGAGCGAGCGAGCATCCACGCGGTCCGGTGTGTCCTCGGAGTTGTGGTGCGTCACGACACCGGTTCCACTGTATGCCCACGTGGTCGGGATGCCCACGGTCGGCTCGCCCAGATAGCTGTCGGTGCCGGGCATGAATGGCTTCTCGTGCCAGGGCCGGCCGGCTTTGGGGAAGTAGGATTGCGCCACCTGCAGAGTGAAAGGATCCACGTACGACGCGGCGGCGTGCGGGCCCATGTAAAACGAGTATTCTGTGTCGGGCGACTCGTAGGGTGACGCCGGAGTGTCCAGGCACAAGGCCGCGATGGTACGCTTGATCCGCTCCGGTTGGGAAGCGATGTAATGCATCGAGCCGTACATCTCACCCATCGTCAAAATGCGAATGCTGCGTTTCGGCGGTGCGAGCTTGCCGGCCTGAATCAAACGATGCAGCGTGGCGAGAGATTCCAGCATGGCCGAAACTCCCGTGGCGTTATCCTCGGCGCCTTGTTCGGAGGAGTGGCCAAGGGTGATCACTTCCTCATCGGACGACGCCCCGGGGATCACGGCAGTCACGTAGGGATATTTGCCGGAGTAGAAGCGGGTATCCACCCGGGCCCTGACCCGCAGTGGAGATCTCGAGTGCAGAAGTGTTCTTAATAAATCCGCTTGTTTCGGCGTGATCGAGAAACTGAGCAGCGGCGTGCTGGTCTTCGTAAAGGCCCAGCCGGCATCGCCCCACGCATTGATCCATTGCCGCCCGTCCTGAAGAGCCGGGTTTTCCGAAAAAGCGTTGACGGCGCCGAGCGCGCCCGCTTTCACCAGCAGCCATTTGATCTCCGCGGGGTTGACCTTGGTGAGCACGAGTTTGCCGCGGAGGTCCTGCTTGAGAATGTCGGCGGGCGAAACGGCCTTCAACTCCACGATCTCGGAAGTGATCCCTTCAGGCGGCGTGGGACCACTCCACATGCCCAGCGAGGTGGGAACCTTTTCGAAATCCGCGAGCACAGCCTGATCTGGTGGTACGGAAGGCTCCACGATCTCGAGCCGCGCCTGCTTGGCGTCCCAGGCCATCGGCATAGTCCAAAAGCCGACTTGGGTCACGCCGTCGGCCGGAGCGGCCAGAATCTCAACTCGCTCCAGACCGATTTCCGTCATGGCGCTTTTCAGGTATTCGGCCGTCTGCTGAAACTTGGGGAAAGTGAACCAGCGGTCGGTTGAATAAATCCGCCGCATCCGCTCCATGGCATCCTGCGGATGGACCTCCGCACGAATGGTGTCCACGAGCGAATTTAACTTCGAGTTGACCGGCGCTTGAGCGCCGCCGGCGGGCAGCGTTAGAAGAACCAAGACAACGGCGCGGAATGGGGATGTCACTCGTCTATTTTAGTCACTACAATGAGCGCATACATGTTCCGTGGTATTGGACTCTTGTTGCTGGCATCCAGCATGGCCGCCAGCGCTGCCGAGATTGTTCTCCCCTCGGCCGATCTCGAGCGAGACCAGGTTGTGATGGCCATCTACCGCAGCAGCGGTCTGGCCAGCGGCAAGGGCACGCTTGCGATCCGGTGGATGGATGTGCTGGGAAGGGTGGTGGAAGACCGGACCCAGCCGGTCGAGCTGACCGATGAGAATGAGATCCGGTTTCCACTGGACCTGCGACGCGCAGTAGCCATGAAGAATACCGTCACCGCGCATCTCGTTTTCGACGGCGTCAACCGAAAGGGTGAACCTGACCGGCGCGACGAACAGGCTCAGGTGAGCTTCATCGCGCGCCCGCCTGATCGCGACTGGAAAGACTACCGCATCATCATGTGGCAGGACTACCCGGCAAACTTGTGGAAGACTCTGAAGGCATTGGGCATCAACGCTGGACAATATGTGGGCCGTAATGAGCCGCCGGCGGAGTTCCTGCTGGAGAACGACCTGCAGTGGTACGCCGAGAACATCGCTACGGACTTCTACTCCGCCTATCACCGCTACTTTGCGGATCGCCGGGTGAACTGGAAATTCTACGAAGCGAAAGAACTCTACAAGAAGGATCCATCAAGCAAAGGAGCTTTCAAACGCCACCCAAGTTTCTCGGACCCTGCCTGGATCGAGAGAGTTCGCGACCGCTTGATTTCGGTGACGCGAAAGCACTCGCCGTACCGGCCGGTCTTTTACGATCTCGGCGACGAATCCGGCATTGGCGATCTCGCGGCCTTCTGGGACTTCGACTTCTCCGATCAGTCGCTCGCGGAAATGCGCGACTGGCTGAAGCAGCGGTACGGCTCTCTCGCGTCAGTGAACAGTCAGTGGGGAACGCGATTCTCGTCCTGGGATCTTGTGACCCCGGAGACAACCGACGAAGCCATGAGGCGTGCTGATGGGAACTTCTCGTCCTGGGCGGATCACAAGGAATGGATGGACATCTCGTACGCGCGGGCCCTGCAGATGGGCGCCGACGCCGTCCATTCGGTGGATGCCAAGGCGTACGTCGGGATCGCGGGAGCGCAAATGCCGGGCTGGGGCGGGTACGATTACGCGCGGCTCACCGCGGCAATAGACTTTTTCGAGCCGTACGATATTGGCAACAACATCGAGATCTCTCGCGCCGCGGACCCCCGTCGTGACAACATCTTTTGCTCGCGGACCGTGGGAGAAGCATCGCGTCTGGTATGAGCTCTTGCACGGCAATCGCGGCCTGATCATCTGGGATGACAGGTTCGAGTTCGTGAATCGCGATGGCACTCCCGGACCGCGGGGCATTGAGGCTGGGTCTTACTTTAACGAGATCACCAAGGGGATTGGGGCATTGCTCATCAACAGTACCCGTCTGGCCGACCCGATTGCGATTCACTATTCTCAGGCCAGCTTCCGAACCGACTGGATGTTGCGCAATCAACCAAGAGGTGCCGCCTGGTTTGACCGAACGTCGAGTTCCGAGCGGCTGGACAATGAATTTCTGCGTCTTCGTGAGTCCTATTGCCGCCTGATCGAAGATCTCGGGCTGCAGTATCGTTTCGTTTCATACTCGCAACTGGAACAGGGCGAACTGGCGCGAGGCGGGTATCGCGTTCTCGTCCTTCCCGATTCGCTGGCAATGTCCGCCGCGGAGGTGGGTGCCATTCGAGAGTTCATGCGGAGCGGCGGAACGGTGATCGCCACCGGCGAGCCTGGAGGCTTCGACGAACACAGCCGCAAGTTGGCGTCGCCTCAACTGAACGACGTGGACGGCCAAATGATGCGGATTCCGGGCGACGTGCTCAATTATCATCGCGACCGTCTGCTTGGCAAAGAGGGAGTAGTTCTTGAGGCGGCGCGCAAGGTGTTTCAGAATGCGGATGTGCGTCCCCGGTATCACGTTGTGGATGAGAGCGGCAAGGACGCGGTGGGAGTGGAGACTCACGTATTTCGCAATGGCGGCGCGACGATCGTCGGACTGTTGAGCAATCCGCAGTTGCGCGTGGACGAACTCGGTCCGCCGGAATTCAAATCCAATGAGAGGTTCGAGAAACCGCGGCGCTTGCGGTTACTTTTGGACGCCGATGGGTATGTGTACGACATCCGCAGGGGGCAGTTCGCCGGGAAGCGGGACAGCGTGGAGTTTACCCTCGATCCGTACGAACCGGTGGTCTACGCGCTTCTGCCGGCGGCGGCGCGCGATCTTCACGTGGCTGCGCCCGGCTTGGTTTCCTCCGGGGGCACAGCGCAAGTCAGCTTCTCGACCGACCCCAGCGCCGCGACGAGCGTGCTCCATGTCGAGGTGACCGATCCTTCCGGAAACGTGGCTGCGCACTATTCGGGTAACTTCTTCGGCGCGGAGGGACGTGGCGGAATCCAAGTTCCTTTCGCTGTCAACGACGCTCCGGGAAAGTGGGAGGTGAGAGTGCGCGATGTGCTGACGGGCAAGACTGCCCGGAGGACGATCGAGGTTCGAAAAGCCGCAGAGGAAGTCAGAACGCGAAGTCCCAATTCTGATCCCGGTTGGCAACGTGAATCTGTTTCCCTCCATAGAGCGACCGGACCTGAACGGCGGGAATTACCTGGCCCATCGGATTCACGGCATCAATGATCCATACCTGCCGCGGGGAAAGCGAACCTGCCAGATCGGGCAGATCGTAAAATTTAAGCGCGGAAGGAACGATCTGCTCGAACATCTTTCGGTGAATTCTGTGCGTCACAATCGCATCGTAGCTGACGAGCATGTCTTCGAGCGCCAGCTTCCCGATGCGCGGATCGAGCGCCGCAGCGTGCAGCATAGCGACGGCTGCAGTGCCTTTGCCAATACCTGCAAGTTGCGAGCCGTCCACATCGGAACGCGCCAAGAGCAATTTGATGCCGCGCTCGATATCCCCTGCGCGCATGCCAACCAGAGTCCTCCCCAGCAGAATAGCGGTTTCGGCGCTCTCGTAGTCGCCAAAGTAGCGGAAGAAGTCGTCGTGGGCGTCGAGAGCCGGACGCGTCTCACCCATTCCACGGAGGTCCGCGGACAAAACGATGAAACCCTTATGAACGAGGCGCTCCGCTTCTCCGGCGGATGCCCGCTTGCCTTCGCCGTCCGCGTAGAGGATCGCCGGGCGTCTCGTGCCTTGCCATTCGGGTATGTAGAGCAGCGCCGGAATCAGGATGCCGGGCTCGCTCTCATACGTGAGCTTCTCGATTCGGTATCCCGTCCGCTGTAGCATGCCGTAGCTTTTGACGTTCAAGTCGCCTTTTCCGGGATCAAAAGCCATCAGATCCCGAACCTTGCCAACCTCAAAGGCCGGCCGATTTCGCCTGACGGCCTCATACCGTTTCGTGTTGAGCGAAAAGACATCCTCGCCGTGAAACGAGGTGGACACCTGGCCGGTTGGGCTGGCCCAAAGCTCCTCCGAGCGGGCGATCGGCACGTCGCGTTCCCCGCCATCGTCTTCCTTCGATTGCAGCCAGTGCGCGAACCAGCGATAAGCCGCCTCGCGCCGCGGTTTCGAGTAGCCATGCCCATCGTCGGCTTCCACCTTTTGCAGCTTGTCCCCGATGCCGAGCGCATCGTAGACGCGCTGCGCCTCAGCAAACGACTCGCGGACACCGCCGATGGGAAAGAAATCGCGGATCGCGGACAGCACCAGAAACGGCTTCGGCGCGAAGCTATAGATGAAGTCGGGAAAATCCATACCGGCGTTCAGCCAGCCCGGAAACACTTGCTCACCGTCCTGGGGGCCCAGCGCGCTCAGAAGAAATCGCCACGAAGTGATATAGCACGAGGGCGCGGCAACCTTGATGCGGTCGTCGAGCGCCGAGAGATAGCTGGTGTGCGTGCCTCCGCCGGAGTTTCCGGTGGCGCCAACGCGGTTTGGGTCGACTTCGGGCCGCGAGAGCAGGTAATCCAAAGCGCGGATGCCGTCCCAGATGGTGTAGCGGGCGATGGCGTCGCCGATGAGCATGCATTGCGTTCCGAGTTCGGTGTGTTCGACGGTGGACGAGAAAAACTTCGAGTCGTTCCAATCCGGATCAAAAAACTGCTTGCGTTCTTCCTGACCAAGCGGATCCCAGGCAAAGGCAACATAACCTCTCCGAGCCAGCGATCCGAGCATCTGTTGCCACGTGGAATTCGACTTGCCGCCTAGTTCGTGGCCCAGCGGATAGAGAATGGCAGGGTACGGAGGAGCGCCGGTCTTCGGAAGATAGAGATTTCCGGTGACAAAAAATTGCGGTTGGCTCTCGAAAATGATTTTCTCAATTCGATAATCGCCGCGATCGATGGCGCCCACGATCCGCGCGTTGAGAGGCGTGCGCTCCGGAAAACCACCGATGGATTCCAATATCTTCGCCCGCACCAGTTTCCGCCTTACGGCAACGGCATCGAATGTAGTTATTCCGGCGATCGCCGCGGCTCGTTGTCGCAGGTGCTCGTTAGCCTCATTCATCAGGTAGGCGGGCAGCATTTTGCGGAGATCGCGAAATTCGCCGATGGTGGAGAGGAAATCAAGATCCGGATCTTCCTGCGCCCGCACGATGGTGGGGGCTAATAAGGCGATACACAAAAACGCAAGTTGACAGAGGAGAGGCATCGGGGGCAGAATACACCGATTCGGAGACGGGCTCAATGACGGCCGTATTGCGGGCATTCGTGCCCTTGTGTTTGGCAGCACGATTGGCGTTGCCTGCAGCGCTTCCCGCTCGCTACTACCGCCTCATGGAAGATGGCTGCATCAGCATCGAAAAGCATCTCGATGAGCAACCGAACTCCGACCTGAAGACGCTGGAGCAGGCGCGGCCTCACGCCGGCTCGTCTCTGGAAATCGTCTGGGCGCACTTTGGATACGCGATTTTGCCGCCTGCGGTGCTCTACGCGAAACAGCACCCGGAAAACCGGCGATACCACGACCCCAAAATGCTGGCGCTCGCGCTGCGCATCGGCGACCTGCTGGCAGCGGCGGATGAGCAGGGCATCTTCGAGCCGCGCCTGGACAGCGACTGGGACACCTACACGTGGCTCGAGGCTTACCGGTTGCTGGCTCCAGAACTGGGCGAGGCGCGCCGGGAGCGCTGGAAGCAGCGGATTACGCGAAATGTCGCTCTGCTGGTGCCGGATGCCATCGACCGTCTGGACTCGGCCTGGTATCAGACACCGTTCATCCGCACGTCTCCGAATCACTACGCACAGTGGGCCTCACTCCTGATGTTGAGTGGCCGGGTCTTCGAAAATGCGGAATGGGAGAAGCTCGGCGCGCGAATTCTCAGGCGTTTCGCAACAACGGAGCAGTCGCCGGATGGGTATTGGGGGGAACTCAGCAACTCCGGTCCCACCACGGGATACAACCATCTCACGCTGGCCAGTGTCGGGTTGTATTGGGAGTGGACACACGGTCCGGACGCGTTGAATGCGCTGCGGCGCGCCACTACTTTCCATAAGAACTTTACTTTCCTGGACGGCACACCGGTAGACGTGATCAACGACCGGAACCGCCACTGGGGCGCGCGATCGTGGGCCCATTTCACGTTCTCTAATTTCCCGGACGGTCGCGGTTACGCAGAGTACCTCGCGGACTTTTTCGACCCGGGCCACCTGAACATGGATCTATTAGGACGCATTGCGCAAGACGCCTTGTACTATCACGACGGGCCGACTGAGCCGGCGCCCCAAACGTCTGCCAACTATTCGTTCGAGATGAGTGTTCCCGCCGGTATTCGTAAGAGTGGTCCATGGCAGATAGCGCTCTCCGGACTGATGAGCGCTCAGGCGATCCACAACCAGTACTATCTCGATCGCCAAGGAAATGTCAGCGTCTTTCATCAAAAGGCCGGCCTGATCATTACCGGCGCCGGCTCCAAACGCCAGCCGGAACTGGCGACATTTTCCGAGCATCTCATGGGGCAGACGGTTCATTTGCCCATCAGCACCCGGCTGCATATGGGGGAGCTTCAGGACCGGCTCTCGGTTGCCTACAACACATTCTTCGCCGATCTGTTTGTGTCGCGGTCGGCGGAGAATGAGCTGGCACTGCGTTTCCGGATCACGCAGCGCGGAGAGGCCGCTGACAGCGCCCGGTTGACTTTGCAGTTGGTCCTGAAAGCAGGTGAGACGCTGGAAACCGCGGCCGGCAAGAAGATCACGCTCGGTGCGGACCGGATCGAATTGGGAGCCGCGGATCTTGGCGGCTGGATTCGCCATCACGGGTGGACGATGAAGATCGATAAAACCGCGCGCCTGGTCTGGCCCGTATACCCGTTCAATCCGTACGCCGACGGTCCTGAGACGAACCTGGAGTGGGCGGTAGGAGCGCTGTCGGTGGACTTGCATCCGACTCCTGCCGCGGATTCCCCCGTCCATCATAAGGAAGAGCAGATCGACTTCGTGATTTCCGTCGAGTAATTAGCGCTGGCACTCGAAGATGACGGCTTCATTCACAACCTTGGCGCCCGCCGGGATGTTGATGGAGTAGTCAAATTCAGTCGCGCCCGCTGGAATCCGCTGGGTGAATTTCTTGACGGTTCCATCTTCTTTCCAGATGTGTGTTAGCTCGAGCGGCGACGAATCGCCTGGCGCCTTGGTTTCAATCGCGAGGCGGAAGTGATCGAGTGCCAGATCTCGAATGCGGTAACGGACGTAAATGTCAGGCGCACCCGCCACGTCGATTCGACGGTCGACTTCCGGCCAGCGCAGCGTACGATCGATGGGGATGCCATCTCGCCATCTTAGATGCGGATCGTAATCCCAAATCGTCTGAAAGGGTCCGTCCGCCGACTTGCTCCAGGCAATCGACGCTGCCGGATGATTCGCCGGAACAGCCGCTACCGTTCGCACCTCCGCAGTGAACTTATCTGGCGCCAAACCGTCGCTGAGGTCGAGAAAGC
>Ga0335080_10002378_pt1 | contig 18724 bp, 21 predicted proteins | sample Lox_Sample_34_FD_206720 | JGI IMG/M metagenome (GOLD analysis project Ga0335080, IMG submission 206720) | Soil microbial communities from Loxahatchee National Wildlife Refuge, Florida, United States - Lox_Sample_3.4 | ecosystem: Environmental > Terrestrial > Soil > Wetlands | place: USA...
CTGCTGCGCAGGCAGGTGGTGATCCGTCACCTGCTCCCGAACGCGGCGATCCCGGCGCTGACGACCGCGGGCGTGATCATCGGCTCGCTGCTCGGCGGCGCGGTCGTCGTGGAATACGTGTTCGCGCGGCCGGGGCTCGGCTCGCTGATGGTCGACTCGGTCTTCCAGCGCGACTACGGCGTGCTGCAGACGCTCGTGCTGCTCGCCGCGGCGTTCTTCATCCTGACGAGCTTCTTCGTGGACGTCCTCTACGGCGTGATCGACCCGCGGCTGCGCGAGTCGCGCGAGGAGGTGTGACGTGAGCGCGGCGGTCGAGTCCGCGCCCGTCGAGCTCCAGCGCGAGCGCCGCGGCCTGCTCGCGCGGCTGCTCTCGCGGCCGAGCGCCGCGATCTCGGCGATCGTGCTCGGGCTCCTCGTCCTCGGCGCGGTCGCGGCGCCTCTCGTCGCGCCGTACTCGCCGACCCACAACGACTACGCGCATCTGTTCGCGGCGCCGTCCTGGGCGCACCCGTTCGGGACGGACGAGCTCGGCCGCGACCTGCTCACGCGCATCCTGTACGGCGGGCGCACCTCCCTGCAGATCGCGTTCGCGGCCACGGCGATCGCGATGGTGACCGGGACGCTCTGGGGCTTCGCGGCGGCGTTTCGGAAGGGCTGGATCGGCGAGACGCTGATGCGCTCCGCGGACGTCGCGATGGGGCTGCCCGCGATCCTGCTCGGGCTCGTCCTCGTCGCCGCGTTCGGCGCGTCGAAGCTCAGCCTGATCCTGATCATGGGTGTCCTGTTCGCGCCGGCGACCGCCCGCCTCGCCCGCTCCGCCCTGCTCGCCGAGCTCCAGTCTGAATACCACCTCGCCGCCGTCTCGGTGGGCGCGACGGGCAGGCGCATCGTGCTGAGCGAGCTCTTTCCGAACACGGTGCCCGTGCTGCTCGCGCGCGCGAGCCTCGTGATGGCCGAGGCGATCCTCGTCGAGGCGAGCCTGAGCTTCGTGGGTCTCGGCGTCCAGCCTCCGGGCACCTCGTGGGGGACGCTCCTCCAGCAGGGGTACACCAACCTCTACCGGTCGTACTGGTACCCCATCTTCCCAGGCCTCGTGATCCTGATCGCGATCCTCGCCCTCAACACCCTCGGCGACAACCTGCAGCGGGTGCTGGACCCGTCGAACCAGTGAGCGCGACCGCGGCGACCGGGACCGTGCTCGAGGTGCGAGGGCTGGCCGTCGAGTTTCCCGGCCACGGCTCGCCGACGCGCCCCGTGCGCGACGTCTCGTTCACCCTCGGGTCGGGCAGCCGCCTCGGGCTCGTGGGGGAGTCGGGGAGCGGGAAGTCGCTGACGGCGCTCTCGCTGATGCGGCTCCTGCCGCGGCAGGCACGGCTCGTGGCCGGCTCCGTCGTCCTCGGCGGCGACGACCTGACCCAGCTGTCGGAGAAGCAGATGGCGCGGGTGCGCGGCGCCAGGATCGCGATGATCTACCAGGACCCCATGTCGTCGCTGAACCCGCTGAAGACGATCGGCTACCAGATCGTCGAGGCGATCCGCGCGCACGACCGGGTCGGAAAGGACGAGGCTCGGCGGCGCGCGGTGGAGATGCTCGGTCACGTCGGTCTCCCCAATCCCGAGCGCCGCTTCGACAGCTATCCGCACCAGTTCTCGGGCGGGATGCGGCAACGTGTGATGATCGCGATGGCCGTGTGCGTGAACCCCGACGTGCTGATCGCCGACGAGCCGACCACCGCGCTCGACGTCACCACGCAGTCGCGGATCATGGACCTGCTCGACGCGCTGGTCGACGAGCGCTCGATGTCGGTGCTGCTGATCACGCACGACCTCGGTCTCGCCGGCAGCTTCTGCGACGAGATCCAGGTCATGTACGCGGGCCGCATCGTCGAGCGCGGGCCCGGCGCCGCGGTCCTCGACCACCCCGTGCATCCGTACACGGAGGCTCTCGTCGACTCGATCTGCCGCCTCGACCACGACCACCGCGAGCCGATCGCCGCGATCTCGGGCCAGCCGCCGCTCCCGCAGCGCCTGCCCGGCGGCTGCCCGTTCCATCCACGCTGCGCCTTCGCCGCCGCCGAGTGCCGCGAGAGCGAGCCGGAGCCGATCCCGCTCCCCGGCGGGCGCTCCGCGGCGTGCTGGTTCGCCGAGGCTCGTGCCGGAGCTCGAGCGTGAGCGCAGGCGCGGTCCAGAGCGAGGCGGCGCCCGCGGCCGTGACCGAGCGCCCGCTCGTCGTCGCCGAGGGCCTGACGCGCACCTTCCGCCTCGACGGGACGCACGTCGTCCGTGCCGTCGACGGCGTCTCGTTCGAGATCCCCGCCGGCGAGACGTTCGGCCTCGTCGGCGAGTCCGGCTCGGGGAAGTCGACGCTCGCGCGCCTGCTCCTGCGGCTCGACCGGCCGACGTCGGGCCGGATCGTGTTCGACGGCCGGGATCTCGACGCGCTCTCCGGCGACGAGCTCCGGAGGCTGCGGCGCGAGATGCAGAGCGTCTTCCAGGATCCGTTCGCCGCGCTCAACCGGCGCAAGACCGTCGAGCAGATCGTCTCGCTGCCGCTCCAGGTGCACGACTCGACCCTCGGCCGGGCGGAGCGCCGGGCCCGCGTGGCGGAGCTGCTCGAGCTCGTCGGGCTCCGCCCCGAGCACGCGAGCGCCTACCCGCGGCAGCTCTCGGGCGGCCAGTGCCAGCGCGTCAGCATCGCGCGCGCGCTCGCGCTCGGGCCGAGGTTCGTCGTCCTCGACGAGGCCGTCTCGGCGGTCGACGTCTCGGTCCAGGCCCAGATCCTCAACCTCCTCCGCGAGCTCCAGCAGCGGCTCGGCCTCACGTACCTCTTCGTCACCCACGACCTCTCCGTCGTCCGCTACATGGCCAGCACGATCGCGGTGATGTACCTCGGACGGATCGTCGAGATCGGGCCGCGCGACCTGCTCTTCGAGAGCCCTCAGCACCCGTACACGCACGCGCTGATGGCCTCGATCCCGTCCGTCGAGCGGCGCCGCTCGCAGGCCGCCTCGAGGCTCGTCGTGCGCGAGGCCCTCGCGTCGGATGCGCATGCGATCCCCGGCTGCCGCTTCCATCCGCGCTGCCCGCTCGGGGAGCGCGAGGCCTGCCGGACCGTCGATCCGCCGCTGCGCGCGACGGAGCAGGGGCATCTCGCCGCGTGCCACTTCCCGCAGTCGGCCGAGAGCCTGCTCGCTGCGGCGGGGACGGCGCCGTGAGCGACGTCCGCCACTGGGATGCGCTCACCCGCGAGGAGATCTCCGCGGTCGCGGCAGACGCACTGCTCGTCCTCCCGCTCGGGACCACGGAGCAGCACGGCCCGCACCTCGCCACCGGCACCGATGCCGCCCTCGTCCGGGCGGTCGCCGAGCGGGCCGCGGCGCTCGCCGCGCAGCCGGAGGTCGTGCTGCTCGCCCCGACGCTCGCGTTCGGCGCCTCCGACCACCACCTCCCGTTCGGCGGCACCCTCTCCCTGCGCGGGTCGACCATGCAGGCGGTGCTCGCCGACCTGCTCGCATCCGCGGCGGCCTCCGGCTGCCGCCGCGTGTTCGTCCTCAACGGTCACGGCGGCAACGTCGCATCGTGCGCCGCGGCGGTGGCCGAGGCGTCGCGGAAGCACGGGATCCTCGTCGTCACGGCGCTCTTTTCGCAGCTCATCGATCCCGGCGAGCTCGAGCTGCAGATCGCCGGCCACGCGGGCGTCTTCGAGACCTCGCTGATGCTGGCGCTGCACCCGGACCGCGTGCGTCCCGAGCGTGCGGCGCCGTCGCCCGGCGGTGCGGCGCGGCGATGGCCGCGCGGCCTGGCCGTCGGCGAGCCGGGCCGCTGGCAGGAGCTCGACGGTTACACCGACCGGCCGGACACCGCCACGGCCGAGCTCGGCGAGGCCGCGCTGCACGCGGCGGTCGCCGCCACGGCCGCATGCTTCGAGGAGGTGGCGGCCCTCGCCGTCTGAGGGACGCGGTGCCACGATCGCCGCGGTCGAGACGACCGTGGTCTCGGCGCGCGCGAAGCCGTCGCTCGCGGTGCGCGGCCCAAGGACGACGCACGACGCGTCGACGTTCGTGCTCGTCAGGATCGTGACCGGGGACGGTGTCGAAGGCTACGGCGAGATCAGCGCCACGGCCGCGTGGAGCGGGGAGGACGCCGTGACCGCGACGCACTTCGTGCGCGACGTGTTCGCACCGCGCCTCCTCGGCCGGCCGCTCGCGCCGGTCGCAGCGCACGGGACGGAACTCGACCGCGTCGTTCGCGGCAACGCGTTCACGAAGGCGGGGATCGAGACCGCGCTCTGGGACGCGCTCGGGCGGACCCTCGGGCAGCCGGTCTGCGAGCTCCTCGGGGGCCCGTTCCGCCGCGAGGTGCCCGTGAAGATCTCGCTCAGCGGCGACGGCGCCGAGCTCGACGCCGGCTTCGAGACGGCGCGGGGCCTCGGCTTCCGGGCGTTCAAGGTGAAGGTCGGGCGTGACCCCGGGACCGACGCGGCCCGGGTTGCGCGGGTCCGCTCGCTCTCCGGCCCCGACGCGTTCGTCGGCGCCGACGCGAACGGCGGCTGGTCGAGGCCGGCCGCGCTCGAGGCGATGCCGCGCCTGCGCGAGAGCGGGATCGCCTTCATCGAGCAGCCCGTCGACGCCGCCGACCTCGAGGGGATGCGAGAGATCCGCGCGCTCGGGGTGCCGGTGGTGGCAGACGAGGCCGTGTACACGCGGGAGGACGTCCGCCGGATCGCGGCGGCGGGCGCCGCGGACGTCGTCAGCCTGTACGTCGGCAAGAGCGCGGGGCTCGAGCGGGCCGTGGAATCGGCCGGCCTCGCGGCCGCGCTGGGGCTCGGGGTCGTGATCGGCGCGAACGGCGAGATGGGTCTCGGCGCGGCCGCCCAGCTGCACGTCGCCTGCGCCTGCGAGCAGCTGAGCCCGGTCCCGTGCGGGATCACCGGCCAGCACTTCTACGAGGACGAGCCGACCCTCGCGACGCCGCTCGACATCGACGGGCGGCGCGGCGTGCTCCCCGACGGGCCGGGGCTCGGCGTCGAGCTGCGCTCGGAGGTGCTGCGGAGCTTCTCGTCGTGACCCCGGACGTGCAGGTGTTCCTCTACCCCGAGGAGCTCGAGGCGACCCCGGCCCACGCGCTGGCCGAGCAGATCCTCGAGCTCGGCTGCGACGCGGCGAGCGTCGCCGTCGTGTATCACCGCGCGCGCCGGGTGCTCCCCCGGCAGGGTCGCGTCAGCGTGCTCACGACGGCCACGACGTACTTCGAGCCCGAGCGCTCGCGGTACGGCGAGCTCGCCCCCGTCGGGAACGGAGCGGCCGGGCTGCGCGAGCGGCTGTTCGAGTTCCGCGCCGCCTGCGGGCGCGCAGGGCTCGGCTTCCGGGCCTGGCTCGTCCCGCTGCACCACGATGCGCTGGCGGCCGCCTTCCCCGACGCCGCGGCGAGGGCCCTGGACGGGAGCCCGAACGGGGTCGGGCTGTGCCCGTCGAAAGCCGCCTCGGTGGAGCTCGTCGCGGCGCTCGTCGCCGACGTCTGCGCGCAGCTCGAGCCGGAGCTCGTCGAGCTCGAGGCGGCTCTGTATCCGGCGTGGGAGCCGTCGTACACGATGACGCTCTCACTCGCGCCACTCTCTCCCGAGGCGCGCCTGCTCGGGGCGCAGTGCTTCTGCGAGGCGTGCCGCGACCTGCTAGGCGGCGACGCGGGCGAGCTCGAGCGCCGCGCGCGCGTGTCCGCCGGAGCGCCGTTCGGCGCCGGGCCGTGGGACGAGGAGCTCGAGCGCGCGCTCGGCGCCGCCCGGGCCCGCGGCGTGGAGACGCTGGTGCGCGCCGCGACGGAATCCGCCCACGCGGGCGGCTCGGCGCTTCGGGTCTTCGGCTCCGGGCCGCCGCAGCAGGCGGCGCTGCAGGGGCTCGCAGGATCCGGGCCTGCCGATCGCCTGCTGCTCGGCTGCGGGCCGCTCGAGGGCGACGAGCTGCTCGAGCGGTTTCGGGCCCTCCGGGCCGTCGCCGGCGGCCGGGCCGCGACCGCGTCGATCAACTGGTCGCAGGAGCGGGGAATGGCCGCGGACGCCGAGCGCCTCGGCGCCGCCGGCGCCGACGGGCTCGCGCTCTACAACCTCTCGCTCGTGCCGGCCGAGGGCCTCGTGGCGTTCCGCGAGGCTGCCGCGGCCTTTCGCTCGGCGGTCGCCGCATGACGGTGATCGACGGGCACGCCACGGTTGGCCGAAACAGGGACGTCGAGCTCTCGGCGGAGGCGCTCGTCGAGTCGATGGACCGCCTCGGCATCGACGTCGCGCTCGTCTCGCCGCCCGAGCCGTTCCTCCCGCTGCGGAACCGCGAGGGCAACGAGCTCGTGGCGGCGGCCGCCGCCGCGTCGGGCGGTCGGCTGCTGCAGTACGCCGTGGCGAGCCCGTGGCTCGGCGAGGATGCCGTCGAGGAGCTGCGACGCGCGCGCGACGGCGGGGCGCGCGCGCTGAAGCTCGATCCGGCGCTCCAGGGCTTCGACCTCCACGACGGGCTCGCCGGCCCGCTGATCGAGTTCGCCGGTGCCTCGGGCTGGCCGGTCTACGTGCGCACGGGCACGCCTCCCCATGCGCTGCCGCTCCAGCTCGCCTGGCTCGCCAATAGGCACCCGGGCACCGCGTTCGTGATGGGGAAGAGCGGGGCGACCGACTTCTCGGCCGACGGCCCGACCGCGCTCGCGAGCGCGCCGAACCTCCTCGCCGACAGCGCGCACGTCGAATGGCCGACCCGGCTCGCGCGGCTCGAGCCGTCGACCGTCGGCCCGCGCGTCGTATTCACGACCGATGCCCCGTTCGCCGACCCCGAGCTCGAGCTCGCCCGCGTGCTGGAGGCAGGCCTCGACGGCGCCGTGCGGGACGCTGTTCTCGGCGGGACGCTCGCGGCCCGGCTCGGCCTGTGACCCTCGCCGCCGACCTCCGCTCGCTCGGCCTGGCGGCCGGCGACCGCGTGGTCGCGCACTCGTCCGCGCGTGCGGTGGGGGAGGCGCCCGATGCGATCGTCGACGCGCTGCTCGAGGTGGTCGGCCGAGACGGCCTGCTCGTCGTGCCAGCCTTCACGTACGACACGGCACGGTTCGACCCGGCGGTCGAGCCCGGCCGGGCGGGGGCGGTCGCCGAGGCGGTGCGGCTGCGGCCCGGCGCCGTGCGGTCGCTCCACCCGTCGCACTCGGTCGCCGCGCTCGGCGCGGGCGCGGCGGAGCTCTGCGCGGGGCACGAGCTCCTTGCGGCGGCGGACGTCGACTCGCCGCTCGACCGGCTGGCCCGCGCCGGCGGCCACGTGCTCCTGCTCGGCGTCGGCCGCGTCGCCGACACGACCGTGCACGTCGGCGAGTTCCGGGCCGGCGCGCCCTACCTCCACGTCCCGTTCTCACCCGACTGGCCCCGCGTCCACGAGATCGTCGCCGACGGCCGGATCCGAACCGTCGAGTACGACCGCTTCCCGGGCTGCAGCCGTGCGTTCGGCGTCGTCGAGCGCGGCCTGCGCGAGCGCGCCTCGATCCGGGACGGCTTCGTCGGACGCGCGATCGCCCAGCTCGCGCGCGGAGAGGACGTGATCGATGAGGCGGTCGCCCTCCTCGAAGCGGATGCCGGGGCGCTCCTCTGCACCGATCCGCGCTGCTACCGCTGCACGAACGCGCGCACGGAGCTCGGGCGGGCCTAGGGCCGCTCGAGGCCGAGCAGCGGCAGCGCGTCGCGATGGATCAGCTCGTCGATCGCGTCGAGTGGGACGGGCGGCAGCGCCGTGCCCGCGATCGGATCGTTGACGCGCCGCAGCCCGGCGATCGTCTCGGCCGGGGTCGCGATCGGGAAGTCCGACCCGAACAGGAGCTTGTCGAGCGCACCCCACTCGGTCGCGAGCCGGAGGCCCTCGTAGAAGGACCACGGCCGGTAGAACGTCGCCGAGACGTCCGCGTACACATGCGGGTGCTTCCGGATCGTCACGATCGTCTCGCGCTGCCACGGATGGCCGAGGTGGGCCATCACGATCCGCAGCTCGGGGAACCGCGTCGCGACCTCGTCCATCAGCAGCGGATGCGCGTACCTCAGCGGAGCCTCCCGTACCGGGGACGCGCCCTGGTGGAACAAGATCGGCAGCCCACGGCGCTCGGCCAGCTCGTAGACGAGCAGCGCCGGCGGGGCCAGCGGATCGAAGATCTGGTAGTTCGGCCCGAGCTTGACGCCCTTCAGGCCGAGCTCGTCGTGCGCCCGCTCGAGCTCGTCTGCCGCACCGTCGACCTCCGGATGGACCGAGAGGAAGCCGATCCTGCGCCCGGGCGCCGCGGCGACGAACGCCGCCACCGCGTCGTTGAGCTCGCGGTCGACCTGCTCGCGGTCGCGCGCGATCGTGAAGGCGATCGAGACGTCCACGCCGGCGAACGCGGCCTCGTAGTCGGCCCACGTCGTCGTCGCCGCGACGACGCGGTCCGGGCGCCATTTCGCGTTCTCGACGAACTCCTCCGCCGGCACGAGCTCCCGGTGGGTCGGGACGTGGCTGTGGACGTCGACGATCATGCGGCGGCGAGCAGGCGGCGCGGGTTGTCCTCGAGGATCGCGCGCCGCTGCGGCGCGGTCAGCCCGAGGAGCTCGAGCTGGCGGATCCGCAGGGACACGTAGAGCTGGCGCGGCACGGGCAGGAGCCCTCCGTCCGTGCCGAAGAGGATCCGCTCCAGCGGGCAGCGAGCGATCAGCTCGCGCATCGCGTAGGCCGGCGTCGCGCAGAGGCAGACGTGGACGTTGTCGGTCGACTCGACGGCCGCCCACGCCTCGCGCCAGAGGTCGTGCAGGCCCCCGTGGCCGAGCACGATCGTCGCCGCCGGGTGCCGGCGGGCGAGCGCCGCGAGCTGGAGCGGCGCGCTGTAGGGCGGCGTGCCGTCGTGGAAGAGGACCGGGATCTCGAGCTCGGCCGCCGCCTCGCAGACGGGATCGAGCCCGGGCGTGTGGACCGAGAAGCCCTGGACCCAGGGATGGAGCTTGACGCCGCGCATCCCGTGGTCACGCACGCAGCGGCGGATCTCGTCCGCCGCGCCGGGATCGCCCGGGTCGACGTTCGCGAACGCGACGAGCCGGCCGCCGCCGGCCGCGACGAAGGCGGCGAGCGAGTCGTTGGCCGCGGCTCCCGGCCGCCGCAGGCCGTCGTACGTGAACGTCACCGACAACTCCACGCCGAGGCCCGCGACGACGTCGGCGTAGGCAGCCGCGTCGTATGCGCCGGCGGCCGGCTGGTGGACGTGGAAGTCGATCACGACGGAGCCCCGGCCGTGAGGCCCGCGGCCGCCGCGATGCGTTGCGCGAGCCCGAGTGCGGCGAGCGCCTCGTCGATCCCGGGGACTGGCGGCGCGCCCGCGAGGACGTGGTCGACGAAGCGGCCGAGCTGGAGCGCGAAGCAGACCTCGGTCTTGTCGCCCGGCGCCGGGAGCTCCTCGATCGTGCCGTCGTCGAGCGTCACGCCGAGGGCGAAGGTCGGCGGGTCGAGCACGGCGCGTCCACGCGGGCCGGTGACGACGAACTGGCTCGGCGGCAGCACGGGATAGAGCCAGATCACGTCGAGGCGCGCGATCGTCCCGTCGTCGTATTCGAGGATCGCGCCGTTCGCGTTGGCGGTCGCGAAGCGCTCGTCGCTGCGGAGGGCCCACCCCTGCACGCCGGCCGGCGCCGCGCCGAGCAGGTAGTTGAGCCGGTCGCAGGCGTGAATGCCGTCGGAGATCACCGGCGGGTAGTGCTCGAGCGACTGCAGCCGGCGCGCGAACCGCACCGGGTCGCCCTCGGGGTCGGAGACCTCGTCGCACACGGATGCGAGGACGAGGAGCGGGCGGCCGAGGACGCCGTCGCGGACGAGCTCCCGCAGCCGGACCACCGACGGGTGGTGGCGGTAGGTGAGCCCGATCTGGAGGCGCCGGTGGGCCTCCGGCAGCTCCGCGAGGTCCGCCGCCTCCGCGTACGAGGGCGCCGGCGGCTTCTCGGCCAGGACGTACTTTCCCGCCTCGAGCGACCGTCGCGCGAGCCCGGCGGTGACCCAGGGCGGCGTCGCGATCACGACCGCGTCGATCGCCGGGTCGGAGAGCACCTCCTCCACGGCCGTGGTCGCACGGACGCCCGGAGCGAGCGCGGCGGCGCGTTCGACTCGGCGGTCGTCGACGTCCACGAGCGCGGCGAGCGAGACGCGCGGCTCGCGCTGGAGCGCGGGGAGATGAGCGGTGAGCCCGATCTCGCCGAGCCCGACCAGCGCCACCGCGATGCGCCGCTTCACCACTAGGACGGAAGCTCGAGCACTGCGTCGATCTCGACCGGGATCTTCATGTTCGACTGGATCGTCGTCCGCGCGGGGTACGGCTCGGCGAAGAACTCCGTGTACACCGGGTTCAGGGCGGGGAAGTCGTCCATCGTCCTCAGGTACACGCCGACGCGGACCGCGTCCTGCAGCGAGCCGCCCGCCGCCGCCGCGACGGTCGCGAGATTCTCGAGCGTCTGCCTGACCTGGTCCTCGAAAGCCTCGGGGATGACGCCCGTCGCCGGGTCGAACGGCCCCTGGCCGGCGAGAAACACGAGGTTGCCGGTGCGGACCGCGTGGGAATACGGGCCTGCCTGCGGCGGAGCGCCGTCGGCGTGGATTGCTTCGGACATCTCTTCTCCTCGGGTCGACAGAGCGATTCCACACTCTACGGCGGCGATAATGAGCCGGTGGCGGAGTCGGGAAGGGTCGGGGTGGTCGGCGCGGGCCCCGCCGGCCTTGCCGTGGCGGCGATGCTCGGGGCCGCGGGCGTGCCTGCGGTCGTCCTGGAGCAGAGCTCGAGCGTCGGGGCGGTCTGGGAGGGCCACTACGACAGGCTCCGTCTCCACACGGCGCGGACGCTGTCGGAGCTCCCGGGCCTGGGGTTCCCACGCAGGTACGGGCGCTGGGTTCCCCGCGACGGCGTCGTCGCGTACCTCGAGGAGTACGCGCGGCGACACGGGCTCGAGATCCGGTTCGAGACCACCGTCGCGCGTGTGGAGCCCCGTGAGGGCGGCTGGCTCCTGCGCGCCGAGCGCGGGGAGCCGATCGAGGCCGGGCGCGTCGTCGTCGCCACGGGCTTCAACCGGCGCCCGTTCCTGCCCGAGTGGAAGGGCCGCGAGGACTACACGGGAGAGCTCGTCCATGCGTCGGCCTACCGGAATCCCGCGCGCTACCGCGGGAAGGAGGTGCTCGTCGTCGGCGCCGGGAACTCCGGTGCCGAGATCGCGGCCGACCTCGTCGAAGGAGGAGCGGGCGCCGTCCGCCTCTCGGTGCGGACGCCCCCGCAGATCTTCCCGCGGCAGGCGCTCGGGATCCCGGCCCAGGCGATCGGGATCTGCGTCCCGCACCTCCCGGTCGCCGTGGGCGACCGGCTGCTCGCCCTGCTGCAGCGGGTCTTCGTCGGTGACCTCTCGCGGTTCGGGATGCCGCGGGCCGGCAGCCGGCCCTACAGCGACTACCTCGAGCGGGACGCGATCCCGATCCTCGACGTCGGCCTGGTCGAGCACCTCAAGCGTCGCGAGCTCGAGGTCGTCGCCGCCGTCGAAGCCCTCGACGCCGGGGGCGCAGTGCTCGGCGACGGCAGGCGCGTGGGAGCCGACGCCGTGATCGCCGCCACCGGCTACCGGCGGCACCTGGAGCCGCTCGTCGGCCACCTGGGCGTGCTCGGGCCGAGCGGGCGCCCCCTCGTCCACGGCGAGCGCACGCACCCGGGCGCGCCCGGCCTCCACTTCGTCGGCTTCACGAACCCGATCGGCGGCAACCTCCGTGAGCTCGGCATCCAGGCGAGACGGATCGCGGCGGTCGCCGCGCATCGCCCCTAGGCGATCGCCGCGCGGATCGAGAGCTCGGGGCCCTCGAAGCTGACCGCGAGCACCTTCGCGATGCGGCGGATCAACGCGACCGCCGCCCGGTTGTTGCTCGACACGAGCGCGGTGATCTCGGTGATGCCCGCCGCGCGGGCATCGGCGATCAGCTCGGCCGTCAGCGCCGAGCCGATGCCGTGGTGCTGGTGCTCGTCGCCGACCGCGAAGGCGATCTCGGCCCGGCGGCCGTCGCGAACCAGCCGGGCGATCGCGACCGGCTGCGGGTCGCCCTCGACGTACGCGACGAGGGCATGGCGGGTCTGGTCGACCGAGGCGAGCTGGCGGAGCTCGGAGGCGCTGAGGCACGGCTTCGGCCCGTTGAAGCGGGCGCGGCGCGACTGCTCGCCGAGGCGTTCGAACACGGCCGTCACGGTGCGGACGTCGCCGTGGCGGAGCGGCCTCACGAGCAGCGTTCGACCGTGCTTCGCCTCGAGGACCCTGGTGCGCGCGTACCGCTCCATCACGACCCCCTCGCCGACTCGTCTTCGTCGTCCTCGTTCTCGCCCGGCTCGAGCCAGGCGACGATCTGCGGCTCGCTGAGCAGCAGCTCCCTCAGCAGCGGCTCCATTTCGATCTCCCGTCGCTCCGTCACGCTTCTCCCTCCAACGTCGTGGATCGAGAACAATTCCCCGGTCTGTACGGAGTCGGTGCGCGATTCGGATTCCTTCGCGGCGAGACCGTGTGGTAGAAACGCGGACGTGGCGTACTTCGTCGTGCTCCGTCGGATCGGACCCGAGTTCGACCCGTCTCGGCCGCTCGAGGAGCAGTCCGGGTGGGACGCGCACGCCGACTTCATGGAGGCGCTCGTGGACGACGGCTTCGTCGTCCTGGGCGGGCCGCTGGACGACGGGGACCGCGTGGTGCTCGCCGTCGAGGCCGACTCGGAGGACGCCGTCCGCGCGACTCTCGCACGCGACCCGTGGAGCGAGACGCATCTCCTGGTCGACACGGTCGAGGGGTGGACGATCAGGCTGGACGCTCGGCGCGCACGGCGTGCCTGAGCGGGCGGCATGACCGTCGTCCTCACCGGCAGCGACCTCACGCTTCCCGAGCTCGTGCTGGTGGCGCGGTCGGGCGAGCGCGTGGAGCTCGCGCCGGCCGCGCTCGAACGGATGCGGGCGACCCGCGCCGTCGTCGAGGCGGCCGCCGCGGCAGGGCGCGACGTGTACGGCCTCAACACCGGCGTCGGTGCGAAGAAGACGGCGGCGGTCCCGCCGGAGGAGAGGGCGGAGTTCAACCGGCTGCTGGTCCTGAACCACCGAGTCGGGCAGGGGCCCGCCCTGCCGGACGACGTCGTCCGGGCGGCGCTCTGCCGGCTCGCGAACGGGCTCGCGTCAGGCGAGCCCGGCGTGCGCCCGGAGCTCGCGCAGGCGCTCGTGGACGCGCTCGATGCAGGTGTGCGACCGGTCGTCCGCCGGTACGGCTCGATCGGGGTCGCCGACCTGTCGGCCAACGCCGACCTCGCCCACGGCGCGCTCGGCGATTTCGGGCTCGAGGCCGGCGAGGCGCTCGCGCTGCTCTGCCACAACGCCGTCTCGACCGGACACGCCGCCCTGGCGCTGGCCGACGCGACGGCGCTCCTGGACGCCGTCGACGTCGCCGGCGCGCTCGACCTCGAGGCGTTCGGAGCGAACGTCGAAGCGCTCGATGAAGCCGTCGCCGACGCGCGCCCGTACCCCGGGCTGCGCACGTCGCTCGAGCGCGTCCGCGCGCTGCTCGAGGGCAGCCATCTCTGGAGCGACGGTGCCGCGCGGAACCTGCAGGACCCGCTCTGCTTCCGCTGCCTCCCGCAGGTCAACGGAGCCGCCCGCGACGCGCTCGGCTTCGCCTCGGCGCAGCTCGCGGTGGAGCTGAACGCCGCGCAGGGAAACCCGCTCGTGGTCGACGGCCGGATCCTCGCCGTCGGCAACTTCGACGCGCTGCCTCTCGCCGCCGCGCTCGATCTCGCTCGCATCTCGCTCGCGCCCGTGCTGGCGAGCGCCTGCGAGCGCTCGCTCAAGCTGTTGCAGCGCCCGCTCTCCGGCCTGCCCGAGGGCCTCGCGGTGCGCGAGGGCATCGCCGAGGACGGCCTCGCGGAGTTCGGCATCGCGATGCAGGCGATCGTCGCCGAGGCGCGCCTGCTCGCGCAGCCGGTCTCGTTCGAGCTCGCCAGCACGACGCAGGCGGAGGGGATCGAGGACCGGATGACGCTGGCGCCGCTCGCCGCGCGGCGGGTCGCCGAGCTCGTCGAGCTGGGCTGCCGGGCGGTCGCGATCGAGCTCGTGGTCGCCGCCCAGGCGCTCGACCTGCGCGGAGCCGGGCCGCTGGGCGGTGGCACGACGCGCGCCTACGAGGCCGTGCGCGCGCTCGTGCCGGCTCTCCGGGCAGGCGAGCCGGTCCCCCAGGATCTCGAGCCCGTCGCCGCCCTCGTGCCGGGCCTGGGCCGATGACAGTCGTCGACCTCCACCAGCACCTCTGGCCGGAGCGATTCGTCTCGGCGCTCTCGGCGCGGGCCTCGCCCCCGTTCCTGCGCGGCTCGACGGTGGTGCTCGACGAGGGCGAGTTCGAGCTCGACCTCCGCGAGCACGCACTCGAGCGACGGCTCGCCGTGCTCGACCGCGACGGCACCGAGCTCGCTGTCGTCTCGCTGCAGACGACGATCGGGCTCGACCGGATCCCGTCAGACGAGCGCGCGGAGCTCGTCGAGATCTGGGAGGACGGCACGCGAGAGCTGGTCGCCGCGGCGGGCGGTCGGCTTGCGGCCCTCTCGGCCGGTGGGAGCCTCGACGGCTTCGTCGGCGCTGCGGTCGGCTCGGACGCCCTCGCCGACCTCGACGCGCTCGCGCCGCTGCTTCACGAGCTCCGCAGGCGGGGCGCCTTCCTCTTCGTCCACCCGTCGGGCGGGCCGGTCGATGACAGTCCGGAGTGGTGGCCGGCGGTGGCGGTCTACCCCGCCCAGATGCAGGCGGCGTACATGGCCTGGCTCGCGCACGGCCAGGAGCGCTGGAGCTCGCTCCCCGTCGTCTTCGCGATCCTCGCGGGCGGCGCGCCGTTCCAGCTCGAGCGGCTGTCCACGCGCGGGGTCGACGTCCGCTCGACCCTGCACGAGAACCTCTATCTCGACACCTCGTCCTACGGGCGGCGGGCGCTCGAGCTCTGCATCGAGACCCTCGGGGTCGCCCAGCTCGTCTACGGGAGCGACATCCCCGTCGCAGACCCGGCGCCGACCTTGCGCGCCGTGCTCGGATTCGGGGAGAGTGTGGCCCACATGATCCGGGACGCGAATCCCACCGGCCTCCTGCCGTGAGCGGTCTCGGGCCGTGGCTCGCCGGCCGCCTGCGACCGGACCTCGACCTCGACCGGCCCGCGCTGCGCGCGCTCGCGAACGAGATCGGCGCCGAGGAGTCGCTCTGGCGCCACCTCGTCGTCCACGACACGACCGTCCGCCACTACCAGCAGCTCTACCGCGACCCGAACATCGACGTCTGGCTGATCTGCTGGACCGCGGGGCAGGGAACCGGCTACCACGACCACGACCGCTCCTCGGGCGCGGTGTACGTCTGCGAGGGCTCGCTGTTCGAGGACTCCTTCCGGCGGGAGCCGGACGGCTGGATCCGCGAGCACTCGACGCGCCACGAGGCCGGCAGCTCGTTCGACTTCGACGCGTCGTACATCCACGGCGTCAGGCACGCCGGCGACGTCCCGGCGACGTCGATCCACGTCTACTCGCCTGCCCTCTGGCGGATGGGGCACTACGAGCCGAACGAGCAGGGCGTGATGGGCCGGGTCTCGATGACCTACGCGGACGAGCTGCTGGAAGGCTAGAGCCCCCGGTCGCCGACCGTGAAGGCCGGCAGCCAGCCGACGAGCCCGGAGAAGCGCTCGCCCGCGGCGCGGAGGTCGGCGACGATCCGCTCCTGTCGCGCCGGCGACATCCGCGAGGTCGGGATGCACATCGTGAGCGCTGCGAGCGTCGTCCCTGCGGCGTTTCGGACCGGCACCGAGACGGCGTAGAGCCCGATCGCGGTGTCCTCGTCGTTCTCGGCATAGCCCTGCTCGCGAACGCCCGCGAGGATCTCGTTGAGCTCGACGAGGCCGTTGAGACGGCGCCCGGTGGGGGTGACGAGCGGACGGCCGCCGTACTCCCCGACGATGTGCTCGGGCGGCCGGGCGGCGAGGATCACGCGGCCGCTCGACGAGGCGAAGGCGGGCGTCCGGCTGCCGACGTGGGTGACGAGCCGCACCGGATGGGATGTCTCCTCCAGCGCGACGTAGACCGAGTCGTCGCCGTCGAGCGCGGCGAGGCAGACCGTCTCGTCGTGCCGCGTCAGCAGCTCGGCCGCGATGCTCCGGAACGCGACGACTATCGGGAGCTGGGAGGTGCGCGAGCCGATCGCGAGCGCCTGCACCCCGAGCTCGTAGACGCCCGCCTCGTCGCGGATCACCCAGGCCCGCTGGACGAGCACGGAGCAGACCCGGTGCAGCGTGCTCTTCGCGAGCCCGAGCTCGCGGGCGAGCTCGGCGAGCGTGAGCGGCCCGCGCGTGACGAGCAGCTCCAGCACGCCGAGCGCGGCGTTGACGCCGGCCGAGCTCGACGGGCGTGCCGCCGGCGGGATGGTCTCCTGCTCGCCGGTCGGGACCACGACATCGCTCATCGTGCGCTCACTCTACAACGGTTTCGAACGGTGATCCATATGAGGAACAAATCTCCTTGACCAGCCCCCTCGGGGTGTGCAATAACGGCTCAAACGTGGAACATGCGTCCATGTAAAGGAGGAGGGGATGGACCGGGAGACCCGGAGGACGATCGAGCAGTTCCGCCGCGAGCAGGCGAACCCGATCGAGAACAACCTCATCGACGAGTGGAACGCGGGCCTGCTCGACCGCGGCGAGCTGCTGCGCCGGGGCGCGATGTTCGGCCTCTCCGCGAGCGTGATCGGCGGCCTGATCGGGGCATCGCCGGCGGCGGGAGCGTTGCGCCACCGCGAGGCGGTGAAGGCCGGAGGGACCCTCCGCGTCGCGATCCTCGCCCCGACCAAGCCGCCGGAGCCGAGCCAGGTCGCGGACGAGGGCGGCCTCGCCGTGATCAGCATCGTCGGCGAGTTCCTCACGTTCTCCGATCCGCAGCTGAACCTGAGGCCGTGGCTCGCGACGAGCTGGAAGCCCAACGCTGCCGCGACCGTGTGGACGTTCCAGATCCGCAAGGGCGTCAAGTTCCACAACGGGCAGACGATGACCGCCGACGACGTCGTGAAGACGTTCAAGGTGCTCGCCGGCCCGACCTCGCAGGCGGCCTCCGTCTACAAGGGGATCCTCTCGCCGAGCGGCGTCGTGAAGACGGGCCCGTACACGGTCCAGTTCCATCTCGACCAGCCGACGGGCGGCTTCCCGTACCTCGTCAGCCAGACGACCTACCAGGCGCCGATCCTCCCGAAGAACTACACGCCCGGCACGTACGTGGCCTCGAAGATGCCGGGCACCGGCCCCTACAAGTTCGTCAGCTACGACCAGACCCGCGGGGCGCAGTTCGTCCGCAACACCGCCTACTGGGGCGGGGCGCCGGCCCTCGACGGCGTCAAGCTCTCGTTCTACCAGGACACCGCGACCCAGGTGCTCGCACTGCGGGGCGGCCAGGTCGACCTCGTGCAGCAGCTCTCGGCCCAGGAGGCGACGCCCTTCCGGGGCAACTCGAAGTTCCAGACCTGGGATGCGAAGACCTCGAACCACCGGGAGTTCGGCCTCCGCACCGACATCCCGCCGTTCAACGACGCCCGGGTACGCCGTGCCGTCGCGCTCACGCTCAACCGCCCGCAGATCATCCAGACGCTGTTCAACGGGCACGCGACCCTCGGCAACGACTCGCCGTTCTGGACGGGCTTCCCGTCCCACGACCCGTCGGTGCACCAGCGGGTGCAGAACATCCCGCTCGCGAAGGCGCTGCTCGCCGCCGCAGGAAAGAGCGGCCTGAAGTTCACGATCACGACCTACCGGACGCAGGAGATCCCGGACTACGCACAGATCATCCAGTCGTCTGCCGCACAGGCCGGGATGCAGGTGAACCTCGAGTTCCTCTCGGCCGCGGACTACTACGGCTCGCCGCCGGGGGCGGACTACAACTCGACCACGCCGTGGCTGAACCGTCCGGCCGTGATCACCGACTACGGGGCTCGGGCGATCCCGAACGTGTTCCTCAACGCGCCGCTCGAGACGGGCGGGGCGTGGAACCAGGCCCACTATTCGAACCCGGTCTACGACGCCGCGGTGAAGGCGTTCGTCGCGGCGCCCGACCTCCCGACCCAGCGGAAGTACGCGAAGCAGATCGAGGGGATCCTGCTCAGGGACACCCCGATCGTGTTCGCCTACTTCTACAACTTCATCGCGGCGGGCACCTCGAAGGTGAAGGGCTACCAGCCCGAAGGCCTCGGAGCGATCGAGCTCCGCGGTGTCTCGCTGGCCTAGGGGCTCCACGATCGCGGCCGGCGCCTCTGGCGGGCGCCGGCCGCTCCACCCATGACCCGGTACATCGTCAAGCGCCTCGGCCTCGCGCTCATCACGCTGGCGCTGCTCAGCATGGTGGTGTTCGCGACCGCCCAGCTCCTGCCGGGCGACATCGGGCGCAACATCCTGGGGCCGTTCGCGCCGCAGAGCGCCGTCGACGCGATGAACAAGCAGCTCGGCGCAAACCGGCCGGCCGTCGTCCAGTACTGGGACTGGATCTCGGGCGTGCTGCAGGGCGATCTCGGGAAGTCGCTCGCGTTCCAGGAGCCGATTCGCCCGATCCTGACCGCCGCGCTCGAGAACTCGCTCAAGCTCGCGCTCGTCGCGTTCCTGATCGTGATCCCGCTCGGGATCCTCGGCGGGATCGCCGCGGGGCTGCGTGCCGGC
>Ga0335080_10002381_pt1 | contig 18707 bp, 13 predicted proteins | sample Lox_Sample_34_FD_206720 | JGI IMG/M metagenome (GOLD analysis project Ga0335080, IMG submission 206720) | Soil microbial communities from Loxahatchee National Wildlife Refuge, Florida, United States - Lox_Sample_3.4 | ecosystem: Environmental > Terrestrial > Soil > Wetlands | place: USA...
TGCTGTAACCCGCGATGGTTTCCCTGTGATGCACTCCCGGTATCCGACTCCCACAGTTGAATACCCGCCAAAGGTCATGCCATGCTATCGGCCTTGCTGAACAGGACGGATTCGAATGAACCCGATCAAAAATGGAGACGCCGAGCGCGTCGTTCCCCAACCCGTTGCCGCGCCCCTCAGCCGTGCCGCGGTCTTCATGGTTGTCAAACTCAACGACGGGCCTGAGCATCGCGACACCATCCGCGCGTTCTGCGCTGACCTCTCCGGTATTTTCCGTGCCGTCGAATTCCGGGATATTGAAGCCAGCCTGTCCTGTGTCATGGGCTTCGGCTCTGGCGCGTGGGACCGGCTCTTCGGCTCCCCACGCCCCGCCGAATTGCATCCCTTCCGCGAGATTCACGCCGGCGCGCGCCATGCGGTTTCGACTCCGGGCGACCTGCTCTTCCATATCCGCTCGAAGCGCATGGATTTGTGCTTCGAACTGGCCATGCAAATCATGGCGCGCATTGGTTCCGCCGTTACTGCGGTCGACGAAGTCGACGGCTTTCGCTACTTCGACAATCGCGACCTGCTTGGCTTTGTCGACGGCACCGAAAATCCCAGAGGCGACGAAGTAATCAAGGCCGTTTTGATTGGCGACGAAGATCCCGCGTTTACCTGCGGCAGCTACGTCATCATCCAGAAATACCTCCACGATCTCGATGCCTGGAACGCCCTGCCTACCGAAGCTCAGGAACGCATCATCGGTCGCACCAAGTCCGCGGATATCGAATTGGACGATTCCGTGAAACCAACCTCTGCCCACAATGCTCTAACGGTGGTCGAGGAGAACGGTCAGGAAGTGAAAATCCTGCGCGACAATATGCCCTTTGGACGCCCGGCCCACGGCGAGTTCGGCACCTACTTTATCGGCTACAGCCGCTCGCCGCGCACCATCGAGCTGATGCTCGAAAACATGTTCGTTGGCAAACCGCCTGGCAACTATGACCGCCTGCTCGACTTCAGTCGCGCCGTGACGGGGAACCTATTTTTTGTTCCATCCGCAACGTTTCTCGACGCCGTTGGCGAGGCCGATCCCGCCGCGGATTCGTCGGTGCCGGAGCCAGCAGCGTCTGAGTCTCCGAACTCCCCTGCGCAGAAAAATGACGGCGCGCTGGGCATCGGTTCCCTAAAAGGAGTCACTTCCCATGAATAACCTGCATCGCGAACTTGCTCCCATTTCTGACGCGGCGTGGGAGCAGATTGAAGAGGAAGTTACGCGCACATTCAAACGCTATCTGGCGGCGCGGCGGGTTGTGGATGTGAAGGGCCCTTCAGGGACGATGTTGTCGGCGGTCGGAACCGGGCACCTGCGCTCAATTGCGGCGTCTAAAGACGGAATCCAAGCGAGGCAGCGCGAAGTGAAGTCCCTGGTGGAACTGCGCGTCCCCTTCGAACTAAGCCGCGAGGACATCGACGACGTCGAGCGTGGCGCCAACGATTCCGATTGGCAGCCTGCCAAAGACGCAGCGCGGCAGATCGCTTTAGCTGAAGACGGCGCCGTGTTTCATGGGTACGACGCGGCCGGCATCCCGGGACTTCGCCAAGGCACCAGCAATCCCAAAATGTCTCTTCCCGCAGACGTGCGGCAGTATCCCGATGCGATTGCGCAGGGCCTGAGCCAGCTGCGCCTCACGGGAGTCAATGGCCCATACGCGGTTCTGTTAGGTGCGGAAGCCTACACCGCTCTTGCGGAGACCAGCGATCACGGATATCCAGTGCTCGAGCATGTGAAACGGCTAGTGGACGATAAGATTTTCTGGGCGCCCGCTACGGACGGGGCTTTTGTACTGACGACGCGAGGCGGCGACTTCGAATTACATCTCGGTCAGGACCTGTCCATCGGCTATCTTAGCCATACGGATGCATCCGTGCGTCTCTACTTGCAGGAGACCTTCACGTTTCTGTTGCTGACCTCGGAAGCCTCCGTGGCGCTGATGCCGCCGGGGAAAGCGTAGACGAAGCAATCTGAATTGTTTAGCGGTTCTGCGTCACCGATTGCTGCGGCGCGCGTGACGCTGAGAAGCTGCGCACCACCAAAAATACAAATATTCCCAGGAACGCTGCAACGATCAACAAAGGTCCTACTGGATTCTGTCGCCTGGCCGCCATCAATTGCCCCCGTATGAAATTGCGCTGGATGAGCTTCATGATGAACGATGCTCACCTCTGGAGTGAACTGCCCTTGAGGGCAATTTCGGTTCAGGCCCCTTGAGGTTCCCTTCCTCCTGGCTCTCGCAACCCGGGTGGCTCGGCAACGCTACTCCGTGTAACATCTTTTTCATGGTTTCAGTTCTCTTTTTGGGGCCCGGACGGGTCTCTTGCCCGGCCATATGAGCCCGTTTGGCAAGTCTGCGGGCCGCAAAAGACTCCTGGCACTGTTGACCGCAACTCTGTTTTTCCTGCCACTGACGCCGCCGCGAGGGCAAAATCCGCCTTCGCCAATTCATTTCCAGTCCCGGGCCATTCCTTTCGTCCTCGACAGTTCGGAAACTCCGCAGCGCCATGCGCCCGAGACTATGGCGGGAGGCGTCGCCGTCTTCGACTTCGATAATGACGGCAACCTCGACATTTTCTTCGCCAACGGCGCGGACATCACCACGCTCAAGAAAGACTCTCCCAAGTACTCCGACCGGCTATTTCGCAACAATGGCGATGGCACATTCACGGACGTCACGGAGAAGGCGGGTCTCGCAGGCACGGGCTACGACGTCGGAGTGGCTATCGGCGACTACGATAACGATGGTTACCAGGACATCTTCGTCTCCGGCGTTTACCGCAACACGCTTTATCACAACAATGGCGACGGCACATTCACGGATGTCACGGAAAAGGCCGGTCTGGCGCAGCCTCCCGATAAGCAGTACGGTCCTTTCTGGTCTGTCGGCGCCGCCTGGGTCGACGTCGACAACGATGGCCTCCTCGATCTCTTCGTTCTGAACTATCTGCTATGGGATATACACAAGGAGACGCCGTGCTCTTTCGACGGCAGGCCCGACTATTGCCATCCAAAGCTGTACGGACCTACGCCCAATCAGCTCTTTCTGAACAAAGGAAACGGCAAATTTGTGGATGTCTCCGAAGCAGCGGGGATCCGCCAGCATCCCGGGAAGGCGATGGGCGTCGGCGTCGCCGATTACGATCATGATGGTCGTCCGGACCTGTTTGTGACGAACGACAAGCTCTTCAACTCGCTCTTCCACAACAAGGGCAATGCGAAATTCGAAGAAGTCGCCTTCGAGGCGGGCGTGGCACTTCCCGAACACGGCAATCTGATTTCCGGCATGGGCTTGGATTTCCGCGATATGAACAACGACGGCTATCCCGACATCGCGTTAGTGGCTCTCGATACGGAGACTTTCCCTCTCTATCAAAATGACAAGAAGGGCGGTTTCGTCGAAATTACCGGCAAATCGGGAATGTCCGTCCTGAGTAACTCCATGTCCGGCTACAGCGCCAACATCGCCGATTTCGATAACGATGGCTGGAAGGATTTGTTTGTCAGCCGAGGCGACGTGCAATCCATCAGCATGCAAGACCGGCGGCACATCCAGCAGCCAAACACTGTTTTTCGCAATTTGGCGAACGGGAAATGGGCCGCGCTGACAGCAGAAGCCGGCTTCACCGCATTGCCGCCTCAACGGCATCGCGGCGCGGCCTACGGCGACTTCAATCACGACGGCAAACTGGACCTGGTGGTCACTGCGCTCAGCGCGCCGGCGGAAATTTGGATCAATGACAGTCCGGATCGCAATCACTGGCTGGAGCTGGCGCTGCAAGGTACAAAAAGCAACCGCAACGGGATTGGCGCTCGCGTCAAAGTGACCGCGGGCGGTGCCGCGCAGTTTTGGGACGTGAGCACGGCTTCGGGTTACGCTTCCAGCAGCGCAGGACCCGTCCATTTCGGCCTGGGTGCGGCAAAAATCGCCGAGGAAATCCAGATTCGCTGGCCTTCGGGCGCGGTTCAGGTGCTGAAGAATGTCGAAGCGGATCGCATCGTGCCGGTGGTCGAGCCCAAGTAGGTTGTTACAGACAGTGGACTTAATGGGGAGCAGTCGCGATCTTTTCTGTAACGATTTTCGATTTGCGACACGTCTAAAATCTAGGCGTGCTCGCCCAGCATGGCAGATCGTGTTTGCCTGCCAGCGTGCTTCCCCCGATCGTCAGGTCGTTCATTCAGGAGCTGTCTAGGATGGGTTTTTCGCGAAGTGTGAGTAGTGTAGCAATGCGAGCGATCTGCGTGCTCACGCTAGCGATAAGTGTTTCTCTCGGTTCGTACGAGCTAAATGCGCAACAAGAGAGCTCGGCCACAGCGCAGAAGGCTGCTCCATCGCTAGGCACCATCCAAACCATCACCGATAAGGCGCTTACGTTGAAGACGGATTCCGGTTCGGAATTGAACGTCCAGTTCTCTCCGTCCATGAAGATTCTGCGGGTTGAGCCCGGCTCGAAAACCCTGAAGGACGCCGTCGCTATTTCGTTGTCGGACCTCGCGGTAGGCGACCGCATCTTGGTGCGAGGCGAAGCAACCGCCTCCCAGCCCGCCACCCTAAGCGCCAGCACCATTGTCGCGATGAAAAAGGAAGATATCGCCAAGAAGCAAACCCGGGAACGGGAGGAGTGGCAGCGTCGAGGTGTCGGTGGCCTGGTGAAGAGCGTCGACGCAGCTCACGAGACGATCACCGTGAGCATCATGAGCGCCACCGGCTCGAAGGACCTCACTGTTCACGCGCCTGTCGGAACCATCCTCCGCCGCTACGCGCCGGGCTCCATTAATTTCGACGACGCCAAAGTCGCTCCCCTCTCTGAGATTCAGCCCGGCGACCAGCTCCGCGCCCGGGGCAGTCGCAGCGCCGATGGCAGTGAATTTACCGCCGACGAGATCGTCTCGGGTACCTTCCGCAATATTTCCGGAACCATCGCTTCCATCGATGCCACGAAGTCCACGATTTCCGTCGCGGACCTCGCGACCAAGAAGAATGTCGAGTTGAGCGTCACTTCGGACTCGCAGATGCGCAAGCTTCCCGCGCCGATCGCACAGCGCATCGCGATGCGGCTCAAGGGAGTCTCGCCAGACGCCAACGGCTCCAGTTCAGCTGCCGGGGGAACCCCTCCGTCCGCGCAAGCAGGAGCACCACAGCCAGGGCAGGGAACTACGCTTGCTGCAGGCTCGGGACCTGGCGGCCCGGGCGCATCGGCCGCCGGCAGTGGCCAACGCGGTGGCGGCGACATGCAGCAGATGCTCAGCCGCCTGCCGGTCAGCCCGCTTAGCGATTTCCAGAAGGGCGATGCGGTGATGATTGTTGCAGCCCCCGGCGCCGATGGAGGACGTTCCACTGTGATTACGCTTCTTGGAGGCGTCGAGCCTATTCTGCAGTCCGCCCCGCAAGGGCAGGCGTCATCAATCTTGACGCCGTGGAGTTTGAATTCTGGCGGCGGTGCCGACGCGGGCACGCAGTGAGTCAAACGAAGTCCAACTTACGATTTGCTCAGAGAGAGAATAACGACTGATGAGGGTTCCGCCTTATAAACTTTTGACCTTCGCGGCTTTCACCGCGGTAATCCTGTTTCTAGTGGCAGGATTCGCCGTGGCTCAGACGCAAGTTCCGAACGGGTCGCTTCGAGGTCAAGTCACCGACCCATCCGGCGCCGCAATTTCCGGGGCCACAATCCTGCTGACCACGCCCTCCGGCGCCTCCATGGACACGACCACCAACAAGGATGGTGTTTTCGAGTTCAAAGATCTGGCGCCAGGCAATTACCAGATCAAGGCTGTGGCCCAGGGCTTTGCGCTTTTTTCCAAGGATGGCGTCGCCGTCGCAGCAGGCCAAGTCACACGCAGCAACATCTCTCTCTCCATCGAAATTGAAAAAGAAAAAGTGGAAGTGAATTCTGCGACCACCCAGGTCGACGTCAACCCTTCCAACAATGCCAACACCATCACTCTCCAGGGCAAGGACCTCGAAGCTCTGTCCGACGATCCGGATGAGCTTCAATCCGAATTGCAGGCGCTGGCCGGACCTTCTGCCGGGCCGAATGGCGGCCAGATCTACATCGACGGGTTCACAGCCGGGCAATTGCCGCCGAAGGCCTCGATCCGCGAAATCCGCATCAACCAGAATCCGTTCTCGTCGGAATACGACAAGTTAGGCTATGGCCGGGTGGAAATCTTCACCAAGCCCGGCACGGACAAGCTGCACGGTCAGTTCATGGTTACCGGCAACACTTCCGCGTTCAACGCGCGCAATCCCTTCGAAGTGATCCCAGAAGGCGAATCAGCGCCCGACTATCACTCCACGCAGTACAGCGGCAATATCGGCGGGGCGCTCACGAAAAAAGCCTCGTTCTTTTTCAACGTGGAGCAGCGCGACATTCAGGGACTTGGCATCATCAGCGCAACCGTCCTGGATCCCGACTTCAACATCGTTCCGTACAGCGCCGCGATAACCAACCCGCAGACCCGCACGAACATCAGCCCGCGCATCGATTATCAGCTCACCCCTTCCAATACTCTGACAGGCCGTTATCAGTATTGGCGCGACTCCGAAACGAACACCGGCATTGGCCAGTTCAACCTCACGGCCACTGGCGACAACGAGCTGAATCAGGAACATACCTTCCAGTTGACGGATACTCAGATCATCAACGCCACGATGATCAACGAAGCGCGTTTCCAGTTCGTACACGAAACCACCGCTACTACCCCGCTCAACACCGCCACCGCCCTCAACGTTAATGGTGCTTTCAATGGCAACGGCAGCGGCGGCGGAATCGAATCCGACACCCAGAATCGCTTCGAATTTCAGGACGTCTTCTACAAGAACATAAACAAACACGCCTTCAAATTTGGCGGCCGCATCCGCTCCACCAACGATCAGAACTCCACAACCTCCAATTTCAATGGCACGTTCACTTTCGGGGCCCGCTTGACGCCGGGATGTGTCCCTACCGCTGCAAACGACTGCCAGATCACGCCCATCGAGGCATATCAGATTACTGAGCAGGGCCTTGCCAACGGCCTGACCATTCCGCAGATTCAGTTGCTCGGTGGCGGCGCCAGTTACTATTCCCAATCCGCCGGCACTGCAGGCCTCGGTGTCACCGTCGTGGATGCGGGACTTTTCTTCCAGGACGACTGGAAACTCCGTCCGAATCTGACCATCAGCTACGGCCTGCGTTTCGAAACGCAAAACAATTTCAGCGACAAGACGGACTTTGCTCCCCGCCTCGGCATCGCCTGGGGAATCGGTGGCAGCGCCAAGAATCCTCCCAAAACTGTTCTACGCGCCGGGTTCGGCATGTTCTACGACCGTTTTACTTACGGCATGCTTCTCAATCAGGAACGCTTCAATCTCACCGGGGCTGACCAGCAACAATATTTGGTCCAGAATCCCAGTTTCTTTCTCAGCGGCAACGTCGATCCCCTGTGCGTACCTCCTCTCCCCACTCCTCCCCCCACGCAGTGTACGAGCACGCCCATCACCAACAGTGCCACCGTCTATTCGAACAATAACAACCTTCACGCGCCCTACACGATTCAGACCGGCGTGACCGTGGAACGCCAAATCTCCAAGTCGGCGAACATCGCCTTCACGTATCTCAACTCCCGCGGCCTGCACCAGTTTTTCACGAATAACATCAACCCGCAGGCCAATCCGAACGACCCGGCGTACACACCGCCCTTTCCGAACGTTGGCAATATCTTCCAATACCAGTCCGAGGGCACCTTCAAACAAAACCAGCTCATCATCAACGGCAGTCTTCGCATGGGTGCGAAGCTCTCCCTCTTCGGCTATTACACTTTGAATTACGCCGACAGCGACACCAGTGGCTCTGCGTCATTTGGCGGCTCTCCAGCTCTTGGATATCCTTCCAATCCCTTCGACCTACAGCAGGATTGGGGGCGAGCTGCCTTCGATATTCGCAATCGCGTTTTTCTGGGCGGCACGGTCGGCCTGCCGAAAGGCTTTCGCGCCAGCCCATTCGTCATCGTGAGCTCCGGTATTCCGTTCAATATCACCACGGGCGCGGATCCCTATCAGGATTCCATCTTCAACGAACGTCCGGGATTCGCGCAGTGTGCTTCCGGCACGCAAACGAAGTACGGCTGCTTCAACGGGAATCCCTCTCCGGGTTACGCACCTATCCCGATCAATTACGGCGAAGGTCCCGGCCGCTTCACTTTCAACCTGCGGCTCAGCAAAACTTTTGGCTTCGGGCCGGTGGTGGAAAGCAGCGGAGGGCAGGGGGGCGGCCCTTCCGGAGGGGGCACTTTCGGTCGCGGTCCCGGCGGACCCCGCGGCGGTCCCATGGGAGGTGGGCGCGGCATGGATGCGGGCGCAACCAACCACCGTTATGCGCTGACTCTCGCCGTGATCGGCCGGAACATCTTCAACAACGTGAACGTGCAGGCCCCAATCGGGAATCTCAGTTCGCCGCAATTCGGGGAATCCAACGGCTTGGCCGGACGGCCCTACGGCGATAGCACATCGAATCGCAGAATCGATCTGCAACTGAACTTCACTTTTTAAGCGAACTTGCGTTCAACGAAAAGCTCGCCAGAAGAAATCTACTCGAATCGAAGTGCAGCTTATCGGTGATGCACAAAGTTCTTCGACGGGGCGCAAAAAAAGGCCTCCGCATGCGAGATGCGGAGGCCTGTGTTTCGTGTGGTGGAATTAATCGTCGTTGTGGCCGAACAGGTCGGACATCACCGCGACGCCCTTGTCGCAAGCGTGATTCAGGCAGGGAAGCCCGAAGCCGGCTTCGAGCGTGCGCAGCAGCGAGAAGCTGTTGTAGTAGGTTCCGCTGTGTGCTCCCTGTTTTCCATGATTGGTCTGTACCGTGAGGACGACTTTGTTCTGATTCTGCGGCGGGAACAGCGTGCCCGCCGGAAGTGCATCCGTGATGCCGCTGTAGTCGTTCTCGTCCCAAACGATCACGATGGCGTTGCGGCCCTCGTGCCACGCCGGGGATCCTTCGATTGCTTCCACCAGCCGCTCGATCGTCACATCGCCCTGCTGAATCAGACCCGGGTTTAGACCTGCTTGGAGCCCGTCCGAGCCGGGATCGCCAGCGCAATAGGCGCTTTCGCCACCCTTGCCGTGCTGGTCGTTGCACTGGTTCGGCGCGATGAAGGCAAGCGACGGAATTTCGCCGGCTGCCAGGTCGGCGTAGAGGCCGCGTGGACCATCGAATCCGACGATATTGGCTACGCCGTTATCGCGTGGATCGCCATCCTGCACGCTCTTGAAGTACGCGAAGGGATTGTGCTTCACGGCATACAGCGCGGTAAACGAGGTCAGGCCCGGCAGATTCGTGAAATCAGAAAGATTGCTAACCGTGCCGTTGCTGTTGTCCACACCGTATGCGCCGCCGACCGGAAGACTTTCCTGGTAACTCTTCCAGCTCAAGCCTACATGGGTAAGTTGGTCGGCAATCGATTTGCCCACGGTGTGTGCAGACGGTACCGACTTGATTCCGTCGATGTCCGCGAGGAAAAAATACGGTGCTTCCACTTCGTTCCAATTATCGACTGCAGGCGTATCCGCGTCTTTGCCGACTCCGGAAATCGGGCAGATCACCCCGCTTGTATCGAGTACGACGCCAGCGGGCGGGTTGGGAAGACCGGGGTACGGTCCATCGGCGTTTACGGTTCCCGCTACGATATTCGACGAGCAGGACTTGTTGCCCCAGTCCGGCGAGTTGTCGCTGCGCACCCCGAAGTTGGACCCGCCGACGATCTCCAGATAATTCGTGAGGCTTGGATGTCCGACGGCGAAGTAGTTGGTCGCAAAATTTACTTTCTTGTCCGCAATCAGGCTATTCAAATAGGGTTCGTTTGGATTGTTGAGTACCTGAAAATATCCGTGATTTTCCATCATGATTACAAAAACGTGGTCCAGGCGGCCCACGCCTTTGGGAACAGGCCCTTCCTGCGCGATGGCAGAACCTGCCAGCAATGCGGCTAGGCATGCTACTCCGGCTGCTTTTTTAAGCATCAATTTCATCCTTTGCTTCGATTTGAAGAGTGTCGCGCCTCGGGGCTGGCACGACCCGTGGTACTGTCGGCGAGTTGTGTTGCTGGATGGTTACTCTGGCACAAAAACTTTGCAAACGACCGACACGGCCGACTGAATTCGTGTCGCCGCGGCTTTGCCCGTTAAAATAGCTTGCGATAAGATTCAGAGGTTTACGGGCATTCGGGTCGTTTTCCACAGGGGGGCAATGTGTCGGAACACGAAAGTGATCGCCATCTCGGAATGAGTAAGGCAATCGGCCGGAGAGATTTCCTTAACGGCATGAGTGTTGCGCTCGGCGCGGCAGCCGTGGCTCCGGGCACCTTCTGGTCGGATGTGCTCGCCGGGGAAGGGAAGCCCTTCGCCCCTGAAAAAGACCCTAGCTACTATCCCCCTGCGAAGACCGGCATGCGCGGCAGCCACGACGGATCCTGGGAAGTGGCCCACTCCATGATGGATGGCAAGCAATGGAGCGACCCAGTCACGGATGCCGAGACCTATGATCTGATCGTCGTGGGCGCAGGCATCAGCGGTTTGTCCGCCGCGTACTTCTACCGGCAACAAGCGGGTCCAAACGCGAAGATTCTCATCCTCGACAATCACGATGATTTTGGCGGCCACGCCAAACGGAATGAATTTCGCAGCGCCGACCGCCTCATTATCGGCTATGGCGGAACCCAGACGATTGCTTGCCCGAATCTTTACAGTCCGCAAGCCAAACAGTTGCTCAACGATCTCGGCGTCGAAGTTAAGAAATTTGAAACCTTCTACGATCGCAGTTTCTACAAATCTCGCGGCATGGGCCAGGCGATTTTCTTTGATAAGGAAACTTTCGGCGAAGATCGTTTGATACCCGGCGCATATCAGACTCCTTGGCCCGAGTTTCTGGCCAAATCGCCAATGTCGGCTGCGGCGCAAAGAGATGTGGCGCGCCTGTATATGGAAAAGGTCGATTACCTCTCGGAAATGAACGCGCAGCAGAAAAAAGAATATCTGGCGCGAACGAGCTATCAGGATTACTTGCTGAAGAACGTCAAGATTGTTCCTGATGCGATTCCGTTTCTGTTCACGTCGATGTACGGACTCTATGGAGTGGGTATCGACGCCATTCCGGCTGGAGATATGGCCGGACTTGGGGAATCCCCTGGTTTTGCGGGCTTGGGCATCACCGACAACGACGGTCCAGGCATCGGCTGGGAAGTGACGCGACAGGACCACGAGCCGTACATTTATCATTTCCCGGACGGCATCGGCTCTGTTCCGCGTCTGCTGGTTCGCGCCATGATTCCACAGGCCGCGCTGGGCCAGACAATGGAAGACATCGTCGTGGCGAAATTCAACTACGCGAAGCTCGATGACCCGGCATCTCCTGTGCGCGTGCGGCTCAATTCCACTGTCGTTCACGCGCAAAACGAGAAAGGCGATTCACCAGCCGGTGTGACGGTCACCTATGTTCGTGGCGGTGAAGCGCGGCGCGTCAGGGGTTCAGCTTGCGTCCTCGCGTGTTGGAATATGGTGATTCCTTACATGTGTCCCGGCATGTCGGACAAACAGAAAGACGCGCTGGCGTACAACGTGAAAGTTCCTCTCGCTTACACCAACGTGCAAATTCGCAACTGGAAGGCGTTCGACAAACTGAAAATTCACTCGGTACACTGCCCGGGTTCGTTCTTCAGCTCTGTAGATATGGATTTTCCCGTCAGCATCGGTGACTACAAATTCACGCAGAATCCCGACGACTCCTGCCTCCTGCACCTCCAATATGTGCCAGTTGGTCCCGGCAACACCGCTCGCGAAAAGCAGCGCACCGGCCGCATGAAAATGCTGGCCACCAGTTTCGAAACGTTTGAGCGCAATATCCGCAGCCAGTTGAACCGGATCCTCGGCGGGGGAGGTTTCGACGCCGCCAGCGATATTCAAGCCATCACCGTCAATCGCTGGCCGCACGGCTATGCCTACGAATACAACTCTCTCTATGATCCCGTTTGGGCTCCCGGCCAGGCTCCGCACGAAATCGGCAGGCAGCGGTTCGGCAGAATTCACATCGCCAATTCCGATGCGGGCGCTTTCGCCTACACGAATGAGGCAATCGATCAGGGCTATCGGGCTGTGCAGGAAATCATAACGGCGAAGGCGTGAACGTGAAGCAACGCAAGAAAAAACTCGACAAAGGAACGGAGGCACGCCGTCGCGCGCGACAGTCCGGTTTGAAGCCGTCAACCACCCGCGTCATCGAAGACAAGCGACGCCGCCCGCCGAAGCACAAACGCGACCCGCTTCGCGACTCCGGGGAACTTTAAGTTCTTTCTGCAGGTCCGGACCGGACCTAATTTTTCGAGCCTCACCCAGGCTTATAAGCGGGGATGACTTCGTCGGGCTGAAAGAGCGGTGCCGCCGGCAAGTTCGCCTGCGATTCCAGATCGGCCGTCATTTTCTCCAGCGCCGCTTTGTCGAACCCCATGCACTCGATTTTAATTTTTCCGTTAGGCTCAATCAGAAACACGGTCGGCACGTTTGTCAACGCGTATGCGTTTGAGACCGGGTAACCCGAATCATCCAGCAAGACCGGGAACTCCACGCCATATTCTTCGCAAAACTCTTTGGTATCGCGAGCATCATCCTGCGAAACTCCGATCACCGCGGCGTTGCTCTTCGAGAGCAATTCGTGCATCCGCTGCAAGAATGGAAATGTGAACTGGCACACCGGACACGAGACCTTGAAGAACGCCAGCACCACGGGCCCCTTTTTCAATAACGCCGAAAGCTGCTGTGGCGCTCCCGCGTACGTTTTCAATGTGAAATTCGGTGCCCTCATTCCCGCTTCAAGATGTGCCAACGTTGCCTCCCAGCCGACCCAACGCGAAATCCTTTTGCGCAACGACATACAACTAGTTTAACGCAAAGTGTTTCGCGCGGCCGGAAGACGAAAAGAACCCATCCCTCCAGCCGAAGCCGGAGGAATGGGCTCGAACTTACTCGATCCAGCTGTCTTTACTTTGCTTGGGAGGCAGTGTTTGGGTTGCTCGCGCTGGTTCCCTCGATCTGCAGAATGGCCTTTTTCCCGCCGACATAAATCGCGGTCAGCGACTTGCTTCCGTCCGCAGACGCGTTCGTGCTGTAAGCGCTCGAGCTGTTGGTGGTAGCCTGCTCGGTGAGTTGCGCCGGGAAGGTGGCAACTTGCTGTTTCCCCTTGCTCACGGTTACCTGAACGTTCGGGCCATTCCCCGTCCATTCCACCTTGTAGGTACCGGGCTCGAGCGTCTTGCCCTCCACCGTCACTTTATCCGCAAGGCTGATGTTCGTCTTGTTCGGTTCTCCCGCCATCGCACCGGTGGAGAAAAGAAGAGCGGCCCCAAATAGAATTGTCGCGATCTTCGACAGTTTCATTACAGCTCCTTTTGTTGTTTCGAATGTTTCCGCGGCTGTGTGTAGCACAGCTCTTGCGAAAATATTTTTCTGTGCTCACTTATTTAGACGAAATTCGCGCGGAGAAGTTGCGGCAATCGGCGAGGAACTTATGCGTAGCGTTGAGCGATTTTTTCGATGTTACCGGCGGGTGAACGACGCATCCAACCTAAGAAGCTCACACCACTAATGAATCGTTTTCGTTTTCCGCTGCATGTAGTCCATTAGCAAATACTGACCTAGCGTGTAGGGCGTTGTGAAATACGCTTTTCCCCGGCACATTTGCGTGATTTTTTGCACGAATTGCACGAGGCTGTAATCTGTCGCGAGCATGAATGTGTTAATCATGATGCCGGCGCGCTTGCATTTATTTACTTCCTCAAGGGTTTCCCCTACGACAAATGGATCAAGTCCGAACGCGTTCTTGTAAATCCGGCCGTCTTCCAGCGTGAGTGCCGAAGGTTTTCCGTCCGTAATCATGATGATCTGCCGCATGTCTTTCCGCTGGCGGAGCAAAATCCGTTGCGCCATGCGCAGCCCTTCGCGCGTGTTCGTGTAATACGGCCCGACCTGCACCCGCGCCAACTCCGAAAGAGGAATCTCTTCCGCGGAATCGTGAAACAGCACCAGGCTCAGCGTGTCGCCCGGATACTGCGTGCGGATCAGATGCGACAGCGCCATCGCCACGCGCTTCGCCGGCGTAAATCGATCCTCTCCGTACAAAATCATGCTATGGCTGCAATCCAGCAGCACCGCCGTTGCGCAGGAACTTTGGTATTCGCATTGGTGTACCGTTAAATCGCGGTATTGCAGATCAATCGGCACTTTCGCGCCCTCGCGCCGAATCGCGTTTGCCAGCGTCTCGCTGATGTCCAGATTCAACACGTCGCCAAATTCGTACGGTCGCGAAATTCCGCCGGATTCCACGCCGGTCGAAAGATCGCGCGTGTCGTGCCTGCCGAAACTGCTGCGGCCCAGTGAACCGAGCAGATCCTGCAGGGTTTTGAATCCGAGAAAATCGATGGCCTTGTCCGTGATTTCGAATCGCGCTTCTGTGTTGCGCTGCTGCGCCTGGCCCAGCCTTCCGCCCGGCGTCATGTCTGGGGGCGGAGTCACCTGCGGCGGCTGCTGCGGATTGATGAATCCCTCCTGTGACAGCCTCTCGATCAGTTTCTCAACCAGTTCCCGGATTTTTTCGTGGTTCAGTGCGCCGGGATCCTGCAGCATCTCGCGCATTTCGTCGGACAGCAAATCTTCAGGAATCAGGTCACCTTCCTGAATCGCGCGTAGAATCGCGTCCCGAAGGGCTTCCAGCGAACGCGACGCATCGAACTCCGAAAGGCCGTAATACTGCGACTCGAAACCACTTTGCAGCAGGAAATCGCCCAAACGCTTCATCAACTCGTCGAGATCGACCGCGTCAGCAGGCTCGCCCGTATATTTTCCGTACCGGACAACTTTCATTCATTCCCTCAATCGCTCTACACAAACCTTTAGTTGTAATTTCGTCTCGGCGGCCGGTTCGGGTTCTCCCGCTCGCGTTCCCGCGGCTCCTGCGGACGCTGCGGCTTCTCTCCGTAAAAGCCGCGCTCTTCGCTCCGCCCGATTCTACGGTGCGCCCAGAGTCCCTCCAGAATCATCTCCGCCGCCGCTGCCGCTGCGCCTTCATTCTTTCGGTCCGTCACGCCAAGCTTCCCGACATGCTCCATCAAATTCTGGATCTGGCTCAGCCTCTGAAATCGTTGTCCGGTCGACGCGGCGTCCGGTATCTTCAATTCGCCGCCCGCCTCAAACCACTGTGTCACCTGATGCAGGTTGCATTCTCCCAGGTGCTTGCTGAACACGCGCCCGATCGCCGAGCGAATCAGTTCCCGCGCGATGACCTCCGCGCCTTTCAGCTCGCCTTCGTACTCCAGTTCCAGTTTGCCCGTCACGGCGGGAAGCGCGGCGTATACATCCGCGACACGCGCCACCACCTGCGACTCACCTGTTCGGGCGGCGCGCTGTTCCGCGCTGCTCACCACACTTTCCAGCGTAGTAATCGGCAGCCGCTGGCTCACTCCCGAACGCCGGTCCACGCGCTTGTCCTCCCGCGCCTGAAACGCGATCTCTTCCACCACCTCGCGCAGGTACTCCGGCACTTCCACACGAATATCCGAGTCGCGATTGGCCCAGGCTTCCTGGCCTGTAATGGTCATGCCCTCCGCAACGGTGCTCGGATAATGCGTCCGAATCTCCGCGCCGATGCGATCCTTCAGCGGGGTAATAATCTTCCCGCGTGCCGTGTAGTCTTCAGGATTCGCCGTGAACACCAGCAGCACGTCCAGCGGCAGCCGCAGCGGGTAACCTTTAATCTGGATGTCGCCTTCCTGCATGATGTTGAACAAGCCCACCTGAATCTTTCCCGCAAGATCGGGCAGCTCGTTGATCGCGAAAATGCCGCGGTTCGCGCGGGGAAGCAAACCATAGTGAATCGTCAATTCGTCGGACAGATCGCGCCCGCCCCGCGCCGCACGGATCGGGTCCACGTCGCCGATGATGTCCGCAATGGTCACATCCGGCGTCGCAAGCTTCTCCACGTACCGTTGGTCCCTCGGCAGCCACGCAATCGGCGTATTGTCGCCCTCAGCAGCCACACGCTCGCGGCACGACCGGCAAATCGGGTTCAGCGGATTATCGTTAATCTCGCAGCCGGCAATCACGGGAATTTCCGCGTCCAGCAACTGAATCAGCCCGCGCAGAATGCGGCTTTTCGCCTGCCCGCGCAATCCCAGTAGAATAAAATTGTGCTTCGAAAGCAGCGCATTGATGATCTGCGGCACCACGGTGTCTTCATACCCGTGTACACCTGGAAACAGCGGCTCGCCGCGCTCAATCATCCTCAGCAGGTTCCGGCGAATCTCGTTTTTTACGGACAGAGCTGTGGTTTTGGCGTCAAAATCCGGTATGCGTTTCCACTCGCCAATCGTCCGAGGCCTTGCGTGACCTCCCGGATGATACGACGTACTCGCTGACATAGGGCCCCAATCCGCGGACGCTCGCCTCGCCCGCCCAGGTCTAGTTCAAACCCTGACCATTTCCCGCGCTGCGCGCTCGCAACACGCCTACCTTCTGTAGATGCAGCGCCCACTCCCGGAGGTACCTCGCCAGCCGTTCCTGCCGCTCCTGCTCCGATCGCAGCTCCAGGATTCGCTGTTTCCACATCAAATCAATCGGCAGCGTCGCGGCAATCGAAAACGAAACCGAGCCCGACAGCGCGCAATCGATCTGCTGCGGCATTCCGGAAAACACCAGCGTGTAGCACGTCTCATACAAGCTCATCAATTCCTGGGTCGTTCGTTCGCTAACCGGCGCGTCTTTGTCTTCCAGGTGGTCCACCGTGCCTTCCAGCAGCGGGTCGTCCTGAAACAGCTCCACCACGCGAAACGGCTGCTTCCCAATCGACAAAATATCCATCCGCCCGTCGTCATACCGCTTGGTGACCAGTTCGATCTCGGCGGTGCAGCCCACATGCACCACTCCGTCCTTCAAGGCCAGCAGCATCCCGAAGGGAGAACCTTTTTCCAGACATTCGTGGACCATGCGCCGGTAGCGCGGCTCGAAGATGTGCAGGGGGAGTTGTTCGCCGGGAAGAAGAACGACGTTCAGAGGGAACAGGGGAATGCGGTCCGGCTGCATGAATTCCAGGCCATGATACCAGAGCGGGCCGGGAAGTAAATCAGCGCCCGGCGGCAAAGCTGGCGTTGGGCACGCCGTGCGACCGCACCGAATAGCGGATATTGAAGAACGATGCGGCGGCCAGTTCGCCCTGGAAATCCAGGTCGTCCGCATAGCGTCGCTTCGGCACGCGTCGCGCCAGGATGGCGATTTCCAGGGGATCGCGCCGGAAAGGATACGGGTCGATGGTCACCTGCTTCGATCCCACCGCGCGCACCGCGCAGTCTACTTCGTTGCCCTCGTCGTCCAGCGGCACCGCCTCGATCGTCGTGTTCTCTTCCACGCCCATGCAGAAGTACAACGACAGCCGGTCCAGCGCCTCTAGCCGCTGCGAGTTGATCTTGATCAGCTTGTCGTCGACGAACGATTTCATCGAGGGGTCGTTGCGCAGGTCCACCTTCAGGCGAAGCTGCTGCAGCCGCAGCCGCTGCACGAAATCGTTGGCCACATGCTGCTCCTGCGCCTTCACGTATTTCGCGGAATAGCCGGGGATGGTCGCGCGCGTGCGGTCGTACAATTCCATGCAATGCGCCGCCACCAGCAGTCCCGCGTATAAGTCGACTTTCACGAGGCGGTCGATCCCGCGCTGGTACAGCGCAATGTGCTCCTCGGTCGGCACCGTCATGAACGTGTACGGCGTGAACGTCTTCGCATCGACTCCCGCGGCCAGCTCCCATTCCTGCCAGCCGTTATCGTGCTCCGCGGCCGCCAGGCAGAAGGAGGAAAACGGCTCCGGCTTCGTGAACCGCTCGTTTCCCCATTCCCGCGCAAAAAATCCGCTCAGGAACGCATGATCCGTCTGCCGGACCACGGTCATCGGATCGTCTTGCTGCTGAATAATCACAGGCCTTCCAGTACGAAGTGCAACGCGGGCGGGAAACCTTGCCACCATTATCCACGTTGCCGCTGGTAACGTAAACCCAAGCCAAATGAGCCGGAGCAGGGGGGCGCAGTAGTCGCGCTCACGTGGCCGCGCCCCTTTTTTTTACCCTAGTACCTCAATGGAAGGTTAGCGCTGCCGGCTCAGATGGTCGACGCAACACTTGCTTGGAGTTTATCTGCAGGCGTGGCGAATCCTAAAGTTTTTCTGGGGCGTTGATTCAAGAGCAGCTCGACCTGGTCGAGCTGCTCTTGCGTGATGGACGACAGATCGGCTCCCTTTGGGAAGTATTGCCGCAGCAGCAGATTCGTGTTCTCGTTCGAGCCGCGTTGCCAGGGACTTTGCGGATCGCAGAAGTACACCTGCACATCGGTCGCCACCGTGAAATCCTTGTGCTTGGCCATCTCCAATCCGCGATCCCAGGTCAACGAGCGTCGCAGGGTTGCCGGGAGTTTACCGACACGTTCGCTCAACGCCGCCACGACCACCGCCGTATCTTTGCTCGGCACTTTGACCAGCATGAGAAACCGCGAGTGCCGCTCCACTAACGTCGCGATGTAGCTGTTCTTTCCTCCGGCCAGCAGATCGCCTTCCCAGTGTCCGGGAATCGCGCGGTCTTCCGCCTCCGCAGGTCTTTCGCGAATCGA
>Ga0335080_10002383_pt1 | contig 18700 bp, 16 predicted proteins | sample Lox_Sample_34_FD_206720 | JGI IMG/M metagenome (GOLD analysis project Ga0335080, IMG submission 206720) | Soil microbial communities from Loxahatchee National Wildlife Refuge, Florida, United States - Lox_Sample_3.4 | ecosystem: Environmental > Terrestrial > Soil > Wetlands | place: USA...
GCGCCCGGCGTAGGCAGCACGTTCACCCTCTACCTCCCGGTGCAGTACATCGCGCAGGCGCAGCCGCATCGCGTGGACGGCCGGCCCTATGTGACGCGTCCGGCTACGCTGCCGGAGGTGGTTGTTTCCACGACCCGGCTGAAACCATACCTGCCCGCCCATGCCGATCAGGAAGACGATCGCGAGAGCATCAAGCCCGGGGAACAGTCCGTGTTGATCATCGATGACGATCCGACCTACTCGCGCATTCTGCTCGAAACCGCGCATGAACGGGGGCTCAAAGCCGTCGTCGCGTCGCGCGGCGACATGGGCCTGGCGATGGCCCGCAAATTCCGACCGGCGGCTGTTGTTCTGGACATCGGCTTGCCGGACACGACCGGTTGGAGCGTGCTCGACCAGCTGCAGCACGATCCGGATCTGCGGCATGTCCCCATTCACATGCTGTCGATCTACGAAGACCCGCGCCGCGGCCTCGAATTGGGCGCCGTTTCGTACTTCAAAAAGACTGAGGGCCGCGAGGTGCTCGATGAGGTATTTGACCGCCTCCGCGATTCGCTCGAGCAGCGCACGCGCGAAGTCCTCGTTGTGAACGCAGATGAAGCATCGCGAGGGGACGTGGCTGACGCACTGGAAATCGAAGGTGTGCATGCTGTCTGGCCCGCCAGCGCCATGGAAGCGCTCGACGAGTTCCGCGCGCACAAATATGACTGCGTGGTCGTTTGCGCTGGGCCGTCGGAGATCGCCGTCGCCGACCTGCTCGCCGAATTCGAAAAAAATACAGATAGCAGCCTGCGCGTGATCGCATACGCGCCCGGCGGCTCGATCCTGCAGGATCTCAGCGCCGCCGCGTTTCGCCAAAACGCCATCATCCGACGGACCGCCGATCCCGACCGCCTGCTGAGCGAACTGATGCGCACTTTGCACATTCCGGAGAACACTCTTGCTGAAGCCAAGCGCAGCAGGCTGGACAAGCTGCGGCAGATTGACGACGAACTGGCCGGAGCGCGCGTGTTGATCGTCGATGACGACGTACGCAACATCTTCGCTTTGACCAGCATCCTGGAACGACATCAAATCCAGGTGCTCCACGCCGAGAACGGCCGCATGGGTATCGATACGCTGCTAGCCCGGCCGGAAATCGACATCGTCCTCATGGACATCATGATGCCGGGGATGGACGGATTTGAAACCATTCGCGCGATTCGCGAACTGGACGCTCTGAAGAACCTCCCCATCATCGCGGTCACAGCCAAGGCCATGAAGGGCGATCGCGAGAAATGCATCGATTCAGGCGCTTCCGATTACATCGCGAAACCGGTCGACCTCGATCAGCTCTTCTCGCTCATGCGCGTCTGGGTGCATGAGCGCCGGCAGAAGGCTACTGCAGCGAGCGTGACGACTGTATGAAACGAGTTTTCACGCCCACGGCCGAGCCGCCGATCGAGCCGGTTGAGTTCCAGCCGGCGGGCGGGGCCGAACCACCACGCTCCCGGGTCAAAATCCTCTTGGTTGACGATCAACCGGAGAACCTCTTCTCGGCCGAAGCCGTACTCGAAAGCTTGGGAGAGGAGATCGTGAAGGCGGAATCGGGCCGCGAGGCTCTCCGGCGTTTGCTCGACGACGACTTCGCCGTAATCGTGCTGGACGTGATGATGCCGGACATGGATGGCTTCGAAACCGCCTCGCTCATCCGGCAGCGTGAACGGTCGCGGCTGACGCCGATTATTTTCCTGACCGCGCTGGGGCGAAGCGAGGAGCACATGCTCCGCGGCTATGATATCGGCGCCGTGGATTATCTCGGTAAGCCGTTCGTCCCCGAGATCTTGCGGTCTAAGGTCAGCGTCTTTGTCGAGTTGAACCGCAAATCGGCGCTGCTGACCGAGCAATCCCGGCTGCTGGAGAGCCAGAATGCGGAACTGCAGCAGGCCATTCAGCGGAGCCGCCAGGCGGAAGAGGAGATCAAGACTCTCAACCGGCATCTCGAGCGCCAACTCGACCAGCTCGAAGAGGTGAACCGCGAGTTGGAAGCGTTCAGCTATTCCGTGTCGCACGACCTGCGCGGTCCGCTGAGCCGCGTGGCGGGTTATGCCAAGGCCTTACTCGAATTCCACGCAGGCCAGCTCGACCAGCAGGGCCGCGTGTTCCTGGAGCGCATCGACAACTCTTCGCGCCGCATGTGCGACCTCGTTGAAGATCTGTTGAATTTCTCGCGGCTCACGCGCGTCGAGATGCAGGAAGAGCGGCTGGACCTTACTTCCATGGTGGCCGGTATCGCCGCCGAGCTTGCGGCCCGCGATCCGGACCGTGTCGTGGAGTTTATTATCGCGCCCGGCGTGGAAGGCTGGGGTGATCCGGCCCTGATCCGCGCGGCCCTGCTCAATCTGCTCGAGAACGCTTGGAAGTATACCGGAAAACATCCTTCAGGGCGAATCGAGTTTGGCACGATCGACGCGCCCGAGGGTCTCACTTACTATCTTCGCGACGACGGCGCCGGGTTCGATATGGCCCATGCCGGTCGGTTGTTCCGTCCCTTTCAGAGGCTCCACAAGAATTCCGAATTCGAAGGCGCCGGCATCGGGCTGGCTACGGTGGAGCGTGTCATCCGGAGGCACGGCGGGCGGATTTGGGCGACGGGTGAAGTCGAGCGAGGCGCTGTATTTTATTTCACCCTGCCCCGGGAGGTCAGTTCATGAGCACTGCGGCCGTACAAATGGAACCCACTCCGCTGCATGTTTTGATCGTGGAAGACTCCGAAGAAGACGCCGACCTCATCATGCTCGAGCTGAAACGCGGCGGATACGAGCCGCACAGCCGGCGAGTGGACGATGCCGCCAGCCTGCGTCAGGCGTTGGATGAGCGCGAATGGGACCTCGTGCTTTCGGATTTTTCCATGCCTCGGTTTTCGCTTGCCGAAGCCCTCGAGATCGTTCACCAGAATGGCGCCGACCTGCCATTCGTCATCGTTTCCGCAACGATCGGCGAGGAAGCCGCGGTGGAAGCGATGAAGGCTGGCGCTCACGACTACATTTTGAAGCACCGGTTGTCGCGGCTGGTGCCGGCGGTGCGGCGCGAGTTGCACGAGTCCACGGTGCGGCGTGAGCGGCGCCTGCTGGAAGAGCAGCTGCGACACGCGCAGAAGCTCGAGAGCCTTGGGCTGTTGGCCGGCGGGGTCGCGCACGACTTCAATAACCTGCTTACGGGCATTCTGGGAAATGCCAGCCTGGTCATGGATCTCATGGAGCCGGATGAAGCCATCCGCGGAATGCTGGAGGACATCATCCGCGCCAGCGAACGAGCGGCTGACCTGACGCGCCAGTTGCTCGCCTATGCGGGAAAGGGCAAGTTTGTCATTGAACCCGTGGATACCACGGCGCTGGTGCGCGACATCAGCGCGCTACTGCGTTCTTCGGCAACACGTACCGACTTGCGCCTGGACCTCCGGCCCGATCTGCCGCCCATCGAAGCCGACGCCAGCCAGATCCAGCAATTGGTGATGAACCTGATCCTGAATGCGGTGGAAGCCACCGGTGAGCGTCCTGGGCTCGTGCGGGTCACCACCAGCCTGCGAGTGATTGGTCCCAATGAGCGGCTGGCTCATTACCAGCCTGATCCACCGCGACCCGGCGCCTACGTGATGGTTCAGGTGACCGACAACGGCTGCGGCATGTCGGATTCCGTCAGAGCGCAGATTTTCGATCCGTTTTTCACCACCAAATTCACTGGCCGCGGGCTGGGTCTTTCCGCGGCGTTGGGAATCGTGCGCGGGCATCGCGGAGCCATTGGCGTCGAGAGCGTCGAGAACGCCGGAAGTACGTTTACCGTGCTGCTGCCGGTTTCGCCTGACGCGGTAATCCCGGCGGGCGCTGTTGCATCCTCCACGCTTGTCGAAACGCCGCACAATTCGCTCGGCGCGATTCTGGTCATCGACGACGAGGACGTGGTTCGCCGCACCGCCCGCGCTGCCTTGGAAAACTTCGGGTATACCGTTTTCGAAGCCGCTAATGGCCGCGACGGCGCCGACCTGTTCAGCCGACTGCACGACCGCATTTCCGCGGTGCTGCTGGACCTGACCATGCCCTACATGGACGGTCACGAAGTCTGGCGCTACGTCCGCCGCATTCGCCCCGACATGCGCGTGATCATCTCCAGTGGTTTCGAAGAATCCGACGCCATGAAGCAGTTCTCCGAGGAGCCAGGGCTGACGTTCATCCAGAAGCCGTACACTGCCGCTGCGCTGTTACGGACTATCGGCCAGGCCACCGAGCGCGGACCAAGCCGACGGGCCTGAGTTAGTGGGGCGGGTTGGTTGCCCGCCCAGGCGCCGGTTACCAACCGGCGCGCAGGATGCCATCCTGCCCCACAAGCCTTGAGTTACCGGCCGAGTGCGTCGCTTAATTTATCGAGCGCCGCTATCTCCTCCGGGTTTTTAGTATAATTCCGCGCTTCACGAATTAACGTACGCGCCCGCGTGCGATCTCCCAACTTATAACTGGCATAGGCGAAGCTATAGTAAAATCGCGACGCCTGGTCCGGACCAAGCTTCTTGATTTTTCCGAACTCTTCGGCAGCCGACCGGAAATCGCCGGTACGCACCAGGGCCACTCCCAGCTCGAAGCGCGCCTCGTCCAACCCCGGATCGTTTTGAACGGCCGTCCGCAGGGCCTTTATCGCCTGGTCATCGCGGTTTGTCAGGCTCAGCGCCTTGGCGTAGCGGATATACATTCGGGGACTCTTCGCGCCCAGTTCCACTGCCACGGCGAAGTGCTCGGCGGCTTCGCTGTTGCGCCGCTCGCGCAAATCCAAATCTCCCATGGCTTGCTCGACTTCCCAATGGTTGGGATAGTCTTGCTGTAGGCGCCGATAAGCAGCGCGCGCCTGGGTGATTTTGTCTGGAGTGACAGCGGTGAGTTCGGCGAGAGCCAGTCGCGCCTGGTAGCCCGCGTTGCGGTCAACCTGCACCTCGGCGTCGGTCTTGGTCTCGGGAGCGTCGAACACCGCGGCTGCCAGCGTAGTCGCGCTCATGTAGGACCGCAAATCCCGCTCGATGCTGTCGACGGACTTGTCATACGCGTTCATCAGTGAGCGCGCTCCGGACTCGTCTCTAATCCCGTTCTCTTTGAGGCTGTTCAGCAGGACGTGCAGTTTGGGACGGTACTCGCGGCTCAACACCAGCATGTGCACCAGCATCCAGCTTTCCGCATAGAACATGCCCGCTCGGGATTTTTCCTGGTAGAACGGGGATGTACGGTCCGCCGCAAGGACCGTCCGGAGCGGTATCCACTGCTCCGATGTGAGAGCTTGCACTCGACCGCGGATGGGCTTTCCGACAATGATTTGTCTGCCGCGAGGTTCCAGGTTGGAATACAATTCGGCCAAGCCTTCGTTCAGCCATATTGGAATTGTCTGTCCGCTCTGCCCGACCAACAGGTGGGTGAATTCGTGGACCGCCACGTCTTCCAGACCAGCGGCGTTCCGCATGACGATAAAGTCGTGGTCTATGCCGGGCTGATAGAAAGCCGAAGCCGACTGGTTTGGTCGATAAGGCTCGTATTCCTTGTCGTTGCGGAAGACGATGATCCTCGCCGGCCGGGCCGCCGTAGGTTGCGACCCAAAGGCTTCGGCGAAGAATGCACGGACCTGCTCGAAATGTTGCACCAGGTCGCGGCCGTTGCGCTCGCCGGTGGTCGTGAACAGTTCGAAATTCGGGGACTGGATTCGCAGCCAGGGATCGGCAGCCGCTGCCGGCAGCAGCATCGCACAAAATACGGCGAGGCCCCAGAATTTCACACTTAGAGTCTAACGCACAGCGGCCGGCGTTGCGTCGCCTAACAATCGGAGTATGTCGTCGTAAGCCCGGCGTGTAAGTTCACCGCGATCGGAGCTTTTCAGGCCGGAGGTTGAGATAGGAGCGCCGATTCTCAGGACTACGTCTCCGCTGCGAATGTGGATCGATCCCATCGGAAGCAGCGGCCGCATGCCGACAATTGCGACCGGGACGAGAGGCGCTCCCGCTTTGATCGCGATATATGCCGCGCCCTCGCGGAATTCCCGCAGACCCTCCGGCGAACGGCCACCTTCGGGGAAGAGCAACACCGAAACGCGACGCTCTGCGATGACGCGGGCCCCCTCGCTCATGCTTTTGAGCGAATTTCGGGCGTTGGAGCGGTCCACGGGCAGGTGTCCGGCGCGGTGCAGATGGGTTCCGAGAAACGGGATGCTGAACAGGCCTTTTTTTGCAAAGAACCGGAATTGGTAGGGCAACTGCGAGAGTAACGCGGGAATATCCATATAACTGGCGTGATTGGCCGCGAAGACGTAACTCGCTCCTGCATCAAGGTTTTCCAGGCCCTCCACACGCACCCGAATGAAACTGACGGATAGCAAAATTCGCGCCCAGAGGCGCGCGATGTGGTGCTGCGTATTCCCGGTGGTGTCGAAGAAAGACGCCAGGATCGAGGCCGTCCCCAGCACGATCGTGGCCAGCACGATTAGCGGCGCCGAGAACAGCAGCGAACGTAAGAGACTCATCGGGCTACTCTTCGACTATCTTTTGTAACACCTGGACGCGGCCGGTGAAGGTCCACGCCGTGACATAGGCCAGGCTGGGATCGCGCCCGACGGTTATCTCGGCAGGGGCGGTGATCAAAGTGGGAACAGGATGTACGATCGCCTGTTTGCCATCCACTTCGACGTGCATCAGGCGCTCTGCCGGGGAGTAGACGACCCGGTAAAAATGTGTCGTTGTGGGTCCGCCGTCCAGGTCGTAGGCCACTTTCGATTCCTCATACTGAGAGACTAACCTCAACCCGCCGGCCTTGTGCTGGAGATATAGGAAATATTGGAACCGGGCGTGTCCCGTAGTAACTAGCGGCTCCGAGTAGCCTTCCGATTCGGGGAACACCGCGGCGGTGAACACCAGGATGATCCTTGGATTGAGCAGCGGGCGATATTCGCGAATCGGGCTGAAGCGGCGCACGATCCGCATGTAGCTTTGCGGCCGGTAGCGCATAATGTCGTCGTAAGGGCCCGAGAATCCCATCGCGGCGTTCGCGAAAATGCTGTAACCAAGCACCAAGACGGTTCCCGCGGTGATCGCCGCCCGCCGCCAACCTGGCAAGGCGCTCCGGACCACACAAATGGTGGTCAATGCCGCTAAGATCGCCAGCGGGGCGAAATCTACCTCATATCGATGGCTCGCCAGGTGAGTCGTAATCAGAAACAGTAAGATCGCCGCCGATGAGATGGCGGGAACGATCCGCACCGTTTTCGCTTCTAAGCGTTTCAGCCATCGGCGGCGCTCGAGCAGCGCCGTCGCCACAATGCAAGGCGCCAGCCACAAAGCCCCCACCGTGGGTTCGATGAAATATGTCGGTGGAAGCGGATGCAGGATCGGATTGTCGAAAGGAAACCGGAACACCATTCGGAACCAGGGAAACACGCCGGTATAGACCGGTTTGGCGAGCAGCATATAATAGAGCCCCGGCATCCAATTTCGAGGCGACATATCCAGCCGGTTCATTCCCGGACCGGATAGCTGATATCGAAAGCCGAATTCCACCGGATTACCGAACCGCTCGAAGTTGTACCAGCCGATCGCCGCACAGACCAGCGCGAATCCGGCCGCATACGCGACGAAATCGCGCCGCTTCACGCTCCACGCCAGAAACGCCGCCGCACAGATTCCCGCGAAGACCAGATCCGGCCGGCTCCCCACAGCCAACCCGAACATCAACCCGGACGCGGCCAGCCACCAGGCGGCGCGTTGCGAACCGACGCCGTATGCCAGAAAGTACATTCCCGCCGAGATAAACAGATACCCGCCGCCGATCGCAAGCTCATAGTGCGCCGCCCGGTTCAGCAGAAACGGCGCGCCATTGCACACTCCAAGCGTCAGCACAAACAGCGCCGCCAACCAGGCTGGAGGCGACGCCGATGCCAGGTCCACCATCCTCAGGAACGCACCGCAGCTGAACAGAAAGCCCGCGAAGCACATCAGAAACAGCGCGTAGTTTTGAGGCATGTCCCGCCCCGTCGCCAGGCGGTAGGGTGTGAACACCACCAGCGCCGGCGCCGCGCCGAAGTACAGGTAATAGCGCCCGCTGTACAGCACCATGTCGTGCCACTTCATCGACAGCGGCACTCTTGGATCCCACGGATCGGGTTGCGCCAGCAGCTCCCGCGAGGGCTGAATCTCGAGGTACAAATGCCCTCGCGCGAACGCACGGCCCAGAAAGTTGTAGTAGCCGTCAAGATGGTCGTAGCCCCAGAGAAAATCGCTGCCCGAGGCGCGAGCCGTCCAGCGATAATAAATCGCGATCAGGATTGCGATGAGGAGAAATGCGATGCGGCGCGCCATGAGCAATGGTGGCGCGAGGATTGTAGCACAGCAGCCGCGGTCAGAAAGTGGAGAGCGCCGAGGCGATCCGCGATTGAATGTCGGCTACCACGCCCTGGTTCCGGTAGGACCGGTCGTGGCTCTCGTCCGGGTCGGCCACCACGTCGTAAAGTTCCGGCGTGATCTGCACGTTCTGACGGCCCCCGGCCGGGGGCGCAGTGAAGGGCGGCGAATTCCAGCGCCCCACGTGCAGCTTCCAGTTTCCAAAGCGTGCGGCGTGCAGGTAAATGTCGTTGAAATACAGGAAAACGTCGCGCGGGACGTCGAACTGTTGGCCGGCTAGCAGCGGGCTGATATCGACGCCGTCGAGCGGATTGGCGGGCCACGGTGCATTCGTCATGGCGGCCAGCGTTGGCATCATATCCAGGGTTGTAGCGAAGTTCCGACAGACGCTGCCGGACGGGATCCATCCCGGATATCGCGCCACAAGAGGCACGCGCACGCCGCCTTCCCAGCTCTCGCCCTTGCGCCCGCGAAGCCCTCCCGGACTCCCCTGCATCCACGGTCCGTGATCGCTCGACATTATGACCAGCGTGTCGCCATCAATACCGTTGGACGCCAGCGTGGACATGATCTGACCCACGCTCCAATCGATGTCTTGTACCATGTCGCCGTACGCACCCTGCAAAGACCGGCCGGCGCAGCGTGAGGAAACCGCAAACGGTGTGTGCGGGAACGAGTGGCCCAGGTAAAGGAAGAACGGGTTGTTCTTGGAACGGTTGATAAAGTCGGTGGCGTACTGCGTATACCGGTCGGTGAGTGTATCGAGGTTCGCCGGCTCCTCGATCACTTGCTGATTGAGCATCAGCGGTCGTGTGCCCTGGTCGATGCTGTATGGAATACCGAAGAACTCGTCGAAGCCGCGATTGGTCGGCAGAAGCTGCGGCAGGCATCCCAGGTGCCATTTGCCGACGCAAGCCGTCGCGTATCCGGCGCCTTTCAGCATTTGCGCCATCGTGATTTCAGAATCAGCCAGCCCGTACGTGTCGTCGGGAGAGAGCACGCGCGGAACGCCGGTCCGGGTGGGATATCGGCCGGTGAGCCACGACGCGCGCGACGGTGAGCACACGGGACTGGCGGACGTGAAGTGGGTGAAACGCACGCCGTCGCGCGCCACCTGGTCGATATTGGGGGTGGCTATGCCGGAACCATAGCAGCCCAAATCGCCGTATCCGAGATCATCGCCGAGGATGAGAACAATGTTTGGAGGGCGTGAAGAACGGGCGCGCGCCGAAAAAGCCATCGACGCACCCGCCGCCATGGCGGAACCGCCGGCGACCCGGCGCAGGAAATCGCGCCTGCCGCTTTTGTCCCTGAGAGCAGCCAACTAACCTCCCCGTGCGCTTGTCCGGACATGCTGTGGACAAATGCCACAGTCTGCCACTGATTTCCAGGCGCTATCGGTGGAGTTAGTCTACCATCAAAGCGATCTCTTGTGAAGAGCTATACGTTCTAATCTGGGATATCCCTGACGTGCGCTAGTCAGTTTTCAGTTGGCATCTTCTCCATGTGATCGATCACGAGGACCTCCACCGGGGCCTTGCGGGGCTCGAGCTTCAGGCCTAACTTCTCGATCGCCTGGTAGAGCGAATCGCCGGACGATAAGTCCAATGCCCTCAACGCTTCAGGAGGGAGCTGGACGCCCGCCGCAATGGCCGAACGGATGAGCATGGCACGATAATCTTCGGCGGTGATGTCGAGCGTGAAATCGTACATCCCTTTCAGGTCGGTCATATCGACTATGGGCCGGTCCATGAATCGGCCGAGGCTATCGGCAAATCCCCGCATGGCGATCTTCTTGGCCACGAACTGATTATTGGAGAATGCGAAAGATGACCCATTGCCCAGGTTGACGCTCACTCCGCCCGGTCCACCCTGCGCGGCCACGTTAGCCTCTCCGGGGCGATCGGTCGCGGCGCTTTCTGCGTCCGGAGTCTCTTTCAGCTTGGATCCGCTCTTGGCTACCGTGAGCGCGTAGACCGGCATTTCCTTCTTTTCGCGGTGCATTTGCATTTTGAAACGGTCCGCCAGCAGCGACTGAATCATCGCGCGGATGTGTTCGCGCTCTCCAGTAGGGACTTTCGCCGCTATATCGAACCTTTCGGATTGCAGCCACGCGGGGCCGGAAACTTGGTAAGGCTTCACGTCATAAGCCATGCCGATGTAATCCGCGAGCGAGAACCAGGTGCAAAGCACTTGTGCGCCATCCACATGGAGTCCGACGTTGACGTGGCCGCCCGGTGCGGCTGCCGGTGAGGGTTTGATAGACGCGACCTCGAATTCCGGCCTTGGCGCGGCAGATTCCGCTTTAGGGGCTGCGCTTTGCGCGAATGCGGCCATTGCAAAGATTGCCGGTAGGAAGAACCGAACCATGTTCATATCGTCACATACGAGAGCCTGCCCGCAAAAGATCCGCGTATATGCGCGTGATGTAGACTCTTAGGAAGTGTCGCCGTTCCGTTTTGTAGTAATCTGCCTCGTGGGTGTTCTCTCGCAGGCGAGCGCCCAGGAGGATTCTCCACCGGCGACTGGTCGTGGCGGGCGTGGGGGCAATCTGCGCGAATTTCTGGGATTGGGCGCGCCCCCCGATGCTGCCGCAGCAGCACGCGGTGAAAAACTCTACACGGCGAATTGCGCCTTCTGTCACGGCGAAAAAGGACGCGGCGCGGAAGGTCCGAACTTGGTAAGGTCCACGGTCGTGCTGCACGATGAAAAAGGCGAACGCATCGGGCCGGTGATTTCGAAGGGCGTGCTGGAAAAGGGCATGCCTGCGTTTTCGTCGTTCGCTGAGGGTCAGATCTACGACCTGGCGCAATACCTGCACCTACAGGTCGAATTGGTCGCGAACCGCGGATTGTACAAGCGCCTGAACGTGGTCACCGGCGATCCGAAGGCCGGCGAAGCCTACTTCGGCGCGAACTGCGCCGGCTGCCATTCGGCCACCGGCGACCTCTCCCACATCGGTGCGCGCTATCCGGCGGATCAGCTACAAAACCGGTTCGTCTGGCCCGGCGGCGGCGGACGTGCGAGGAAGGTCACGGTCACATTGCCGTCGGGACAAGCGGTCAGCGGCACGCTCAAGCAGATCGACGATTTCAACGTTTCTCTTTATGATGCTTCGGGCGAGTATCGCTCGTGGTCGCGCGACGCTGTGAAGGTCGAGATCGAAGATCGCCTGGAGGGTCATCGTCAACTGCTCGAAAAGTACACCAACCAGGACATGCACAATGTTACTGCCTACCTGGTGAGCCTCAAATGACGATGCGATGCGCCTGGGTTGTCCTCGTGTTTGGCGCCGCTCTCTCCGCGCAGCAGTGGCCCACCTACAACGGCGATTATTCAGGACGCCGTTTCAGCCCGCTGACGGAGATCAACGCGTCGAATATCGACCGCTTGGCTGTGGCTTGGTTCTACCGCATCGCCGGTGTAGGCCCGCAGCGCGGCGTCGGAAACCCGACCATCAAATCCACGCCGCTGATGGCGAATGGTGTTCTCTACTTCACCATCCCCGATCATGCCTGGGCCGTCGATGCGCGCACCGGCGAGGAGATCTGGCAGTACAGTTGGCGCGACCAGGGCGGCCACCTGGTTGGCAATCGCGGCCTGGGCATCTACGGACAGTGGCTTTACTTCATGACGCCCGACTGCTGGTTCGTCTCGTTGAACGCTAAGGATGGCAAGGAGCGCTGGCGGAAGAAGGTCGCCGACGAGAAGCAGCAGTATTTCTGCACGATGTCGCCGCTGGTTGTGAAGAACGAAGTGCTGGTGGGTGTCGGCGGAGACGCGATGGACGTGCCCGGCTTTCTGGAATCGCGCGATCCCGAGACCGGCGACCTGAAGTGGCGCTGGAATACCACGCCGCGCAAGGGCGAGCCTGGGGCCGAAACCTGGCCCAACCCGCAGGCGATGGAACACGGCGGCGGCATGACGTGGATGCCCGGCACGTACGACCCTGAGCTGAACCTGATCTACTGGGGCACGGGCAATCCCAACCCCGTCTTCGCAGGACAGGGGCGCAAGGGCGCAAATCTTTGGACCGCATCGATCGTTGCGCTGAACGCGGATACCGGAAAGCTTGTCTGGTATCACCAGCCCTCACCGCACGACACACACGATTGGGACAACGTGGAAACGCCCGTGCTCTTCGACGCCGAGTTCAACGGCCGGCCCCGTAAGCTGCTCGCCCAGGCGGCACGCAATGGCATCTTCACGCTGCTCGATCGCACTACCGGCGAGAGCCTCGTCACCAAGGGCTTCGTCGGCGTGAACTGGATGAAAGGCGTCGACGCCAAGGGACAGCCCATACCCGATCCCGCCAACGAACCCAAGGTAGATGGGTCGCTAATCAACACACCCGGCGGCGGAGGCACGAACTGGCCGCCGCCAAGCTTCGATCCCGAAACCGGCCTGTTCTATGTCAACGCCAAAGAAGGCTACAGCATTGGGTACCTTACCGACGACGACCCTGAGCCGCAAGGCTACGGCGGAACGGGCGGTGGCGGATTCTCCGAGCCTGTCCTGCTGGCCATCGATTACAGAACCGGCAACATCGCCTGGAAGCATAAGTACCCGAGTGGCGGTTTCGGCAACGCATTTCCGGGCGTTCTGACGACAGCCGGCAAGTTGCTCTTTACAGGCGATCCCTCAGGCAACCTGATCGCCTACGATCCTGGCGACGGCCGAATCCTGTGGCGATTCCACATCGGTCAGATGGTAAGCAACGGCCCGTCGACCTATATGTTGAACGGGCAGCAGTATCTCATCGCCGCGGCCGGCGACACCCTGTTCGCATTCCACATTCTGGGAAAGAAGTAACTATGACAAGACGGGACATTCTCACATTCGTAAGCGCTGCCGCTCTGCGGGCCACGGCGTCCGCCCAGACCTCGCCCGGGATGCGCAACCTGGGCGGCGCGCCCGCGGGATTCCCGATGTGGCGCCGGACCTCCGGCCGCGAAGCCGATTTCGTCGAGCATTGCCATTCGCTGGGTTTCGGCGTTGTGGAAGCCGGACGGCCGCCCTCCGATCCCGAAGCGATCCGCAAATTGCGCGGGCGCCTGGAACAGTATCATATGCGCGCCATCTTCGATGTCGGCTATCCGCGCGACGAAAACGGCTTGGCCGCATTCGAAGCCGGAGTGAAAGCCGCGGCAGATTGCGGCGCATATTCGCTCCACGCAGCGATGACCGCACGCCGTTACGAGGAGTTCGACAATTTCGAGGCATTCCGCCGCAGCTTCGAGCACAATCAGAAATCCATTGAGCTGGCCGAGCCGGTGCTGCGAAAATATCGCGTGCGGTTTGGAATCGAGAATCATAAAGGCTGGCGCTCCGCCGAGCAGGCGGCCTGGCTGAAACGCCTTTCGAGCGAGTGGGTAGGTGTGCACTTCGATTTTGGTAACAATATCTCGTTGTGCGAGGACCCGATGGAGACGCTGCACAACCTGCAACCGTTCGCCCTCGCGTGCCATCTCAAGGATATGGCGGTGGAGGCGTACGACGATGGGTTCCTCCTTTCGGAGGTACCGCTGGGCGACGGCGTCCTGGATCTCCCCGGCATGGTCGCGGTTCTCCGCAAGAAGAACCCTGATATCCCGCTCGATCTGGAACTGATCACGCGCGATCCGCTGAAGATCCCGGTCTTCACGCCGAAATACTGGACGACTTTCGACGACGCATACAGCCCGCTCCCGGGCCGCGACCTTGCCAAGACACTCGACATGGTGCGGAAGAACAAGCCTAAGAACGCGCTGCCAAGGCTCACCGGCCTGAGCCCGGAAGAACAGCGCAAGCTGGAAGATGATGGCATTGCGAAGTCGATCGACTACGCGCAGCATCACTTGAACGTGTGACCGAACGACTACCCCAATAATACTGGCTGGTCTGTGCGTTTCTTGGAGCACGTTGCCTCGGCCCAGAGTCTCACCGACCCCGTGCGGATCCAGGCGATCGGCGCCTCGCAGGTTGCATCCGGAGCGCCATTGGAGTGCGCTGCGGCGCCGCTCCGGCCAGTCTTGAATTTCAGCTTTCGCCTCCAGTCCGGCTATACCTTCCGCGTGCCATTGCATCAGTTCACCGGCGACGGGCACACGTTGACGGTCCTGGTTCGCATCACTCCCGAAGAGCCGAGCCAACCGCCCGTCTTCCTTACCGACTCATGGAGGCTTCCGGAGGCTCCGCCGGAACGGCAGGCGGTTGGGTCGGGCGGTGGTTTTTTGTCGGCGAAGGACATTACCGAATGAACTGGCTGCTGCTCGATGACGCAGGCCGCGCCTGTTTGAAGGAGTGGCAGATCCTCGCCGAACTGCCCGGTGGCGGACAGTTCCCACGCCTGATGGCGCCGAACAGCATCGCCGAACCCTCGCTGCGCGCCGCGGCGCCCGTCGAACGCCATCCCGACAACGTCCCGCCCATGCGCATCACCGTCCTCCTCGACACCGCGCCGTTTTCGGTGTCCAATGCGGGAGCCAGTTTTCTCAGCGCCGCCGACCGTGTGTTCCTTCTGGAGACGCTTTCGGCGCTTCTCGAACGGATGCCTGCCTCCTCGGTACGGCTCGTGGTTTTCAACCTGGAACAACAGAAGGAACTCTTTCGCCGCGCCGAGCTTCGCGTTGGAGTCGCTGGATGAAGTAGACCACGTCCTGAGACAGGTGCAACTCGCCACGGTTGACTACCAGTCGCTTCAATCACCGCACGGCCATCTGGACCTGCTGGCTCGAATCATCAACCTGGAACTCCGCGCGCCGAAGCCGTCCGACGCTGTAATTTTCGTTGGCCCACGCGAGCGATTCCAGGAGAAACTGCCGTCTGACGCCCTGACGAACCCCGGGCCGGCTGCGCCGAAATTCTTTTTCCTTGCTCATCGGAGACCAGCGGCGGTAGCCGAGCAATCGACTGAAGTCCAGAGGACCCGGCGGCCGCGGAGGCGGGCGCTTTGGGCCCGTTGGAATTCCGCCCTTGACCAACCCGGACATGATGTCCGGTTCGACCGATGATGTTTCTGGCGCAATAGCGTCGGCCATTCCCGACCTCTCCTACCAGCACGCGTGACACGGTGAGCATGGCTGTCGTTATGCTGAAACGCACAGTCGCAGCGCAGTTGGAAAGCGCACTAACTCCGCAGCTCTCGATTTTGGGTAACCACTTTCCAATGATGAAACGTCACTAATAACGATCCCAACAAACCTCCCTCAGGAGCACCAAGCCCTTTGCCCCAGATCGGACGACTTTCCACCTGTGTATTCACCATGCTCGCCACAACCTGGATTGCGACAGCCGACCCAACAACAATTGCCCAGACACCAACTCCGAATCAAACGTGGCGCGTTGAGACTCTTGCGGAACACGTTTCCAATTGGCTGGAGAGTTTTTGGAGCGCGCCGCTGGTCCATTTTCTGACAGGGTCCGACTCAACCCCGGCTGACGATCCAGCACCGGCTTTCTCCGTCGCGCAACTCTCAGCAATTACACTTCCGCCCTGCCAGGTCGAGCCGCTCGACCCGATTACCGACCCCGATGCGGAAGAGTTCGAAGACAGTTCGCATAACGGCAGCGCAGTCGACATCTCCGGGATGACGCGCGACGCGCAGCGCGGCTTGGCGCGCTTCGAGAAGACCGTGGACGCGGTGGGTGGCGAAATGGAGCTGAAATCGGTCTATCGCCCGCCGGCCTACCAGGCCCATCTGAAGGATGTCTGGAATAAGTGGCAGGCGTTGCGCGACAACACCGCACTCGAATGTCAGGACCTCAGGGCGCAAATCGGAGCCGAGTTCGAGCATCACCACCTCCTGCTCACTCAGACCCCCGTTTCCGTTTCCGATCACACCCGCGGACTGGCGTTTGACGCCGCTGTGGTCCTTCCGCCCGGAGCGCACCTGAACCGCCGGCGCCTCAATCTCGACTTGCTGGCGCGGCTCACCGGATTCCGCCGGCCCGACATCCTGCACGACCCCGTCCACTTCAAATTTATCGGCGTCTCGGGACGGCGCGGCTAGTTATTAGCCAAACACCGGCCCCACTCTCTCCCAAACGTGTTCGGCCGCTTTCACCGGGTTGTATCCTGGGCGGTCGAACACGTCCACGCTGACTTCGACCACCACCGCGTCGCGGTAGCCGAGGTCGATCAGTCCTTTCCGATAGTCTTTGAAATCTACCGGCCCGTCTCCCGGCAGCACGAAGCGATGATCCGGCGCGCGGCCGATCGTATCTTTGATGTGCACGAAGACGGCGTGTGGCACGATCTGTTCCATCGTCTTGTGCAGGTCGAGCCCGTTCGCCGAGTAATGGCTGTAGTCGTAGACCAGCTTTACCCGCGGGCTCTTCACCTGATTCATCAGCCACAATGCTCTCTCGGGCAGGTTCATTGCTGTTTTGGAGTGCGCCTTGATGGCCACCATTATTTTCAATTCGTCTGCTTTGCGCGCCCAGGCGGCAAGTTCCTCGGCCATCGCTGTCTTGACGTCATCCCACGTGCCTACCCGTCCGCCGACCGTGGTTTCGATGAGCGCCGGCCGCCCGGGCGAGCATTCGTAGCAGATCCCCGCCGCACGACGAAGCCGCTCCAGGTTTGCGTCCACGCTGCCGCCCGGTCGTGAGAGCCCCATGTTCTCCATCACGGAAGCCAACTGGAGCCCCAGATCGCCGATACGTTTGCGGATTTCCGCGCGCGTGTCCTTCGTCAGGAGCTTGGGCTCGGTGTCCCACCCCGCGCGCAGGCAAAGCTCGGTGGATTTGTACCCGATGCGCGCCACTTGTGCGAGCCCGTCGCGCCAGGGCAGCGTCTTCATGCCGTACAAGCTGAATCCGAAACTGAGGGGCCCCGCGTCCGCCCGCGCCAGAAAACCTCCGGCGGCCATGCCCAATATCGAACGCCGTGTCAGCTCCATTCGCAGGAGTCTATCGTCTCCACCAAACTTTTACAACTCCTCCATACCCCCGATTCGTGCGCCGCTGATGATCGCTTCAGGAGGCAAAACGAAATGACTCGAACGATGGCAGTAGCAGCGGCGATGGTGGTAACCGGCCTGATCCACGCGGAGCGGCTGGCCAGCGGCCTGGAATTCCACACCCCCGAGGGCTGGACCGTGAAGTCGAACGACAATGCGGCGGTCCTGCTGCCACCCGATATGGCGACCGAGCCCGGCGGCAAGGATCCATCCGAGTTGTACATCGTGGCCGCGCTTCCCGGCGCGAAGAGCGTGCAGGATCCGCAGGTAGCCGATATTCTGCGCGGACGGTTCTTCCCGCCTGAAGCCCAGGTCCGCAGCGTTGGTCAGCCCGAGGCCTTTCGCACCGCCACCGGGACCGGCTATGTGCATCGGCTCGACGCGACAAGCCAGGGTGTGGCTCTGCGCGTGAATATCTATGCAGTTGGATTGCCGGGCGGCGGTGTGGCGGGCGTGCTCGCGATTGGAAGGCCGGCGCTGATAGCGCGTCGAGAGGCTGTCGTTGCGGCCGTGGCCGCGAGCGTGTCGGTCCGGCCCACTGCCGCCGCGTCCGGACCTCTTGCCGTCCAATGGGAACAGCGCCTCCGCGGCAAAAAGCTTTACCAGTTCAGCTCATATTCCAGCTCGTATGGTTCGGGCGGCTACAACAACCAGAAGACACTCTACCTCGCGCCGAATGGGACCTACTCCTTCCACCGTTCCGGTTCGACTTCCATCTACGTCTCGGGCGCGACCGGCACGTCTGCATCCGAGAGCGGTATCGAAGGCCGATGGCGTGTCTACGAACAAAGCGGGAAGGCGATGCTCGAACTCGTCCCTTCCAGCGGAACCAGGGAGCAGATCGCGCTCTCTTCCGAGAGCGGGAAGACGTTTCTGAATGGTCAGCGTTGGCTGGTAGGCGACTAAGCGCCCTGCTGCTCCGCCGCCGGGAGACGCATTCGAAATCGCGCCCCCTTGTCCGAGGGCAGTAACTCTAAATCCCCACCGTGATCCAACATGGTCTGGCGCGCGAGCGCCAGACCCAACCCGAGCCCACCTTTCTTCCCCTTGGTCACGAACGGCTGGAACAGGTTCCCCCGAATTTCCGGGGGGATCCCCGGCCCGGTGTCGCTGATTTCTATTTCGATGAACCCGCCGCTGCACCCCGTCGCGATACGAATTTCGCCGCCGTCCGGCATGACCTCCAGCGAGTTTGCGATGAGGTTGACGAGAACCCGCTCGATCCTCGATTTCTCGCAAGACATCGTGAGCCCGCTTTCGACCTCTTCACGAATCTGGACGTTCCTCCCTCGCGCCTTCTGTTCCTGCGATTCAACGGCCGTGTGCACCAGGTCCACAGCCTCGCACCGGACGCGGTTAC
>Ga0335080_10002384_pt1 | contig 18695 bp, 16 predicted proteins | sample Lox_Sample_34_FD_206720 | JGI IMG/M metagenome (GOLD analysis project Ga0335080, IMG submission 206720) | Soil microbial communities from Loxahatchee National Wildlife Refuge, Florida, United States - Lox_Sample_3.4 | ecosystem: Environmental > Terrestrial > Soil > Wetlands | place: USA...
GCGCCGGCCGCAGGCAACATGCTCAGCATGTTGATCCGCAATAACGTCGTTGGCATCAGCGTGCTCCCGCCCAGCCGCGCTCAGCTCGAAGCGCGCGCCCGGAAATATGGCGTGCCGCTGCGCTGGATCGATCCCCGCCCGCGCCATCGGCACCAACGCCTGTACAACATGCTGCTGGTGCTGGCGATCGTTGCCGCCTGCGTGGTTCTCTACGTCAGCGTGCACCATCCGCGCTGACCTCCGGTACGGCATCGCGACGCGGGCCGATCGCACGCTGCACGGGCCCCTGACAACACGCTGAGCGACCGGCGTTCCAGCCGGTGTCGCGCGCGCCCGCGCGCCGACCTCCGCCCAGCCATCGGCGTCGGGCGCCCCACGCCAGGGTAGGCCCCTTCGGTCGACCGCGTCGTCCGCTCGAGCATACTTGAGCCACCTCGCGGCGCGTGCTTAAGTGCGAAGATGAGCGGCAGATAGGCGGCCTGCGGTGCTACGTCTCGAATCGGAAATGCGTCACGGGGGGCGAGCAACAGCACTTCCTGCCCGGGGTCGCCGGACGCTCGGACGACCTCGAAACGAGCGCATCGACAGGCAGGTGGTCGCTGCGGTCCTGCAGGTGCTCAGGACCCGCGGATACCGGGCGGTCACCATCGAGGGCATTGCGCGCAAGGTGAGGCGCGCCCGCTCGAGCATCTATCGCCGCTGGGCGAGCAAGCCGCATCTCGTGGCGTACTGCATCGTAAGCACGATGGGGGCAAGCCCTGCTGCGGACGAGGGAGCACTTGGCAAGGATCTGCGCGCAGCAGTGGCCACGTTGCGGCGGGCCTTTACCGGACCGCTCGGGCGGGCTCTGCCGGGCCTGGTCGCGGACATGGCGCATGATCGCCAGCTGGCGCAGGCGGTGCGGCGCGAAGTGCTCGCGCCCAGGCGCAAGTCGATGCGCGACGCAGTCGACCGAGCCAGGGCCCGCGGCGAAGCGCGCGGAGCGCTGAACATCGACTTACTTCTGGATCTGTTGGCGGCGCCATTCTACTTCCGCGCGCTCTTCGGACACGCGCAGATCGACCGCCGCATGACCCGTGACGTCGTGGACTATGTCCTGAAGATCGTCACATGACGTCGTTGTCTCGCGTTGCCCGGGGTCGATGAGTTCGAGACCGCCGCCGCGCGGCGCACGTCAGCACCATGGTCAGTGCCTCTACCGGGCGGGGCAGCTGTGCCTGCTCGCGCAGCTCCTGCTGCTCTCGGGGTGCACGTCGCTGCCACCGCTGGAGTACCGGAGCGTCAGCCACGCCATCGAGGCGCCCGCCAACAGCCCGCTGCGGGCCGCGATCGACCCGCTCGCCGCGGCTCATCCGGGACTCAGCGGCATCTATCCCCTGAAGGGCGGTCCGGATGCGTTCGCGGCACGGGTGGCTCTGATCGATGCCGCCACGAGCAGCATCGATGTGCAGTACTACATCTGGCACGATGACATGACGGGGCGAATCATGTTTGATGCCCTGCAACGCGCTGCCGGACGCGGCGTACGCATTCGTCTGTTGCTCGATGACCTTACGACCCGGGGCGGCCTCGACAAGAGCCTTGCCGCGCTCATGGCCAATCCGAACGTCGAGGTACGGCTCTTCAACCCCTTCAAGCACCGCACCCTGCGGATGCTCGGCTACCTCACGGACTTCGCGCGCCTGAACCGTCGTATGCACAACAAGTCTCTGACGGTCGACGGGATGGCGACGATCGTCGGCGGTCGCAACATCGCCGATGAATACTTCCAGGCCGCCGACAGCTTCGGTTACGTCGATCTCGATGTGCTCGCCGTCGGTGCGGTGGTGGCGGACGTTTCTCACTCCTTCGATGAGTTCTGGAGGAGCGATTCGGCCTATCCCGCCTCATTGCTCCTCGACCCCGCGACGCCGGCCGACGTGCAGCGGCGGATCCTCTTCTGGGAAAGTGCGCGCGCTGAGCCGGGTGCGGCCCGCTACATCGCGGCTATCCGCGACAGTCAGCTGGCACATGATCTCGAAGCGCAGAATCTCAACCTTGAATGGGCGACTGCGTATCTGGTGGTGGACGATCCGGCCAAGGGCCTCGACGAGGCGCCAAAGGGGGGGCAGCTTCTCCGGCAGTTCGAGGAAAGGCTCCATCATCGCGTCAGCGAGGAGCTGCTGATCGTGTCGCCGTTCTTTGTCCCGCGCACCATCGGGCGTGACATGCTGACCGATCTTGCACGCCGCGGCGTCAGGGTTCGCGTGCTGACGAATGGCGCCGAGTCCGCCGACGTTGCGGCGGCCTTCGCCGCGTATCGCACTTACCGCGAGCCGCTCTTGAAAGCTGGCGTCGAGCTCTTCGAGCTCAAGGGCCGGCCCAACCGGGCGTACGCACCGGAGCACGCGAGTGACCAGAGCCTGCATGCCAAGACCTTCGGGATCGATCGCTCGCAGATCTTCGTCGGCTCGTTCAATTTCGACCCGCGCTCCGCGGATCTCAACACCGAGATCGGTCTGGTCATCAATTCCGTTTCGCTGGCGACGGCACTGTCAAAGGGTTTTCAGGACGTCGTGCCGCTCATCGCCTATCAGGTCGAGCGCGATTCGAGCGGGAATCTCGTGTGGCTGGACCGAGGCAGTAACGCCGAGCAGGCGTTGCGCCTCAACGAGGAGCCTGGCGCCGGATTCTGGCGGCGTACCTGGCTCGGGTTCCTCGCGATTGTGCCGATCGAGGGGCAGCTATGAGCCATGCCGACATTCATCCGGTGCGCCGACCGCGTTCCCCGCGCCTCGATCTTGGGCTTCGCCATGACTGGCCTCGATGAACGAGGCAAAAGAGGCAAAATAGCCACGTGCCAGGAGTGACCACATCCATCCGGGTAGCGGCCAGCAGTGCGAGCGTGACCTCCACCGAGTCGGCCGCACGCGTTGCGTGCCCCGCATGACGTCTGCGCTGGTTATTTCCCGCATATTTCCCGCAAACGACCAGATGGTGCACGGTATCGTGCAGCGTCTCGAGACACAGGTGGAGGCACTCGCCCGTGTCACTGACAGGATCGATTGCCTGTTCCTGACCGGTGCAGAGCAGAAACTCTCGGCGGAGGAGCTGCGGGGGCACGAGGAGCGTCTGCGACGTCGTTGGTCGTCGAAGCTCTACGTGAGTGTGGCATCAGTCCTGCAGCCGAAGTTCGTATCCACGCGCTGGCAGCGCTATGGTCCCGGCATATTCGACTTCCATGCGCAGGAAATCGGCGCCGATGTCAACAACGAGGCGGCCGCGCTCGCGGTGCGAGCTGCCCTGCAGGCTGCGCCCCATCTGATACTGGCGCATCGCCTGCCGGTGCGGTCCTTGCTGATGAAGCTCGCTCGGTATACCCGCCGCATGGCCATATTCTTTGACCTGGATGACATCGAGCACTTCTCCCTGTCGCGCCGTCTGCTTCACCATCCGGCGTGGCCGATGGAGCGACTGCTGCTGATGCAGATCCCAAGGCTGCTGCTCACCGAGATCCAGGCGATCCGACGTTCAAGGCTCACGTTCGTCTGCTCAGAGCACGATTGCCGCCACTTGCGCAGGCTCGCTTGCTCACGCCGAGTCGAAGTCGTAGCCAACAGCATCCGTGTTCCGACCAGCACTCCCATGCGCGCCTCCGCACCGATCGTATTGTTCGTCGGCCACATGGGCTATCAACCCAATGCGCTGGCAGCGGATGCCCTGGTGCAGGACATATGGCCTGCGGTACATGCGCGCGTTCCGAACGCACGCCTCCTCATCGCCGGGAGTCGGCCGCAGCGCCTGAAGTCGTACCCGGCAGGAGACCCTAGCGTTACCTTCACGGGTTTCGTCGACAATCTCGATGAGCTCTACGATCAGGCACGCGTCGTCTGCTGTCCGATCTCCTGTGGCAGCGGCACCCGCGTCAAGATCATCGAGGCAGCGGCGCACGCGCGCGCCGTCGTATCGACACCACTCGGCGCGGAAGGTCTCGCCTTTGAGAACGAAACGGAGATCGTTGTGCGCAGCGAAGTGGCGGCGCTTGCACAAGAGTGCGTTCGATTGCTGCAGAATCCGACCGCCGCCGAACAGCTCGGTCTGGCGGCCCGCGTGAAGGCGCGCACTACGTACGAGCGCGCGGCCGTCGTTGCCCAGCTGGAGCGGCTGTTCGCCGGCGCCCTGCGGACCGAGTCACGGGTTCAGTGACGTGGGAACAACCTGACTCGATGAGCACCATCCGCCCGCTACTGTGCGCCGTGGTTTACGCCGCCGGCGCCGTTGCAATCGCACGCCCGTGCGCGGCCGCCGCCGCCGGCGAGCCTGGTCCCCGTGCTGCAGATGCGGTACACCTCTGCAGCGTCTCATCGGCGCAGCAACTGGCACAGCTGACGCCGCTCGTGATGCAGGTCGCCAATCGGCCGGTTCCCTTCAAGGGTGGTGACGGGCGCTACCATCTGGCGTACGAGCTCAACTTGGAGAACTTGGCGGGTGATCGGGTCCGTGTCGATAACGTCCAGGTGCTCGATGCGCATACCGGCGTGCCGCTTGCAGTTCTTGACGCCGCGATGATCGCCGCACGGCTGGTGGTGCGTGACCGGCAGGCCACTGCGGGCGAGTTCGGCGCCTCGCAGATTGGTATCCTCTATCTGCACGTGCTCGTCGACGAGCCGGCCGCGATTCCCCGGACCATCAGCCATCGGCTGACGACGACATCCAAGGAGCAGAGTGTTGCGGCGACGGCGGGGTGCACGAGCGTGGCACCACCGACCGGACTTGTGCTCGAGGCGCCGTTGCGCGGTACGCGCTACGTCGCGGGGGATGGCTGCTGCGACTCGACCCGGCACGTTCGTGCGACGCTGCCCCTGAACGGTACGGCGTACGGCGCGCAACGTTTCGCCATCGACTGGGAGCAGCTCGATGCGCAGGACCGCATCTACGTCGGCGACCCGAAGCAGCCGAGCAGTTACGCGATCTATGGAAAGCCCGCGTACGCCGTTGCCGATGCCCGCGTGATCGCAGCCGTCGACGGCATGGCGGACTCACCGATCGGGTCGCTGCCGAACCTGCCGCCGGACAAGGCCGATGGCAACCACGTGATTCTTGCTCTCGGGAATGGGCGTTTTGCGCTGTATGCGCACTTCAAGCCCCACAGTTTGCAGGTGCGTGAAGGACAGTCTGTCCGGCGCGGACAACTGCTCGGACTGGTCGGTACTTCGGGCAACTCCTCTGAGCCGCACCTGCACTTCCAGGTCACCGACGGGCCGTCTGCGCTGATGTCGAATGGGGTTCCCTATCTGCTGCGTGAGTTCGGCGCGACGCGCCGCGGGAGCTCCACGGCCGCATACGATAAGGCAACCACGGACGGCAAGCCGATGGAAATCGTGCCGCTGGCCGGGCCAGCGAAGCACCAGCACGAGTTACCGCTCGACCTGTGGATCACCGATCTCCCCGAATAAGCAAGCCCCGCCCGGGCTGCGAGCCGCAACCGCGCCGCCCTAGCTACGGCTAGGTCACGTCATCTGTGACCTGAAGCACGGAGGGCACCTCGCGAGCGGTGCTAGCGTTTCGTGCACGCAAATGGGGAGCCCCGCTACATCGCGGGCGAGAAGATCTGGCGGGATGATGCGCATGCTGACGAGACGTCGGGGAGAAGTTGCTCACGGCAGGTCACGGTTCCGCGCCTGCTGTTCGCGGACCTGCTTGCCCCATTCCTATCCCATCTCAGGGTTGTGCGTGCGCTCGGTATGGGCACGCGGCGCAGGCCGGCCTCCGTGCGCCTCTGTGAGCCGCTGCAGGCGCCCCTAGAGTCACGACTGAGGTTCTGTTCTCAGAGCACGAAGGGCACGAGCATCTTCGTTCGGCTCATGTACGCCCGATAACGTTCTGCAAACTGCTCGGTCAAGAGGCTCTCCTCGCGCCGCGCACTGAGGATGAAATAGGGTCCATACACGATCAGCGGCAACAGCCACAGCACGCTTTGACCGAGCGCGGAGCCGACCATGGCAAGGAGCAGGCCGCCGTATATCGGGTGGCGGACGAAGGCGTACGGGCCGCTCATGACCAGCTCCGGGCTCTCCTTTCTCGACATGGGCATGCCCCAATTCCGGCCGAGATAGGCCCGGGCCACGATGGCAAGCCCGATGCCAAGCACGCAGATCAGGAAGCCGATGAGGCCCATGAGCGGGCTCGTGCTGAGCGCATGCAGATGCTCATCCGGCAAAGCATGGCCGAGGACCGCCATGCGCACTGTCAGCATGACGAGGGCGAAGATGCCTAAGCGGATCGCGATCTCACGCCACCAGAGCCATCTGTTGCCGATACTCCGCTTCGCGGCACGGGCCGATACGACCCAGTACACGACGAGAGTCAGCCAGAGTGACAGGATCAGCCAGCCGTAGACTGTCATAGCTGCAAGATGGACCCGCGCTGGCACCCATCAGTGCCGGCGTCAGCTTATGCGGCTGTCGCTGTTCCCTGCATCTGCTGCGCAAGCGTCACTTGGTCGAAATAGATACGCTCCGACACGAGCTTTTCTGACCTGGAATCGAAGGCGTAAAACGCGGCCATCTCCAGGCGAACACGGTTTCCCAGGGCCTTGACCCCGAGGAATTCTCCCTGGTGAGTACCGGTGATGACGACCTCCAGCACGGTACAACCCGGAAAATCGTATTGGGAGATCACCTCGATATGCAGGTCCGGGATAGCGGCGGCGATGCCCTGGTAGAAACCACGAACCCCGTCGATACCGCGGAATGCGGTGCCCAGCGGGATGACATCATAGTGAGCCCGGTCATCCTGGACGAACGTGTCGTAGACCGCCTCCCAGTCCTTCTCGTTCTCGCCGCGAATATGCTCGGCCACGATCTGCCGCTGTCGTGCGATCCTGTCGTCCATGGCGTGCCCTCGCGACTCGACTGAGTCAGCCACGCAATGCTAACGCAACAACGTACTCGGCCGTGAGCCGGGCGTCAGCGTGCCGAAACTGCTTGCCGGTGCTTGCTGCGGGACAGCACGACGCGCATGGCTACCGCAATCGAAGGACCGGCATCTCGAGTTGGCGGTGGGGGTGGGATTCGAACCCACGGAAGGCGTGAGCCTTCGGTAGTTTTCAAGACTACTGCCTTAAACCACTCGGCCACCCCACCGGCACCAGCGGTCGCCTCGCATCTTATCAGGCCGTTCGGGGGCTACCGGACACGGTGCGGCTCGAGCGATTTCCCCACGACACGCGCGGCGCGAGCGCCCGGCCTGCGCGTTGCAGTGAGCGGCACTCGCCCGCGCCGCCCGCGGATGCTTCAGGACAGAGCGCCCGATTCAGGCAGCGAAATCGAGATTTATCTTGTGAAAGAGTTGCTCGGCGCGCGTCACCGTCAGGGGAGGAATGTCCTCGAGGGACTTCCAGCCCTCGAACGCCCGCAGCACGTGCGTGAGTACCATCGCCCGATCGAGGCTGGCGCAGCCGTATTCCGCCTTCAGCACGTGCTCGATGCGTTTTGCGATCATGTCGGAGCCGTTGACCGGCAGATCGCTCATCTGAATCTGCGTCCGATAGGCGTCGTTGACAAGCTCGAGATAGAACTCGTCGGGGAACAGATCCTCGATCCCCGCCTCGCTCTTGGCGATGCGCGCCGCCTGTTTCAACATGATGACGCGGAACTTCCTCGCTTCGGCCTCACCGAGCTTCGACAGGAACAGGTCGTTGATCTTCTTCTTCGCGCTTTCGCCGGCCGCGTTGCTGTCGAGCAGCACGCCCGACTGCCAGTTCTGACCGATAGCGAATGCCGCATACATCGGAGTCTTTGCCGCTCCCACCGCCGGCCACAGGTAGATGTCCGCGGCGAGCGCGGTCCTGCCGTTTGCCGCCAGCACCGCGGACAGCTTCTGCAGGATCAGCGCATCGTCGCTGCCTTCGACGATCAGGCTCTTCCTGTTTCCCAGCAGTCCGCTCATGTCACCGGTCAGCCCGAGGCCCATCTCGATGACCGCCATGGGCCCAGGCTGGCTGCTCACGACGCCGTGCTTGACGGCCGTGTGGTTCGCCTCGGTCTCGACGATACGGATCCGCTCGGGCGAGGCGAGGTCGACCATCGAAGCCAGATGGGTGGTGTACAGAATGGAATTCGCATCCGACAGCCGCTCGAACACCTGCAGCAGGTCGCTCTGTGCGCTTTGGTGCAAGTGGATACCCGGCTCCTCGAGCAGCAGGATGCAGTTCTTGAACTGTCCCTTGCTTGCGTGCGTGAACTTCCAGGCGAACCCGACGTACCAGCGAAAGCCGGTCGAGCGGCGGCTCAGCCTCACGGGCATGCCGAGCCCTTCATCCTCGGCGAAAATATTGAGCGTGGTGGCGTCGACTTCGATGTCGAAGCGCACGCTCTTCTGCCGCCACAGGTTTTGAAACTGCCTGGTGAGGTAGGCGGACGCCGAGCGCTTGTCGAATGAGCGTGCCGTTCGCCCTGCGGGCGTGTCGCCCTTGCAGAGGAACTCGTTGAGATTGATGTGCGCCAGATCGAGGATGATCAGCATCGTCTGCTCATCGACGCTCAGCTGATCCCAGGAAGCGGCATTCTTACGCTGCAGCAGCGTATTCAGCTCCATCTGACTGCCGGACATCTGGTAGTCCTGGATATAGACGAACTTGGGCACATTGACCCTCGCCCAGTCGGCGACCTTCGGCGCTTCGAGCGCCAGGGCAAAGGCATCGTCCACGAAATAGGCCGTGGCGCTGCTGTACTGGCTGCGCGCGTGTAACGTCAGCGCCGCCGGGCGAGCCTGCGGGGGCGAAGCGGGATCCGTGGGCACCGCGGCCGCTGCGAACAGCGCGGCGATTTCCGCCTCCTCGAGCGCGAATTGCGCCTCGCAGACCGTGGCCTTCGGATCCTTGTCCGCCCAGAGATCGACCGGCCAGTCCTCCTCGATGTCATAGCTGGCCTGCTGATCGAACGGATTGACGCGATAGAGCGCCTCGAAGAGGTTGCTCTTGCCAGACTCGTTCTGCCCGACGAACGCCGTTATACGGTTGGTCTGGATCGGGCCGGAGTCATGGATGCTGCGGTAGTTGTAGACGCGGAACTGAGTGAGCCTCACCTGTGCACCCTACCCGTGTCGGAGCTCTTCAGCCCTTGCGCCCGGCGCGTTCCAGAATCCAGCGCGCGGTGAAGGCGAACACCACAACCACGGCGACGATGAACCAGGGGTCGTAGCCGCCCTGGAAAAGCACCGTCCCGGCCACGATGGCAGGCAAAGCCAACAGCGTCACCGCCACCACCCGTGCGGTTGCCGGGTAGCGCTGCCACAGATGCGGAACCGCTCTCATAACTACAACCCTCTCCTGCGTCAGGGCGCTCTCCAGCCCTGCGGGGAAAGTCTGCGCAGTTATGACAAATCTTCTGTGTGCAGGCGCACGCTTTGGGAACGCTGCAGTTGATGCAGCTCACACTCCGGCCGACGGAGCGAGTCTGATCGTTGGTGCCCCGGGCCTGTGGGGCTAACGCACGCTCAACCCGGTCCCTTGTATCCGGGCTGGTGCGCCGCCTGCGTCGAGGTGGTGCGGGGACGAACGCGTTGACGGCGAGGATGGACCCGACGCCACCCGGGCTGACGTGGCCGTAGCTGCAGGCGTTTCATATGCGTGGGGCCAGCGCTCCGGGGAGACGCGTATGAAGCTGATGACCTGGGCCGTGGGATCGGTACTGATCAGCCTGATGCTGGCACTGGCAATTGGCTCAGTGGTGAGTGCGGCGCCGCCGACGGGCGCGGTCGAGTTGCCCGGGTGTCCGCATGCACGTGCCGCGGCGCACGCCGGGCAAAGACTGGTGCATCCCGCCACCGCAGCATCCGGCCGCCACAGCTACTTCATCGCCACGCGCATGGGCTGGGCCATCAGTTGACCGGCGCCGCGGCGGTGCCGCGGGCCAGGTTACTCGACTGCCACGCCCGGTACCGCCGCGCGGAGCCTTTCCGCGTGCGCCGAGTGCAGCATCGACAGTGCCGCGTAGCAAACCACGAGTGTCACTCCCCAGCGCATCATCGTCAGCGGCAGCGACTTGACGATGAAGAAAGCCACCAACACACCGGCGATACCACCGATGCTCAGCCCCAGTGCGGGCACGTGCGCGAAGCGTCCCGAGCGGAAGAACCCGAGGCTCGCGACGGGCTGCAGGATGCCGTCGCTGCCCATCATGATGGGGAAGGCGGCAAGCGGGTGCATCCCGAGCAATGCCAACAGGATCATGAGTGGCGCATAGTTGCCGATGCCGATGCACATCAGCGCACCGAGCACGAAGCTCACTGACACGGCAAGCAGGAAGCGCCAGCCGCCAAGCCCGAGCGCCGCGCCGCCCGGCGGGAAGACACCGAGATTGCGCATGGCGAAGAACAGCGCCGCGATCAGCAGTGCCGCTCCCATGAAGAGCTGAATGGAACGGCGCGGCAGTCGACTCACCACTCCCGCGCCAAGCCACGCGCCCCCGGCGGCGGTAGCGAGCATGCAGGCGAGCAACGCCGGCTGCACCGGGACGGCGGAGATGAACAGCATCGATTCGAGGAAGGCCGTCAGGTTGAGCCCGACATTCAGCGTCCCGGGAATCAGCTCATCGGCAGGCTTGCCGCGGAACTTGAACAGTGCGGTGGTGGGCGCAAACGAACCGATGCCGAGCGCGTCGAGGAAACAGGTCAGGGAGCCGATGCCGATGTCCACGGGATCGGGACGGCCGTGCAGGTGATGGCGACGGACGGCCCATACCCAGCCGACGATGAAGGCCACGTTCACCAGCGCGATGGCGGCGAGCAGCCCGACGGTGGTCGCGTTCATGCCGTCATGCCCTGAAGGGCACGCGGGTGCTCACTCGCTGGCGCAGCCGCGCCAGACCGTCGACGCAGCGCAGGTACTGGATGGCGGCGCGCGCCCCGACGTTACTCAGGCCATGGAACGGTACCGGCAACACCGGCGTCAGCGGAAAACCGAGCTCGACCACCGGCGCGCCGAGCGCGCGCCGGGCCAGTAATCTGCCCATCATGGTCGCCATCGCCACGCCGCGCCCGTTGTAGCCGAGCCCGGCGAGCAGGCCGGGCGCCAGCTCGTGCAGGTGCGGCAGATGATCGCGCGTCATCGCGACCAGACCGCCCCAGTGGTACTCGAATGCGAGGCCCCTGAGCTGCGGATAGATCTCGTGCACGGCCCGGTAGTGATACTGGATGCTGTGCTGCGTCGGCGGCGCAAACGTGCCGCGCGTGCCGAGCACCAGCCGCCCGCCCGCTTCGAGTCGAAAATACCGCAACAGGTGCCAGGTGTCGGAGGCCGCCTGCCCCTCGGGCAGGATGGTACTGCGCAACGGTGGCGCAATCGGCGCGGTCGCGACCTGGAAGGACGGCACCGGTACCACGGTACGGCGCAGATTGTCGTTGAGCGTGCCGGTATAGGCATCGGTCGCGATGATGACCTGCGGGGTGTTCACCCCGCCCTCGGGCGTCTCGATGCTCCACGCGCCCCCCAGCCGTCCCAGGCGCAGCGCCGGCGTGCGGATGTAAATGCGGCCGCCGGCGCGCAGCAGCGCGTGCGCGAGTCCGCGTATGTAGGCGAGTGGTTGCACGGTGCCGCCGCGGCGGTCGAGCAGCCCGCCGCAGTAGCGGGCCGAACCGGTGAGCTGCAGCACCTCGCGGCGGGACAGCAGGTCGAGCGGCGCACCGCGTCGCCACCACTGCTCGGCGCGCCGCGCGAGCTGTGCCAGGGCGAGCTCGGAGGTGGCCGGCTGGATCCAGCCGGTGCGCGTCGCCTCGCACTCGATCCCGTGACGCGCGATGAGATCAAACACCAGGTCGGGTCCGGCGGCGGCCGTCGACACCAGCCGTCCGCCGACGTACGGGCCGAGGATCGCCTCCAGGTTGTCGGGATCGACTTTGACGCCGGGGATGACCTGCCCGCCGTTGAGCCCGCTGGCGCGCTCGCCGATCTCGGCGGCCTCGAGCACCACGACGTCGCGGCCGGCCTCGGCAAGATGCAGTGCGGCCGAGAGTCCGGTGTAGCCGGCGCCGATGATTGCGGCCTGGGCCCGCTGCGTGCCACTCAGCGTGCTGCACACCGGGCCGGCCGGGGCCGTCACGGCCCACAACGATTGCAGCGGAACGGCGGCGGTCATTTGGTCTATCGATAATCGATTAGTTGCTATCGTTATATCGGCAATTGCGGGACCACGTTGCGCCGGTGTGCCCGCGCTGCCTGTGTCTATTATGCTCCACGTGGCATCTTTCGCCGCCTGTGACGTTATGCCAGACTTCCCGGCGGCCGCCCCCCGGCCGGCGCACCGACCGGGGTGTTGCAACAGGCAGTGCGGCCGCACGGGGGAGGCGATGCGGGCTCCTTATGTAGTATCGGCGGCACTGCTGTGCCCCTGGCTTGCGGCGTCCGTGCTCGCCGTGTCGCCGCCGCTGCCGGCCGAGCACCTTCACGTCGAGCAGCTGCCGCCGCGCACCCCGCACTGGGTGTACGTGTACGACAACGTGTTCGACAACGAAATCGACTCGCGCGTGCACCTGTTCGACGGCGACAGCTACCGGCGTCTCGGGCAGATCGACGCCGGCTTCTACGCGAGCGTCAACGTGTCTCCCGATGGGGCGAACACGGTGGTCGCGAGCAGCTACTTTGCGCGTGGCAGCCGTGGTGCCCGCACCGATGTAGTCGAGTTCACCGACAACCGCACCCTGACCGTCACCCACGAGATCGTGCTGCCCGCGAAGCGGGCGATGACCGGGCCGAGCCTGTTCAACATCGCCTACAGCGCCGATCAGCACTTTCTCTACGCCGCCTATCTCACTCCCGCGGCCTCCTTCGGCGTCCTCGACCCCGCACGCGGCACGGTGCTCGGCGAGATCGACACCGCCGGCTGTGTACTGGTGATTCCCTCGGGACCGAATCGCGTTTCCTCCGTCTGCGAGAGCGGCCGGCTGCTGACGGTAACGCTCGACGCGCAGGGACATGAGGCCTCGCGCGCCATGTCCGAGCCGTTCTTTGATGCCGACAAGGATCCGGTGTTTGTCCAGGGTATTCCGACCACGCATGGCTACGCGTTCCTCTCTTTCCTCGGCGAGGTCCACGAGATCGACTTCAGCGGTGCGCAGCCGGCATTCGCCGCACCGTGGTCGCTGGTGAGCGCCGCCGAGAAGAGTCAGTGGCGGCCGGGCGCGATACAGGTCGGCGCGATTCACCGCGCCCTCGGGCGACTCTACGTGCCGATGCACCAGGGCGGTGAAGGCACGCACAAGGACGGCGGCACGGAGCTGTGGGTGTTCGACCTCGCCTCCCACCGGCGCCTGGCGCGTTGGCCGCTCAAGACGCAGGGGCTGTCGCGGGTCATCGCGGTGCAGGTGTCGCAGGACACCGCGCCCATCGTGTTCGCCGCCACCGAGACGGCCGACCTTGCGGTGCTCGATGCCCTCAGCGGTCATCTGCGGCACCTCGAGAAGCATCTCGGTCAGACACCCTGGATGCTGCTGAATCCCTGACAACACGGTCTCCATGATGCGCACCCTTGACCAGCTGTTCGAATGCTCCACGCGCTCACTGGCACGACGGACTTCGCGGCGCAGCCTCCTGGCCTCGCTCGGGCAGCTGCTCACCGGCGCGGCGCTGCTGCCGCTGCTGCCCTTCGATCGCAGCCACGGCGCGCGTGCCGCGCAGTCGGCCCCGGCAACCGTCGGTTCCGACAGCTGCCAGTACTGGAAGCACTGTGCCATCGACGGCTTCCTCTGTGGCTGCTGCGGCGGCACCTCGAGCTCATGCCCGCCGGGCACCACACCGTCGCCGATCTCGTGGGTCGGAACCTGTCACAACCCCGCCGACGGCCGTGACTACATGGTGTCGTACAACGACTGCTGCGGGAAGACCAGCTGCGGCACCTGCGACTGCATGCGCAACGAACGGGAGAAGCCCATCTACCGCCCCTCGCGCAACAATGACTTGAACTGGTGCATGGCGAATGCCAACGCGAACTATCACTGCACCGTTTCCGTGATTCTCGGAGTTGCAGAGAAATGAGACCCAGCCGGGACGCGGGCGTGGCGGGCAGCAGGGCCGCGCCGACGCTCGCGGCAGCGGCGCTCGCGGGCCTCATGGGGACGGAGCTGCACGGCGCACGCGCCGCCGACGCCCCCACCCGGGCATATCCGCAGGGTGGCGCCGCCTTCCAGAGCAACTGCGCCGTCTGCCACGGTGCCGGCGGCGCCGGCGTCCCCTCGCTCGCCCCGCCGCTCCTCGCGTATCCGGCCCGCTATGCCGCGAGCGCCGAGGGACGGCGGCAGCTCGCGATGACGCTGCTTTATGGGATGTTCGGCGACATCAGCGTTGGCGGAGCGCACTTCAACTCGCAGATGCCGGCGTTCGCGCAGCTCGACGACGCCACGCTTGCGGCCCTGCTCAACTTCGTGGTGTTCGATCTGGATCACGCGGGCGCGGGCGTAAAGCCCCTCGCCGCGGGCGAGATCGCCGCCGAGCGCGCTCGGCCGATCGACCCCGCCGCGGTGCGCGAGCATCGCAAGCAGCTCGCCCCGTCCGGGCCCTGAGGCGATGAGGCGTCCCGCAGCGCTCGTGGCCGCGGTGGCAATCGCGGTGACCCTCGGCCGGGGCGCCGGCGCGAGCCCCGCGCAGGACTACACCCTCTTCTGCCTGGGTTGCCATGGCGCACAGGCCCAGGGAGTACCGGGCAAGATCCCGCCGCTCGCCGGAGCGGTGAGCCTGTTCATGCGTACCGCCGAGGGGCGCAACTACGTGCTGCGCGTGCCGGGCGCGGCGAACTCCGCACTCCCCGATGCGCAGCTCGCCGCCGTGCTCAACTGGCTGGCCGAGCGTTATGGCACGCCCCAGCAGCCCCCGCCCACGCCGTTCACCGCCGAAGAGGTCGCCCGCACGCGTCACACACCGCTCGCCGACGTCAAGGCGACGCGCCGCGAGGTGGTGCGCCAGCTCGCCGCGAGCGGCCCGGCGCCCGCCCCCACCTACTAGCGCTCCAGCGGCGGCCGGCCGGGAGGCACGCGACCTCCCGCCCGGGGGCAGTCACGCAAGCCCTCTCAGTCCCGCCTTCAGTAGTGGTAAATGGCCGTGATCCCGATGGTACGCGGCCTGAAGGTGTACTGGCGCTCGAGGCGGCTGTAGTCCGCCGCTGGCGTGAAGGAGTAGTTGGGATTGATGCTCCAGTTGTAGGCGGTTATCGCGTGGGTATTCGTCAGGTTGTCGCAGAACGCCGAGAGTGACAGCGATCCGAACTGCATGCCGCCACGCAAGGTGGTGAACGTGGTTCCTGCGAGAACGTAGTTATTCGGGTCGTACTGCAGCGTGCCCGGGTCCTGCGCCGCTGTCGGCCACTTGGCGCGCCCCTCGTAGGTGTAGTCGACGCGCAGGAAGCTCTCGTGGCTGAGCAGGTTGAAGCGATACTCCAGACCCGCTGCTACCGTCACCGGCGTGGTCGCCTGTCCGTAACCGGACTCGCTGGTCTGACCCACGATGGCATCGCCGTTGGCGACGATCGGTGAGCTCTCGGCGCTGCTCAGCTTCGAGTCCTGCGTGTAACGCGCCGAGTTATAGCCCGCCGCCAGATCGAGTAACAGGGCATCGGTAAGTGACGCCTGCAACTCGAGGTCGATGCCCTTGGAGACCGCGCGACCGAGGTTGGAGATGAAGGAGATCTCACAGATCGGCGGCACGACCACCTGCTGGATGTTGTTCCACTTGATGTAGTAGATGCTGCTCGCGATCCGGATGCGGTTGTTGATGTTGTTCTTGGCGCCGATCTCGTAGCTATCCACGGTGTCGGAGTTATAGGTCGTCGGCGCATTCGAGATGCCGAAGTTCTGGAAATCGGTGGCGCAGGCCGCATACGGCAGCGGGTTGTTGGCGCCGCCGGGGCGGAAGCCCTTGGCGTACGTGCCGTAAAACATGTTGTTGGGGTCGGCCTGATACTGAAGGCTGAGCTTCGGCGTGAAGGAGTTCTCCGAGTTGTTGCCCGAGCCGGTGGTCGGCGCTGCATACAGCTGCGGCCCACCCGTGTACGTGTCGAATGAATACTTGTTCTTCGAGAAGCGCGCACCGGCCGTGAATTTGAGCTTCTCGGTGATGCCATAGGTGGCTTCGCCGAAGATGGCGTACTGCTCATCCTTGGCGTGGGTCTGCAGGAAGTAGGAATCGTTAGGGAACTCCGGTACGTAACCGACGCCGAAGATGTCGGCGATGTTCGGGTCGCCGATCAGCGCGTTCTGCAACTCGCTGAGCAGCGGATCGTGTATCTGCTCGAGATAGCTCTGGCGGTTCTCGCTGAAGAACAGTCCCGTGGTCCACACGAGCCTCGCATTCGAATCGCTCGACTGCAGGCGGAACTCCTGGCTGATGTTGATCTGCCCGTTGTCGACCGTTGACGGCGAGGTGTAGTTGGTGGCGCCCGGCGGCAGGTGAATGCCGTTGCCGTCGACCAGGGGGTAGGTCGCCGGGCCGGGGATGGCGCCCGGGTACGGCGGCATCGACGGCGATGGCGGGAGCGGGGACGACGCCGGCGGGTATGCATAGATCTGGTAGAACCCGAGGTTGTACAGCGTGCCCTCGTAGCCGTCCTGGTTGGTGCGATCGTAGTAGGAGGTGTTCGAAATGAACTGGACTGCTCCCAGATCACCCTGGATCTTGAGCGAGGCGAGATAGAACTTGTCCGGCACCCGCCGCTGCGTGGGATCGGCGTTGACGAACTTGCCCGCGCTCGGATCGGAGTACAGCGGCCAGAAGTTGCTGATGTCGTTGCGCTTCGAATCCTGGTAGTAGATCGCGGGTGTGAACGACCAGTGGTCGCTCGGCGTCCACAGGAACGCCAGCCGCGCGAGATAGTTGTCGACGTAGTTGGCATTGCTCTGTACGGGTGCGAGCGTCACCGGGTTGATGTCATCGACCCAGCCGCCATCGCGGCGATACCAGAGCGAGATGCGCGCGCCGAGCGTGCCCTCGACCAGCGGCCCGCCGACGGCGAAGCCAGCCTCGTAGCTCGGTGCCCCGTTGTCGGTGGTCGCGGCTTCTGCGCGTGCGTAGACGGTGGTGCGGTTCACACTCGGCTGCGTGGTGATGTAGCGGACGGTGCCGCCCTCGGAGCCGGCGCCGAACAGGGTGCCCTGCGGACCCCGCAGAACCTCTACGCGGTCGATGTCGAAGGATTTCGGCAATGCCTCATCGGGATTGAAGGCCAGTGCGCGCATCTGAATCGGTGTTTCGTCGATGTAGATTCCGGTCGTCCCGGCGCCGCCGGTGCCGGCAATGCCGCGGATCGAGATGTTGTTGGTTCCGGAGGTGTCGAAGTTCACCCCGGGGGTGAAGCGGGCGATCTCCGAGAAGTCCTTGATGCCGCGGTCATCGAGATTCTCCTGGGTGAGCGCCATCACGCTGATCGGTACCTTGGAGAGACTCTCCTCGTGTCGCGTCGCGGTGACGATCACTTCCTGCAAGCCTGGTGCGCTCGTTTCGGATGCCGGAGCCTGCTCCTGCTGCTGCGCCCGGCCGACGCTCGCGAAAGCCGCGAACAACACGAACCCCACGACCGCCGCACGCCGCGCGCCGGCGGGAAACCTTCTCAGCACACGCATAGAGCCTCCCCGTCAGTTCTTGTCGATGACCGAGCCACTCCCCCCGTGCCGCACTTTATTCACAACTTGAGCTCGGGCTCAAGCACGTAGCCCGCGGCTCACCGGAAGCGTGCGTACACGCCGGCCGCTGGCCGCGTAGATCGCATTGCACAATGCCGCTGCGACACAGGCAGTGCCGGTCTCGCCGACACCGCCCGGCGCCTCGCCGCTCGCGACCAGGTGCGGCTCCACGCGGGGCGCCTCCGCGATGCGCAGCGAGGGAAAGTCGTTGAAGTTGCTTTGCTTCACTCGCCCGTTGGCGATGGTGATCTCGTTGCCGAGCGCCGCACTGAGACCGAAGGTCACGCCGCCCTCGAGCTGGGCGCGCACCCCGTCGGGATTGACCACCTGGCCGCAATCCATGGCGCACACCACCCGCTCGACCCGCACCTGGCTTTGCGGGTTGACGCTCACCTCCACCACCACGGCGAGATAGCTGCCGAAGGCATTCTGGATCGACACTCCGCGCCCGCTGCCACCCGTCAGCGCCATGCCCCAGCCGGCGCGGTCGGCCGCAAGATCGAGCACGCGGCGCATGCGCGGGTCCTTGAGCAGGGCGCGGCGGTAGCGCACCGGATCCTGCTGCGCGGCGAGCGCCAGCTCATCGATGAAACTCTCGACGGCAAATATGCTGCGCGTCGGACCCACGCCGCGCCACCAGCCGGTAGGCACACCGGGCGGGTCGCGACGCACGTAGCGCACCTCCAGGTTCTCCAGCGGGTATGCCAGGTCCGCAGCGCAGGTGACCGCGTCATAGTCCACGCCCTTCTGCACGGTCTCCTCGCCGTAGTAGAGCGCCCACAATCCCGCGCCGGCGATGGTGTGACGCCAGGCGAGCGGCTGGCCGCGCGCATCGAGTGAGGCCGACAGCCGGTCGACGTAGTAGGGGCGGTAGCGGTCGTGCTGGATGTCCTCCTCGCGCGGCCATAGCACCCGCACCGGTCCTTGCACGTGCCGCGCGATACGCGCCGCGAGCACGATGCCATCGACCTCCAGGCGCCGCCCGAAGCCGCCGCCGATGAGATGGTTGTGCAGCTTGATCTGCTCGGGTCGCAGGCCGAGGGGTGCGAGCT
>Ga0335080_10002385_pt1 | contig 18692 bp, 13 predicted proteins | sample Lox_Sample_34_FD_206720 | JGI IMG/M metagenome (GOLD analysis project Ga0335080, IMG submission 206720) | Soil microbial communities from Loxahatchee National Wildlife Refuge, Florida, United States - Lox_Sample_3.4 | ecosystem: Environmental > Terrestrial > Soil > Wetlands | place: USA...
CGCGGACGACATGGCCTCCGAGCGGGTGGCGATCGTCAACCGGGCCTTCGCGGAGCGGTTCTGGCCGGGCCGAGAGCCGCTCGGAAGACGCTTCCGCGCGCGCGGCCAGTGGCGCACGATCGTCGGACTGACCCCGACCGGCAAGTACAACCGGCTCGACGAGCCGCCGTGGCCGTTCTACTACCTGCCCGACCAGCAGGGAGTCTCCGACCTCGACCTGGGCCTCGCCGTCCGGACGAAGGGCGATCCCGACCCGCTCGCGGGCGCGGTCCGCGCAGCGGTGCGGGCGGTCGATCCCGCCGTGGATCCCCTGCGCACGCTGCCCCTGCGCAGCTACGTGGAGGCGGTGTACTTCCCGCAGCGCATGGCGTCCGGCCTCTTGCTGCTCCTGGGAGCCGTCTCGCTCGGCCTGGCCGCTCTCGGCGTTTACGGAGTGATGGCCTACGCGGTCTCCCTGCGCACCCAGGAGTTCGGGGTGCGCGTGGCGCTGGGCGCGACGGGGCGGGACGTCGTGTGGTTGGTGCTGAAGCAGAGCCTCGTCCTGACCGCGGTCGGGGTGTCGATCGGCCTCGCACTCAGCCTGGCCCTGACCCGCCTCGTCGCGAGCTTCCTGAACGGCGTGAGCCCCTTCGACCCTCTGACCTACGCGGCCGTCCCCGCCTTCCTCGCCGTGGTGGCCCTGCTCGCGAGCAGCCTGCCCGCGCGCCGCGCGACACGGGTCGCCCCGAGCGTCGCCCTCCGCTCCGAGTGACCTGAGCCTCGGCCGGCCGCCGACCGGCGCGGCCGGGGTCGGCGGGCGCCACGGCAGTTGAACGGGCTGGACGGCGCTCCTAGACTCTCAGGAATGGGCGCCGCCGCCGAGCCCCTCCTGGAGACGCTGGTCCACGATTTCGGGGGCAACTACGTCTTCGCCCTCGACGTGCTGGAGCAGTATCGGCACGACCGGCGCAGCGTCGACGCCTCCTGGCGCAGCTACTTCGACAAGGCCCTCGGCCAGCCGCCCGAAGGCGACTCGGTGCCGGTGACCGTCATCGTCGAGGAGGCGCCCAAGGCGCAACCCGCGGCGCCGCCGCCGGGCCCGGGCTTGCAGACGCTCGCGCGGCAGGACGTGCCGGCCGTGGCGCCGGCCGAGCGCTCGCAGGCCGTGGCGCGGGTCTCGATCCTGCCCGGCGACGTCCTGCAGCCGATCCGGGGCGGGGCGGTGCGGATCGTCGAGAACATGGAGGCGAGCCTCCAGATCCCGACCGCGACCTCGATGCGCACGGTCCCGGTGCGGACGCTCGAGGAGAACCGGCGGCTCCTGAACCGGCACCGGGAGGCGGCGGGGCAGGGCAAGGTGAGCTTCACCCACATCGTGGGCTGGGCCATCCTGCGCGCGCTCGACACCTTCCCGCGCCTGAACGACGCCTTCGCCGAGGTGGACGGCCAGCCCCACCGCATCCAGCGCGACCAGGTCCGGCTGGGCATCGCCGTCGACGTCCAGAAGAAGGACGGCTCGCGCACGCTCCTCGTCCCGAACATCAAGGACGCGCACAAGCTCGACTTCGCCGCCTTCCTGAAGGCCTTCGACGACCTCGTGAGCCGCTCCCGCAAGGGACAGGTCTCGCCCGACGACTTCATGGGCACGACCGTCTCGCTGACCAATCCGGGCACGGTCGGCACGACGTCTTCCGCGCCGCGGCTCATGCCCGGCCAGGGCGTCATCGTCGCGACGGGGGCGCTCGACTACCCCGCCGAGTACAGGTCGATGGCCCCCCGGACGCTCGGCCTCCTCGGCATCAGCAAGGTGATGACGGTCACCTCGACCTACGACCACCGCATTGTGCAGGGCGCGGAGTCGGGCCTCTTCCTCGGCCGCATGGAGGAGCTGCTGAAAGGCGAGGACGGCTTCTACGACCGCATCTTCGCCGACCTCGGCCTGCCCCACCGGCCGGTGAAGTGGGAGATGGACGCGCACCCGGCGCTCTTCGGGACGCCGGGCGGGCGCGAGGACGTCGAGAAGCAGACGAAGGTCCTGCAGCTCATCCACAACTTCCGGGTGCGCGGCCACCTCGTGGCCGACCTCGATCCGCTCGACCGCGCCCGCGCGCCCCACCGCGATCTCGACGCCGCGACCTACGGCCTCACCCTCTGGGACCTCGACCGCGAGTTCCTGACGGGGGGCCTCTCCGGCGAGGACAAGGCCACCCTGCGGGAGATCCTCGACACGCTCCGCGAGACCTACTGCGGCACGATCGGCGTCGAGTACATGTACATCGCCGACCCCGAGCGGAAGGAGTGGCTGCAGCACCGGATGGAGTCGAGCCGCAACTACCCGGCCCTCGACGGGGCGAGCAAGCGGCGCGTCCTCGAGAAGCTCGTCGCGGCGGAGAGCTTCGAGCGCTTCCTCCACACGAAGTACGTGGGCCACAAGCGCTTCTCCCTCGAGGGCGGGGAGACCCTCATCCCGCTCCTCGACCGGATCCTGAACGACGCTGCTCTCACCGGCCTGCGCGAGGTGGTGATCGGGATGTCGCACCGCGGCCGGCTCAACGTGCTCGCGAACACGGTGGGGAAGCCGCTCGCCCAGATCTTCGCGGAGTTCGAGGGCACCGACCCGAGCTCCTACCAGGGCTCGGGGGACGTCAAGTACCACCTCGGGGCGACGGGCACGCACGTCGGGGAGACCGGGGAGACGATCACGGTCACGGTGGCTCCGAACCCGAGCCACCTCGAGTTCGTGAACCCCGTGGTCGAGGGCATGGTGCGGGCCAAGCAGGACGCGATCGGCGACCGCGAGCACGCGCGGGTCCTGCCCGTCCTCCTCCACGGCGACGCCGCGTTCGCCGGCCAGGGTGTCGTGGCCGAGACCCTGCACCTCTCGGGCCTCCACGGCTACCGCACCGGCGGCACGATCCACGTCGTCGTGAACAACCAGATCGGCTTCACGACGCTGCCCGAAGACGCGCGCAGCTCGACCTACGCGACGGACGTGGCGAAGATGGTCCACGCCCCCGCCTTCCACGTGAACGGCGACGACCCGGAGGCGGTCGCGCACGTCGCCGGCCTCGCCCTCGAGTACCGGCAGCAGTTCCGCAAGGACGTGGTGGTCGACCTCGTCTGCTACCGCCGGTGGGGCCACAACGAGACCGACGAGCCGAGCTACACCCAGCCGCTCATGTACGCCAGGATCAAGGGCCATCCCTCCGCGGCCAGCCTGTACGGCGAGAAGCTCGTCCGCGAGGGGGTCGTGACGCGGGAGGATCTGGACAAGGTCTGGGCGGACAAGAAGGCGGCCGTGCAGTCGGAGAGGGGCGGCGACTCCACCCCCTTCGTCGCCGTCGCTCGGCGGGCGACGGTCGCGCCCACGATGCTCGACGCCTCGGCCATGTGGGGCCGCCTCAAGACCGCGCTCCGCGCCCTCGGCACGCTCCCCGACGGCTTCGAGATCCACCCCAAGCTCGTGCCGTTCGTCAGGAGGCGCAGCGAGCTGCTCGACGGGAAGGGCGAGGTGGACTGGGCGACCGCGGAGTCGCTCGCCTGGGGGACGCTGCTCCTGGAGGGGGTCCCGGTGCGCCTTTCGGGCCAGGACTCGGGCCGCGGCACCTTCTCCCAGCGCCACGCCGTCTTCTACGACGTGCGGACGCAGAAGGAGCACACGCCCCTCAACGCGATCGCCCCCGCCGGCGTCCGCTTCGAGGTCTACGACTCGCTCCTCTCGGAGGCCGCGGTCATGGGCTTCGAGTACGGCTACTCGGTGGCCGAGCACCGGGCGCTCGTGATGTGGGAGGCGCAGTTCGGCGACTTCATGAACGGGGCCCAGGTCATCATCGACCAGTTCCTCTGCGGCTCGGAGACGAAGTGGGGCCAGCCGAGCGGGCTCGTGCTGCTCCTGCCCCACGGCCACGAGGGCCAGGGCCCCGAGCACTCGAGCGCCCGCATCGAGCGCTTCCTCGTCCTCTGCGCCGAGGACAACCTGCGCGTCGCCTACCCCACGACCCCGGCGTCCTACTTCCACCTCCTGCGCCTGCAGGGCCGGGAGCCCGTCGAGAAACCGCTCGTCGTCTTCACGCCGAAGAGCCTGCTGCGCAGCCCGCGCTGCGTGTCGTCGCTCGCCGAGCTCGCCGAGGGGCGGTTCGAGCCGGTCATCGACGACCGGACGGCTGACCCCGCCCGCGTCCGGCGCCTCGTGCTGTGCAGCGGCAAGGTCTACTTCGACCTGCTGAAGGCGCGGGAGGACGCGAAGCGGTGGGACGTCGCGCTCGTGCGCGTGGAGCGGCTCTACCCGTTCCCGGTGACCGCGCTCCGGGCGGCGCTCGGCCGCTACTCTCCGGAGGCCGTGATCGTCTGGTGCCAGGAGGAGCCGAGGAACATGGGCGCCTGGCCGTTCGTCCGCGAACGGTTCTTGGACGGCGACGCCGAGGCCCGGAGGAGGCCGCCACGCTACGCCGGCCGCGCCGCCTCCGCCGCGCCGGCCCCCGGCTCGCTGAAGGTGCACCTGGCGGAGCAGGAGGCTCTCCTCCGCGAGGCGCTCGGCGCCTAGTAGGCCCCCTCCGCACCCACCGCGGCGGTATACTGGACTCATCGGGGGCAGAAGGGCCGCCCCATCCCCTTCAGAGACGAGGAGCATGGCCACCACCGCCGCACCGCCACGCCGTCGCGAGGTACTCGAGAGCGCCGTCATCCGCTTCGCCGGGGACTCCGGCGACGGGATGCAGATCACCGGAAGCCAGTTCACGAACACGGTCGCCCTCTTCGGGAACGACATCGCCACCTTCCCCGACTACCCGGCCGAGATCCGCGCCCCCGCCGGCACCCTGCCCGGGGTGAGCGGCTACCAGGTCCACTTCGGCGCTCGGGACATCGCCACCCCAGGCGACGCGGTGGACGCGCTCGTGGCCATGAACCCGGCCGCGCTGAAGGTCAACCTGCCCGACCTGAAGCGGGGCGGCCTCCTCATCGTCAACGCCGACGACTTCAAGGAGACCGACCTCAAGAAGGCGGGCATGACGACGAGCCCCCTCGAGGACCGCTCGCTCGAGGGCTACCGGTTCTTCCCGGTCGAGCTCACGAAGCTCACCCGGGCCGCGTTGCGCGAGACGGGCCTCGACGCGAAGAGCATGGACCGGTGCAAGAACTTCTTCGCGCTCGGCATGTGCTACTGGCTGTACAACCGCTCGATGGACGCCACCTACCGGTGGCTCGACGAGAAGTTCAAGGCCAAGCCGGTCCTCGCCGAGGCGAACAAGCTCGCCCTCAAGGCGGGATACGCCTACTGCGACGCCACCGAGGCCTTCCTGACGACCTTCGAGGTGCCGCCGGCCCGGCTCGCCCCCGGCCTCTACCGAAACCTCTCCGGCAACAGCGCCCTCGCCCTCGGCTTCGTGGCCGCCTCGCAGAAGGCGGGGATCCGGCTCTTCCAGGGCAGCTACCCGATCACGCCCGCCTCCGACATCCTCCACGAGCTCTCGATGTACAAGGAGTTCGGGGTCGTGACCTTCCAGGCCGAGGACGAGATCGCGGCGATCACCGCCGCGATCGGCGCCGCCTACGCGGGCTCGCTCGCCATCACCACGACCTCCGGCCCCGGCATGTCGCTCAAGACGGAGGCGATCGGCCTCGCCGTCGCGGTCGAGCTGCCCCTCGTCGTCGTGGACATCCAGCGCGGCGGGCCCTCGACGGGCCTCCCCACGAAGACCGAGCAGGCCGATCTCTTCCAGGCCCTCTTCGGGCGGAACTCGGAGGCCCCGGTCCCGGTGCTCGCCGCCTCGTCTCCCGGAGACTGCTTCTGGGTCGCGCTCGAAGCGAGCCGGATCGCGATCAAGTACATGGTGCCGGTCATCGTGCTCTCCGACGGGTACCTCGCGAACGGCGCCGAGCCGTGGCGCGTCCCTGGGATCGACGAGCTCCCGGAGATCCCCGTCCGGTTCCGCACCGACCCCGCCGGCTTCCGGCCCTACGATCGCGAGCCGCGCACGCTCGCCCGACCCTGGGTCGTTCCCGGAACGCCGGGTCTCGAGCACCGCGTGGGCGGGATCGAGAAGGAGGACGGCACCGGGAACATCAGCTACGACCCGCTCAACCACGAGGCGATGGTCCGGCTGCGCGCGGCCAAGGTGGAGGCGGTGGCGCAGGACGTGCCCGACGCCGTGCCCGCCGGCGATCCCGAGGGAGAGCTCCTGATCGTCGGCTGGGGCTCGACGTACGGCGCCATCACTGCCGCGCTCCGGGCGCAGCGGAAGAAGGGCCGGCGGATCGGGCACGTGCACCTCCGCCACCTCAACCCGCTGCCGAGGAACCTCGGCCAGGTCCTGGAGCGCTACAAGCGGGTGCTCGTGCCCGAGCTCAACATGGGACAGCTGCTGTGGGTCCTCCGCGCGAAGTACCTCGTCGACGCGGTCGGCTACGCCAAGGTCCAGGGCAAGCCGTTCAAGCAGTCCGAGCTCGAGTCGAAGATCGAGGAGGTCCTGGGCGCGCGGCCCTCGGAGGACGCGGCGTCCGCCTCTCGGAAGCGGAGGGAGTAGAGATGGCCGCGACCGTCCCGACGTACACGAAGAAGGACTTCCAGAGCGACCAGGAGGTGCGCTGGTGCCCGGGCTGCGGGGACTACGCGATCCTCGCCGCGGTCCAGTCGGTCTTCCCGGAGCTCGGCGTCCCTCGGGAGAAGTTCGTGGTCGTGTCGGGCATCGGCTGCTCGAGCCGCTTCCCGTACTACATGGGGACGTTCGGCTTCCACGGGATCCACGGCCGGGCGCCGGCGATCGCGACGGGGCTCAAGATCGCGCGGCCCGACCTCGAGGTCTGGGTCGCGACGGGAGACGGGGACTCCCTCTCGATCGGCGGCAACCACACGATCCACATGCTGCGCCGCAATGTCGGGATCAAGGTGCTCCTCTTCAACAACCGGATCTACGGCCTCACCAAGGGCCAGTACTCGCCCACGTCCGAGCTCGGGAAGAAGGCGAAATCGACGCCCTACGGCTCCCTCGATCGTCCCTTCAACCCGCTGTCGCTCGCCCTCGGGGCGGAGGCGACGTTCGTGGCCCGCTCGGTGGACGTCTTCCAGCCCCACCTGAAGGCGGTGCTCCGCAAGGCCGCCGCCCACGAGGGCTCTGCCTTCGTCGAGGTGCTGCAGAACTGCAACATCTTCAACGACGGGGCGTGGGAGAACCTGACCGACAAGGACGTGCGCGACGACCACACGATCGCGGTCGAGCACGGGAAGCCGCTCGTCTTCGGCAAGAACCGCGACCGGGGCCTCCGCACGAAGGGGCTCGCCCTCGAGGTGGTGAAGCTCGGCGGCGGCGTGAGCGAGGCGGACCTGATCGTGCACGACGAGCGCAATCCGAACCCCGCGTACGCGTTCCTCCTGTCGCGGATGGACTCGACACCGGGCTTTCCGACACCGATCGGCGTCCTGCGCGCGGTCGAGGCTCCGCGCTACGAGGTGCAGATCGACGAGCAGGTGCGCGCGGTGACCGATCGCAAGGGGAAGGGCGATCTCTCGCGCCTCCTGCGGGCGGGCGACACCTGGGAGGTGCGGTGACACCTGGCCTCGAGATCACTCGCGTGCCCGCCGGACCGGGGCACGCTCGGGTGCGTCAGTCCGGCATCGCCGGCACGGGGATGCGCAGCGGCCCTTCCTCCGTGTCCAGGAGGACGTCGGTCGACTCGACGGCGCGGACGACGCCGTCCGCGAGCCGGTCGCCGGCCCGGTAGGCGTTGAGCTGGCCCGTGGGCGCGTAGGCGAAGGCGACGAAGGCGTCCCCGGCGGACGCCACGCCGGCCAGCTGGAACTCGCCCACCGTCGCCTCCTCCGGCCGCAGGACGAGGCGAGGCTCCGATCCTCCGCGGGCCACCGGAGCGGGAGCGTCGCTCGGGCCCGAGCGACGCTCCACGACCCGCCGGTCCTCCTCGATGCGCTCCGTGAGGCCGGCCGCGTCGAGCACGGCCGACCGCACCGCCAGGAGCGGCGCGTTCTTCGTCCACACGCTGACCCGCCCGAGGAAGCCCGGCGGTCCGAGAGCGGCGAGGCTCGAGTCCACGTCGGCCATCCCGGCCAGGAGGTCTCGAACGTCGATGCGCTTGAGCGCGAAGCTCGACGGCGGTCCACCGGCCGCGGCTCCCGCTTCCGTCGCCGCGCCCCGTCCGGAGGCTCTTCCGCTCGAGACGACCCGCACCGGACCGGTGCCGGCGCTCTCGACGTCCGAGGCCTTCCGGATCGCGGCCAGCGTCTCGTCGAGCGTCGCCCGTGTCACCTCCAGGCTCACTCGCCCCGAGACGCCCTCCTGCACGACGAACCCGCCCGCGCCCAGGACGGCGAGCGCCTGGAAGACGTCGGCGAAGTCCACGTCGCGCAGCCGCAGGGTGAGCGGCCCACGGCCGGGGTCCTTCGCGGTGGGGGCCCGGCCCCGCACCACGAGGCCCCTCGAGCCGTCCCGGTCCACGCGGCAGGGAGTCGGGTCCTGCTCGAACGGGTCCTCCGTGGGAACCGGCAGCTCGGCGTCGGGACCGGCGACGGGGCTGCGGCCCCGCGCCTCGAACCGGTAGCAGGAGCCCTGCTTCGCCTGGAGGAACTCGGACACGCGGAGGAAGCCGCGCTCGAGGCGGCTCTCGAAGGCGCGCAGGGGGCCCTCGCCGACGGTCAGGCCGCGCAGCGTGAACTCCTCGGCCAGCGAGGCGTACCCGAGCACGACCGGCCGCTCGCGCGCCGCCGCCGCCACCTCGGAGAGGAAGAGGCGGGGGCTGCGGCGCGCGCGTCGGCGCGTCGCGACGGCGTCCGACTTCGCGAAGGCGAGGGACTGGTCGCGGAGGAACGCGTCCGCGGTCGGGCGGGGCACGCCGGTGGGGCGGCCTCGGGGCGACTCCGGGGGCGGCGGGAGCGGGGCCCGAGTCGGCCAGTAGGGGATGCGGAGCACTGCCGCGAGCTGCACCGCTCCCTCGGCGGTCGCGGTGAGGGCGAGGCTCTCGACGTCCACGAGGCGAGGCGACGCCGCCGCCCGCTCGAAGAAGCGGAAGATCTCCTCGTACCCGCCCGCGGCGGTGAGGTCGAGGACGATCTCTCCTCGCGACCCGGCCTCGACGGGGGGCCGGGGCTGGACCTCGACGCGGGCGAGGCGGGCGGCCTCGGCCAGGTCCCGCATCAGCATCACGTCGGCGGAGGCGTTCGGGCCGTCGGGGAGGATGCGCCTCAGGGCCTCGAGGCGGCGGTCGAGGAGGAGCCGCTCTTCGGAGAAGGGCCGGGGGGGCTGGACGGCGAGGAGGGCCGGGAGCGGCGCGGCGAGAATGGCGAGGAGCAAGCTAGCCGCGCCCCCGCCGCCAGCCGGTGACGTGCGGCGGCGGCGCGAGACCGGCGGCGAGGCGGGGATCGGCGAGCGGCTCGAGCGGCTGGAGGCGCAGGGGGAGCTCCCCCGCCCACACCGGGAGCGCGTAGTCGGCCTCGTCGTCTTTCGGCGGGCCCGTGCGGACCTTGGCCGACGCCTCGTCGAGCGCCAACGCCACCACCCGCGTGGCCCGCATCTCGACCTCCGTCGGCGCCCGCACGCCGGCCACGCGTCCCGGCGCGACGTGCTCCACGATCGCGTCGAGCGCGCGGCGCTTCTCCTCCGGCTCGGTGATCTCGATCGCCCGGCCGAGCACGACCACGCTCCTGTAGTTCATCGAGTGGTGGAAGGTGGAGCGGGCGAGGACCAGGCCGTCGAGGAGGGTGACGGTGACGCACGCCGGCGCCCCTGCCGCGAGGGCCTTCAGCATGCGGCTCGCGGCCGACCCGTGGATGACGAGGCGGTCGCCCCACCGCGCGTAGGTCGTGGGGACGACGAAGGGCTGCCCCTCGTCGACGAAGCCCACGTGGCAGACGAGGCCCTCGTCGAGGATCGACTCCATCGTCGCGCGATCGTAGCGGGCCCGGTCCGGCAGGCGCCGGACCGTCGTGCGGGAGGTGGGCCCGGCCCGTCTCTCGTCGCTCAACTCGGGCCCGGCCGCCGGGTCAGTACTCGTCGTCGTCGTCGACGATGTCGTCGCGACGCCGCCGGGGGCTGACCTTGCGGGCCGGCTTCGACTCCGGCTTCTGCCGGAAGCGCCGACCCCGTCCCTCTTCCCCCGAGCCCGGAGGGGGGAACTCCCCGGCGGGCGGACCCGAGCGGTAACCGCCGCCGTAGCCTCCCCCGGGTCGCGAGAAGCCGCCTCCTCCGCCGGGGCGGGAGAAGCCGCCGGGGCGGCCGAAGCCGGCGCCGCTTCCCCCGGGTGAGGGCCTCGAGAAGCCGGAAGCGCCGGCCGGTCGCGGGGGCCGGTTCTCGGCCTCGTTGACCCGGAGGGGCCGGCCCTTCAGGTCTCGTCCGTTCAGCTGCCCGATGCAGCGCTGAGCGGCCTCCTCGTTCTCGAACTCGACGAAAGCGAAGCCGCGCGGGCGTCCCGTCTCGCGGTCCGTCGGGACCTTCGCGTCCACGACCCGCCCGGCGGCACTGAAGGCCTCGATGAGCTCCTCGCGCGTCACGTCGAAGCTCAGGTTGCCCACGAAAACCTTGTTCGAAATGGCTCGTCTCCTTGATGCGACCTCTCCCGGGCCACGCGCGCGGCCCGTTGCGGGGCGCGTCGCTCGCGGGGACGGGATGTCGCAGGACTCTAGCAGAAAGCCGGGTCCTTTCCAACGACGCGGGCGGGGGCTTGCGCTCGCCGCGGTCCAGTGTATAAGGCCCCACAGACATGCACACTCCCGATGTCTCGGAGGTGCTCGGCGCCTCGGACCTCGAGGCCTTCGTCGGGCTCCCCTACGAGCTGCACCGTCGCGACCCCGGTTGGACGCCGATGCTGCGGCGAGACGTCCGGGTCCTCCTCGACCCCGCCCGCAACCCGTTCTTCGAGCACGCGGACCGCCGGCTCCTCCTGGCCCGCCTCGCCGGGCGCGTCGTCGGCCGCATCGCCGCGATCCACGACCGACTCCACGAGGAGACCCACGCCGACGGCGCGGGCTTCTTCGGCTTCTTCGAGAGCGTCGACGACGCGGCGGTGTCCTCCGCCCTCTTCGCCGCCGCCGCAGACTGGCTCCGCGGACGCGGCCGCGGGACGATGCGCGGCCCCGTCAATCCCTCGATCAACGACGAGGCCGGGCTCCTGGTGGACGGGTTCTCCTCCCCGGCCGTCCTCATGATGCCCCACAACCCGCGCTACTACCCGGCCCTCGTCGAGGCGGCGGGCTTCGTCAAGGCGAAGGACCTCCTCGCCTTCCAGAGCACCGGCACCACTCTTCCCGAGCGGCTCTCCGCCGCTGCCGAGGTCGTGCGCCGCCGGTACCACGTCTGCCTCCGGTCCCTCGACATGAAGCGCTTCCGCGAGGAAGTGGGCCTCATCAAGGACCTCTTCAACGCGGGCTGGGAGAGGAACTGGGGCTACGTCCCCCTCACCGACCGCGAGATCGAGCATCTGGCGGGCCAGCTGAAACCGCTGGTCGTGCCACAGCTCGTGGCGTTCGCCGAGGCGGAGGGCAAGACGATCGGCTTCGCCGCCGCGATCCCGGACTTCAACGTGGCCCTGCGGAGGAACCCCTCGGGGCGGCTGTTCCCCGGCGTCCTGAAGATCCTCTGGGCCTCGCGGCGCATCACGCGGCTGCGGGTGCTGCTGCTCGGCGTGCTGCCGGAGTGGCAGGGGAGGGGCGTGGACGCGCTTCTCTACCGTCACATCTGGGAAAACGGGCGGGCGAGGGGCTTCGACTGGGCGGAGGCCGGCTGGATCCTGGAGGACAACCACGCCATGGTCAACGGCCTCGCCCGCATGGGCTTCGAGGTCTACAAGACCTACCGCATCTACGAGAGGCCGATCTGAGGGCGGCCGTCACCGGGGCCACGGGCTTCGTCGGCTCGCACCTGGTCGAGGCGCTCCGCGCGCGGGGCGACGCCGTCACCGCTCTCGTGCGCCGTTCGCAGCGCAGCGGGCCGGCCGGCTGCCGGATCGTCGAGGGAAGCCTCGAGGACGAGGGCGCCCGCCGCGCCCTCGTCGAGGGCCAGGACGTCCTCTACCACCTGGCCGGCCTCGTCGCCGCGCGAAAGCCGGCCGACTTCCAGCGCGTGAACGCGGACGGCGCGGCCGCCCTCGCCGCCGCCGCGGCGAGGGCCGGCGTGGGGCGCTTCCTGCTCGTCTCGTCCCTGGCCGTGACCGGTCCCTCGCGTCCCGGCCACCCGGTCGACGAGGCCTCCGGGCCGGGGCCAGTCACGACCTACGGGCGGAGCAAGCGCGCGGGGGAGGAGGCGGTCCGGGCCTCCGGCGTGCCGTTCACGATCGTGCGCCCGCCCGCCGTCTACGGGCCGCGCGACCGCGCGTTCCTCGCCCTCTTCCGGTCGGCGGCGCGGGGCTTCGCGCCGCTCCTCGGCGACGGCACGCAGGAGCTGACCCTCGTCCACGCCGCCGATCTCGCCCGGGCCCTCGTCGCCGCCGCCACGAGCGCGGCGACCGCAGGGGGCGTCTACCACGCCGGGCACGCCGAGCCGGTGACGCAGAGGGCCCTCGCCGAGGAGGTGGGACGGGCGGTCGGCCGCGCTGTCCACGCCATCTCCCTCCCCGGTCCGCTCGTGCGGGCCGCGCTGGGAGCGGCCGGCGTCGCGGCGCGGGCCCTCGGGAGGTCCCCCCTCCTGGATGGCGACAAGGCCAACGAGCTGCTCGCTCTCGGGTGGAGCTGCTCGAGCGCGGCCCTCCGGCGCGACGCCTCGTGGTCGGCGGAGATCGCCTTGAGCGAGGGCCTGGCCGACACCGCCCGGGCCTACCGGCGGGCCGGATGGCTGTAGGCCCGCTCTCGCCCGTCGACCGGGCGACCCTGGCCTATGTCGCCGTGGCCACCGGCTTCGACCTCGCCCGCGGTCCGCGCGGCGGTCTCGCGGGCGCGCTCCCCCCCCTCGGTTTGCTGCTGGTCGGCCTCGTCGCGTCGGTGCTCGCCCCTCGGGCCCGCCGCGCGGGCGCGCTCGGCCGGTTCCTCGCCGAGTTCTATCCGCTCGTGCTCGTGGTGGCGCTCTACACCCACGTCGGCCTGGTGAACGCCGCGGGCGGCGTCTCCCACGACGCTCTCGTCCAGGGGTGGGAGCAGGCGCTCTTCGGCGGGCAGCCCTCCCTCGGCTGGATCCGTGCGTTCCCGTCGCCGGCCTGGAGCACGCTGATGCACGCCGCGTATCTCTCGTACTACCTCGTCCTGGCCGGGGCGCCTCTCGGCCTCTGGTTGGGCGGCCGCCGTGACGCCGCGCGAGGCACCCTCTTCCTGGTGACGTCGACCTTCTACGCGTGCTACACGATCTCCTTCCTCTTCCCGGTCGCCGGGCCGCGCTACCTCTTCCCTCCCGCCGCGAACGCCGCCACCTCCGTGCCGCTCGCCGCCTTCGTGCGCCGCCTCCTCGAGAGAGGCTCCGCGTGGGGCACGGCCTTCCCCTCGTCCCACGTCGCCGCCGCCCTCGTCGCCGCCGCGTGCGCCTGGCGCGGACATCGGCCCCTCGGCCGCGCGCTCCTTCCCCTGGCGATCCTGCTGTCCCTCTCCACGGTCTACGGCCAGTTCCACTACGCCGTCGACGCCCTCGCCGGGGCCGCCCTCGCGACCGCCGCGCTCATCGCCGACCGCCGGGCGGGTTATGATTCCCCGCCACAATGAACACCGACACGTCCTCACTGGAGCATCGATGACCCCACGCCTCGCCCTCGCCCTGGTCGCCTTCACCGCGCCTTCCGTCCTCGCCCAGGAGAAGCTCGACTGGGCGACCCTCGGCCGCATCCGCGACGAGGGCTTCCGCCGCTCGCAGGTCATGGAGACGGCGGCCCAGCTCACCGACGTCCACGGCCCGCGCCTCACCGGCTCGCCCCAGTACAAGGGCGCGGCCGACTGGGCGCGCCAGCAGCTCGAGACGTGGGGCCTCTCGAGCGCCCACCTCGAGAGCTGGCCGTTCGGACGGGGGTGGAGCTTCGAGCGCTGCTCCGCCCACGTCGTCTCGCCCACGACCTTCCCCCTCGTCGCTCTGCCGAAGGCGTGGACGGCGGGGACGAGCGGTCCCGTGCGGGGGAAGGTGATGCGGGTCAAGGCCGAGTCGGAGTCCGACGTCGAGGCGCTCAAGGGGAAGGTCGCGGGGATGGTCCTCTGGGTGGGCCAGCCTCGCGAGCTCAAGGGCCCCGAGGAGGGCGGAGTCTTCAAGCGCTACACCGAGAAGCAGCTCGACGAGATCGAGCAGTACCAGATCCCGGGGGCGCGGGGCGGGCGGGGGCCGATGGGCCCGGCGGACCGCGAGGCGTTCCTGAAGCGCCGCCGCCTGCAGCAGGCGCTCGAGAAGCTCTACGCGGCGGAGAAGCCGCTGGCCGTGTTCGAGCCCTCGGAGCGGGACGCGGACGTGCTGCGCCTCGGCGGGGGCGGCTCGCGCAAGGTCGGCGACCCCCAGGCGGTGACCCAGCTCGTGGTCGCGGCCGACGAGTGGAACCGCGTCGCCCGGCTCCTGGATCGGAAGCTGGACGTCGAGGTCGAGGTCGACGTCAAGGCCACCTTCCACGAGGAGGACACGAACGGCTACAACGTGGTGGCCGACGTTCCGGGCGCCGACCGGAAGGGCGAGCTGGTGATGGTCGGCGCCCACCTCGACTCCTGGCACCCCGGCACCGGCGCCACCGACAACGCGGCGGGGTCGGCGGTGATGCTGGAGGTCGTCCGCATCCTGAAGGCGATCGACGCGCGGCCGAGGCGAACGATCCGGATCGGCCTCTGGGGCGGCGAGGAGCAGGGCCTCCTGGGCTCGCGGGCCTACGTCGACGAGCACTTCGCCTCTCGGCCGGAGGCGAAGGAGCCGGGCCCGGACGAGCTGCCCGCCTACATGCGCAACGAGCCGCCGGCGCCGATGACGCTCAAGGCCGACCACGCGAAGGTCTCTGCCTACTTCAACCTCGACAACGGCACCGGGAAGATCCGCGGGATCTACCTGCAGGAGAACGAGGCGGTGAAGCCGATCTTCGAGGCCTGGATGCAGTCCGTGAGGGACCTCGGCGCGACCCGGATCACGATGCGGAACACCGGCGGCACCGACCACCAGTCCTTCGACAGCGTGGGGCTGCCCGGCTTCCAGTTCATCCAGGACCCGATCGAGTACATGGACGGCACGTTCTTCGGCACCCACCACTCGAACATGGACGTGTACGACCGTCTGCAGAGAGAGGACCTGATGCAGGCCGCCGTCGTGATCGCGTCGTTCGCCTACGACGCGGCGATGCGCGACGAGCTGCTGCCCCGAAAGCCCCTGCCGCCGGTCGCCGCGCCTCCCGCGCCTCCCACGCCGGCGCGCAAGTCGGGCGCGAAGGGCGGCGCGCCGCGGGCCCCGAAGATCGTCGAGGCGCCGCCGGGCACGCGCTGATCGCCGAGAAGCGGTGACCTCGAACCTGTTCGCGTACGGGACGCTGATGGCGGTGGAGGGCCTGCGCGAGGTCCTCGGCGCCCGCGCGGACGCCCTCGCCTTCCGTCCGGCCCGGCTGCCGGGCTGGCGACGCATCTGGAACGTCTTCGCGACCGAGTGGCAGGGCGGCGTCCTCAACATCGAGCCCTGGCCGGCCGGGGTGGTGGTCGGCATCCTCATCGAGGGCCTCGCGGACGAGGATGTCCAGGTCCTCGACGCGCAGGAGGCGACGCACCTCCCGCGCGAGACCGTGTACGTGGAGCCTTTCGGCGGCGACGTGGTGACGGCCCAGGTCTACAGGCGGAAGAAGGGCAACCACGCCGGCAAGCCCTCGGGGCGGTACAAGACGGTCGTGCTGGATCGGGCCTACCGTGCGGGCTGGGAGGTCTACGAGAGCGTCTGCCGGGGGACCGTGGACTCGGCCGGGAACCCCCTGACGTTCGGATGACCCGTCGGCATCGGATCGACCACGTCCGGCCGCAGATTGCGGACCCTCGTCCGGCTACGCCGCGCAATGAACGGGCCGCCCTTCGCCGAACGCTTCGCGGTATCCTGAAGCATGGAGCGCGTCCCCGCGATCAAGGTCCTCCTGCTGCCCAAGGACACGAACGCCCTGGGCACGATCTTCGGCGGGGTCATCCTCTCCCACATCGACCTCGCCTCCGCCGTCGAGGCCCGGAAGACCGCCGCCCGCCGCTGGGTGACGAAGGCCATGCACGAGGTCGAGTTCCACGAGCCCGTCTTCCTCGGCGACATCGTGAACTTCTTCACGGAGACGGTCCGGATCGGACGCACGTCGGTCACGGTCCGGGTGTCGGTGGAGGCCGAGCGCTGGGGGGGCGGCCACGGCGAGCGCGTGAAGGTGACCGAGGCCGAGGTCGTGCTGGTCGCCGTCGACGAGGCCGGCCGGCCCACGCCGATCGCGCCCGAGACGGCGACCGTCGCCTGAGGGCCGGGAAACGATGAGCGCGTCTGTCCCCCCTTCGCCCCGCCGGCTCAAGGTCGTCTGCCCCCACGACTGCCCCGACACCTGCGTCATGACGGTGGACGTCGAGGACGGCCGCGCGGTCGCGATCGGCGGGGACCCCGACCACCGCTTCACTCAGGGCTTCCTCTGCGCCAAGGTCAACCAGTACCTCGACCGCGTCTACAGCCCGGAGCGCGTGCTCCACCCGATGAGGCGCGTGGGCCGGAAGGGAGAAGGCCGCTTCGAGCGGATCACGTGGGACGAGGCCCTCGACACGGTGGCGGGCCGCCTGCGGGAGATCGCTTCGACGCACGGGCCCCAGGCCGTGATGCCCTACTCCTACGCCGGCAACATGGGGCTCCTCGGCTACGGCAGCATGGACCGGCGGTTCTTCAACGCCCTCGGCGCGAGCCTCCTCGACCGGACGATCTGCTCGACGGCGGGCGCCTACGGCTACAAGGCCACCGCCGGCAAGGCGATGGGCTTCGACCCCGAGGCGGTCGTGCACGCCCGCCTCATCGTCGCCTGGGGAGCGAACCTCGTCAGCTCGAACGTGCACCTCTGGCCGTTCGTCGAGGAGGCGCGCCGGCGCGGGGCGCGCCTCGTGTGCGTCGACCCCTTCCGCTCCCGCACCGCCGAGATGGCCGACCTCCACGTCGCGCTCCTCCCCGGCACCGACGCCGCGCTCGCCCTGGGGATGATGCACGTCGCCTTCCGCGACGGGCTGGAGGACCGGGACTTCCTCGAGCGCCACACGGTCGGCCACACGGAGCTGCGCGAGCGGGCGCGGGAGTGGCCGCCCTCGCGGGTGGCGGAGACGACGGGCCTGCGGCCGGCGGAGATCGAGGCCTTCGCGCGCGAGTACGCCACGACGCGGCCCTCGGCGATCCGCCTCAACTACGGCCTCAACCGGCACGCCGGGGGCGGCATGGCGGTACGGACGATCGCCTGCCTGCCCGCGGTGGTGGGGGCCTGGCGCGACGTCGGCGGCGGGGCGCTCCTCTCGACCTCGGGTACCTTCCCGGTGGACGACGACGCCCTCCAGCGGCCCGACCTCGTTCCCCCCGGCACGCGCACCCTGAACATGAGCCAGCTCGGCCGGATCCTGAACGACCCGTCGCTCGAGCCTCCGGTCCAGGCGCTCTTCGTCTACAACTCGAACCCGGCCGCGGTGGCCCCGGAGCAGGACGCGGTGCGGCGGGGCCTCGCGCGGGAGGACCTCTTCCTCGTCGTGCACGAGCAGTTCCAGACCGACACGGCCGACTTCGCCGACGTCCTGCTCCCGGCCACGACGACGCTCGAGCACTACGACATCCACAAGGCCTACGGGCACCTCTACGTCAGCCTCAGCCGCCCGGCCATCGCGCCTCTCGGCGAGGCGGTCTCGAACACCGATCTCTTCCGTCGCCTCGCCGCCCGGATGGGGCTCGACCACCCGTGCCTGCGCGAGTCGGACGAGCAGATGGCGCGGCAGGCGTTCAGGTGGGACCACCCGTTCATGGCCGGGATCACCTTCGAGCGGCTCGAGCGCGAGGGCTCGGTGCGCCTCGCGGTGCCCGATCCCTTCGTGCCGTTCGCCCAGGGGGCGTTCCCGACGCCGTCGGGGAAGTGCGAGCTGCGGTCCGAGAAGCTCCTCGCCGAGGGGCACGACCCGGTGGCGGGGTACGTGCCGCCGCGCGAGGGACCCACGAGCGCGCCCGCGCTCGCCGAGCGGTATCCGCTGGCCTTCATCTCGCCCCCCGCCCACCACTTCCTGAACTCGACCTTCTCCGCCCAGCCGGTCTTCGTGCGGCGCGAGGGCGAGGCGAGCGTCACCATCCATCCCGACGACGCCGGCCCGAGGGGGATCGCGGACGGCGCGATGGCGCGGGTCTTCAACGACCGCGGCTCGTTCCTCGCCCGAGCCCGAGTCTCCGACGCGGCGCGGCCGGGGGTCGTCGTCGGCCTGTCGATCTGGTGGGCCAAGCTCTGCCCCGGAGGCCGCAACGCCAACGCGGTCACCGGCCAGGAGCTGACCGACATGGGAGGAGGCGCGACCTTCTACGACGCGCTCGTCGACGTGGAAGGGGTCCGGTCTTGAGCCGGCTTGATCCGCCGCCGAGACGGTCGCGGCCTGATCCGAGGTAATGGTCGGCGCGTTCGTCGCCGCCACCGTCGTCACGCTCGTCCAGTTCCTGCGCCTCCGTGACCGGCGCCTCCTCCCGCTGGCCGCGATGTTCGCCTTCCAGGCGCAGGCCCTGGCCCGCGAGTGGTACGACGTCTGGCGCGACGCCTTTCAGGCCGGGGTGTGCGTGGCCGGCCTCGCCCTTCTGCTCTCCCTCTCGCTCTGGCCGTCACCGGTGCCGCCG